>Ga0207655_1000436_pt1 | contig 55864 bp, 47 predicted proteins | sample KBSM44metaG_FD_184398 | JGI IMG/M metagenome (GOLD analysis project Ga0207655, IMG submission 184398) | Miscanthus rhizosphere microbial communities from Kellogg Biological Station, Michigan, USA - KBS M4-4 metaG (SPAdes) (version 2) | ecosystem: Host-associated > Plants > Roots > Rhizosphere >...
TCCATAACGAAAGGCTGGCCGGTCAGAGAAACTTCGCCGGTGAATTTCTTCATGCGGCCTTCAACCATTTTCTCTGCGATTTCTTTCGGCTTACCAGACTGCATCGCGATGTCCAGCTGAACCTGGTACTCTTTCTCTACCACGTCAGCAGACACGTCTTCTGGGTTAACGAATTCTGGCTTGCTTGCTGCAATGTGCATTGCAACGTGCTTAACCAGCTCTTCGTCAGCGCCATTAGCGGCAACCAGAACACCGATGCGAGCACCGTGCAGGTAGCTACCCAGTACGTCGCCTTCCAGGGAAGCCACACGACGGATGTTGATGTTCTCACCGATTTTAGCAACCAGAGCAACACGTTCTTCTTCGAACTGCGCTTTCAGAACTTCAACGTCAGTGATTTTGCCAGCCACTGCTGCGTCCAGAACTTTGTTCGCGAAAGCCTGGAAACCGCCGTCTTTAGCAACGAAGTCAGTCTGGCAGTTAACTTCCAGAATGATACCGTAGTTGCCGTCGATCTTAGTGATGATCACGCCGTCAGCAGCAACGTTGCCTGCTTTTTTAGCGGCTTTGATCGCACCAGATTTACGCATGTTTTCGATTGCCAGCTCGATGTCGCCATTCGCTTCAGTCAGTGCTTTTTTGCAATCCATCATGCCTGCGCCAGTACGTTCGCGCAGCTCTTTTACCAGGGAGGCGGTAATTTCAGCCATTCTAAAATCCTCGGGAAATGTGGACCGCCCGGCGTTTAGCCAAACGGTCTTAAAAATGAAAAAGGGGCCGCTAAGAGGGCCCCTATCCATACTCGGTACTAATAAGGGGCTTAAACCTTATTATTCAGCTTCTACGAAGCTTTCTTCCGCCTGAGAAGCCAGATCCTGAGAACGGCCTTCACGTACGGTCAGAGCAACGGCATTCAGATACAGGCTAACTGCGCGGATTGCATCGTCGTTACCCGGGATAACGAAGTCAACGCCGTCCGGATCAGAGTTGGTATCAACGATAGCAAATACTGGGATACCCAGGTTGTTAGCTTCTTTGATAGCAATGTGTTCGTGGTCAGCATCGATAACAAACAGTGCGTCTGGCAGGCCACCCATGTCTTTGATACCGCCCAGGCTGTTTTCCAGCTTGCCCAGCTCACGGGTGCGCATCAGCGCTTCTTTCTTGGTCAGCTTGTCGAAGGTGCCGTCCTGAGACTGAGTTTCCAGATCTTTCAGACGCTTGATAGACTGACGAACGGTTTTCCAGTTAGTCAGCATACCGCCCAACCAGCGATGGTTCACGAAGAACTGGTCGCAGTTCAGTGCAGCTTCTTTGATTGCTTCGCTTGCAGCGCGTTTAGTACCAACGAAAAGGATTTTACCTTTGCGAGAAGAGATCTTGTTCAGTTCAGCCAGAGCTTCGTTGAACATTGGTACAGTTTTCTCAAGGTTGATGATGTGAACTTTGTTACGTGCGCCGAAGATGAAAGGCTTCATTTTCGGGTTCCAGTAACGGGTCTGGTGACCAAAGTGTACACCAGCCTTGAGCATGTCGCGCATGGAAACAGTTGCCATGTTTAAAACCTCTATATAAAAGTTGGGGTTATGCCTCCACGTATCCCATACGACCGACCCCGAAGGGCACCCCGGCGTATGTGCCGATACGTGTGTGTTATTACACAAAGTGAGATTAGTCGCTGCCAGACCGTTTCTGTGTATATCAAACGGAATGGAAGTTCGGCGCGCTTTATACCATAAATCACAGGCAGAAACCAATAAATGTTGGCGCGGCGTGCGGTTAATGATTCTCAGTTTGGCAGTAGCCTGTGACGGCTGTTACCATTGTCACACTGACACTTGTATTTATTGCCGATCCCTCGGCCCCGATGGACAGAATTCATGGCTATCTCTATTAAGACCCCTGAAGAAATTGAAAAAATGCGCGTCGCTGGCCGTCTGGCTGCCGAAGTGCTGGAAATGATCGAACCCCATATCAAGCCTGGCGTAAGCACCGGCGAACTGGACAGAATCTGTAACGACTATATCGTTAACGAACAGCATGCTGTCTCTGCCTGCCTCGGCTATCACGGTTTCCCGAAATCCGTCTGCATCTCAATTAACGAAGTGGTGTGCCACGGGATTCCGGATGACGAAAAACTGCTGAAAGATGGCGATATCGTTAACATCGACGTGACCGTTATTAAAGACGAATACCACGGCGATACCTCTAAAATGTTCATCGTCGGTAAGCCAACGATCCTTGGCGAACGTCTGTGCCGTGTGACGCAGGAAAGCCTGTACCTCGCACTGCGCATGGTAAAACCGGGAATCCGCCTGCGCACTCTCGGCGCAGCGATTCAGAAGTTTGCCGAAGCGGAAGGTTTCTCAGTGGTCCGTGAGTACTGCGGCCATGGTATCGGCCGCGTATTCCATGAAGAACCGCAGGTTCTGCACTATGATGCAGACGACGGTGGCGTGGTGCTGCAAAAAGGCATGACCTTCACCATCGAACCTATGGTTAACTCCGGCGACTATCGGATCCGTACCATGAAAGATGGCTGGACGGTGAAAACTAAAGATCGAAGCTTGTCTGCACAGTACGAGCATACTATTGTGGTGACAGACAACGGCTGCGAAATACTGACATTACGCAAGGATGACACCATCCCGGCGATAATCTCGCACAACGAATAAAGAAAGCCGGCGCGAGCCGGTTTTTTTATGGCGGGCGTCCTGCCCGCCCCCCTTCGGGCCGCCGTTAGCGACGTTAAAAATCGCTCCCGGCGATTTTTTTATGGGTAATCGTTTTTTCTTATGGGTGCCGTGATGAGCAATGCCTTACCTGAGACAGCCTTACCCGTTCTGCCTGGCTTGCCGGATTACCCGGTAAGCTGGTCAGAGTCGGAGCTGAACTGCGCCAGTATCAAGGCGCATCTCGACGCGTTCCAGCGTTGGCTGGGTGTTGCTTTTGACAGCGGCACCTCGGCCGAACAGCTGATGACCGCCCGGACGGAATATATCGACCAGATGCTCCAGCGTCTGTGGCTGCATTACGGTTTCGGTGACGTAGAAGACGCAGCCCTGGTGGCGGTGGGTGGCTATGGTCGCGCCGAACTGCATCCTCTTTCCGATATTGATCTGCTGATCCTCAGCCGTAAGAGACTGCCCGATGAACTGGCGCAGAAAATTGGCGAACTGCTGACGCTGCTGTGGGATCTCAAACTCGAAGTCGGCCACAGCGTGCGCACCCTCGAAGAGTGCCTGCTGGAAGGGCTTTCGGATCTGACCGTCGCCACCAACCTGATTGAATCACGCCTGCTTATCGGCGACGTGGCCCTGTTCCTCGAACTGCAAAAACATATCTTCAGCGAAGGTTTCTGGCCTTCGGAGAAATTCTTTGCCGCCAAAGTCGAAGAGCAAAACGAACGCCACCTGCGCTATCACGGTACCAGTTATAATCTTGAGCCCGATATTAAAAGCAGCCCCGGTGGTCTGCGTGATATTCATACTCTGCAATGGGTTGCGCGTCGTCACTTCGGCGCAACCTCGCTCGATGAAATGGTCGGTTTCGGTTTCCTGACCGAAGCGGAACGTAACGAGCTGAACGAGTGCCTGCATCTGCTATGGCGCATCCGTTTTGCACTGCATCTGGAAATCAATCGCTACGACAACCGCCTGCTGTTTGACCGGCAACTGAACGTGGCCCAGCGCCTCAACTACAGCGGTGAAGGCAATCAGCCGGTTGAGCAGATGATGAAGGATTTTTATCGCGTCACCCGCCGGGTGGGCGAGTTGAACCAGATGCTGCTGCAGCTGTTTGATGAGGCAATTCTCGCCCTAACCGCCGATGAAAAACCGCGCCCTATCGACGACGATTTTCAGCTGCGTGGCACGCTCATCGACCTGCGCGATGACTCGCTGTTTATGCGCGAGCCGCAGGCGATTCTACGCATGTTCCATATCATGGTGCGCAACAGCAGCATTACCGGTATTTATTCGACCACCCTGCGCCATTTGCGCCACGCGCGTCGTCATCTGACCGAACCGCTGTGCTATATCCCCGAAGCCCGCGAACTGTTCCTCAGTATGCTGCGCCATCAGGGGGCGGTCAGCCGTGGTCTGCTGCCGATGCACCGCCACAGCGTACTGTGGGCGTACATGCCGCAGTGGTCGCACATTGTTGGCCAGATGCAGTTCGACCTGTTCCATGCCTACACCGTGGATGAGCACACCATTCGCGTGCTGCTCAAGCTGGAAAGTTTCGCCAAAGAAGAAACCCGTTCCCGCCATCCGCTGTGCGTTGAGCTGTGGCCCCGTCTGAATCATCCGGAACTGATCCTGATTGCCGCCCTGTTCCATGATATCGCCAAAGGCCGTGGGGGCGATCACTCGGTACTCGGCGCGCAGGACATCCTGAAATTCGCCGAGCTGCACGGGCTGAACTCGCGGGAGACGCAGCTGGTCGCCTGGCTGGTGCGCCATCACCTACTGATGTCAGTCACGGCTCAGCGCCGCGACATTCAGGACCCGGAAGTTATTAAGCAATTTGCAGAAGAAGTGCAGACCGAAAATCGTCTGCGTTATCTGGTGTGTCTGACCGTGGCCGACATCTGCGCCACCAACGAAACGCTGTGGAACAGCTGGAAGCAGAGCCTGTTGCGCGAGCTGTACTTCGCCACCGAAAAGCAGCTGCGCCGGGGGATGCAAAGCACCCCGGATATGCGCGAGCGCGTGCGCCATCATCAGCTTCAGGCGCTGGCTCTGCTGCGGATGGACAATATCGATGAAGAGGCGCTACATCAGATTTGGGCGCGTTGCCGGGCCAACTACTTTGTTCGCCACACACCCAATCAGCTGGCGTGGCACGCCCGTCATCTGCTTAAACATGATCTTAACGATCCGATGATCCTGCTCAGCCCGCAGGCCACGCGCGGCGGCACCGAGATTTTCATCTGGAGCCCGGACCGCCCGTACCTGTTCGCCGCCGTCTGTGCGGAACTTGATCGGCGTAATCTGAGCGTGCACGACGCGCAAATCTTTACCACCCGCGACGGCATGGCGATGGACACCTTTATCGTGCTTGAGCCTGACGGTAGCCCGCTGTCTGCCGATCGCCATGATGCAATTCGTCAGGGCCTGACCCAGGCAATTACCCAGCGCTCATGGCAGCCCCCTGCCCCGCGTCGGCAACCGGCAAAACTGCGGCACTTTACGGTAGATACTGAGGTGAATTTCCTGCCGACGCATACCGACAGAAAATCGTTCCTGGAACTGATTGCCCTCGATCAACCCGGCCTGCTGGCATCTGTAGGCCAGGTCTTCGCCGACCTCGGTATTTCTCTGCACGGGGCGCGAATCACCACAATTGGTGAACGAGTAGAAGATTTATTTATAATCGCGACAGCCGACCGACGTGCCCTTAATAATGTGCTTCAGCTAGAAGTACAACAGCGGTTGACAGCAGCCCTCAATCCAAACGATAAAGGGTAGTGTGTTTTTTTTAATGGAAAGAGTTTAACAATGCAGCAGTTACAGAACGTTATTGAGTCCGCTTTTGAGCGCCGCGCCGACATCACTCCGGCGAATGTAGATACCGTTACCCGTGAAGCGGTTAACCAGGTTATTTCCCTGCTGGATTCCGGCGCCCTGCGCGTCGCGGAAAAGATTGACGGCCAGTGGGTAACGCATCAGTGGCTGAAGAAAGCGGTACTGCTCTCTTTCCGTATTAACGATAACCAGGTTATCGACGGCGCAGAAAGCCGCTACTTCGATAAAGTGCCAATGAAATTCGCTGACTATGATGAAGCGCGTTTCCAGAAAGAAGGCTTCCGCGTGGTGCCACCTGCGGCCGTGCGCCAGGGGGCGTTCATCGCGCGCAACACCGTGCTGATGCCGTCCTACGTGAACATCGGTGCCTATGTTGACGAAGGTTCGATGGTGGATACCTGGGCCACCGTCGGTTCCTGTGCGCAAATCGGTAAAAACGTTCACCTGTCCGGCGGCGTCGGTATCGGTGGCGTACTTGAGCCACTGCAGGCTAACCCGACCATTATCGAAGACAACTGCTTCATCGGCGCACGTTCTGAAGTGGTTGAAGGCGTAATCGTTGAAGAAGGCTCCGTCATTTCGATGGGCGTTTACATCGGTCAGAGCACCAAAATCTACGACCGCGAAACCGGCGAAGTGTTCTACGGTCGCGTACCGGCCGGCTCGGTCGTGGTTTCCGGTAACCTGCCGTCGAAAGATGGCAAATACAGCCTGTACTGCGCGGTTATCGTGAAGAAAGTGGACGCGAAAACGCGTGGCAAAGTGGGCATCAACGAACTACTGCGCACCATCGACTAAATGCATCACTAAAAAGCGGGGGCAACCCCGCTTTTTTTATATCTGCCGCTGGCGGAAACGGATTTTTTCGTTAATTATTCATGAGTTATGTTTAACCGAAGGATACCGCTATGTACGACAATCTGAAAAGTTTGGGCATTACCAATCCTGATGAAATCGATCGTTACAGCCTCCGGCAGGAAGCCAACAACGATATCCTGAAGATCTATTTTCATAAGGATAAAGGCGAGTTTTTCGCGAAAAGCGTGAAGTTCAAATATCCACGTCAGCGTAAAACCGTGGTGGCTGACGGCGTAGGCCAGGGCTACAAAGAAGTGCAGGAAATCAGCCCGAATCTGCGCTATGTGATTGATGAGTTGGATCAGCTGTGCAAACGCGATCGCACCGAAGTGGATCTGAAGCGTAAAATCCTCGACGACCTGCGTCATCTGGAAAGCGTCGTGGCGAATAAGATCAGCGAAATTGAATCCGATCTTGAGAAGCTTACCCGCGGGAAATAAGCGGCGTTGAAAAGTAAAACGGCAACCCTAAGGTTGCCGTTTTTGTTTTTACATTACTGCATCAGCAGGTAGATAGTGCTGTCGCCACGCTGGATGTTCAGCGCCAGGACGCTCGGCTTGCTGTCGAGAAGCTTACGCAGGTCGGCAATGTTTTTCACCGGCTGCTGGTTAGCCCCGACAATCACATCGCCTTTTTTCAGGCCGATTTGCGCCGCAGGGGTGCCCGGTTTGATGCTGCTAACCACCACGCCTTTATCATTACCCTTGTTGCTCATTTCAGCGCCTTCAATACCGTTGAAGATGCTGCTGGAATCAACCTGAGTCTGGCTGCTCTGCTGCAGTTCCAGGGTGACGTTCACCGGCTTGCCATCACGCACCAGACCCAGCTGGATTTTGCTGCCGACTGGCATGGTGCCAACCTGTGCACGCAGGGCGGAGAAGCTGCTGATAGGCTTGCCGTTCAGGGAGGTGATCACGTCCCCTGCTTTGATGCCCGCTTTCGCCGCAGACGAGTTCGGCAGTACCTGGCTTACGAATGCGCCGCGCTGAGCGTCAACTTTCATCGCTTTCGCCAGATCGGAACTCAGCTCGGTGCCCATAATGCCCAGCTCGCCGCGTTTGACCTGACCAAATTTAACCATCTGTTCGGTCAGGCTCTTCACCATGTTGCTTGGGATAGCAAAACCGATCCCGATGTTACCGCCGTCTGGTGCCAGGATCGCGGTGTTAATCCCGATCAGCTCACCGTTAAGGTTCACCAGCGCACCACCGGAGTTACCGCGGTTGATTGCTGCATCGGTCTGAATAAAGTTTTCGTAGTTTTCGACGTTCAGGCCACTACGGCCCAGCGCCGACACGATCCCGGAAGTCACGGTTTCACCCAGACCGAACGGGTTACCGATAGCCACGGTGTAGTCACCTACGCGCAGGGCATCGGAATCCGCCATTTTGATGGCGGTCAGACCTTTTGGAGACTGGATCTGGATCAGCGCAATATCAGAACGCGGATCTTTGCCGACCACTTTGGCGTCAAATTTACGGCCATCGCTCAGAGAAACTTTGATGGTGCTGGCGTTATCCACCACGTGGTTGTTGGTCACCACATAGCCTTTCGCGGCATCAATGATTACCCCTGAACCCAGCGCCATGAATTTTTGCTGCTGGCTGCCGTTATCACCGCCAGGAGCACCCGGCTGGCCACCCTGACAGAATGGGGAATTCTGGAACGGAGAACCGTCCTGGCAGAACGGTGAATTATCACCAAAGAACTGCTGGAAGTTACGCCCCATACGCGGGGTGTTCACCGTGGTGCTACCTTCCACGTTGATGCTCACAACGGAAGGCATCACTTTTTCCAGCATCGGTGCCAGACTTGGCATCTGCTGGGCAGTGGTTGCAGAGGACGCAGTTTCCGCAGCCGATACAGACAGCGGGGACAGGGCCAGACTTAAACTCAGAGCCAGTGCACTCATTGCTAACGTGGTTTTTTTCATGTGTCGTAATCTCAAATGTCAGATAAAGCAAAAGTTGCTGTGTACGTGACTGTCAGAGTCACTTTATAACGCGAAGTTCCGAATTGACGTTTCTACAAAAGTAAAAAATTATTGTCCGTCTTTACAAAACTATCGCCTTATTCCACAGCCATTAACCTGCGGTATTCATCCCAGGCATAGAGATCGGTCATGCCGCTGATATAATCCTGAATCAGGCGACAGCGATAATAGTACTCCATCAACGGATACTCCGCGGCATCGCGCGGGATTTTATTCACCGCCTCGACGTAGGCCAATCGGTGTCGGGTTGAGAGTTTCTGGAATAGCCGACTTTCAATCGGCAAATGGCGTAAACGCTCTTTTTCCACCAGCTCATTAAAATCTGCCAGCGATAATTTCAGCAGCGGCTGGTAAATCTCCAGCAGCCCGCTAATCACGCGGTATCCCTGCAATTCCAACTGCTCAACGTCCGGATGACTGAACACCTGTTTAATGGCGACGTTTTTATATAATTCAAGCAGCTGACTGTAATCACTGTCGTCTTCAAGCAACGCGTGATTGAAATCACCGGCATATATCTGCGGCAGATTGTCGATAAATCGCTGCGCCGCGTAGGGCACCAGTTTATTCAGTGTATTCACTCGCAAATACATAAAGAACTGATCTTCGGTACTGCGGCTCAGAGTATTAGAGCGAGATTTATCCCAGGCGTTTTCTACTACCTGCGCGAACAGCGAACCTTTTTCATGGTTGCCCCATGCTTCATGCAGGTGCTGATAAAGTTGCTCGACGCTGAAGATGCGTTTTTCAACGGCGTCTTCGAGGTCTGCCACGCAATAAGAGATGTCATCGGCGGCTTCCATAATCCACGTCAATGGAAAGCGGCTGTAGGGGGCGAGATCAAGTTCTTTACGCAACCTCGCAATATAGGCCTCTTCGGCGAAATAATAGCCAGGTTTCTTCATCAAATAGCTGTGACTTTCCGGGGGATTGCCCCGCCACCACGCCGGACGCGTGTATTTCAGGATACAGCCGACCTGTGCCCAGGTGAGGTTCATCCGCATCAACGTATGCACCAGGCGAATACCTTGAGCGTTACCCTCGAACTGACACAGGTCCTGGCGCACCCGACGGCGTAATTCATTCAATTTATCTTCGCCATCGCGTAAACGCAGGGTGCCGACCAGGCAACGATCGTCACTCAGCGGCTGGCTGGCCGCATCGCCGGGCCACAGACGCTGGCGAAACCAGTCATTGATTGCCGCTTCACCGAAGTGACCAAACGGCGGGTTGCCGATGTCATGCATCAGGCACGCCATTTCAACAATGCTTTCAAAGGGGCCGGTGAGTTCATCCAGCCCGTAGGCTTCCAGCAGCTTGCGCTCCTTCAGGCGGCCCAGCACTTCTTTGGCAATATAGCGCCCGACCTGCTGTACTTCCATCGAGTGCGTCAGACGCGTCCGCACCGCGGCATTTCGCTCCAGCGGGAAGACCTGCGTTTTCTGCTGAAGCCGACGAATCGCCGGGGAATTGATGATCCGTCCGCGATCGCTTTCGAAAATGCGCAGGATTTCATGTTCCGTCACGGCACTCTGCGGCGAGCGGTAACGCCGATGCCAGTTTATCTTTGTGCGAAAATCAATTGTGGCCATAGCCTCTCCCGGTCCGGAAATGCGTGCTCCATGATAAACTATGCCTTTAAACCCATCACATCGCGAGTAAATCTATGAAAATCGGCATTATTGGTGCAATGGAAGAAGAAGTGACGCTGCTGCGTGACAAAATCCAGAATCGTCAGACCCTCACCGTTGGCGGAAGCGAGATCTACACTGGCCAATTGAACGGCGTTGACGTTGCGCTGCTGAAATCAGGGATCGGCAAAGTGGCTGCCGCGATGGGTGCCGCCCTGCTGATTGAACGCTGCAAACCTGACGCCATCATCAACACCGGTTCTGCTGGCGGCCTTGCACCATCGCTCAAAGTCGGCGATATCGTGGTATCCGATGAAGCGCGTTATCACGACGCGGACGTCACCGCCTTTGGCTATGAGTATGGTCAGCTGCCCGGCTGCCCGGCCGGTTTCGCCGCCGACGCCAAACTGATTGAGGCCGCAGAGCGCTGCATCCAACAGCTGAACCTCAACGCCGTGCGTGGGCTTATCGTCAGCGGCGATGCGTTCATTAACGGTTCCGTGGGTCTGGCGAAAATCCGTCATAACTTCCCGCAGGCCGTGGCGGTCGAAATGGAAGCTACGGCGATCGCTCACGTGTGCCACAACTTCAGCGTGCCGTTTGTGGTGGTTCGCGCCATCTCTGACGTCGCCGATCAGCAGTCGCATTTGAGCTTCGACGAATTCCTCGCCGTGGCGGCCAAACAGTCCAGCCTGATGGTAGAAACCCTGGTTCAGAACCTGGCGAATGCATAAGCGTCTGACATCGGGCCTTTTCGCCCTGCTGTTGTCCCTTCCGGCGTGGCTTCTGGCTGCGCCGAGGGTTATCACCCTTTCCCCCGCCAACACCGAACTCGCGTTTGCCGCAGGCATTACGCCAGTCGGCGTGAGCAGCTTTTCCGATTATCCCCCCGAAGCCGCTGGCATCGAACAAATTGCCAGCTGGCAAGGGATGAACCTGGAGCGCATCGTGGCCCTGAAGCCGGATATCGTTCTGGCCTGGCGGGGTGGAAACGCCGAGCGGCAGGTGAACCAACTGAGCGCATTGGGGATCAAGGTGATGTGGGTGGAGACGGGCAGCGTGGAGCACATCGCCAGCACCCTGCAACAGCTGGCGGCCTGGAGTCCGCATCCACAACAGGCTAAACAGGCCGCACAATCGCTGCGAGAGAGTTTCGCCCAGCTAAAACAACAGTATGCCCACAGCCGCAAAAAAACCGTATTCCTGCAGTTTGGCACTCACCCGCTGTTTACCAGCAATAAAGACTCCATTCAGAACGAAATCATTGAGGCCTGTGGCGGCACCAACGTCTTCGCCGACAGTCGCGTACCCTGGCCGCAGGTTAGCCGCGAACAGGTGCTCGCCCGCCAACCTCAGGCTATTGTCACCGCCGGAAGCCAGGCCGAAGTATCCAAAATTGAGCAATACTGGCGGGGCCAGCTCAAAATTCCGGTGATTCCCGTCAACAGCGACTGGTTTGAACGCGCCTCCCCGCGTATTATCCTCGCCGCGAAACAACTCTGCACCGCCATGGCGCAGGTCAATTAACGGGAAACGCATCAATGCTTGTCTATTGGCTGGATATTGTCGGCACCGCCGTCTTTGCCATTTCCGGTGTCTTGCTGGCGGGAAAATTGCGCATGGACCCTTTTGGCGTGCTGGTTCTCGGCGTGGTAACAGCGGTCGGGGGCGGGACTATCCGCGATATGGCACTGGCCAATGGCCCGGTCTTTTGGGTTAAAGATCCCACCGACCTGGTGGTGGCGATGGTCACCAGCATGTTGACCATTGTGCTGATCCGCCAGCCGCGTCGGCTACCGAAATGGATTTTACCGGTGCTGGATGCGGTCGGTCTGGCGGTATTTGTCGGTATCGGCGTCAACAAAGCGTTCATTGCCGGTAGCGGCCCGCTGGTGGCGGTGTGTATGGGCGTTGTGACCGGAGTCGGCGGGGGTATTATTCGTGACGTACTGGCGCGGGAAGTGCCGATGATCCTGCGTACCGAGATTTACGCCACCGCCTGTATTGTTGGCGGCATTGTGCATACCAACGCGCACTACAATTTCGGTATGTCGCTGGAGAACTCGGCGATGCTGGGGATGCTGGTGACGCTGGTTATCCGCCTGGCGGCCATTCGTTGGCACTTAAAATTGCCAACCTTTGCGCTGGACGAGAGTAGCAGATAGCAAAAAGCCGTGTCGATGACACGGCTTTTTTGTTTCAACCTCAACGCTTAAACGCTGAAGGAAGAACCACACCCGCAGGTGCTCTTGGCATTCGGGTTGGTCACAATAAAGCGAGATCCTTCCAGACCTTCGGTGTAGTCCACCGAACCGCCAACCAGATATTGCAGACTCATCGGATCAACGACCAGGCCAACTCCCTGCTTCTCGATAGTCATATCGCCATCGTTAATCTGATCGTCAAAGGTGAAGCCGTACTGGAAACCGCTGCAACCACCACCGGTGATATAGACGCGCAGTTTCAGGTTCGGATTGTCTTCATCCGCAATCAGGTTTTTTACTTTGCTGGCGGCCGCGTCAGTAAACTGCAGGGGCAGCGCTACGTCATCACTCATTTCATACTCCAGTTATGTCGCCCGGCTAAAAGTCTCTCCGGGTCTTTTAAACATTATCCAATACCTGACTAAATCGTTCAAGTATTCTCCCCGGCGGGCTGCTTCTCTTTCTCGGCCATTTCGGCTTCCTGTTTCGCCAGGGTGCGGGTCAAAATGGAGGAATACAACGGCTTGCCGCCCAGGAACTGAGCTAATAGTGTTGCGCCAAGACAGGTAATAATCATTGGCAAAATGAGCTGATAATTATCGGTCATTTCCAAAACCAGTACGATCCCCGTGAGTGGCGCACGGACTGACGCCGCAAACAGCGCGCCCATCCCGGCAATCGCAAAGGTGCCCGGTTCCAGATGGTAATTCGGGAACCACGCCACAGCGGCCATCCCGAAGGCGGTGCCGAGCAGCGTACCGAGCGCCAGCATTGGGGCAAAAATCCCGCCCGGTGCGCCAGAGCCAAAGCACAACAGCGTCGTCACCACCCGGGCAATAAAGATAAACATCAGCAGGCCGACGGTGTAATTCCCCGCCGCCGCGATAGGGATCAGGTTAAACCCGCCGCCCGCTGCTTCCGGCTCGATAAGCCCGAGAATGCCGCAAATCCCGCCGAGCAAACCGCCAATCAGCACCCACTTTTTAAGATCACCGCCGTGAAAACGCTGGAACATATCCTGGGTACGCAGCACCAGGCTATTGAACAGTGGCCCGACGCAGCCGAAAATCATGCCCAACACCAGGTACAGCCACAGCGTATTGACCGGGGCATTGGTGAGTTTGCCCACCTCAATCACCGCCGTTTCGCCGTTGAAAATGCGGAACACCACGCTGGACATAATAACGCCGATGAACACGGCCTTAATTGAAATCAGGTTGTATCTGAACTGCGGGCGCATCTCTTCGATGATAAACAGGATACCCGCCAGCGGCGCATTAAAGGCCGCCGCCAGACCCGCCGCCGCACCGGTCGCCAGCAGTGAGTGGCGTGCTTCGGCGGTGCGCAGACGGAAGATGTCGAGCACCATGCGCCCGATATTGCCGCCGAGCTGAACGGTCGGGCCTTCACGCCCTAACACCATACCCGCCCCCAGGGTGCCCATCCCGCCGATGAATTTCACCGGGATAACGCGCCACCAGCGAACCGGACGCAGCTCTTCCAGCGCGCCTTCGATTTCTGGAATGCCCGATCCTCCCGCTTCCGGCGCGAAACGGCGCACCAGATAATAGCCGACCATCGCCAGCAATCCCGAAAAGATAAAGGCCAGCGGCCAGACTAAAAACCAGTGATCCGCCACCTGTGCCAGGGAGCCAATACGCACATGCTGCACCCAGTTGACGGCTTTCTCGAACGCGACACCCACCAGCCCGGCCAGCGTACCGACCACGGCGGCCATCAAGAGAATGAGTAACGGTGTTTTATCCCTGCGAACTAAACGACGCACCGCTTCCCCGCGGCGCAAACGAACAAATTGCTGTGATTCAAAAGAGGGCGTTTCTGCTTTCATGACATTATCATTTGTTGTCAGGATGAATTGCAGACTGCATTGTAGCCACCTGCTGGCGACCCGTCGCCTAAAAATTCCTGCATTATTACATTGTTTCAATTGGGCAAAACTTTCATAACCTTCGGGAAATAACTTAGAATAGTCCGCTAACATGCTTTCAACGAACCAGGAACCTGGCAATGAGTAAATCTGAGAATCTGTACAGCGCGGCCCGCGAACTGATCCCCGGCGGCGTTAACTCCCCGGTACGCGCCTTTACCGGCGTCGGCGGGACCCCGCTGTTTGTTGAACGTGCCGACGGCGCGTATCTGTACGATGTAGACGGTAAGGCCTACATTGATTACGTCGGTTCCTGGGGCCCGATGGTACTGGGGCACAACCATCCTGCGATTCGTAACGCGGTGATTGAAGCGGCGTCTCGCGGTCTGAGCTTCGGCGCACCGACCGAAATGGAAGTCAAAATGGCGGAACTGGTCACTGAACTGATTCCAACCATGGACATGGTGCGAATGGTGAACTCCGGCACCGAAGCCACCATGAGCGCCATTCGTCTGGCGCGCGGCTTCACTGGCCGTGACAAAATCATCAAATTCGAAGGCTGTTATCACGGCCACGCCGACTGCCTGCTGGTGAAAGCCGGTTCCGGGGCGCTGACCCTCGGCCAGCCGAACTCCCCAGGCGTTCCGGCAGATTTCGCTAAACACACCCTGACCTGCACCTATAACGATCTGGCCTCCGTGCGTGCGGCCTTCGAGCAATACCCGCAGGATATCGCCTGTATTATCGTCGAACCGGTGGCAGGCAACATGAACTGCATTCCACCGCAGCCGGACTTCCTGCCGGGCCTGCGCGCGCTGTGCGACGAGTTTGGTGCGCTGTTTATCATTGACGAAGTGATGACCGGCTTCCGCGTGGCGCTGGCCGGCGCACAGGATTACTACAACGTGGTGCCTGACCTGACCTGCCTGGGCAAAATCATCGGCGGCGGTATGCCGGTGGGCGCATTCGGTGGTCGTCGCGAGGTAATGGACGCGCTGGCCCCGACCGGCCCGGTGTATCAGGCCGGGACACTGTCCGGGAACCCGATTGCGATGGCAGCCGGATTTGCCTGTCTGACCGAAGTCGCTCAGCCTGGGGTGCATGAGACCCTGTCCAGCCTGACCAACCAGCTGGCTGATGGCCTGCTGCGTGCTGCGCGTGAAACCGGCGTGCCGCTGGTAGTGAATAACGTGGGCGGGATGTTCGGGATTTTCTTCACCGACGCCAAAACCGTGACCTGCTATCAGGACGTGGTGAAATGCGACGTGGAACGCTTCAAGAAATTCTTCCATTTGATGCTGGAAGAAGGCGTTTATCTGGCTCCGTCGGCGTTCGAAGCGGGCTTCATGTCCGTGGCGCATACCGAGCAGGACATCAACAACACCATTGATGCCGCGCGTAAGGTGTTTGCAAAACTGTAAAGTCGATGCCGGGCGGCGCTACGCTTGCCCGGCCAACTATCGTCGCCCCGATAAGCAAAGCGCCTCCAGGGAAGATTACCGACTCTGTTTTCTCAGCAGATAGATAAAGTACGGCGCACCGATAAACGTCGACAGCAACCCGGCCGGGATCTGGTACGGGAACAGAATCATCCTTCCACACCAGTCGGCGAACACCAGCAAAATCCCCCCCACCAGTGCAGACAGGATCATGTGCGGCATTGTCCGGCGGAAGCCCATCATTCGCGCAATATGCGGGGCCATCAGGCCGACAAAGCTCAACGGACCAATGGTCATCGTCGCCGTTGCCGTCAGGCTGGCGGCCAGCAGTAACAATGCCACGCGCGTCGGCGTGAGCGCCAGACCGACCGCACGCGCGGTATCACCGCCCAGCGGCAGAATAGTCAGCCAGCGACGGCACAACGGGGTCAGCGCAAACAGGACCCCCATCACCAGCCCGGTGTACAGCACCTGCTGATATGACGCGTTATAGGTCGAGCCAGATATCCAGGTCAGGATCTGCGCCATGCGCGGATCGCCGCTGGCCTGTAACATGGTCAGCAGCATGGTGAAGGCGGTACTGAGCGCCATCCCGGCTAACAGCATCCGGTGCGGGGAGAATCCCCCGCGTCCGGAGGCAATCAGAATGATCATCAGGGTCGCGGCCGCCCCCAGACTGCCCGCAGGCAATAACCAGCCAAAGGCATTGCCCGGTACGAAGAACAGCATCAGCACCACGCCGAATGCCGCCCCGGACGAAATCCCCAGCACTTCCGGGCTCGCCATCGGGTTGCCGGTCAGGCGCTGAATAATACACCCCGCCACCGCCAGCATCATCCCGGCGACCAACGCCGCCAGAATGCGGGGCGCACGCCATTCCATCAGCGCACTGAGTAAATCGCCACTCGCCCAGTGCCAGCCGTGCGCATCGCGCCCCAGCGAAAGCGCGACCAGCATCCCCAACAGCAGCAGCGCCAGACCGCCGAGTGACCACGCCAGCACCCGCTGACGTTCAACCGCCACGCGATCGCCCGCATCCATCGCCGGGGCGCTGATACTGCGCAGACGCGGCAGCAGCCACAGCAGCAGCGGCGCACCAATCAGTGCGGTCATGGAGCCGGTGGAGACTTCCATCCACACCTGAGACAGCCACACAATCAGCTGGTCAGATAGCCAAAGGATCAGCGCCCCTATCAGTGGGGCCAGCATCAGACGGGAGAGCAGACGACGCGCGCCGAGCATTTTCGCCAGCAGCGGCGCGAACAGGCCGATAAAACCGATAATCCCCACCGCATTGACCAGCAGCGCGCTTATCACAATCGCCAGCGTCAGCGCCCCGAGACGGGCCAGGGACAGCGCCAGGCCAAGGTTACGCGCCACGCCGTCGTCCAGCCCCATCAGGGTTAACGGACGCAGCAACAACAGCGTTAACATCACGCCGCCGAGCAGCTGCGGCCACAGCTTTTGCACCACGCTCCAGTCGGTTTGCGTCAGCGTCCCGGTGCTCCACAGGAACATGCTTTGCAGCTGATCGTGATGGAAGATGACCAGTAGCTGATTCACCGCGCCGCAGTACATGCTCACCACCAGCCCGGCGAGGATCAGCGTCACCGGAGAGAGACGTTTGCCCCACGAGACGCCAAACACCAGCGCACCCACCACGCATGCGCCGACCAGCGCGGCAAACTGCGTGGTAAATACGCCGGGCAACGCCCACAGGGTGGTGATGGTAATCCCGAGCTGCGCCCCGGTCGCTACGCCCAGCGTGGTCGGTTCGGCCAACGGATTGCGCAACACCTGCTGGAACAGTACCCCGACCAGCCCAAGACCGGCGCCCACCAGCAGCGAAACCACCAGCCGGGGCAGCAAGCTGTAGTGAAACAGCATCTGGCGAATGCTGTCGACGTTCGGCTGCCAGAGCGCTTCCTGCCACTGGGCACGCGGCAGCGCCACGTTGAAGTTGTGCCAGCTCAGCCACGCCGAGGCGATAAACAACAGCAAAAGCAGTACTGCCGGGAAACGGGCCAAACGCTGACTCATGCCTTGCCTCCCAGCGCATTATCCAGAATGCGGATAAAATTCATCACCGATAGCGTCGCGCCGTAGAACCACACCGCCGGCACGCGCTGGAATCGCTTCTGACGCACAAACGGCATTGCCTGCCACAGCGGCGTGGCGATCAGTTTCCGCATCTCAGTCTCATTGCCGTGATCGAAGCAGATAACGTCCACGTCTTTAAACTCGCCGAGTCGGTCGATGCCGACCACCTGACTACCCCAGAAGTTGGTATCACCCTGCCAGGCGTTGACGATGCCGTAGTCATCAAGGATTTGCTGGAACAGGCAGTTCGGGCCGAAGACCAGCACATGCCGCGCGTCGAGCAGCGTAATCATCAGCAGCGGCCGAGCGCCACGGGCGGCAAAACGCGGTTTATGCTGCGCCACGAACTCATCAAAATGATTGAGATGCGCCTGCGCCTGCTGTTCACGACCCAGCAATTGGCCCATTTCCACCAGTGACTGGCGCGCATTAGCCAGCGGATTTTTGCCGTCGCTGAAATTAAAACCGCGCCCCGGGGCGATACGCGCCAGCTTATCCGCCGACGGGCCGTAGCCTGCCGACCACACCATGTACGACGGCTTCATTTCTGTCAGCAGTTCGAGGTTCGGTTCGGTGCGCAGGCCAACATCAATCACCGACGCAGGCAGTGCGGGCTCGTTGACCCACAGCGTGTAGTTGGGAATATCAGCGACACCATAAGGCGTAATGCCCAGCGCCAGCAGCAGCTCGACCGGCAGCCATTCGAGGGCCACGATGCGGGTCAAATCTACCGTCGCGGCACGCGCGCTGTTCATCTGCCAAAGCAGAGGTGACAACGCCATCGCCGTCAGTAAACGACGACGGCTGATCGGGAGAGAGTCATTCATCAATAGACAAAGCTTACCGGCGCGGCGCCTGCAGGATGCGGCAGGATCCCCATCGGAATTCCGTAAATGTGTTCCAGCGTGTCGCTGCGCATCAGCGTTTCTGGCGTGCCCTGGGCAATCATTTCGCCCCCACGCAGCGCCACCAGATAATCGCAGTAGCGTGCCGCCATGTTGATGTCGTGCAGCACGGCGATCACCGTCAGGCCACGCTGTTGGCTCAGACGATGGACCAGCGCCAGGACGTCAACCTGATGCGCAATATCCAGCGCCGAGGTGGGTTCATCCAGCAGCAGACACCGGCTGTCCTGCGCCACCAGCATTGCGATCCACGCGCGCTGACGTTCACCACCGGAGAGGCTGTCCACCAAGCGGTGAGCCAACGGTTTGAGGCCGACCAGCGCAATCGCGTCTTCCACTTTCTCACGGTCTGCGGCGCCAAAACGCCCCAGCGCACCGTGCCATGGATAGCGACCTATCGCCACCAGTTCGCGCACCGTCATCCCTTCTGCCTGCGGCAACTGCTGCGGCAGATACGCCACCTTACGCGCGAAGGCCTTGCTGTTCCAGCTGTCCAGCGGTTGTCCATCCAGCAGAATATCGCCTTCCGAAGGCGGCTGGTGACGGCCCAACATTTTTAGCAGCGTGGATTTTCCCGAACCGTTATGGCCGATCAGGCCAGTGACTTTGCCCGGAGGAAAGGTCAGCGAAAGCGGGTGCAGCAGCGTACGGCCTGGCACACGGAAGGTTACCTCGTTCAGGGCGAACGTGGTGTCGGAAACGGCGGTATTTTCCTGCATAGCGACCAACGTGTAAAAAGGCGCGGAAAACCGCGCCTGAAAGAGAGTTAGAAACGGAAGGTGGCAGTGGCCACAACCTGACGCTCGGATCCCCAGTAGCACGCATATTCGCTGTAGCAGCTGGAAACGTATTCACGATCGAACAGATTGGTGACGTTCACCCCCACCGACGATCCCGGCAGACCGAAACGTGCCAGATCGTATTTCACGGTGGCATCCATCAGCGCATAGCCCGCCACGTTGAACGATTGATACGCTTTCGGCGAGTTGGCTGAATAGTAGCTGACGGTGTTGCCAATATAGCGTCCGCCCGCCCCGATCGTCAGACCACTCAGCGCCGTTTCGTGGAAGGTATAATCCGCCCACAGTGACGCCATGTTACGTGGGATCTCTGCCGGACGTTTGCCTTCATACCAGGTGTCCTGGGTGTATTTCGCATCGGTGAAGGTGTAAGACGCCGTCACGTTGACGTTGGCATTCACCGCCGCCTTCGCTTCCAGCTCTACGCCACGGGAGCGAATCTCACCCCCCTGTACGCTAAAGCCGCTGGTTGGCGCACTCGGATCTGCCGTCAGGTTGCCATCTTTGGTCAACTGATACACCGCCGCCGTGACCACCACTGGCATGTCTTTCGGCACGTACTTCACGCCCGCTTCGTACTGCTTGCCGTTAGACGGGTTGAACGGTTTGCCATTCATCGTGGCACCGGAAATCGGCTCGAAGGATTCACTGTAGCTGAAGTACGGAGAAATCCCGTTATCAAACAGATAGTTCAGGCCGCCGCGCCAGGTGAACTGATGGTCGTTAACTTCAGCAGTGGTGTTCGACGAACGGGTCAGAGTCGACGTTTTAGCGAAGTCATAACGCCCGCCCAGGGTCAGTACCCACTTATCCCATTCCGCCTGATCCTGCACATACAGACCGGTCTGTTCCTGACGGTTCAGCACCGCATACGGGAAGGTCACGTTGATATTCGGATCGCCGTACTGCGGATTATCCATGCTGATAGGATCGGCTGAACCGTAGTCAGCATCAACATCATTGCGCATCCGCATATAGTCCACACCGGTCAACAGCGTGTGATCCACGTCGCCAGTGGCGAATTTGGATTGCAGCTGGTTATCCACGGTGAAGCTATTCATGTTCTCATCTGAACGGACATAGGCGCGGCTTATCTGCCCTGGCGCAATATAGCCATTGCCATACACTGAGCGGTACAGTGTGTTCACTTCGGCATAGCGCAAGTTCTGACGCACGGTGAAGGTGTCATTAAACTCGTGGGCGAAGCTGTAGCCCACCATCTTCTGGCGGCGGGACATCTTGTTATCCGGGTCGCCTTCGTTGAAGTCGGTTGGCAGCTTATGTGCTTTGCCATTGGCATCATAATACGGCACGACCGTCCCTTCACGCGGCAGCCAGCCGTAGTAACCTGCATCCGGATCGCTCTGGAAATTGCTCAGGAAGGTGAAGTCCGTTTTATCATCCGGGCGCCAGCTGAACGACGGCGCAATGGCGTAGCGGGTTGATTTCACCATTTCCTGCTGCGCGTTTTGACTGCGGCCCAGACCGGTCAGGCGATAAGACCACACGCCGTCATCGTCAATCGCATCGCTGAAGTCAAACCCGGTCTGCCACAGATTGTCGGTGCCCATTTTGAACTGGATTTCACGCAGCGGTTCAGTGGTCGGGCGCTTACTGACCATGCTGACGATACCGCCAGGGTTACTTTTTCCGTACAGCACGGAAACCGGACCGCGCATCACTTCTACGCGTTCCAGGAAATACGGATCCATCGACATTTCAGAGTAGTTATCACCCTGCAGCTTCATGCCGTCGAGGTACTGGTTGGTATTAACCGTTGTAGAAGTGGTGAAACCGCGAATGGAAACCACATCATAAGTCGTTGAGCTGCCACGCGTAGAGAATACGCCCGGTGTATAGGCCAGCGCTTCTTTCACCGTCGTGGGCTGCTTCATGTCCATTTCGGCACGTGTCACCACCGAAATAGACTGCGGCGTCTTTTCAATCGGCGTGTCAGTTTTGGTCGCTGTCGCAGAATGTTTCGCCGCGATGGTTGCCGCCGAGCCCCACGCGCTTTCCTGTGCGACCGGGGCGGCCGTCACGGTGATGGTTTCTTCTTTCGGTGGGGTTGCTGCCTGTACGCTGACAGACATGCCGCTGACCGCTGTGGCTACTACCAGTGCGAGCTTGCGCACGGAGGTATTGATTGGCTGAGCAGTGTTAGGACGCGCCATGAGTCTTCTCTGATGATATTGAGTGAATGATAACGTAAACGAGAATTATTATTATGCCGCAGAATAATAGGCGAAACGCGGAAGGCATAGCAAGCGGAATACGCCCCTACCAGAATTGAGGGTTTAAAAAATAACCTGATGGTAAGTAGGGAGTTAAGAGAAGGTTAACACGAGGATCGAGAATGCCCCTCACCCCGGCCCTCTCCCCCAAGGGGCGAGGGAGAAAACCGGACAGTCCCCCTCATTCAAGGAGCGAGGGAGAAAACCTGACGGTCCCCTCTCCCCTGTGGGGAGAGGGTTAGGGTGAGGGGTAAGGTCTTAGTTACCGCCAAACATATCTTTAATCCAGCCCGCTACACCGTCGCTTTTTTCCTGCTGCTGCGGTTGCTGCGGTTGCTGCTGTTGCGGTTGCTGTTGTTGCGGCTGCTGCTGCGTTGAGCCGCCGAACGGATTCGCGTCCTGCTGCTGTTGCTGCATCGCTTGGCTCTGCTGGCAGAGCTGATCCGGATCGGTGGTCCAGACCGGAAGCTGGCGCATACCGCCACCGCCACAAATAAAGTTACCGTTTTCGTCGACGCCCATATTGACGATATCTTCCGGCGGGGTCAGATCCAGTGGGATCGGCGACTCGTTAGCAAGATAGCGCTGGTAAATGGACATCGCACCGCTGGCTCCGTACAGCTTGGTCGGCTGATTGTTATCGCGACCGACCCAGGTGATTACCACTTCACGTCCGTCAACCCCGGCAAACCAGGTATCGACGTTGTTGTTAGTGGTCCCGGTTTTCCCCGCCAGATGCAGGTTCGGGTACTTGGCCCCCAGTTGGCGACCCGTACCACGCTGCACAACCTGCTGCATGGTCCACAGCGTCATGTACGCCGCCTGAGCCGGAACAGCACGTTCAGCCTGCGGATAGCTCTGGTACAGCACGGTGCCATCTTCAGCAATCACCGAACGCAGCGCGGACAGCGGCGCACGGTTACCACCGCTGGCGATAGTCTGGAACGCCTGCGCCACTTCGATTGGCGTCAGGTTCAGCGCACCCAGAATCATCGCCGGAACCGGATGCAGCTGGTCTTTCGGCACCCCCAGTTTCTGCCAGGTATCGGTGATCGCCGGTAAGCCCAGCGCCATCCCGAGGTTAACCGTCGGCACGTTCATCGAACGGGTCAACGCGTCCACCAACATTACCTGACCACTAAAGCGCTTATCATCGTTCTGCGGCGACCATGTCTGGCCGTTCGACAGATGAATGGTGACCGGTGCATCGGCAATCCAGGTGTTCAGGCGGTAAATATTCGCCTGACTCAGCGCGGTCAGATAGGTCGCCGGTTTTGCCAGAGAACCAATCGAACGACGCGCCTGCATTGCGCGGTTATAGCCCGCATATTGCGGTTCAGCGCCACCAACCATGGCCCGTACTTCGCCGGTCATGCGGTCGACAATGACCATCGCGGTTTCAAGATCGTTCAGCTTGCGCTGTTTCTTGAGCACCGGAATGCCTTCAGTTGCGGCTTTTTCGGCGGCATCCTGAGCAACGGAATCGAAGGTGGTAAAGATTTTCACACCGGAAAGATCTTTCACTTTATCGCCGAGCTTAGCCTGCAACTCCTGACGCACCATCTGCATAAACGCGGGCTGCGGTGAAATGACGCCGCCGCGCGGCTGCACACCCAGAGGGCGCGCGCTCAGCATGTCGTACAGCTCCTGATCGATAACATTCTGCTGTTGCAGCAGACGCAGGACCAGGTTACGACGCTCCAGCGCCAGTTTCGGGTTACGCCACGGGTTATAGATAGACGCACCTTTCACCATGCCCACCAGCAACGCCTGCTGGTCGAGACTCAGCTCTTCCACCGGACGACCAAAGTAGTACAGGCTCGCCAGCGGGAAGCCGCGGATCTCGTTGTCACCGCTCTGACCGAGGTAGACCTCGTTCATGTACAGCTCAAGAATCCTGTCTTTGCTGTAGCGGGCGTCCATGATCAGCGCCATGTACGCTTCGTTGGCTTTACGCCAGTAGGAGCGTTCGCTGGAGAGGAACAGGTTTTTCACCAGCTGCTGGGTCAGGGTACTTGCGCCCTGCACCGTGCGGCCCGCCATCAGGTTCGCCAGCACAGCACGACCCATCGAGTAGAAGCTGATCCCATCATGCTCGTAGAAATGACGGTCTTCGGTGGCAATCAGCGTGTCGATCAGCAGATCCGGGAAACCGCTGCGTGGCACAAACAAACGCTGCTCACCGTTCGGCGACGACATCATGGTTATCAGACGCGGATCAAGACGGAAGAAACCGAACTGGCGGTTGTTCTCCATATTCGTGATGGAGTCCAGATGATCGCCATCAAAGGTCAGACGCGCACGCACCTGCCCTTCTTTACTGTCCGGGAAATCAAACGGACGACGAATCATCTCGATGCTATTGGCCTGCACGGTAAACTCGCCTGGACGGGTCATCGCCGTCACCTGGCGGTACTGCGTGGCCGTCAGCAGGCGCACCATCTCGTTCTTGCTGACCGACATATCCGGTTCGAGGTTCACCATCCGACCGTAGACCGCCGCGGGCAGTTGCCACACTTTACCGTCAATACGGGCGCGGATTTTCTGGTCCAGATAGACGCCATAGATGGCCATCAGTACCGCAAAGACGATACCGATTTTTACCAGCAGCCAGAACCAGCCGTACTTGCGACGCGGCTTCTTGCCCTTACCTTTTCCATTACGCGGCATCGGCTCTTCATCCTCATCTTCGTAATCATCGTCGTCGTACTCTTCGTCCCTGAGACGACGACGGCTAACCTTTTGCTTAGCCGGACGTGCAGGCTTGCCTTTACGTCCAATCGGCTCGCGGTCATTCCCCGCCATACTTTTTCTCCGCTAAATTCAGGCGTAAGCGCCTGATTCTCTTTTCTTTCACGCGATGTTGAAAGAAGAAATCTCTCAAATTTACTGTTTGTGCCCTCTCCTTTTCGGGAGAGTTTACGAATACTTCTTCGTGCGTCGGGTTGGCGCGGTGTTGGCCGGATCGTCAGGCCAGACATGTTTCGGGTAACGCCCTTTCATATCTTTTTGCACTTCGCGGTACGCGCCTGCCCAAAACGCGCTCAAATCGCGCGTGATTTGCAGCGGCCTTTGTGCCGGAGACAACAGCTCCAGCACCAGCGCCACGCGGCCCTCAGCGATAGTCGGCGTAGTCGCCTCGCCGAACATTTCCTGCATTCGCACCGACAGTACCGGCGGATTATCCGCATCGTAACGCAGCGCAATCCGGCTTCCGGTGGGCACAGTGTAATGCGTGGGTAACGAACTCACCAGACGTTGTCGCAATGACCACGGCAACAGCCCCTGTAATGCGTCGGTGACATTCAGCGCCTTCAAGGCTTTAAGCGAATGGACGCCGCTCATGTGCGGCAGCAGCCAGCTTTCCAGCCCGGCCAGCAGCGCCTCATCATCGACCGCAGGCCACGCCTCTTCCGGCAGCCAGCGCGCGGCGCACTGAATACGCAAGCGTAGCTGCTCCGCCTCCGGCGTCCAGTTGAGAATGCTCAGCCCTTTATCCCGAATACCGTTCAGCATTGCCTGATGCAGTTCGTCTTCCGACGGTTTCGCCAGCGGCTGAACCTTCACCGTCAACTGGCCGATACGGCTCCGCCGCCAGGCTTTCAACGTCCCCTGCTGTTCATCCCATTCGATGGTGTCGGACTGGGTCAGAAGCTGGGGACATTCTGCCACCAGCGCGTCGATGTCCAACGCCATCGCCTGCAAAATTCGGGCATCGGGCGACTGGCTGCCCTGCAACAACAGCGGCGCTATCAGCCATTCGTGCCGCCCCAACGCGTCGTCGGCATCCAGCATCGCGCCCATGCCGTTCACCAGTTGATAGCGTCCTTCCTGGCCGCGACGGCGGACAATGCGATCGGCAAAACCCTGAGCCAGTAAGACACTGATGCGCCCGGCATCCGGCGTCCCAGCAGGCGTGCCCAGCCGCTGGATAAGCGCCCTGGCGCGCTGCTGCCAGTTGGGCTGATTACGCGAAAACGCCATGTTCAGGTCAGCATTACCGCCGCGCGGAGGTTCTTCCAGAACGGCGGCCAGCTTCGCCGCCGTCGCCACGTCGTCCGGTGTTTTAGCGGCTACCAGCATCGCCGCCAGACGCGGATCGTTGCCAAGCGTCGCCATTTTCTGGCCCTGCGCCGTGAGCTGTTTGCCATCGTACGCACCTAACTGGGTCAGCAAGCTACGGGCGGCCGCCAGATGGATGGCGGGCGGTTGATCCAGCCAGCTCAGCTGCGCCGGATCCTGACATCCCCACTGCAACAGTTCGAGCACCAGCCCGCCCAGGTCGCTTTGCAGAATTTCCGCTTCGCCCTGCGTCGCAGCGCGTTCGGCCTGCTCTTTCCCCAGCAGATGCAAACAAATCCCCGGTTCCAGACGCCCGGCGCGGCCCGCTCGTTGGGTCATCGACGCCTGGCTCACGCGCTGAGTTATCAGACGCGTCAGGCCGGTTCGCGGGTCAAAACGCGCCACGCGCTCCTGGGCACAGTCGACCACCAGCCGGATGCCTTCGATGGTCAGACTGGTCTCGGCAATATTGGTCGCCAGTACCACTTTTCGAGTGCCCTTTTCCGCCGGAAGAATCGCTTTGCGCTGGTCGTTTAACGATAACGCCCCGTACAGCGGACAGAGCACCACGTCGGGGCCGACGCGCGAGGCCAGCTGCTCCTGCACGCGCTGGATTTCACCCACGCCGGGTAAAAACAGCAGCAGTGAGCCGGGTTCATTGCGCAGCAGTTCGGCGGTCGCCATCGCCACCGCTTCGTCAAAGCGCTGATGGGCCGGGAGCGCCTGATAGCGGCGTTCAACCGGATAGGCCCGACCTTCGGAGGCAATCACCGGCGCGTCAGGCAGCAGGGTTTGCAGGCGTGCGTTATCCAGCGTCGCCGACATAATTAATAGTTTTAAATCGTCGCGTAGCCCCTGCTGAACATCGAGCAGCAGCGCCAGCGCCAAATCCGCCTGCAGGCTGCGCTCATGAAATTCATCGAGGATAACCAGCCCAACGCCGCTCAGTTCAGGATCGCGCTGGAGAGTGCGGGCCAGGATGCCCTCGGTCACCACCTCAAGGCGGGTGTTTTTACCAACGCAGGTTTCGGCCCGCATCCGATAGCCGACGGTCTCGCCCGGTTTTTCGTTCAGCAGTTCCGCCAGCCGCTGAGCAACGTTCCGCGCCGCCAGCCTGCGCGGTTCCAGCAGAATAATTTTGCCTTCAATGCTCCCCGCGTGCAGGATTTGCAACGGTAGCCAGGTGGATTTACCGGCACCGGTGGGTGCGTTCAACAGCACCTGCGGCGCGGCATTCAGCGCCTGAATAAGTTCGGGAAGGACAACGGCGACCGGCAATGACGACACAAAGGACTCCAGTGGGTGACTTTAAATGGCCCGGCATTGTAGCATTGCGCCAAATCATTACCGAGACCCTGGCATGCCCGAACCCAAAAGACTGTTTTTCGCACTTGAGCTCCCCGACGACGTTCAGCAACAGATCATCCACTGGCGGGCCGCGAATTTCCCGCCCGACTGCGGACGCCCGATAGCCGCGGCGAATTTGCATCTGACGCTGGCGTTTCTCGGGGAGGTCAGTGCGGAAAAACAGCGGGCGCTGGCGGCGATGGCTGGACGCATCCGCCAGCCGGGTTTTACCCTGGATCTCAACGATGCCGGGCAATGGCTGCGTTCACAGGTGGTGTGGCTCGGCCCGCGCCAGCCGCCGCGCGGTGTACTGCAGCTGGCCAATATGCTGCGATCGCAGGCCGCACGCAGCGGCTGTTACCAAAGTCCGCAGCCGTTTCATCCCCATATCACGCTATTGCGCAATACGGCTCATGCGGTGCCGATCCCCGCGCCGGGCTTTAGCTGGCAGGTACAAGTCAGCAGTTTCGCGCTATTCAGCTCTGAATATACCCGGGGACGCACCCGATATACCCGCCTTGAGCGCTGGGCACTCAACGAATAAAGGGAAATTATGCAATTCTTACCACCGCTTAAACCCGCCCGTCTGATCAAACGCTATAAGCGCTTTCTCGCCGATGTCGTGACCGCCGACGGGGAAGAATTTACCCTGCACTGCGCCAATACCGGAGCGATGACCGGCTGCGCCACGCCGGGAGATACCGTCTGGTACTCCACGTCAGACAGCAAGGCGCGCAAATACCCGCATACCTGGGAAGTGACTGAGACCCAAACCGGGGCCTTTATTTGTGTTAACACGTTACGGGCCAATCAGCTGGTAAAAGAGGCTATCGAGTCAGAGGTTATTCCGGAACTGAAAGGCTATAGCGTCTTGAAAAGTGAAGTGAAATACGGTGAAGAGCGTAGCCGAATTGATTTCATGTTACAGGCAGACGATCGCCGTAACTGCTATATTGAAGTGAAATCGGTAACCTTAGCGGAAAGAGAGTATGGTTACTTCCCCGATGCAGTCACTGAGCGGGGTCAGAAGCATTTGCGAGAGTTGATGGGCGTGGCGGCCTCAGGCGATCGTGCCGTGGTGTTATTTGCGGTACTTCACTCTGCCATTACCCGTTTTTCACCCGCGCGCCATATCGATCCAAAATACGCGCAGTTGTTGAATGAGGCACAAAAAAAGGGGGTTGAAATTCTGGCTTATAAAGCGGAACTTTCTGCCGATAATATCACTCTGAAAGAGCCGTTGCCCGTGGTGCTATCACCGGTATCAATGGTTGAGTAATAAATGTGCTGGTCGCGTGCGCAAATACGCTTTTCCTCACAGGGTTGTCAAGTGTAACGTTTAGACAATTGCTATCCTGAAAAGCATCTGCTATTTATAGCGGCCTGATTTTTCCCCCACATGGGGATCGATAGTGCGTGTTAAGGAGAAGCAACATGCAAGAAGGGCAAATCCGTAAAACATCGTCCCTGAGTATTCTCGCCATCGCTGGGGTGGAGCCATACCAAGAGAAGCCGGGTGAAGAGTATATGAACGAAGCCCAGCTGTCTCACTTCAAGCGTATTCTTGAAGCGTGGCGTAACCAACTCAGGGATGAAGTTGATCGTACAGTGACTCATATGCAGGATGAAGCAGCGAACTTCCCGGACCCGGTGGACCGTGCCGCGCAGGAAGAAGAGTTTAGCCTCGAACTGCGTAACCGTGACCGCGAGCGTAAGCTGATCAAGAAGATCGAAAAAACGCTGAAGAAGGTCGAAGACGAAGATTTCGGCTACTGCGAATCCTGCGGTGTTGAAATCGGTATCCGTCGTCTGGAAGCGCGTCCGACTGCCGACCTGTGTATCGACTGCAAAACGCTGGCGGAAATCCGCGAAAAGCAGATGGCAGGCTAAGTCATCCGATTCGCATAATACAATTCTGGCGGGAGCACACTCCCGCCTTATTCTTTTTAGCAATATGGCAAATTCTGATTACATTGGGCGCTTTGCTCCCTCCCCGTCTGGCGAACTCCATTTCGGCTCACTGATTGCTGCCCTGGGCAGTTATTTGCAGGCCCGTGCCCGTCAGGGAAAGTGGTTAGTGCGTATTGAAGATATCGATCCCCCCCGTGAAGTTCCCGGTGCCGCACACACGATTCTGCGTCAGCTGGAACATTATGGTTTGCACTGGGATGGCGACGTACTGTGGCAATCGCAGCGCCATGAGGCCTATCGGGAACGTCTCGCCTGGCTACATGAACAAGGGCTGAGCTATTACTGCACCTGCACTCGCGCCCGTATTCAACGTGTGGGCGGCCTGTACGATGGTCATTGCCGAACCTTGCATCTCGACCCGCACAATGCCGCGGTGCGTTTACATCAAACCCGGCCCGTGCTGCAATTTAACGACAGGCTGCACGGGACGGTTGTGACCAATGAACCGCTGGCGCGGGAAGATTTTATTATTCATCGTCGCGATGGATTGTTTGCCTACAATCTTGCTGTCGTGGTCGACGACCATTTTCAGGGCGTGACGGAAATCGTGCGCGGCGCAGATTTAATCGAGCCGACGGTACGGCAAATTTCGCTGTACCAACATTTCGGCTGGCCGGTGCCGGACTATATTCATCTGCCGCTGGCACTGAATAGCGACGGCAACAAGCTGTCAAAACAAAACCATGCCCCCGCATTATCGACCGGCGACCCGCGTCCGGAATTAATCCGGGCATTAAAGTTTCTTAATCAGACTATTGTTAATGAGTGGCAGGACATCACGCTCGAGGATCTGCTGAAAAATGCGGTGGCAAACTGGAACCTTTCGGCTGTCGCCGAAATCCAGCATTCTCAAATGCCTCTTGCTGAGCTATGATTAGCCGCTATTTTTTGTCCTCACGACTTCCGACTGACACGAAAACCGAGGTGCAACATTTTTACCCGAGTCGCTAATTTTTGCCGTAAGGTGCTTACCCGTGAAGAAACCGGGGCTGAAACCGTTGATGCAAAACCAGAAATGACGGTCATCCCGCGTGAACAGCACGCTATTTCCCGCAAAGATATCAGTGAAAATGCCCTCAAGGTGCTCTACCGTCTGAACAAAGCGGGCTACGAGGCCTATCTCGTCGGCGGTGGCGTGCGCGATTTGCTGCTGGACAAAAAACCCAAAGATTTTGACGTGACCACCAGCGCCACGCCGGAACAGGTGCGTAAGCTGTTCCGCAACTGCCGTCTGATTGGTCGCCGTTTCCGCCTGGCTCACGTGATGTTTGGCCCGGAAATTATTGAAGTCGCCACTTTCCGTGGCCATCACGATGGTTCCCCGGACGATCGCGCCACCTCTCAGCGTGGACAAAACGGCATGCTGCTGCGCGATAACATCTTCGGTTCAATCGAAGAAGATGCCCAGCGTCGCGACTTCACCATTAACAGCCTTTACTACAGCGTGGCCGACTTTACCGTCCGCGATTACGTCGGCGGGATGCGTGACTTGCAGGACGGCGTGATTCGCCTGATTGGCAATCCGGAAACCCGCTACCGCGAAGATCCGGTACGGATGCTGCGTGCGGTGCGCTTTGCTGCCAAGCTGAACATGCGCATCAGCCCGGATACCGCCGAGCCCATCCCACGCCTGGCCACTCTCATCAACGACGTGCCACCGGCGCGTCTGTTTGAAGAATCACTGAAGCTGTTGCAGGCAGGCTACGGGTTTGAAACCTACAAGCTGCTGCGTGAATACAGCCTGTTCCAGCCGCTGTTCCCGACCATCACCCGCAACTTCACCGAAAACGGTGATAGCCCGATGGAACGCATCCTCAGCCAGGTGCTGAAAAACACCGATAACCGCATTCATAACGATATGCGCGTTAACCCGGCGTTCCTGTTTGCGGCGATGTTCTGGTATCCGCTGCTGGAAACTGCTCAGCGCATTGCCCAGGAAAGCGGACTGGCCTACTTCGACGCCTTCGCGCTGGCGATGAACGACGTGCTCGACGAAGCCTGCCGTTCACTGGCGATCCCAAAACGTATTACCAGCCTGGTGCGTGACATCTGGCAGCTTCAGCTGCGCATGTCACGTCGTCAGGGCAAACGCGCGTGGAAGCTGATGGAGCATCCTAAATTCCGCGCCGCCTACGATCTGCTGGCGCTGCGCGCAGAGGCCGAAGGCAACCACGAACTGCAGCGTCTGACGCAGTGGTGGGGCGAGTTCCAGGTAGCAGCGCCACCGGCGCAAAAAGACATGCTCAACGGGCTGGATGAAGAGCCTGCCGCACGTCGTCGCCATCGTCGCCCTCGCAAACGCGCCCCACGTCAGGGTGGCGCCGCGTGACACGCGTTTATATCGCCGTCGGCAGCAATCTGGCCTCACCGCTCAATCAGGTGAATGCCGCCCTTGCTGCTCTCGGCGAGATCCCGCACACCACGGTGGTGGCGGTATCGTCGTTTTACCGCACCCCGCCGCTCGGCCCGCAGGACCAGCCTGATTATCTCAACGCCGCCGTGGCGCTGGAGACCGAACTGGCCCCGCTTGCCTTGCTGGATAACACTCAGCGCATTGAACTTCAGCAAGGCCGGGTGCGCAAAGCCGAACGCTGGGGCCCGCGCACGCTGGACCTCGACATCATGCTGTTTGGTGACCTCACTCTGAACAGTGACCGCCTGACCGTACCGCATTACGACATGCACAACCGCGGCTTTATGCTGTGGCCGCTGGCGGAAATCGCACCCGACCTCACCTTCCCCGACGGCACCCCGCTGACGACGCTGCTGCAACGCCTCGACTGCTCAAAACCTGCTCACTGGTAAACGGCAAAACCATTGCCCCGCTCTATCTGACTGATACAATGCCGCTAGATTCGGCTTTCGTTATCAGGAAACGCTATGAAACCCACCACCATCTCTCTGTTGCAGAAATGCAAACAGGAAAAGAAACGCTTCGCCACCATCACCGCCTATGATTTCAGCTTTGCGAAACTGTTCGCCGATGCCGGAATTGACGTCATGCTGGTTGGTGATTCATTGGGTATGACGGTCCAGGGACACGACTCCACGCTGCCAGTGACGGTAGACGATATCGCCTATCACACCCGCGCCGTTCGCCGGGGTGCGCCTAACTGTCTGCTGCTCGCGGATCTGCCGTTTATGGCCTATGCCACGCCGGAGCAGGCGTTTGAGAATTCCGCCGTGGTGATGCGTGCGGGCGCTAATATGGTGAAACTCGAAGGCGGAGCCTGGCTTGCGCCAACGGTCAAAATGCTGGCAGAACGTGCCGTGCCGGTGTGTGGTCATCTCGGCCTGACGCCGCAATCAGTGAACGTCTTCGGTGGCTATAAAGTTCAGGGCCGTGGCGATGCCGCGCAAACCCTGTTTGACGATGCGCTGGCGCTTGAAGCGGCGGGCATTCAGCTCCTGGTGCTGGAATGCGTCCCGGTAGCGCTGGCCAAACGCATCACCGAAGCGCTGACCATTCCGGTTATTGGCATCGGGGCAGGCAACGTCACCGACGGACAAATTCTGGTGATGCACGACGCGTTCGGCATTACCGGGGGCCATATTCCTAAGTTTGCGAAAAATTTCCTCACCGATTCGGGCGACATGCGCGCCGCAGTGCGGCAGTATATTGCCGAGGTCGAATCCGGGGTTTATCCGGGCGAAGAACACAGTTTCCATTAAGGAGTTTGTTGTGCTGATTATCGAAACCCTGCCGCTGCTGCGCCAGCATATCCGTCGTCTGCGTCAGGAAGGTAAGCGCATCGCGCTGGTGCCGACCATGGGCAACCTCCACGATGGCCATATGAAGCTGGTTGATGAAGCCAAAGCCGCCGCCGATGTGGTGGTGGTCAGTATTTTCGTGAACCCGATGCAGTTCGACCGCGCTGACGATCTGGCTCGCTATCCGCGCACTTTGCAGGAAGACAGCGAGAAGCTGAACAAGCGTAAAGTGGACTTTGTGTTCGCCCCAGCCCCGGCCGATATCTATCCGCAGGGCACGGATACCCAGACCTTTGTCGACGTGCCGGGCATTTCCACGATGCTCGAAGGCGCCAGCCGTCCGGGCCATTTCCGTGGCGTGTCGACCATCGTCAGCAAGCTGTTTAATCTGGTGCAGCCTGACGTCGCCTGCTTCGGTGAGAAAGACTTCCAGCAGCTGGCGTTGATCCGCAAGATGGTAGCCGATATGGGCTATGACATCGATATCATCGGCGTGCCAACGGTACGGGCGAAGGACGGTCTGGCGCTCAGCTCGCGCAACGGGTATCTCACTAACGACCAGCGTAAAATCGCGCCGGGCCTGAGCAAAGTGATGAATTCTATGGCCGAAAAATTGTTGGCAGGCGATCGCAATCTGGACGAGATAGTCGCCCTGGCGGAACAGGATCTTAATGAGAAAGGCTTCCGCGCAGACGATATTCAGATTCGCGATGCCGACACGCTGCTGGAACTGTCGGATACCAGTAAACGCGCGGTTATCCTGATGGCGGCATGGCTGGGTCAGGCCCGCCTGATCGACAATAAGACGGTCGAATTAAGCCAGTAGACACACCTAGAGAAACGGGCAATACTGCCATCATTCTGGTGAATATATCCCCTCACTCCGACCCTCTCCCTAAGCGGAGAGGGAGAAAACAGCAACAAAGGTAACGTTATGATTCGCACTATGCTGCAGGGCAAGCTTCACCGCGTGAAAGTCACTCATGCGGATCTGCATTATGAAGGCTCTTGCGCCATCGACCAGGATTTCCTCGACGCCGCCGGTATTCTTGAAAACGAAGCCATTGATATCTGGAATGTGAACAACGGCAAGCGTTTCTCCACCTATGCGATTGCCGCAGAACGTGGCTCGAAAATCATCTCGGTGAACGGCGCGGCGGCACACAATGCTGACGTGGGCGACATCGTGATTATCGCCAGCTTCGTCACCATGTCTGACGCCGAGGCACGCACCTGGCGTCCAAACGTGGCCTATTTTGAAGGCGATAACGAGATGAAGCGTACGGCGAAAGCCATCCCGGTTCAGGTCGCGTAAATCTTACCCCTGCGGCTGATTGCTGATCAGCCGCGACATGGTGTCTAACGAATCCGTTCTTAAGATATACAGACGTTTAAGTAAGAACGGATTATCCCCCGGTTTCACCTTCCCTTTCACCGTTGTCACCGCCATGTGAAAACCGGCGTCATTCACTGCCTGCAACGCCGTGGTGTTATAGCCGCCAAACGGGTAGGACAAATACAACACGTGCGGATTGAACTGGCTCAGCGCACGGCGGGAACGCTCGAAATCAAACAGAAGGTTGTGATAACTGCGGCTGAGCAATATCGGCTGCCGATGACCGTCCACGCGATGCAAAAAGTGGGTGTGTGACTGCACATCAAACACGTCCTGAATCTGTTCCAGTTCTGAAACGCTCATAAACTGCAGCGATCTCGGATCCCATTTCTGTGGATGGCGCTTAATACGCGACGAGATAACAAACGCCGTTGCCTTGAAACCGTACTCTTTCAGCACCGGGTACGCATAGCGATTGGCCGACTTCAGGCCGTCATCGAAGGTGATCACCACCGAGCGGGCGGGCAAATTCATTTTATTGCGAATATACCCTTCCAACTGATACATCGTCAGGGTGGTGTAATCCCTGTCGCGCAGCCAGGTCATCTGGTTACTGAACGCGCGTACCGAGGTGGTGGTGGAGGTGTGACGGAAGCGGGTGTTCTCTTCGTCGCGCAGAATGTGATGGTAGGTCAGGATGGGAATACCTCCGTCCTGCTGGGCATCAAGGCTGCTGACCCACGCCAGCCGGTTGCCGATGCGGATTTGATACCAGGTCTGATGCAGGCCGTCCTGGAGTTTGCTGCTAATCGGATAACGCAGATTGGCGGCCAGCACGCCAAACGGGGCGCTGCTGACATTCGGGGCGGTGTACATCGGCGTATCCCGCCAGGTGATGAGATTCTGATTGCTCAGCGGCTTATTCAGATCACCGAGGCTGTCTTTTACCTGCTGACTGCCCTGCACCGGTTCGAGGTGCCCTTTATCAATAAAGCCGGTGCCAAAACCGAAGCTAAATTCGTCGTAATCAGCATCCGTAGGCACCACGGCGAGGATTTGTCCGGCGCGCACATTGCCAACGGTAACCACGTCATTGCCCACCTGTGCCCAAATAATGGCGTTTTCGGTGGTTTGCATATAGCGGACAGGCTGTCCATGCTGGCTCAGCAGACTGGCGAAGACACTGCCGGAGAGAAAAAGCAAAAAGGAGAAGATAACGCGAATCAACATGCACTCTAACCGATGCGATAAATCAGGCGGTAGTTTAACAAAAGTAGGGTCAATACCAATGGTTAATTCGCGTACAGGTCATGCAGCAGAACAAACGGGGGATTTTTTTGCTGCTGGTGCCAGAGGCTGCTGACATCAGGTGAACCCCGCTCGACGATCGTATTGCGAAACGCCTCGCTGCTGAGCGTGTCACGCAGCGGCAGCATACTCTCGATCAGCGGATAGCTGATGCCCGAGATGACTTCACAGTGAGTATGTTTATGGCTCATCAGCGCGGCAACGCGATAGGGTGCATCCCCGGCGCTGTCGGTCAGAAAAATAACCCCGTCGCCGGTGTCGGTTTCATGCAGGGCGTCACACATCATTCGGCTGAGCATATTGGTGCTAAGCCCACGCCAAAAGCTCACCGCCCGACATTGGGGCAGTGTTCCATACTTCTTTTCGAGTTGATCCAGCAGCGCCTGCGCCCGATCGTCATGACAGGTAATTACCCAACCCAACATAGTCCAGCTCCTAAGCAGGCAAGTAGTTTAGCGGAGTGAAAGTTGAGGAGGGGTGCGATCGATCAAGGTTTGGTTGGCCGGGCGCAGAGTGCGGCCCGGCCAAAAGAGAGGCTTAGCTACGCAGCCCGCGACCGCGCTGGATGAGGTACCAGCAGGTAGCATAAAACGCGACGATAAATACCACCAGTACGCCAACGGTAGTGAACAGCGGCACGTCGGAGATACCGAGGAAACCGAAGCGGAAGCCGCTTATCATGTACACAATCGGGTTCAGATGCGACAGCGCCTGCCAGAACGGCGGCAGCAGCGTCAGGGAATAGAACACCCCGCCGAGGTAGGTCAGCGGCGTCAGCACGAAGGTCGGGATCAGGCTGATATCATCAAACGTTTTGGCAAACACCGCATTCAGCAGGCCCGCCAGTGAGAACAGGATAGCCGTCAGCAGCAGGGTCAGCCCAACGAACAGCCAGGAGTGTACCTGGAACGGGACGAAGAACAGCGAAATGGCGGTGACCAGCACCCCGACGCACAGCCCGCGCGCCACGCCGCCGCCGACATAACCGGCGATCACTACGTGCGTCGGCACCGGGGCCACCAGCAGCTCTTCAATGTTGCGCTGGAACTTGGCGCTGAAGAACGAAGAGGCGACGTTGGCGTAGGCGTTGGTGATCACCGCCATCATGATCAGGCCCGGTACGATGAACTGCATGTAGGTGAAGCCATGCATTTCGCCAATCCGAGAACCAATCAGGTTACCGAAGATGATGAAATAGAGGGTCATGGTAATGACCGGTGGCACCAGGGTCTGAACCCAGATCCGCATAAAACGGTTAATTTCTTTGGCCCAGATACTTTTCAGCGCCACCCAATACAGCTGCATCATGCCCGTTCTCCTGACTTAGTGTGAACCAGCGTGACGAACAGCTCTTCCAGACGGTTAGCCTTGTTACGCATACTCAATACCTGCACGCCCTGCTCACTCAGCTGTGCGAAGACGCTGTTAATTCCCTGCTCGCGCAGCACTTCCACTTCCAGCGTGGAGGTATCGACCAGACGGTACTGATACCCGTCCAGCTTCGGCAGCGGGCTTTTCGCCGCGAGGTCGAGGATGAAGGTTTCCGACTTCAGCTTCGACAACAGGTTTTTCATCGACGTGTTTTCCACCAGCTCGCCGTGCTGGATAATGCCGATGTTACGGCACAGCATTTCTGCTTCTTCCAGATAGTGGGTGGTGAGAATAATGGTGGTGCCTTTATCGTTGAGATCTTTGAGGAAGCTCCACATCGAACGACGCAGTTCGATGTCTACGCCCGCCGTTGGCTCATCGAGGATCAGCAGTTTTGGCTCATGCATCAGCGCGCGAGCAATCATCAGACGACGCTTCATACCGCCGGATAACATCCGCGCACGTTCGTTGCGTTTTTCCCACAGATCGAGCTGCTTCAGGTATTTTTCGCTCCGGGCAACCGCTTCTTTGCGTTCAACGCCGTAGTAACCGGCCTGGTTGACGACAATCTGCTGCACCGTTTCAAACGGGTTGAAGTTGAACTCCTGCGGCACCAGCCCGAGCTGACGCTTGGCGTTAACCACATCTTTCGCCAGATCGTAGCCAAAGACGTTCACCTGACCGGAGGTTTTGTTCACCAGCGAGCTGATAATCCCGATTGTCGTGGATTTTCCCGCACCGTTGGGGCCCAGCAGCGCATAAAAGTCCCCGGCTTCGACCGTCAAGTCGATGCCACGCAGCGCCTGAACGCCGCCTGGATAGGTCTTTTTAAGCTGTTTCAATTCAAGTGCAATGGTCATTCAATGTCTCTTTTAAAATCTTGCAATCGTTGTATGGTTTTAAATAAAGCCGAGTTGACCTATATTAGCTCAACGCACTAACTTGGTTACAGGTCATTAACTTCCATGAACGACATAGATACACTCATCAGCAATAATGCACTATGGTCAAAGATGCTGAATGAAGAGGATCCTGGTTTCTTTGAGAAACTGGCAAAGGCGCAGAAACCGCGCTTTCTATGGATTGGATGCTCCGACAGTCGCGTTCCTGCTGAACGTCTGACGGGTCTTGAGCCGGGTGAACTGTTCGTTCACCGTAACGTGGCAAACCTGGTGATTCACACCGACCTAAACTGCCTGTCCGTGGTTCAGTATGCAGTAGATGTACTGGAAGTCGAGCATATCATCATCTGCGGTCACTACGGCTGCGGCGGTGTGCAGGCTGCGGTTGAGAATCCGGAGTTGGGGCTTATCGACAACTGGCTACTCCACATTCGCGACATCTGGTACAAACACAGCTCCCTGCTTGGCGAAATGCCGCAGGATCGTCGCCTCGATACCCTGTGCGAACTGAACGTAATGGAGCAGGTTTATAACCTCGGCCACTCGACTATCATGCAGTCCGCCTGGAAACGCGGGCAGAAAGTGAATATTCACGGCTGGGCCTACGGCATTCACGACGGCCTGCTGCGTGACCTCGACGTCACCGCGACCAACCGCGAAAGCCTGGAGCAGGGTTACCGCAAAGCGATTTCCAACCTCCATACCCGCCACATCAATCACAAATAAATCAGTAAAAAATGCCCGGTCTCACCGGGCAATTTTTTATTCGTCGAGCGGCACCACTTTCCCGACATACGGCAGATGGCGATAACGCTGTGCGTAATCAATGCCATACCCCACCACGAATTCATCAGGAATCGAGAAGCCCACAAACTCGACCGGCACCTCAACTTCACGACGCTCTGGTTTATCCAGCAGGGTGCAAATCGCCAGCGATTTCGGGCCACGCAGGCTGAGGATTTCACGCACTTTAGAGAGCGTGTTCCCGGAGTCGATGATGTCTTCGACAATCAGCACATCTTTACCGCGGATATCTTCATCGAGATCTTTAAGGATTTTCACATCACGAGTGGTCGACATACCGCTGCCGTAGCTGGAAGCCGTCATAAAATCGACTTCATGGGAGACGTGCACTTCACGGCACAGGTCTGCCATGAACATAAATGAGCCACGCAGCAGGCCAACCAGCACCATATCGCTGCCGCTGTCCTGATAATGTTCGGTAATTTGACGGCCCAATTCGGCGATACGTGCTTTGATCTCCGCTTCCGGGATCATCACTTCAACAGTATGTTTCATAACACTAACCATATGATTTCAGGGTAAATCTCTCAATCACGCGGGCCAGTGCCTGCGCGGTTGATCGGCAAGCCATGCAGTATACCAGCAAAAGCATTTATGGGGTGTATGAGATAAGAAAGCTCAATTTGTGATTCCGATCACACTTGTTAAATCCTATAATTAATTGCTACTAAAAAATTAACAACATACAGGTGTGCTTTCTATGGCAGAAACAAAACCACAACAGACCGGGCTTCTGGTGAAGCTGACGGCGCTGTTTGCAGCCTTTTGCGGGCTGTATCTCTTAATCGGTGGGGTCTGGCTCGTCTCCTTAGGCGGGTCATGGTACTACCCTATCGTCGGACTCGTGATGCTGGCCGTCACCGCCATGCTGTGGCGCGGTAAGCGTTCCGCCCTGTGGCTGTATGCGCTGGTGCTGCTGGTGACCATGATTTGGGGCGTCTGGGAAGTCGGCTTCGACTTCTGGGCACTGACGCCGCGCAGCGACATTCTGGTGTTCTTCGGCATCTGGCTTATCCTGCCATTTGTCTGGCGTCGCCTGATTGTGCCATCCAGCGGAGCTGTTGCCGCCCTGGTGGTGGTGTTGCTGATTTCCGGGGGCATTCTGACCTGGGCGGGCTTCCACGATCCGCAGGAAATCAACGGCACGCTGAGCACCGACGTGACGCCAGCAACCCCGATTTCTCAGGTTGCCGATCAGGACTGGCCTGCGTATGGTCGTAATCAGGAAGGCCAGCGCTGGTCTCCACTGAAGCAAATCAACGCCGACAACGTTCATCAGCTGAAAGAAGCCTGGGTCTTCCGGACTGGCGATCTGAAGCAGCCGAACGATCCGGGTGAAATCACTAACGAAGTGACGCCAATTAAAGTCGGCGACATGCTGTATCTCTGTTCCGCGCACCAGCGTCTGTTTGCTCTGGATGCGGCCACCGGGAAAGAGAAATGGCACTTCGACCCGCAGCTCAATACCAACACCTTCTTCCAGCACGTAACGTGCCGCGGTGTGTCTTATCACGAAGCGAAAGCGGATAGCGCCCCGGCGAATGTCGTTGCAGACTGCCCGCGCCGTATCCTGCTGCCGGTGAACGACGGTCGTCTGTTCGCGCTGAATGCCGATAACGGCAAGCTGTGTGAAAGCTTTGGCAACAAAGGCGTGCTGAATCTGCAGACTAACCAGCCGGTCACTACGCCGGGCATGTACGAGCCGACGTCGCCGCCAATCGTGACCGATACCACCATCGTCATCGCCGGTTCCGTGACCGATAACTTCTCGACCCGTGAAGCGTCTGGTGTGATCCGTGGTTTCGACGTGAACACCGGTAAACTGCTGTGGGCCTTCGATCCGGGTGCGAAAGATCCTAACGCTATCCCGAATGACGAGCACAAATTCAGCCTGAACTCGCCGAACTCCTGGGCGCCTGCCGCCTATGACGCGAAGCTGGATCTGGTGTATCTGCCGATGGGCGTCTCCACTCCGGATATCTGGGGCGGCAATCGCACGCCGGAGCAGGAACGCTATGCCAACTCTATCGTGGCGCTGAATGCGACCACCGGTAAGCTGGCCTGGAGTTACCAGACCGTTCACCACGATCTCTGGGATATGGACCATCCGTCACAGCCGACGCTGGCGGATATCACCGTTGACGGCAAAACCGTACCGGTGGTTTACGCCCCGGCGAAAACTGGCAACATCTTCGTGCTCGACCGTCGTAACGGCGAACTCGTTGTGCCAGCGCCAGAAAAACCGGTTCCACAGGGTCCTGCAAAAGGCGACCGTCTGAGCCCAACTCAGCCGTTCTCTGACCTCTCCTTCCGGCCGAAGAAAGACATGAGCGGCGCGGACATGTGGGGTGCCACCATGTTCGACCAGCTGGTGTGCCGTGTGATGTTCCATCAACTGCGCTACGAGGGCATCTTCACGCCACCGTCTGAGCAGGGCACGCTGGTGTTCCCGGGTAACCTGGGGATGTTCGAATGGGGTGGGATTTCCGTTGACCCGAACCGTCAGGTGGCTATCGCTAACCCGATCGCTCTGCCGTTCGTTTCCCGTCTGATGCCGCGCGGTCCGGGTAACCCGATGGAACAACCGACTGATGCGAAAGGCTCCGGTACTGAAACCGGCATTCAGCCACAGTACGGCGTGCCGTATGGCGTGACGCTGAACCCGTTCCTGTCACCGTTTGGCCTGCCGTGTAAACAGCCAGGCTGGGGTTATATCTCCGCACTGGACCTGAAAACTAACCAGATCGCATGGAAAAAACGTATCGGTACGCCGCAGGACAGCCTGGGCTTCCCAATGCCGTTTAAACTGCCATTCAATCTGGGGATGCCAATGCTGGGTGGCCCGATTTCCACCGCCGGTAACGTGCTGTTTGTTGCTGCCACTGCGGATAACTATCTGCGTGCCTACAACATGACCAACGGCGATAAGCTGTGGGAAGGGCGTCTGCCAGCCGGTGGACAGGCGACACCGATGACCTATGAAGTGAATGGCAAGCAGTACGTTGTCATCTCCGCTGGTGGTCACGGTTCGTTTGGTACGAAGATGGGCGACTACATTGTGGCCTACGCGTTACCGGACGACGCGAAGTAAAAATAACCCCTCACCCTAACCCTCTCCCCAAAGGGGCGAGGGGATTATTTTCGCCCTCTCACTTTTAGGGAGAGGGCCGGGGTGAGGGTCATTTACACCGTAAATCCAAGCATCATCCCCGTATCCTCATGCTCTAACAGATGGCAATGTGCCATATAGGCATGGTCCTTCGACGCTTGATGATCAAACTTCACCAGTACTTCACTGACCGCGCCTTCCACACGTACCGTATCCTTCCAGCCTGCACGATGGGCCGCTGGCGGTTTGCCATTTTCCGACAGAATGCGGAACTGGGTGCCGTGAATATGGAACGGGTGCAGCATCATGTCGCCTTCGCCTGAAATCGTCCAGCGCTCGAACTGACCCCGGCTGGCGGCGAACATCGGCTTGTTCATGTCGAATGCCTGGCCGTTGATCCGGTTGGCATTGTGGAAATCGAAGCCCTGAGCACCATGATTCATATGGCCCATATTGCCGTGATCCATACCGCCCATTTCTCCGCCCATCTGCATATTGCCGTGGCCCATCATCTGCCCATGGTCCATGCCACCCATCGCCTGTTTGCCGTATTTCTTCATCAGCGCCTGCATCCCCATCATGTCGAGCATCGGGTCCATCGACAGCTGGAATTTACGCTGCGTCAGGCCCTCGAGAGACGGTAGCGCAGGCAGTGTGGCAAGCGTATCCGGCAGCGTGGCAGAGGCCGGAATTTGCACCGGCTGAATGCGCATCACCGGATGGGCTTTATCGAACGGCGCAACCGCCATGCCCATCTGGTTCACCGGCAGCATCACCAGGTCAAACGGTTTGCCATCGCGGGTATCCACCAGCACCTCAAAGCGCTCGCCCATCAGCATCGGCAGTTCAGACAGCTTCACCGGCTCGGCCAACAGGCCGCCGTCACTGGCAATCACATATAACGGGCGGTTATCGCTGGTCGCCAGATTGAGCGACCGGGCGTTACAGCCATTGAGCAGACGCAGACGCAGCCAGCCTCTCGGCGGAGTATGCTGCGGATAAATCGCGCCGTTGGTCAGGAGCGTATCGCCAAACCAACCAACCGCCGCGCTCATGATATCCAACTGATAATCAATCTGGCCGTCGGCGCTGAAGCGCTTGTCCTGAATGATGACCGGCACATCGTCGATACCCCACTGCTTAGGCAGCAGCAGCGAATGAATGTGCGGATCTTCGATGAGCACCAACCCCGCCAGCCCCATCGCCACCTGATGGCCGGTTTTACCGTGCTGGTGTGGATGGAACCAGCAGGTGGCGGCCTGCTGGGTCGGGGTAAAGGTCACGGAGCGGCTGGCCCCAGGCTTGATAATTCCCTGCGGGCCACCGTCGACATCGCCGGGAATCTCCAGCCCGTGCCAGTGAACCGTGGTCTCTTCGGCGAGCTGGTTGTGGATATCCACGGTGACCGCTTTGCCCTGCTGCAACTGCAGCGCGGGACCCAGCAGATTGCCGTTGTAACCCCATGTGGTGGCAGTGTGCGGGCCAAACTGGCTCTTACCGCTTTGTACCGTCAAGGCGATACGGCCACGGGAATCCGCGGTGAGTAAACCCGGGATCGGTAGTGCGGGGCGTTCGGCCGCCAGTACGCTCCGACTCCATAACGGTAATGCGCTGGCAACCCCAACAGCGGTGGCTAATTTGATAAATTCACGACGTTGCATCTTCACTCCCTTTGCGTCTGCAGGCGAATTATTGAGCTTAAACCTTTCCCTTACCGGAAGGTCAAGCATAATCCCTCTAAATAAGCCCTGCGCGCCTTTTAGAAGTGTGCTAACGTTGAATTTCGTGGATGCATTGGTAACTAAAATGAAGACGTTTTTTAGAACTGTGGTACTCGGAACGCTGCTTGCTATCTCCTCTAACAGCTACGCATTGAGCGAATCCGAGGCCGAAGATATGGCCGATCTGACGGCGGTATTTGTGTTCCTGAAAAACGACTGTGGCTACCAGAATCTGCCGAACCAGCAAATTCGTCGTGCTTTGGTCTTTTTTGCCCAGCAAAATCAGTGGGATCTCAGCAACTACGACACCTTTAACATGAAGGCGCTCGGCGAAGACAGCTATCGCGATTTGAGCGGCATCAGCATCCCGACTTCCAAAAAGTGCAAAGCGCTGGCTCGCGATTCCCTGAGCCTGCTTGCCTACGTCAAGTAACCCCTTGCTGTTGAAATAATGACCGTGCATCGGCGGTCATGAAGGAGGTATTCCCCCATGGCTGACAATACCCTGTGGCATGAAACGCTGCACGACCAATTTGGTCAATACTTTGCCGTTGAGAAGGTGCTGTATCACGAGAAGACCGATCATCAGGATTTGATTATCTTCGAGAACGCCGCATTCGGGCGCGTGATGGCGCTGGACGGCGTGGTGCAAACCACCGAACGCGATGAGTTTATCTATCACGAGATGATGACTCACGTTCCCCTGCTAGCCCACGGTCATGCCAAACACGTGCTGATTATCGGCGGCGGCGACGGCGCGATGCTACGCGAAGTGAGCCGCCACAAAAACATCGAGACCATTACCATGGTGGAAATCGATGCGGGCGTGGTCTCCTTCTGTCGTCAGTATTTGCCGAATCATAATGCCGGTAGCTACGACGATCCGCGCTTCACGCTGGTGATTGACGACGGCGTCAATTTTGTTAACCAGACGACGCAAACGTTTGACGTGATTATCTCCGACTGCACCGACCCGATCGGGCCAGGCGAAAGCCTGTTTACCTCGGCGTTCTATGAAGGCTGTAAACGCTGCCTGAATCCGGGCGGGATTTTCGTGGCGCAGAACGGCGTGTGTTTCCTGCAACAGGACGAAGCGCTCGACAGTCACCGCAAGCTTAGCCACTACTTTGGTGATGTGAGCTTCTATCAGGCGGCTATCCCAACCTATTATGGCGGCATCATGACCTTCGCCTGGGCGACGGACAACGAAGCGTTGCGTCATCTCTCAACTGAGATTATCCAGGCCCGTTTCCATCAGGCCAGTTTGACCTGCCGCTACTATAATCCGGCTATCCATACCGCGGCCTTTGCCTTACCGCAATATCTGCAGAACGCCCTGTCTGCGACCGAGGAGGTGAACCCAATTGAAAAAGCTTAAACTGCATGGCTTTAACAACCTGACCAAAAGCCTGAGTTTTTGTATTTACGATATCTGCTACGTGAAAACGGCAGAAGAGCGCGATGGTTATATCGCCTATATCGATGAACTCTATAACGCCAACCGTCTGACCGAAATCCTGTCAGAGACCTGCTCGATTATCGGCGCCAATATTCTCAATATCGCGCGTCAGGATTACGAGCCCCAGGGCGCCAGCGTCACCATTCTGGTGAGCGAAGAACCGGTTGACCCGAAACTTATCGACACCACTGAACATCCGGGCCCGCTGCCGGAAGCCGTGGTCGCCCATCTCGATAAAAGCCATATCTGCGTGCATACCTATCCGGAAAGTCATCCTGAAGGCGGCCTGTGTACCTTCCGCGCCGATATCGAAGTCTCGACCTGCGGGGTGATTTCTCCGCTGAACGCGCTGAATTACCTGATCCACCAGCTGGAGTCAGATATCGTAACCATCGATTATCGCGTGCGTGGTTTTACCCGCGACGTGAACGGCATGAAGCACTTTATCGATCACGAAATTAACTCTATTCAGAACTTTATGTCTGATGACATGAAGGCGCTGTATGACATGCTGGATGTGAATGTATATCAGGAGAACATCTTCCATACCAAGATGTTGCTGAAGGAATTCGACCTGAAACACTACATGTTCCACACCCAACCGGAAGACTTGAGTGAGGAAGAGCGGAAGGCCATTACCGACCTGCTCTGGAAAGAGATGCGCGAAATCTACTCCGGCCGTAATATGCCGGCCGTTTAAGCCATCACGGAGCAGGGACGCTCCGCCCGGTCATGCACTTTACTTTTGATTGATGAACTCGCGGTAAGCCGCCACCACCTGCAGAAAGTCTTCTACGCCACACATCGACAGGCTTTCCTCGTCGTAGTAGCTCATCCCTTCTTCCATTTCATCGCCGGAAATTTCCAGCTGATTGGCGCGCACCATCACTTCTTCACCGTCCATCCAGACCGTGTACTCATGGCCCGTTCGTTGCCAGGATCGTTCAGTGCCTTTCACCGTCTGAGCCGCTTGTTCAACCTCATCCAGTAGCGCGAGGTTGTCTTTCACCTCTTCATTGAACCAGTGTCCGACGGCCTCGTGGCCCATCGACATCCGCACTTTTACGCCTCCGGTAATGTCGCGCAGAAATTCGTAATCCATAGTGTGTTCCTCGTAAACGGCAACGCGTCACCGCTGCATTGCACCTGAGGTAATTATCGCAGTTAGGGAGGAGAAAAAAAGCGTGGTAGAGGTGAAGAATGGAAATAAAACCCTCTCCCGGGCGGGAGAGGGTTAGCTTTTATACTGCGGTCTGGAAAATCACGCCGTCTGCTTTCTCGGTGTACTGAGAAAGCTTATCGAAGTTCAGATAACGGTAGGTATCCACCGCAGTCTTATCGACCTGCGCCATGAAGGTCTGATACTCATCCGGCGTTGGCAGTTTGCCAATCAGCGCCGCAACGGCCGCCAGTTCAGCAGATGCCAGGTATACGTTAGCGCCCGTACCCAGACGGTTCGGGAAGTTACGGGTCGAGGTGGAAACCACCGTTGAACCGTCCGCCACACGCGCCTGGTTACCCATGCACAGGGAGCAACCCGGGATCTCGATACGTGCGCCGCTCTTACCGAAGACGCTGTAGTAGCCCTCTTCCGTCAGCTGTGCGGCATCCATACGGGTCGGCGGGGCTACCCACAGACGGGTTGGCAACTGGCCTTTATGGGTATCCAGCAGTTTACCCGCCGCACGGAAGTGACCGATGTTGGTCATGCACGAACCGATAAACACTTCGTCAATCTTATCGCCCTGAACGTCGGACAGCAGACGCGCATCGTCCGGATCGTTCGGTGCACACAGGATTGGCTCTTTGATATCGGCCAGATCGATGTCGATCACCGCCGCGTATTCTGCGTCAGCATCGGCTTCGAGCAGCTGTGGATCCGCCAGCCATTTTTCCATCCCCTGAATACGACGCTCCAGGGTACGACGGTCGCCGTAGCCTTCCGCAATCATCCACTTCAGCAGGACGATGTTAGAGTTGAGATACTCTTCGATCGGTGCCTGATTCAGCTTGATGGTACAGCCCGCCGCAGAACGTTCAGCCGACGCATCGGTCAGTTCGAACGCCTGTTCGACTTTCAGATCCGGCAGGCCTTCGATTTCAAGAATGCGGCCAGAGAAGATGTTCTTCTTGCCTTTCTTCTCTACGGTCAGCAGACCTTGCTTGATAGCGTACAGCGGAATGGCATGCACGAGGTCACGCAGGGTGATACCCGGCTGCATTTTACCTTTGAAGCGCACCAGCACGGATTCCGGCATGTCGAGCGGCATTACGCCGGTCGCGGCGGCAAATGCCACCAGGCCAGAGCCCGCCGGGAAGGAGATGCCAATCGGGAAACGGGTGTGGGAGTCACCACCGGTGCCCACGGTATCCGGGAGCAGCATACGGTTCAGCCACGAGTGGATAACGCCGTCGCCCGGACGCAGGGACACGCCGCCACGGTTCATGATGAAGTCTGGCAGAGTGTGATGCGTACTCACGTCAACCGGCTTCGGATAGGCGGCGGTGTGACAGAAGGACTGCATCACCAAATCTGCCGAGAAGCCCAGGCACGCCAGGTCTTTCAGTTCATCACGAGTCATTGGACCGGTGGTATCCTGAGAACCGACAGAGGTCATTTTCGGTTCGCAGTAAGCGCCTGGACGCACACCGGCTACGCCGCAGGCGCGACCAACCATTTTCTGCGCCAGAGAGTAACCGCGGGTGCTTTCTGCCACATCTTTCGCATGACGGAACACGTCGCTGTGCGGCAGGCCCATCGCTTCACGCGCTTTGGTGGTCAGACCGCGGCCAATGATCAGCGGAATACGGCCCCCGGCGCGCACTTCGTCGATCAGCACGTCGGTTTTCAGCTCAAAGCTCGCCAGCAGTTCGTTGGTTTCGTGGTTACGCACTTCGCCCTTGAACGGGTAAACGTCGATAACGTCGCCCATGTTCAGGTTGTTCACGTCCACTTCAATTGGCAGCGCGCCCGCATCTTCCATGGTATTGAAGAAGATAGGTGCGATTTTACCGCCGAGAACCAGACCACCGCCGCGCTTGTTCGGCACGTGCGGAATGTCGTCGCCCATGAACCAGAGTACGGAGTTGGTGGCGGATTTACGCGAAGAACCGGTGCCGACGACGTCACCGACGTAGGCCAGCGGGAAGCCTTTTTTGTTCAGCTCTTCGATTTGTTTGATAGGGCCAACGCTGCCCGGCTGATCCGGTTCAATGCCTTCACGGGCGTTTTTCAGCATCGCCAGGGCGTGCAGGGGGATATCCGGACGAGACCAGGCATCCGGTGCCGGGGACAGGTCATCGGTGTTGGTTTCACCGGTGACTTTGAACACGGTGACGGTGATTTTTTCAGCCAGCTGCGGACGGCTGGTAAACCATTCGGCATCGGCCCAGGATTGCATCACCTGTTTGGCGTAGCTGTTGCCCGCTTTCGCTTTCTCTTCCACGTCGTAGAAGTTATCGAACATCAGCAGGGTATGAGACAGGGCTTTGGCTGCAATTGGAGCCAGAGTTGCGCTGTCCAGCGCGTCGATCAGCGGATGAATATTGTAGCCGCCCTGCATGGTGCCCAGCAGTTCGATAGCTTTTTCAGGGGACACCAGTGGGGAGGTTGCTTCGCCTTTGGCGACAGCGGCAAGGAAACCGGCTTTCACATAGGCGGCTTCATCAACGCCTGGCGGTACACGGTTAATCAGCAGGTCTAACAGGAATTCTTCTTCGCCCGCGGGCGGTGCTTTCAGCAGCTCGACGAGTGCGGCCATTTGGGTTGCATCTAAAGGTTTTGCAACAATCCCCTCGGCGGCACGCTCAGCTACGTGCTTACGGTATTCTTCTAGCACGACGGTATCTCCTCGCTCTCATTATCGTAATGCACATGATCACAATGTGCATGCGGCCGGCGTTCTCTTCACGCTCCTGTGAGACAGCAGTTAGTAGGGTACTTTGCCCGATACCGCGTCGGGCAGCATAGCAGGATTTAGGGGGGGTGTTAATCTGTTTACAAAAAAGCAACATTAAAATTTTGCTGAATCGTTAAGGCCAGCATAATGCAGTCTGAAAGGCTTTTTGACGGGGTCATCTTTCCTACGAAATCGTACCAATGTGTGAAATCACCACATAAGTCAAAAACAAAAAATAAGTCTGCCTATACTCGCGGCATGGTTGCCATTTTCGGCAATACTCTCTGACACAGGCCAAAATTTTTTGCGCCAGGAGATCAAAATGACGTTGCCTTTCAAGCCCCATATCCTTGCGCTGATTTGTAGCGCCGGGCTGTTAGCCGCCTCGGGTACTTTGTATGTTAAAAGCCGGGCCGCCGAAACGCCTCCCGCGCCCGCCCCTGTGGCCCAACCGGTTGCCGCTGCACCAGCGACTCCAGCAACACCTGTCCCTGCCCCCGTCGGTGCTCAACCGGTTGCCACGACCTATACCGCCGCGCAAATCGATCAGTGGGTAGCGCCTGTCGCGCTCTATCCGGACAATTTATTGTCGCAGGTGCTGATGGCCTCAACCTACCCGAGCAACGTTCTGCAAGCGGTACAATGGTCGCAAGATAATCCAACCATGCAGGGCGATCCCGCCGTGCAGGCCGTCGCCAGCCAGCCGTGGGATCCGAGCGTGAAATCGCTGGTCGCCTTCCCGGCGCTGCTGTCGCTGATGGGTGAAAATCCGCAGTGGGTGCAGGATCTGGGCAACGCGTTTCTGGCCCAGCCGCAGGACGTGATGGACTCAGTGCAAAAGCTCCGGGCAGTGGCGCAGCAAACCGGGACGCTGAAATCGTCGCCACAGCAAAAAGTGACCACCACCACCATCGCGCCGCCACCCGCCACAACCAACAACACTAGCACCACTACGGTGGTTGAACCGGCCCCGACTACGCAAATTATCAAGATCGAATCCGCCGACCCGAACGTGGTGTATGTTCCGACCTATAACCCAAACACGGTGTACGGCACCTGGCCGAATACCTCTTACCCGCCAGTCTATTTACCGCCGACACCGGGCCAGCAGTTCACCAACAGCTATATGAATGGCCTCGGATACAGCCTGGGCGTGGCGACCACCTGGGCGCTGTTCAGCAGCATCGACTGGGACGACGATTACCATCATCACGACGATGACTGGGATCGCGGGGGCTATCACGGCGGCGGAAATAACAACATCGATATCGACGTCAACAACTATAACCACTTCACTAATCAGCATTTAGACGGTAAAAACCTGAACTGGCAGCACAACCCGACGTTCCGAAACAACGTACCGTACCCGAACAACAACGTGGCTCAGCGTTTCCATCAGACTAACGTTTCCGGCGGTCTGAGTGCCACCCAGCACGCGCCAGCCAACCGGACCGATCAGCGCCAGGCAGCGCTGGATCAGTTCCAGCAGCGCACCCACAACGGCGCGGCCGCAGGTCTGACTGCGGGCGGTGTGGCAGCCAAAGCGGGCAATCGTGACGTCCAGCGCCAGGCCGCGTCGCAGCAGCTCAACAAAATTACCCAGCGTAGTAACTACCGGGGCTATGACACGCCAGAGCACCGGGCGGCGGCGAAAAACCGAGTACAGCATCCGACGGCACAACAGCAACAGCACCGCCAGGAAGTGAAATCCCGAGCGCAGAATCCTACTGCGCAGCAGCAACAACACCGTGAAGCAGCGAAATCACAGGTACAGCAGCATCGGGCCTCGGTGACGCCGCAACAGCATCAGCAACGCCAGCAGCAGGCGCAAAAATTACGCTCCAACGCCCTGAGTGGCAACGACAGCCGTTCGCCGTCGTGGGAAGCCCAGCGCCAGCGGGGAACGCAAAGCCGCAATTCCGCGCATCTCGACAGCAATCAGCGCGCGGCAGTCCAGCGTAATGTCTCTCAACACCGCGAACTGCGTCACCGCTAAGGAGCAGCTATGAAAAAACTGATGATGACCGGCTGGCTGGCGCTGTTTGCCCTGCCCGCCTTTGCCCAACAGAATTTTACTACGCCGGAAAAGGCCTCTACGGCACTGGTCGACGCGATTTCTACGCAAAATGAAACTGTCCTCAACGAAATGCTAGGCGATAACTGGCAGCAATATCTGCCACCGGAAGGGGCTGACCCGCAGGCGGTTGCGCGTTTCCTGCGCGACTGGAAAGTTGGCCATAAAATCGTAACTGAAGGCGATACCGCGTTTCTGAACGTCGGGCGTGAAGAGTGGCAATTGCCTATCCCGATGATAAAAACCGCAGAGGGCTGGCATTTCGATATGGCTCAGGCAGCGGATGAAATTCAGACCCGTGAAATCGGCCGCAACGAGCTGTCAGCCATTCAGGCGATGCACGCCTATGTTGACGCCCAGCAGGATTACTATCAGCGCTTCCAGACTTATGCGCAAAAGCTGTTAAGTTCAGAAGGTCAGAAAGACGGTCTGTATTGGCCGACGCAGCCGGGTGAAGAACCGAGCCCGCTGGGCCCGGCCTACAGCCCGACAGAGCCTGACGCGGGGTATCATGGCTATCGTTTCCGCATTATTCCGGACAGCGACAAACAGGGATTCGCTCTGATTGCCTGGCCGGTGAAATACGGTGAGACCGGGATTATGAGCTTTATGATAAACGGTAATGACACCGTTTATCAGACCGACCTGGGAATTGAGTCACAGCAGAAAGCCCAAACTCTGGAAGCCTTCAGGACGGATAAAGCCTGGCAACCCGTGCAGTAAAATAGTTAAGCGGCCAGATGGTTTCCGGCTGGCCGCTTGATCATCTGTTACCTGCATTCCTGACTCGAACGCCATGTCTCGCCCATCAATGATTAAATACCTTTTCGACAGTTCAATGGTGGCTTTATAGATAAGTCCCTGGTCTTTATCTTCAGTGGCTCTGTAAGTAGCCCTTCTAAACGAATCATTCACTACTCGCCCCAGATTATTATTTAAAGCCACGCGCAGCCCTGAACATTAAAACATACTCATCGTATTCGTCACTTTCAGTATATAAATCAGCATATATCATATGACGCCCAATGTTTTTTAATTCCCCACCTGTTAAAGTCATCCCATCCCATAAGTCTCCGTTGACGCCCCAATAAAATTGACTACAGCAAAAACGGTCAGGGTTATCAACTGTGAAAGGAAGTTTATACTCTAATATTTTTTCCCTGGTGTTGAAGTTATAAACAACAATCACCCCCGATATCTTTTTTATAAACATAAGAATTTTACGTCTTTCTTTATGATGTAATTCCCTGTACTCGACACTCATATTTTCGATATAGGGATACTTACGCTTCACCAGAATATCCAGGCTATGATAGCCGGGCTTTTCAACATAAACCATAAACCTCTGCATCGGTAGCTTATGCCGCTGACCTTCACTGACCTCTTCTTTTTGAGCAGAGTGCGCAACGGATAAAAAGAGTTGCATCATCACCAGGAGCAATATTGAGATTATCTTTAACATATACATCTCCCTATAAGATAATTATGTCCCCTAACCTTCTTATAATTGTCAAAAAAAAATATGAACTTCACGTTCACACTACCAGATACAGAATGAACCCCCAGTAACCAGGGTATATTTTCGGATTATATTAAGGGTTAAGTTTGAAATATCTATGCAGGACATTCATTTCATACACACAGCAAATACAACGCAAATAAACTACTAAGAGGGAAACTGGGTCCCAGAACCTCGGGCGTGCAGTGTGGCAATGGCGTGAACTCACGCACATTTCAACTTCCTGCTGACGAGCCCCTGCTCTCTGTGGTACTTATCATCACATTGAACGGCGGGACTTTTGGATGCAGATGACAACTCAACGCGCTTATATCGTCCGGGGCGTGCTTCTCTGGCTGACCGCCTGCCTGGTGTGCAGCGCCCTGCTGTATGCGGAACAGATTCGTCGCCAATACTGGCAGTATGATCGGGCGTTCAACGCGCTGTTCAGTACCATCAGTACCGCTCTGACCCAGAATGAATCGGTCATCCCTATCCTCAACGGTGATGAAGACCTGGCGTTGCTGCGGCAAAAATTTCCGCAAATTGAGTCTCTGGAAAAAACCACCGGCAGAGCGCTGGATGCGCCTCGCGTCGAACCGCTCTCTGCCACGAGCTACTGGCTGTATAACCCCTATCGCCAGATTCGGGTGCAGGTAAATCTGGCCCCTCAGCTTCACCCGGATGCGCGCTTCGCTGATATTCGCCTGAGCCTGACGCAAAAGCCGACACCCGGGCCATATCGCTGGCACTGGATGCGACAGTTCCCACAACATTTTCAGCCGTTTATTTTGCAGGCCAGCGCCACGCCTCACTGGCTCAGCGTGGCACTATTACCTCATGCGCTGCTGGCCGCCGGATGGGCTTTGCTCATCAGCATGACGATGCTGCTGCTATGGGGGCGTAAACAGCAGCGCAGCGATCGGCAGCGGGCAGACTATTATCAGCACGCTCGATTAAACACCCTGGGGGAAATGGCGGCGGGCGTGGTACATGAAATTAACCAGCCGCTGACCGCCACGCAGATGTGGATCCAGGGCGGGATGCGGCAGTTGGATCAGGGACGCATTGACGAGGCGCAACACGCCATGCGTTCGGCCCTGACCCAGACGCAGCGGATTAACGACCTGTTGACCCGTTTTCGTGCCCATCTGGTTCAGGAGGAAGTCACGATGACCCGCGTCAATCTGGCCGAAAGCTGGCAGCGGGTGGGCAATTTGCTGGAACGCGAGCCCGGCTCAAAACAGATTCATATTACCCACGATTTCAGCGCGCTGTACGTACAGGCCGACAGGCTGTGGCTGGAGCAGGTGCTGCATAATTTGTTAAACAACGCGATTCAGGCCCAGGCGAACAATCCGCAGGGCTGGGTACACATTACCAGTGAAGCGGCAGGCTACCGGGTGAAAGTCACGCTGACCGATGGCGGCCCCGGCTTGAGTTCCGAAGCCCTAAAGCTCGCCCTGATGCCGCTGTTCAGCGAACGCGAGGGCGGATTGGGTCTTGGTCTGACGCTGAGCGAATCGCTCATGACCCGCATGAACGGCAGCCTTGAGCTGGCGAACGCGCCGGGCGGCGGGGCACAAATTAGTTTGTGGCTTATAAGAGAGAAATAACTATCGATGGAAAAGCATATCTATGTCGTCGATGACGATGCCTCAATTCGGGAGTCGCTCTCTTTTCTGTTCTCCACCCTCGGTTGGACAACGCAGAATTTCGACTCGATTGATGCCTTTAGTGCGGCCTGCGCGCCCGACAGGATGTTGACGGGATGTCTGTTGCTGGACATGCGAATGCCGGGCAGTAGCGGCCTGACCTGGCTTGAACAGAACAGTGCCTCACATCCGCTGCTGCCTGTGGTGATGATGACCGGTCACGGCTCTATCGACGCCTGCCGTCGGGCATTTCATCACGGCGTTTTTGAATTTTTCACCAAACCGCTGGATGCCGATCGGCTGATCGAAACGGTACATTTAGCCTTTGCCGAAAGCGAAACCCGCTCGCACGCCTGGCAGGAACACGTCCAGGCCAAACAGCTTTTCGCCCAACTGACCGCCCGCGAAACGGATGTGCTGCACGAGTTAATGACCGGGGCCAGCAACAAAGAGGTGGCGGTGCGTCTGGCCCTGTCGACGCGAACCGTCGAGGCGCACAGAGCGGCCATTTTTAACAAACTTGGCGTCAGCAGTCTGGTGCAGGCGATCCGCGAATACGACAAGCTGCACCAGGTATAATTACCAGGATCGCTGCGTATTCCCCCGAATTACGCAGCCTGTTCTGCGTTGTTAGGATGATGACCAACAACAACGAGGAACAACGCCATGAACAAACTCATCATCACCGCTGCATTGCTTGCCGGTTTCGCTACCACTGCTGCGCAGGCCGAATCCCTGAGCCAGAAAAATATCTCTCTGGCCCAGGCCAATAGCCTGGCGCAGGAAGCCATCAAATCCTGCACCGCGAACAACTATCAGGTAACGGTAACCGTGGTCGACCGCGCGGGTGTGGTCAAAGCCGTTCAGCGTACCGATAACGCCGGGCCGCACACCGTGAAGGCCAGCGAAATGAAAGCCTTTACAGCCCTGAGCATGAAGAATGCCAGTGGTAAAGTGATGGAAGCAGCCCAGAGCAACGCGGGTGCGCAGAATTTACGTGATATCCCAGGCCTGTTATTGCTGGCCGGTGGATTACCGGTCAAAGACGGGAATGAGGTGATCGGGGCTATCGGTATCGGCGGTGCGCCGGGTGGCAATCTGGACGAAGCCTGTGCGCAAGCGGCACTGGATAACGTTAAACTCTAAGATCTGTTTGTGTCGGGTGGCGCTACGCTGACCCGACCTACTGCATTATTGGTGTCAGGTAGCGCTACGCTGACCCGACCTACTGCAATATTGGTGTCGGGTAGCGCTACGCTGACCCGACTACAACTTAGCCCTGATGCGGCATCAGGCCTGGCTGTGCGACAACGGCAGGCCGAGTGCTGGACAGTGCGCCTTCATCAGCTTTAATGCTGCCGGAGTTGGCGGCCCAAACGCCTTCCTGAGTTTTAGAGATAGCCTGATGCTGCGCATTCAGGTTCTCGCCCATGGCCGCGATATGCGTGGTTTCAGTACCACCGCTGTTATCCGCCCACGGGATAACCGGATCGTCGGCCAATGCCAGGCCAGAAAACAGCGTCGTTGCCAGAATTGCGGTAGTCAGAAAAGTTTTCATGCTGCACCTCATTTATAGTTTTTACCCTATAAGTTTACCTCGTGATTATAATCATAGTAACCAATAGATGTGCACAGATGTTTACGTAGAAATGTTTTTAAATAAACAACTTAGCTCCAAACCTTGTCCTGACTGGTTTTTTACAGACATAAAAAAAGCGGCCCTAAGGCCGCTTCTTACATTCAGAAAACTTATTTCTTTTTCGCTTTCGGGTTCGGCAGGTCGGTGATGCTACCTTCGAACACTTCTGCCGCCAGACCCACGGACTCATGCAGAGTCGGGTGAGCATGGATGGTCAGGGCGATGTCTTCTGCATCACAGCCCATTTCGATAGCCAGACCGATTTCGCCCAGCAGCTCGCCGCCGTTGGTACCGACAATCGCACCACCGATAACACGGTGAGTTTCTTTGTCGAAAATCAGTTTGGTCATACCGTCTGCGCAATCGGAAGCGATAGCACGGCCAGAAGCAGCCCACGGGAAGGTGGCGGTTTCGTAGC
>Ga0207655_1000439_pt1 | contig 55457 bp, 30 predicted proteins | sample KBSM44metaG_FD_184398 | JGI IMG/M metagenome (GOLD analysis project Ga0207655, IMG submission 184398) | Miscanthus rhizosphere microbial communities from Kellogg Biological Station, Michigan, USA - KBS M4-4 metaG (SPAdes) (version 2) | ecosystem: Host-associated > Plants > Roots > Rhizosphere >...
CCCGCCACTGGGTGATGAGCTCCCGGGAGGGATATTCCCGGGAGAGCCGGAACTCAAAATCGGGTCCTTCCAGGCCGTGTTTACGCAGTACCTGTTCAACCACTTCAGTGACCGACTGGTTGAGGAAAATCTGACTGCCCTTTGTAAAACCCAAAAGCGCGATGCGGGGAACCAGCGTCAGCGCGTAACGGGTATCCTCACCGGACGTGGATATCCGGCGAAATGACTCCACCACCCCGTAAAGCGTCCGGACCGGCAGCGCCGGGGCCCCGTCAAACACCGGGGTCTGGAAGGTAAATGACGCCGGTTTCAGCAGTAGCGTGTCGCAGGCAATATCCGCAGAGGAGCAGGTGACCGCCACGTCATACCGCCAGGGCTCGCTGAGGGATTCCACCGCGCTGTAGCGCAACACATCCAGAAACTCAGCACAGTCATGAACATCAACCCGGTAACGTGACTGGCCCAGGAGTTGCTGCACCGCATCGGTAGCCTTGTTGATCAGGGAACTGTTCATGACGCTTCTCCTTCTGCTTGTTCGTCAAATGCCAGCACAATCCCCTCTTCCTCATCCCAGCCCAGCGTCAGATGCTGCGGCTTCTGCCCCGCCGCCATATGGCTCAGCAGCTGCTGGCTGAGCACCGGCAGGATCTGCTGGTTAAGCAGGCTGTCGACGTTGCGCGCCCCGGTATCCGGCAGCAGGCAGGCGGCGGTCAGCGCATCAGACAGGCTTTCGCTGATATGGGTTGTCATTCCGTAGTGACGGTTGAGGCGTTTGCTCACCTGCTCCAGCTTCATGCCCACGATGATTCGCATGGCGTCCTGTGCCAGCGTGCGGTAAACCACCGTCTGGAAGCGCGCCAGCAGCGCGGGCTGGAAGTGGTCGCGCAGCAGCGGGCGCAGCAGCTCATGCAGGTCTGATTCAGTGGACTCCGGCCGCTCGTCCAGCATCTGCATGATGTGGTCGCTGCCGAGGTTCGACGTCATCAGGATAACCGTGTTGCGGAAGTCGATTTCGCGCCCCTCGCCGTCGCGCATGAATCCCCGGTCGAATACCTGATAAAACAGGTTCATCACGTCGCGGTGGGCCTTCTCAACTTCATCCAGCAGCACCACGCTGTACGGGCGCTTGCGCACCGCTTCGGTGAGGATACCGCCCTGGCCGTAACCCACGTAGCCCGGCGGGGAACCCTTGAGCTGGGAGACGGTGTGCGGCTCCTGATACTCGGAGAGGTTGATGGTAATAAGGGATTTCTCGCCGCCGAAAAGCTCGTCCGCCAGCGCCAGCGCGGTTTCGGTCTTGCCGGTCCCGCTCGGGCCAACCAGCAGGAACACGCCCTGCGGGCCGTTCTCCGGCGCGAGCCCTGTTTTCGAGGCGCGCAGGCGCTGCGCGATGGCGTTCAGCGCCGCGTCCTGGCCCACCACGCGTCTGCCGAGGTTATTCTCAAGGCTCAGCAGCTCCGTCTGCTCGTCCTTCATCAGCGAAGAGAGCGGCACGCCGGTCCAGTCGGCGATGACCGTGGCCACAGTGCGCGCATCCACGTCAAGCCCCAGCAGCGGGGCGTTTTGCTGCACGGCGACAAGCTGGTTCTGCAGGTCGGCAATGTCCGCCTGGCGGGAGATATCGGTGCGGCAGGCGAGCAGTTCTTCCGTGAGTTTCAGCTCCCGGCCGTACTGCGTTTCCCGCTCGTCGAGCTGCAGGATGATGCGGATTTCATCCTTTTCGATGGCGGCCAGCCGTTCGCCGTGCGCGCTGTTGCCCACCGCGATATCTTCCAGCAGCGCCTGCTTCTCCATATCCAGTGCCGTGAGCTGCGCTTTAAGACAGGTCAGCTGTTCCGGCACCGTATCCAGGCTCATGCGGATGCGGGCGGAGGCCGTGTCCAGCAGGTCCACCGCCTTGTCCGGCAGCTGGCGGCCGGTGAGGTAGCGTCTGGACAGGGTAACCGCCGCCTTCACCGCTTCATCCGTAATGTGCACCCCGTGGTGCGCCGCGTAGCGCGACTTCAGGCCGCGCAGCATCAGGCAGGCGGTGTCGTCGTCCGGCTCGTCCACTTTCACCATCTGGAAGCGGCGCTCCAGCGCGGCGTCGCGCTCGAAGTACTGCTTGTACTCGCTCCAGGTGGTGGCGGCGATGGTTCTGAGTTCGCCTCTTGCCAGGGCCGGCTTCAGCAGGTTGGCCGCATCGGCCCCGCCCGCCTGGTTGCCCGCCCCGATAATCGTGTGGGCTTCATCAATGAACAGCAGCACCGGCAGCGGCGACTGCTGCACCGCCTCAATGATGTTTTTCAGGCGCTGCTCGAACTCCCCCTTGACCCCCGCCCCCGCCTGCAGCAGGCCGAGGTCGAGGGTACGCACGGTGACCGGCTTCAGCGCGTCCGGCACGTTGCCGTCCGCAATACGCAGCGCCAGCCCCTCCACGAGGGCGGTCTTGCCGACACCCGGCTCGCCGACCAGTATCGGGTTGTTCTTGCGGCGGCGGGACAGGATATCCACCATCTGGCGGATTTCGTTGTCGCGGCCGAACACCGGGTCGATTTTACCTTCGCGGGCGCGGGCGGTGACGTCGAGGGTGAATTTGTCCAGCGCGTTCTGCAGCGCCGGGTTCAGCTCCCCTTCCTTTATACCGGCATTCACCGGACGGCCAACAAACTCCACCTCACCGCCCTGCGCCAGTTCCGCTTCCTGCTGAACCTCCGGACGCTCGTCCGACTGCGCATCCAGCAGCGGGCGCAGGCGCTCAAGCTGGCTCTGCGCCAGCGTCAGCAGCGGCCACAGGCCATCGCAGCGCACCCGGGACGGTTTCTCCGCCAACGCCATCAGGAGGTGAATGCTGCGGATATGCGCCTCGCCCGCCAGCGAGGCGTGCAGCCAGGCGTCCTGCATCAGGGCCTGAATACCGTCCGAGAGCTGCGGGCGGCTGCTCACCGAGCGCGGCAGCGCGTCCATAAACCCCAGCAGGGCCTGCCATATCGCATCCATATCCCATTCGTAGCGGCGGGCCAGCACCGTCAGGTCGCCCTCGCCCTGCTCCAGCAGCTTCAGCAGCCAGTGCTCGGGCAGGATTTTTGCATGGGCGCGGGTCTGGCACAGGGAGGCGGCACCTTCCATCGCGCGGGCGCAGTAGGGATTAAGACGGCGTAACAGGATGGCTGGGTTTTCCATGAGATTCTCTCTTTATCAGTTCCGGGCACGCTACCGCCCGTCGCTGTAGACATACCAAAGCGCATCAGGTCAGGCAGGCAGATTGTGTGTTTTTGCTCAGGGCCCGTCAGAACGGGCGCTCAGCAAAAAAAGCAGACGGATAACCGTCTGCTTCGGGCCGTTAAGCGGTAGTACGTTCGTTCCAGGAATCGGAATGAATGATGTTGCCGTCTTTATAGGTCCAGGTAATTTTTTCGTAGCGCAGTTCAATCTGCTCGAGGTGGTTGTGCTTCTCGAAAGCCGGATCCTTGATGTCGTGCATCTTCGGATTCACCTTCACCAGCTTCACGTTCTCAAGCTTGGTGTTGAAGTACTCCACTTCCTGGCCCGCGTCGTTGATTTTGTACCATTTGAACTCCGCCGATTTCAGGGTCTGACCGGTGGTCACCGCCTTGTACAGGTACGGGCTGGAGGAGTCGATTTCCTTGGTGAACAGGAACGGCGTGTGGATACGCGTGCCGGTCAGCTTGCCGGTGTTGTTGTCGGTCGGGATGTACAGGTTATGCTCCTGCGCCACCACTTCGATGCTGCCTTCACGGTCCTTCACGTCCACGGAACCTTTAATGTCCGCGCCGCCGTCGTCCTTCAGCCACAGATAAACAGGAATTGCCATGTTAATTACTCCATTTCATTTTTTGAGACGTCATCATCCTGCGATGACGCGGGTGTGTTGCCCGGCAGCTGGCAGGCATTCGCCTGCGGCACCAGACTGATTTCGACACGGCGGTTCAGCGCGCGGCCTTCTGTCGTGTCGTTGGTGGCGACAGGGCGGCTTTCACCGTAGCCCTGCACCGCAAAACAGCTTTCCGGCACGTCGCCGGTATCGCGCATCCAGTCGCGCACCGACTCAGCACGTTTCAGGGAGAGCACCTGGTTGGATTTATCGTCGCCCGTGCTGTCGGTATGGCCCGCCACCACAATCAGCCAGCCCGGCTTTGCCTTAATGCCGACCAGCGAGTTCACCAGCAGCTTCGTCGAGCCGGGCTTCAGCTGCCATTTCCCGGTGTCGAAGAGCGACATGCTGTCGAGGCGGATAATTTTGGGCTGTGGCTTTGGCGCAGGTGCCGGAGGGGGCACATACGTGTCAATCGCCTGCTGTAATGCCAGCCATAAACGCTGGCCAGGGTAATATCCCAAAGCATACCTGATGGGTTCCCCCTGCCGCTGCCAACGCTCCAGCAGAAGGGCATCTTGTTTAAGTGCAACAAGCGACCGCGCTTTGGGCTCGTAGTGGTTCATGGGTATGGCATACCAGCGCTGCAAATCCATTCCTACCTGGCGAATCAGCGCCGCGTTATTGACGGCGGAAAAAACCAACGCAGTCAGAGCGCATGCCAGAATCCATAAGACGAGACGACGAGTTCTCTGCCCCCCCTGTACGGGAGCGCAGTAAGGCGCAAGAATCGGCAACACCGCGTCCGGAAAACGCCCCGAAACTTCAGATGTTCCAACTGCCTGCGGCAAAATTAAATGCGTCAGACGACACAGGTGGTGCGACCACAGCGAAGACGCGTCACCAGATACCTTCCCACTTCGAAATGCGACCGCAAACGGATAAACCGCCGGAAACAGCCGATCTTCTTTTGCCAGCTCATCCATCAGGATGGTGCGTATAAAAGCAAACGCTTCCCGTAGGACTGGCATCAGCGCCAGATGATTTTCCTGTTGCCAGTCATCCAGAGCCTGCGGCGTCTCATCGACCGGATAAACAACCGGTTTGTCGCTACGCACAACAAGCCATGGGGTTTCCGGGCCGGAAAACTCGCCGCTCAGAATGACCGGCACGGGAAATCCGGCTATCTGACTCAATTGCTTCATTTGCTGGCGTAACGCTTTCAGGGATGCTCTCAGCACGGCTTCATCCTGATGCCTGTCAGGCTGGCAGGAATACATAACGGAGATCTGTCCGGTATGACGCGGCTGCTGTTCGTGAATATCGCGAACAATGTCGCTCAGCCTGTTGACGTCATTCACCCGCAGCCACCAGCCCTGCGCGGTTTTGCGCAGCGTTTGTCCCTTGAATAATGCGTCCAGCTCATCCCCACACACGAGAACAACGGGCCCACCGGCATCAAAAAGCGGGAGATCGCAGAGGGATGTTTCCCCCTCCGCCACCCTCTGACCGGGGCGACCTTTTTTCCATACCAGCCAGAGAGCTAGCGCAACAATGCACACCGTCATGATGATTTTTAACAGCGTGCCTGCCGGTATGAATCCCCACAGCAGCCATACGAGCGCCGCAACACCCGCCAGAACGTGAAAGACCAGAGATACCAGGGCTGATTTACGCATTAGTGAGGTAACTCCGGTAACTGCTCTGACAACAGTGACTGAAGCCAGAGGTGCCCTCCCCACCACACAATGCCCGTAACCACAACAGCCGCAGCAACCCAGAACCATACTGAACGCAGCAGGCTGTAGCGGTGCTTTCCGGTCCGGCGCACAACCAGAGAGATATCCGCGTCCAGAGGCGGCACTCGCTCAGCAAGGGCCTTGATCACCTCTTCGCGCTGCGACTGACTGACAGAGCTTATGCTGTACAATCCGCGGAAGCCCAGCGCGATCACCCGGTGAAAACAGGTCAGAACGGCCATATTCGGCGCGGGCTGGCGTAACACCTCTGCGATACGATCCCAGAGGGCTTCGCCTGCGTGTAATGAACCAAAATAGCGGGCCTGCAACGGCGCTTTTCGCCAGGCAGCCTGACCTGCCTCAATATCATTGCCCTCGCTCGGCGCTCTGCTCATGACCACTTCGTCAAGCAACGCGCACTGTGCGTAGGAAATATGTTCAATGCTGGCCTCGTCGTATCCAGCACGATCCAGCACTTCGCGCACACTCTCTACGTGCTTAGAGCACTTTTCATAAAGCACATCACCATCTGGCGTCGTTGCCCCCTGCTGAAGCAGAGTGACGGTGAGCCAGGTTTCCGCCATCAGTTCATCAATATCAATGTCTTTTCTCATGACCGCAGCACCGCAAACAGTTCAAGCTCAAGCCTTCCCAACAGCGCCGGCACGTAGAACATGCAAATGCCCTGTTCCAGCATGTCCCGGGCTGCAGCACTTTCCATGTCCAGCGCGAAGTACTGATTCTCCATCCGTACCGGCAGCGCTGCAGGAACGCGATTAACTGCGATAAGCGGGATCCCCTGCAGGGCGACTGACGAAATCGCACTGACATCATCCGGTGAACCCGCCTTACACAACGCCGGGAATTTCTCTGCTACCTGCCACGCAGGAACGTCAGATCTGACGGACAGATAAAGATCGGCCTCTTCGCGCAGACGAATATCGTGCAGCGAGGCTTTCCATGTCTGCTCGTCCGGTCTGGACATCTCCAGCGCAATCACTCGTGACGGCAGGCTGGCTTCCAGCAGACCGGTAATCAGTTCAAACAGTGGCGGAAACGTTTTTTCGGGTGCAGCATGGTCATAGCCGGGAATGGCGTCCAAATCGCTGTCGAGAGAAAACGTCAGCATACTGCCGGCCAGACGCGCAAGCTCCGCCCACACCTGTTCCGGATGACGATCGGGAAAACGTTCAAATTCCGTCAGTACTCTTGCATGGGAGTTCAGTGCATTGAGCAGCCAGAACAGAGAGACGTCTGCCACCGCGAAATCGGCCAGACGCTCGTTGCTTTCACGACGCATGGACATCAGGCGCTGGCGACGGGAGCGCAGTTGGCGGTTCAGCAGCACCAGTCTTTCCCTCATCGACGGGCTTGAAGAGAACAGTGCCATTGGCGGAATGAATGCCGGATCCTGACGCCACCCTTGTCCGTCGCGAATCAGACGCGCAACCGGGCAGCACCGCCACGAAGCGTTATCCTCATGTTCAAAACGGATCGCCAGGTTATAGCGGGCGACAGCAACGGATTCCTCCTCGCTGCCAAACGCGTCCTGGATATTGACCCACTCTTCCCGATAGCGGAGCGGTCGGTCTGCCAAAACCGATTCCTGCTGCACGTTGTTCAGCCCGTACTGCATGAGCGGAAGGGCGATCACCACCGTAACCGCGTCCGAATACTGCGAGGTCCCGAGCTCGCGCGGCTCCGGCGGCAAATCGCTGACCGTTGTGTCTACCAGCGTGCCGTCAGGCAGCCAGAGCCGCAGGTATGTAACCTGAAGAAGGCCCGAAACCAGCAGCCTTTCATCAAATTCAACCCGCTCTACGCCCCACGCAAATGGCGATGAGAGAGCCGCAACGCCCGCGCTGCGAAAGGCCTCCCATTCAGACTGTTGCTGGAACTGCTGAGGGGACAGCAGCGCCCCCTCGTTCCACAGCGGACGATAAATTTTCATCCCTGCTCCCGCCTTACGCTTTCGCTTTCGGCATCTGGCTTACCAGAGACAGATTCACGTCCATGCCTTCCACCTGGAAGTGCGGCACCGCAAACAGCTTCACGCGGAAGAAGCCCGGGTTGTCCTCGATATCTTCCACCACCACCTTCGCATCGCGCAGCGGGTGGGAAGCCTGCAGCTCGTCGCCCGGATCGGTCATTTCCGTCACCAGACCCCGCACCCAGGTGTTCAACTCCAGCTCCAGCAGACGGCGATCCTTGGTGGTGCCGATGTTTTCGCGCTGAATAAGCTTCAGGTAGTGCGCAATACGCGACAGCAGGAAAATGTACGGCAGGCGCGCGTTGATACGGCTGTTGGCGGTGGCGTCGGCGGTGTCGTACAGGGCCGGTTTCTGGGCGGAGTTCGCCGAGAAGAAGCAGGCGTAGTCGCGGTTCTTGTAGTAAGACAGTGGGATAAAGCCCAGGTTGGCGAATTCAAACTCGCGGGTTTCCGGGATCATCACCTCAGACGGGATTTTCACCTGGTTACCGGTGCCGAGGTCATACAGGTGGATCGGCAGGTCTTTCACCGCACCACCTGCCTGCGGGCCACGGATCTGCACGCACCAGCCGTTATTGATGAAGCTCTTCACCATGTTGGAGGCGAAGGAGAACGACGCGCTGGTCCACAGGTATTTCTCGTGATCCGGGCCTTTCACCTGCTCGACATAGTTAAAGCTGCGCACCGGCACGGTGTCCGGACCGTACGGCAGACGCCCCAGCACGCGCGGCATCACCAGGCCGATATAGCGCGAATCGTCGGTGTCGCGGAAGGACTTCCACTTGATGTACTCGGCGCGATCGAAGTAGTTGCCGATGTCTTTAATCGCGGCGACCTCTTCCATGGAGTCTTTCAGGAAGAATTTCGGCCCGACGGCGCCGATAAACGGCATGTGTGCGGCAGCAGACACCTTAGAGATGTTGCGCAGCAGCGCCACGTCCTGCGGGCTGGCGTCGAATTCATAGGAGGAGATCACCGAGCCAATCGGCTCACCGCCCGGGGTGTCGTATTCAGCGGTATAGGTGTGCCAGTAGAGTCCGCTCTGGATCAGTTCCGGCGCGTCTTCAAAGTCCTGGCGCAGATCGTCTTTAGACACGTCCAGAATTTCGGTTTTGACGTTCTGGCGGTAGTCGGTGCTGTCCACCAGCTGCTTCAGGCCGCGCCAGAGGGATTCCACCTTCTGGAACTCGGGGTGGTGCATTACCGCGTCCAGCTGGCGGCTGATCTGGAAGTCCAGCTCCGCGATGTGGTGGTCAATCAGCGTTTTGTCGAGTTTCTCAACCTGCTGACCGGACTTGCGGATACAGTCCATAAATACCTGCATCGCCGCCGTCAGGCGCTCGCCAGCCGGCGCGTCAGACAGCGCCGCATCATCCAGAAACGCGTTAATATCACCCAGGCTGGAAGCCGGAGTCAGGTTGATTTTTTCAAACAGGGAGGCGTAAACGCTCTCTTTTTCCAGTACGGTGGTCTGCCCCTGTGCGGAGGCGTTTTCAGAATTTACAGACATCAGCATATTCCCGGTTAATCCATTAAATAACGCACGCCGCTTATTTCGGGGCCAGTGCACTCATTTCGTCGCGTAATTCCTGAGACAACGCCGGGTCTTTAAGAATTTTCTCGAGTTCTTTTCTGAAAGTGGCGTTATCAAGGAGATTGGATTTGAGATCGCGTAATAAATTACGCATCGCCAGCATGGCGCGGAGCTGAGGGATTTGACGAGCCACCTGCTCAGGCTCGAAATCTTTAATATCGGAGAAATTCAGTTTCACATTTTCTTCCGCCCCCTCGCCGGCCAGCGTGTTCTGCACGGTCAGATTTACCTCCGGGTTAAATTCCGAAAGTACGCTGTTGAAGTTATTTTTATTGACGTTAATTTTTTCTCTTTCAGATAATGGACGACTCTCTTTACCATTACTGAAATCACCGACGGTGAGGAGCTTAAGCGGCAGTTCGACTTTCTTCTGCGCACCGCCTGTATGCAGGCTTAATTTAAGATTTATGCGTGCCTTGGGCACCTCGTTCTGGAACGTATCAGCCATAGCGGTCCCTTTCCTTAAGGAATGTTTGTTGAAAATAACGACGTTTCTTTACAAAGCCATAGTAGAACAAAACACTACCATAGATCAACTAACCAGATCTTAGATCCAATATGAGACTTTTATTAAGAATTTTCCACTGAATGCACCCAGCAGACGACACTCTGCATGCATTAAAAACACGAACCATTAACTGTTTATTCACAAAAACATGGAATTAATATCTGCTACTGATGAAAACATCAGTTTTATAACCGAGCACACTCGTTTTGTTGATGTGTATCAATACATGAATACCGCGATAGATATCCTTGCGCTTGAGAAAATCCTGAAGGCGTAATGAGCAATAGCTTAATTTTGTGACAGGTATCAGTAATAAAAAAGTCCAATACTGGACAGTAGTTTCATTACACAGGCTTGATGAAAAAAATTAAGATACACGATCTCCCACATCACAGTCCGTGCCGGGCTCCAATAATTGCCAGAAAACTGAGGTGAATATCACAGTTGCCTGCAGCCATCAGCGTGAACAGTTCGCTTACTGTTATTTGTTTAAAACCTTTCCCAAGTAAATGACGCTTCTCCCCCTTTTACCGGCGGCTGCAGACGCGATCATTTTTTTGGTGATGGTATTCTCTCCGTTTATTGGTTCGAGGCATCACAAACGATACCCTAAACCCATTCCCCATGAGCTGATGCGATTATTTCGTAACCATGAATATTCCCATGATGTGTCCAGCACCAGATTTTTTGACAGATTAAACTGAACCCCAACGCCTCCAACCAGGCCATAATCAGAGCTAAATTCGTGAACGTGATGAATGCTGCCGCGGGAACGGGGTTTTGCTCTGAGTCGTCTTTTTGATTTTTTCCGTAACTTTTGCTGAGAAGGCGTTCTGTATTCCAGGTCGCTACGCAACGAGGAGGCACCGACTAAACCATAAACGCTGACGTAGGGATTAATTCGCCAGGCCGGCCCTGCCGACAGGCTCAGATATTGCGTATTAAAACTGAATTGACTTCCAGACTCTGCTCGCTTGCTCGTGCCGTTTTTACTGTATAAAACAGAAAACATGACGCCCAGACGATCGCCCGCCTCTACCCGCACATGAAGGTGCAGGACAATATGAGCTTTGCCCTGAAGCTTGCCGGGGTCTCAAAAACGGAACGGATGACGCGCGTGGACGCGGCTGCGGAAATCCTGGGGCTGACGCATTTGCTCGATCGCCTCCCGCACGATCAAACGGAAGCCATGACCATGGCGGACAGAATTGTGGTGCTGAATGCCGGCCATATTGAGCAGGTCGGCACGCCGGAGGAGCTATACCGTGACCCGGATAACCTCTTTGTCGCGGGCTTTATCGGCACGCCGGAAATTAACACATTAAAAGGCATGATTCAGAACGGCGAAATCGTGTTGCACAACGGCTACCGTTTCGCCTCCCCCCTCGGCCCACGCGCTGAAGGGATGGAAGTTATCTGCGCCACGCGCCCACACTATCTGCGGATAAGCGATTCAGGGATAGCCGCAGAAATTGTGCTGATAGAAATGACCGCTGAAGGGGCCGTTGATCTCATTACAGTTTTTTCCTAAAGCCATCCCGCTTCGCCTGTGTCATGCTGAATCACGCTCATAACCGATAACGTTAAATGAGGATATTATGAAAAAAACAATTATCGCATTATCTGCCGTTCTGCTGGCTTCCCCTGTTTTTGCTGCGACCACACATGCTACCGATGACACCGTCGCCGCGGCGAATGCAAACGCTAACGAGGCGAAGCAAAAACTGCATGAAGAGCAGAACAAGGGCGAAGAGCTGAAGCTGAAACAGCAGCACGCTGCGGAAGGTAAAAGCGACAGCGTTGGCAGCAAGGTCAGCGAAGATTCCCAGAAAGCCTGGCATAAAACCAAAGAAGGTACCGAGAAAGGGTGGGATGCCACCAAAGAAGGTGCCGAGAAAGGCTGGAACAAAACCAAGCAGGGTGCCGGTGAGCTAGAAAAGAAAGTGACTGAGTAACCCCTCATAAAGGCCGCAGATGCGGCCTTTTTATTTGCCTGCCGTTTAACCTCTTTTTCATCCTGATTAATATAAGCATGTATTTTTACTGAGTCTTTTCATTATTTCCCTTTCGCTAGCAGATTATGAATTCCCCACCAGAATATATTTAAAATATGTGCACAAACATAATATATCCTATAGCAAAAACTTTACCCTAACTTAAATGGCAATTAAGCCACCATTAACAAAAGCCCTGGAAATAATTTAATAATACGTCCATTCCGTTATTATCGCTTCGCTTACATATTAAATACCCTGCTTACTAAAAACACAAGCAATTGAAAAGGAAGACATTTTAAAAACCACTCCATGCACAATCACAATTAATTAATTCCACCTTCAACGTTACGCTCTGTCTTTACCGAAGCTTAATTTGCATATCCAGAGATTTATAGCTATATCATTTTTATACCGAAATAAATAAATTCCTCTATTAATCACAAGGTTTATAGCGCACATAAAATTAAAAACACAAATTCATCTGCACTAAATAAATAGATTCGTACTGATGTTGCCACTCATCGCGCTGGCGGGCATCGATCGCTCTAAAGAAAGTGACGGTAATTACTGTTTTAAACCCAGTAATTATGCCGGGAGCGCGCTTTACCCATAGCAAAGAGATGGCTCGACTCGTTTGCCGTCCATGACAACTCTGCTGGAGTAATAATAATATGAGCCAAATCTCTGTTATCTCGAAACTTACTGGCGTGGAAACAACTACGGAAGGTACTCAGGTTACGCTGAGCCATTCTTCTATCGTTGAACTTCATGTCGAGCGATCCGATATCGCCCAGTACGCGCGCAGTGGGAACGATCTGGTCATCACCCTCAACTCCGGCGAGGTGATCACCCTTAAGAATTTTTACGTCACTGATGCAGAAGGGGCGAGCCAGCTGGTGCTCGAAGAGAGCGATGGTGCCCTGTGGTGGATTGCTGACCCAACGGGTGCAGCGACATACGAATCTATCGCCTCCACCGACGTTTTGCTGGCAGCTGCAGGTAGCGATACCGGTGGCGCAGCCGTCTGGCCCTGGGTATTAGGAGGGTTAGCCGTAGCCGGAGGAATTGCCGTCGCGGCCAGCAGCGGCGGCGGCGGTGGTGGTGGTGGCGATGACGATAACGGTAACGTTGGCAACCCCGGAAATCCGGGCAATCCGTCCAATCCTGACACAACACCGCCCGATGCCCCTACCCGCCTGCAAATTTCAGGCGACGGTAAAACCGTCACCGGCAGCGCGGAGCCGGGAAGTACCGTTACGCTGAAGGACAGCGAGGGTAATGTGATAGGTACGGGTAAAGCGGGAAGCGACGGTTCGTTCACGATCAACCTCGGGACGCCGCTGACGAACGGCCAGGAAATCAGTGCGACAGCAACAGACAGCTCGGGGAATATCAGTAAAGAGGCGCACGCCACCGCACCTGACCTCACGGCCCCCGACGCGCCCGACATTGTTCTGGTGAATGACGACGTCGGCACGGTAACCGGCCCGGTCGGCAACGGGCAGCCTACCAATGATGCGAAACCCGCGCTGAGCGGCACCGGCGAGCCAGGCACAACCATCACTGTTTACGATAACGGCAAAGCCATTGGCACCACGACGGTTGATGCCGACGGTAAATGGACCTTTACGCCGTCGACGGCGCTGGCGGATGGCCCGCATGCCCTCACGGCAACGGCAACAGATGCGGCAGGCAATACCAGCCCGGCCTCCGGTACGGTCTCGTTTGTAGTGGATACCCTCGCGCCTCAGGCGCCGGTTATCACCAGCGTGACTGACGACGTGAACCCTAATACGGGCAGCGTCGGTAACGGCGGCAGCACCAACGATGCGCGCCCTACGCTCACCGGTACCGCAGAAGCGAATTCCACCGTCACCCTGTACGATAAAGGCGTTTTCATTGGCACCGTAAAAGCCGATGCCACCGGCAAGTGGACATTTACCCCTGAGGGTAATCTGGGCGAAGGCAGCCATCAGTTCACCGCAAAAGCCACCGATGCCGCCGGAAATACCGGTGCCGCCTCCGGCGGGTACGTCGTGATTGTCGATACGTCCGCGCCCGTGGTGCCGATTTTGGGCAGCGTGACGGATGACGTAGGGTCGATTAAAGGCCCGCTGACCAGCGGCCAGGTCACTGACGACACGCGCCCTACGTTCAACGGCTCGGGTGAAGCAGGTTCGGTTATTTCCTTCTATGACAAAGGCGTACTGATCGGTACCACAACCGTTTCCGCTAGCGGGACCTGGACCTTCACGCCAGCGGCAGCCCTGGCGGAAGGTTCCCATCAGATAACCCTGACCTCAACGGATGCGGCGGGTAACACGACGTCGGCAAACGGCAGCTTTAGCTTTACCGTGGATATCACGCCACCCGCAACGCCGGTGGCCGTCGTTGTTGATGACGCCAGAGGCTCAATTGTCGGGTCGGTACAGAACGGCGAAAGAACCGATGACACGCGCCCAGGCCTGAGCGGACAAGGTACGCCGGGCGACAAAATCACCATCTACGATAACGGCCAGCCCGTCGCCACCGTCACCGTGGGGTCAAACGGACTGTGGAACTACACGCCAACGACGCCGCTGGCAGAAGGATCGCACTCCATCACCGTGCGTGAAAGCGACGCGGCAGGCAACCTGAGCCAGCCTTCAGATCCGATCACCTTTATCGTCGATACCACGCCTCCAGCCCCCCCTACCGTCGATCCGATGGCGGATACCGGTATTTTTGTCACCGGGCAGGCGGAGCCTGGCAGCACGGTCTCTATCTACGACGGCAACACGCTGATTGGGCAAGGCCTTGCCGGTGCTGACGGTCACTTTTCCGTGCGGGTATCGCCTGCACAAACCGACGGTAAAGCCCTGACCGCAGTCGCAGAGGATGCCGCCGGCAACATCGGCAATCCTACGCCGTTTAACGCCAGCGACTCGGGCTTCCCGGATACGCCGATCATCATCCGCGTGGACAACGACAACGGCGCCGATCCCGTCTCCATCGGTTTTGGCCAGGCGACCAACGATAATACCCCGCTCATTAGCGGGACCTCCGTCGCGAATGCCACCATTACTATTTATGACAACGGCAACCTCATCGGCACCGTCGTGGCGGATGCAAGCGGAGCATGGAGTTTCCCTTCAACCGTACTGCTTGATGCCACACACATTATCACCGCCACGGCGACCACCCCGGCGGGCACCAGCGGGGATTCCATCTCCTTTAACATTATCGTCGATACCGTTTCGCCTCCGGCACCGGACGACGTCGCGGTCTCTGCCAACGGCACGCAGGTAACGGGAACCGCGGAGGCGGGCAGCACCGTTACGGTGAAGGATGCGAACGGCGTTACGCTGGGCACCGCCGTTGCCGGGAACGACGGCAGCTTTACGGTGACGCTGAATACCCCACAGAAAAATGGTGAAACCCTGACCGTCACCGCTACCGACAAAGCGGGTAACGGCAGCACCGGCACCGATGCCGATGCCCCGGACATCACCGCGCCAAATGCCCCAACCAACGTTGTGATTGCTCCCGACGGCACCAGCATCTCCGGGGATGCTGAACCCGGTAGCACGGTCACCATCAAATATCCGGACGGCACCACGGTCGCGTCAGGTCCGGTGGGCACGGACGGCACATTCACCATTCCATTAATCCCTGCGCAAAACAACGGCCAGCTGCTGGACATCAGCGCCAAAGATGACGCAGGCAACACCAGCCCGAACGCGGAAATCACGGCGCCGGACACCACGGCACCCGATGCCCCAACCGGGCTGGTCGTTAGCCCGGATGGCACCACGCTGACCGGGAGCGCAGAGCCGGGCACCACGGTCACCGTGAAACAAGGGACCACCACCCTCGGCACGGGCAGCGTCGATGATAGCGGCAACTTCACGGTAACCCTCACGCCGCCGCAGAAAAATGGCGAGACCCTGGACGTCAGCGCCCAAGATCCTGCGGGCAATATCGGGGATTCCGCGCCGGTCAACGCCCCTGATGTAACTCCGCCGTCCTTACCGGCGATTGTTTCGCTGGAAGATAACGTCGAAGCTAACACCGGTCTGCTTAACAATAACGCCATCACCAATGATACGACTCCGCTGATCCGCGGAACCGGTGAGGCAGGCTCCATCATCTCCATTTTCGACAACGGCAGGCTGGTGGACACCGTGCAGGTCGACGGAAGCGGTAACTGGAGCTTTACGCCGCCTGCGCTGGGCCAGGGCGGGCATACCTTTACCACCTCCGCCGCCGATGCCGCCGGAAATAGCACCGGGCTCTCCAACAGCTGGAGTATTACCGTCGACACGCTGGCCCCTAACGCACCGGTTGTCAGCAGCGTGGTAGATGATGTTGCAGGCGTGACCGGAGCCATTACCAGCGGGCAGTTGACGAACGATAACCGCCCTACGCTCAACGGCTCTGGTGAACCCGGATCGACGATCACCATCCTTCTTGACGGAAACCCTCTCGGTACCGTCGTCGTGGGGCAAAACGGTGCCTGGACCTTTACGCCGCCGGCCGTTATTCCTGACGGTAGCTATACGCTGACCACGACCGCCACCGATGCCGCCGGGAACAAAAGCGCGCCTTCCGCAGACTTTGCGCTGAATATTTTCACCGAAGCTCCGTCGGCGCCTGAGATTGGAACCATTACCGATGACGTGGGGCCCATTAAGGGGCCGGTCAATAACGGCGATCCAACCGATGACTCCTCGCCGCTGATCGCCGGGACCACCGATCCGGGGACGACCATTACCGTCTTTGACGGGGCCAACGCCATCGGCACCGCCACGGTGGATGGTGCAGGGAACTGGACCTTCACGCCAACCTCGCCGCTGACGGATGGCACGCATATTCTGACCGTGGTGGCCACCAACAGCGCGGGGACAACGACGACGTCCGAGCCGATCACGATTAGAGTCGACACGCTGGCACCGGACACGCCGGACACGCCGGCCGTGGTCGTGAATCCGGATGGCACGGACGTTACGCTTGGCTCGGGCGATATCACGCGTGATACCAACCCAACGCTGAGCGGAACGGGCACCGCGGGCGATACCATCACCATTTATAACGGGGATGACATACTGGGCACCGTGGTGATCCCGCCGGGCGGCACCTGGACCTGGACACCGCCGGGTGGCCTGGACGACGGGACCTACAACCTGACGCTGACCGTCACCGCGAAGGACGGCGCCGGTAACGAAAGTGCGCCATCGCAGCCGATCCAGATAACGATCGACACCGAAGCGCCGGATGCCCCGACGGCCCCGACCATTACCGACAACGTCGATCAAATTACAGGAACGATCGCGTCCGGCACGACGACCAACGACGATCGTCCGGTCTTTAACGGCACCGGCACGCCTAACGACGTCATCACCATTTACGATAGCGTTAACGGTGATACTGCCGTACAGATTGGCCAGGTGACCGTCGGCGCGGACGGTAAATGGACGTGGCGACCAGACGCGGACTCTCCGCTTGACGAAGCCAGCCACTCGATTACCACCACCGCAACGGATGAAGCGGGCAACGTTTCCGATCCGTCCACGGGATTCACCTTCAGCGTGGATACCACCCCACCCGCGACGCCGGATATTCTCCTTGCCGGAGGGGCGACGTCAGGCGGCTCAACGGCTGACTCTACGCCAACCATTTCCGGTACCGGCAGTACCGGCGATCAGGTCATTATTTATAACAACGGCGTGGAGATCGCCCGCGTCGACGTCGTCGCCGGCGCGTGGTCATACACGCCGTCCACGCTGCCGGATGGAAAACTGACGCTGACCGCCTCCTCCCTGGATGCGGCCGGTAACGTGAGCGGCACCAGTCCGGCCTTCACCGTCACCATCGATACCGTCGCGCCGACAACGCCGCTGTTGACCGCGGTCGCCGACAGTAACCTTGTCGACGGCGTACACTTCACAAAAGATACCACCCCAACGTTGAGCGGAACCGGCGAACCTGGCTCAACCATCATTCTTGCCATCGACAATTTACCGACAACCAATTCCGCCGTGGTCCAGGCGGATGGCACCTGGACAATTACGCCAAATGTGGCGCTGGGCGATAATGCCACCCACACGATCCTGGTGAGCGCCACCGATGCGGCGGGCAATATTTCGAGTTCGACCACCGTCACGATAACCGTCGATAATCTGCCGCCTGCGCAGCCTGCGGACCTGGCGCTGACCGAACAGGGGACGCCTCTCACCGGTACGGCTGAGGCCGGTACTACCATCATCGTGCGGGATGGCACAACCATCATCGGCACGGGCGTGGCCGGGCAGGACGGTACGTTCTCCATTGCCCTGACGCCTGCGCAAACCAACCCAACGACCCTGCAGGTCACGGCAACCGACGCCGCGGGCAACGTCAGCCCTGACGCGCCGTTTACCGTCGTTGATACCCCGGATCTGCCGGCCATCCCGGTCATCACCACCATCATCGATAGCGTGGGCCCCGTTACCGGCGATGTGAAAGGCAGCGCTTCCGACGACACCACGCCAACGCTTAACGGCACCGCCGTGGCAGGCAGCACCGTCACCATTTATCTTGATGGCGCGATACTGGATACCGTGGTCGCGGACGCCTCCACCGGGGCCTGGAGTTACACCCCGGGCGCGCCGCTGACGGAGGGGCTACACCGCTTTGAAGTCACCGCAACGGTCGGTGCGGACACCAGCGGCCTCTCTCCGGCCTCAACGGTAACCATTGATACTACCGCGCCGCTGGCACCGACCATCGGCGCCGTCACGGATGATGTCGGCCCCGGCACGGGCCCGCTGGCTAACGGACAGTCTACCAACGACGATCGGCCAACGCTGAGCGGCACCGCAACGCCGGGAGACACCATTTCCGTTTACGATAACGGTAATCTGCTTGGCACCGCACTGGTGGGTCCAACGGGCGCGTGGAGCTTTACGCCTTCGACGGCGCTCAGCAACGATACCCATAGCCTCACCATCCGCGCGACCGATCCTGCCGGTAACCAGGGTCCTGCCTCCCCGCCGTTTGCCATCGTCGTCGATACGGTATCGACCACGCCGGTGATTACGGGCGCAGAGGATAACGTGGGCACGGTGGTCAACGTGCCGACCGGTGGGACCACCAACGATGCCACGCCGACGCTGTCCGGCACGGCGGAGGCCAACAGCACCATTGCTATTTTCGAAGGGGCGATCCAGATTGGCACCGTGCAGGCCAACGCATCGGGCGCCTGGACATTCACGCCGGCCTCGCCGCTGGCTGAAGGTAGCCATACCTTCAGCGTTATCGCCACCGACCCGCTGGGTAACGTCAGCACGTCATCCAATTCGTACAACGTTATTGTTGATACCGTCGCGCCAACGACGCCGGTCCTGAACACCGTGACGGACAACGTCCCGGGTGGCGTAAACGGGACGCTGACGTCGGGCCAGGTCACCAATGACAACACCCCAACCCTTGCCGGTACGGGCGCGGCGGGCTCCATTATCCATATCCTGGATGGCAGCAATGAAATCGCCACCGTCACCGTCAACGGCGACGGTACCTGGACGTGGACGCCGACCACCGCGCTGACGGAAGGGCCTCACAGCCTTCGCATCAATGCCAGCGATGCGGCAGGCAACGTCTCCGCCAACTCTCCGGTCTTCAATCTTACCGTTGATACCGTCGGCCCGACCGCGCCGGTTATCACCAGCGTGGTTGACAATATTGGCCCGGTCACCGGGGCGTTAACGACCGGTTCGGCAACCAATGACGCCTTGCCAACCCTCAACGGCACCGGGGAAATTGGCTCCACTGTTCATATCTTTGATAACAACGTGGAGATCGGTACCGCCGTGGTGAATGCTTCGGGTACCTGGACATTCACGCCGACGACCGGGCTGGCTGACGGACCGCATTCCCTGAGCCTCACGGCGACGGACGCGGCGGGGAACACCAGCACCGGCTCCACGCTGTTCGATCTGACCGTCGATACCAGCATCCCGACCCCGCCGGTGATTAGCACCGTCACCGACGATCGGCTGCCGTCGACCGGGACGCTGACCGACGGTCAGTCAACCAATGATACGCAGCCTGCCCTGGCGGGGACGGCAGAAGCCAACGCCACGATCCGTATCTACGACAACGGGGTGCTTATCGCCCAGACGACGGCGGATGGCTCAGGCAACTGGACCTTCACGCCAACGGATCCGCTGGCCAACGGCAGCCATACGCTGACGATGACGGCGACCGATGCGGCAGGTAACCTCAGCCAGCCGTCTGCAGGGTTCACGGTGGTCGTGGATACCGTTGCCCCCGTCGCCCCAATCATCAGCCAGGGCGTTGACGACCAGGGCACGATCACCGGCTCGTTCGGCAGCGGTCAGGTCACCGACGATACGCTGCCGACGATCGGCGGCACCAGCGAGGCCAACGCCGTCGTGCGTCTGTTTGAGAACGGCACGCAGATTGGCCAGGCCACGGCGGGCGCGGACGGTAAATGGTCCATCCAGCTCACCACGCCGCTGGCAAACGGCAACCATACCCTCACCGCAACGGCAACCGATGCGGCGGGCAACGTCAGCCCATCGTCCGGTAACTTCGTGGTGAATGTGGATACCACGCCGCCAGCCGTACCGGTGCTCACCTCCGTTGTTGATGATGTTGGCACCACCGTCAACCTGACCAACGGTCAGGTGACCAACGATGCCTTGCCTACCCTCAACGGCACCGCAGAAGCCGGCTCAACGGTGAATATCTACGATGGCACCACCCTGATTGGCAGCGTGGTCGCCACCGGCGGAAGCTGGAGCTTCACCCCAACCACCGCCCTGGCGGACGGCCCGCACACGCTGACCGTCAGAGCAACCGACGCGGCGGGCAACGTCAGCGCGCCGACGACGGGCTTCGCGATCGTTGTTGACGCAACGGTGCCGAACGCGCCGGTCATCAGCTCGATTGTCGATGATGTGGGCACCGTCACCGGACCGATTACCGGCAACAACCCGACGAACGATACGCGTCCGACGCTTAACGGCACGGCCGAAGCCAACGCTACCGTGCGCATCTACGACGGCACCACGCTCGTGGGCACCGTCACCGCCGACGCCAACGGCAACTGGACGCTGCCGCAGACCAGCACCACGCTGACGGAAGGACAGCATAACTTCACCGCCACCGCGACCGACGCGGCGGGCAATACCAGCCCGGCGTCGCCAATTAGCTCGATTACCGTGGATGTGACGCCGCCTGCGCTGCCGCTGGCGCTCGCCGTCATCACCAACGGGACGCACGTCACCGGTACGGCCGAAGCGGGCAGCACGGTGACCATCACCAGCAGCACCGGCACGGTACTGGGGACGGCAACGGCGGACGGTAGCGGCAGCTTTAACGTCACGATCAGCCCGGCGCAGACCGGCGGCGAAACGCTGCTCGCCTTCGCCACTGATAAAGCGGGTAACGCCGGTTCCAGCGCCTCGGTCACGGCACCCTTCACCACCCTGCCGAACGCGCCGGTTATCTCCACCATCAACGATAACGCTGGCACCATCACCGGGAATCTGACCAACGGTAAGACCACCGATGACACCACCCCAACCCTGAGCGGCACGGCGCAGCCGAATTCCACCGTCACGCTGTATAACAACGGCGTGTCGATGGGGACGGTCGTGGCGGACGGGTCGGGCAACTGGACCTTCACCACGCCGGCGCTGAGCGAAGGCTCGCATGCCTTTACCGCCTCGGCGGCTAACGGTACGGGAACCGGGCCAATCTCCACGGCCACGACGGTGATTGTCGACATCACGGCCCCCAACACGCCTACCGGGGTATTTAACGCCGACGGCAGCGTGCTGACGGGGAATGCCGAAGCGGGCAGCACCGTTTCGATTCGCCTGGCGGACGGCACCACGGTCACCACCACGGCGGGGAGCAACGGCACCTACAGCTATACCTTCCTCAACAAGCAGACCGAAGGCCAGACGCTGCAAATCACCGCAACGGATGCCGCGGGCAACCCGTCCCAGCCGGGATCGGTCCTTGCGCCAGTGGTTCCGCTGTCGGCCAGCAGCAACGTCGAGGAGCTGGATATCAGCACCACGGCGACGGTCACTAACTCGCAGTACAGCGACTACGGCTTCCTGCTGGTGGGTGCGCTCGGCAACGTGCTGACCCTGCTCGGCAACGACACCGCACAGGTCGGCTTCACGGTGGGTAGCGGCGGCAGCGCGGATATCGCGGTCAATGCCAACGCCACCGGCGCGGTGCTGTCCCTGCTCAACACCCTTGAGCTGGTGGTGCAGCGTTTCGATAGCGTGAACGGCACCTGGACCACGGTTGTGGATACCGGCCAGCCGCAGTTCGCCGACCTGCTCACCCTGGGGGCAACCGGCGTTTCCCTGAACCTGAACGGCCTTGCCAGCGGCCAGTATCGCGTGTTGAGCTACAACACCAACCTGCTGGCAACCGGCTCCTACACCAGCATTGACGTAGGGGTGAAAGAGACCAGCGCAGGTACGGTGACCGGTGATACCAGCCTCGGCGGGAACGTGATTCTCGACGTTGACCCGACCACCGGCAGCGATAACGCGCCGGCGGGCACCACGGTGACTGCGGTGACCAATGCCCTGGGCGTAACGACCAACGTGACCGTCGACGGCACGGTGATTCAGGGGCAGTACGGCACCCTGACAATCAACCGCGACGGCAGCTACACCTATAACCTGACCAACACCAGCGCCTCGGTGGTGGGCCGCACGGAGAGCTTCACCTACACCATCACCCACAACGGCACCAGCGCGTCGGCAAACCTGGTGCTGTCTCTGGGGGCAGGCACCACCGCCAACAGCGTGGTGGCGGTGGACAACACGGCGTCGCTGACCTTTGACACCACCGTGCATGAAATCAATAACGGCACCTCCTCGCAGGGCGGCTTCACCGTCGTGGGCGTCAACCTTGGCAGTACGCTGGGGCTGAACCTGCTGGACGACCTGAGCAACCCGATCATCTACAGCGTGGAGGAAGGTACCACCCGCACCATGACCATCCAGGCCTCCGTGGGCGGCGTGGCCCTGGCGTCGGTGTTTGACCTGTACGTCTATAAGTTCAACGACGCCACCCAGACCTTCGAGCAGATGCGCGTCCAGCCTGGCTGGCTGCGCGCGCCGCTGCTGGGCGGAACCTCGTCAACGCTGACGCTGAACCTGCCGTCCGGGGAGTATCTGTTCCTGCTCAACACCGCGGCGGGCATCACCGCCCTGACGGGCTATACGCTGAACGTGCTGGAAGATCACGTCTACAGCGTGTCGAGCGTCAGCGCCAGCACCACCGGTAACGTGCTGGCGGATGATATTGCCCCATCCGGCACCGTGGTTTCAGAAGTGAACGGCGTCACGGTCAATAACAGCGGCGTGACGACCATCGTCGGGGAGTACGGCACGTTGACCATCAACGCGTCGGGGCAATACACCTACACCCTGAAGAGCGGTGTCGGCGCGGACCACATCAGCACGCCGGATACCTTCGTCTACACCATCAAGGCGCCAAACGGGGCGAAGGACACCGCATCGCTGAACATCACCCCAACCGCAAGGGCGATGGATGCCGTGAACGATATCAGCCACGTGCTCGACGTCACCTCGGTACACCACACCACGGGTTACTCCGACACCAGCGTGGGGAGCGCAAGCTGGAACTCAGCCCTGCTGGCCACCACCTCGGGCAGCGGCAGCGGTACCTTTGTGGTGGACGCCAACACCGCCCTGCACGACATTGTGCTGCACTTTAACGTGGCATCACTTCTGACGCTGGGCGGGCTGACGGTCAACTGGGCGATTTCGCAGGGCGGTACCACCCTCAAAACGGGCTCGTTTGGCGGCGGTCTGCTGCTGGGAGGCAATGCTGATATTGCCGTTACCGGCCTCGATCTTAACGCAGGCACCTACACGCTTAGCTATACCGGCAGCGTACCGGCGCTGGGTCTTGGCAGCGTCACGATCACCCCGAGCGTCACCGGCACCACCTACTCGCTGACCCAGTATGACTCCACCAGCGGCCACACCGTCAACGGCAACATCTTTGACGGTACGGACTCCGCCGGGGCGATGGATCAGCTGCACTCGGTGGACACCCGCCTGAGCGTAACCGGCTACAACGGCGTGACCACCACGCTGGATCCTTACACCGGCAGCGCCACCGTCAATATCGTCGGCCACTACGGCACCCTGGCGATTGGCGCAGACGGCCACTACACCTACACCCTGAACAGCGGCGTTTCGCTCGCCACCATCACCTCGAAGGAGGTCTTTAACTACACCCTGACCGACGCGGCGGGCAAAACGGATACCGCCTCGCTGACCATCAACATGGCGCCGCAGTTCATCAGCTCGGAGCATAACGACGTGATCACCGGTACGGCCTATGCGGACACCCTGATTTACCAGGTGCTGAACAACGCGGCGGGCAACGCCACGGCGGGCAACGTCAACAGCACGGTGGGCGATCACTGGACCAACTTCTCGCTGGCGCAGGGAGACAAGATCGACATCGGCGATCTGCTGGTGGGCTGGAACGGTAGCGCCTCGACGCTGGGTAATTATCTCCATGTTACTCAAAGCGGTGGCAACACTGTGATCTCCGTCGACCGTGATGGTGCAGGGAGCACCTACACTAATACAACGCTCGTTACGCTTGATGGCGTTCAGACCACCTACGACGAGCTTGTTAACCAGCAGCACATCATTACCTGATAGCAAACCAAATGACCCGGGCGCAGCAGCGCCCGGGCAAAATAAAGCAGTACTCTTTTATTAGGGATAAGACATGGGAAAGAAGATGCCTTACTGGTGGCTCTCGTGCTGCCTGATATCTGTGCCCGCAACGGCCGCCAACCCGGCGGCGACGATCAATACTGAACAACTGCGCGAAACGCAGGAACTCCCCTCTTTGAATGGTCGCGTGGCCCCCATGCCGGGCAATGCCGCCCCCGGCACGCTCCAGCTGGGTGAAGCGGTGAATCGCGCCGTTACCTGGCACCCCGCCATCAGCGAAGCGGTGGGGAAACTCTACCAGCAGAGCGAAAACGTGGACGTCGCCAAATCGAAATACTATCCGCAGGTCAACGCCGGAATGGAAAACGGCTACACCCACGACGGCAGCGACAACGGTTTTACGCCGTCGCTGGTGCTCTCCCTTTCGCAAATGCTCTACGACTTTGGCAAAGTGGCGAGCCAGGTGCGCGCCGAAAGCGCGGGCGTCGCCCAGCAGCAGGCTAACGTGCTGGTGAGCATCGACACCATCGCCCACGACACCGCCATCGCCATGGTGCAGGTGCAAACCTGGCAGCAGATGGTGGAGACCGCGAAAGAGCAGCTCGACGCCCTCTCCTCGATCGGAAAGCTGACGAAGCTGCGCAACGACGAGGGGGCCACCTCGCTCTCTGACGTGGTGCAGACCGACGCCCGTATCGAAGGCGCCCGCGCGCAGCTGATGCAGTATCAGGCCAGCCTCGACAGCTCCCGCGCCACGCTGATGAGCTTTCTCGGCTGGAACAACCTGAACGAGGTCAGCAACGACTTCCCGCAAAGCCTGGCCCGCAGCTGCGACATCGCCGAGCCGGACGATCGTCTGGTGCCCGCCGTACTGGCGGCCTGGGCGCAGGCCAACGTCGCGCAGGCCAACCTGGACAATGCCAACGCGCAGATGACGCCGACCATTTCGCTCGAACCTGAAGTGCGCCACTATCTTAACGACCGCTACGCGGGCAGCGAGACGCGGGACCGCACTCAGTATTCCGCGTGGGTAAAGGTGCAGATGCCGCTCTATCAGGGAGGCGGCCTCACTGCCCGGCGTAACGCTGCCGGACATGCGGTGGAATCCGCGCAGTCCACCATTCAGCGCACGCGCCTCGACGTCCGGCAAAAATTGCTGGAAGCCCGCAGCCAGGTCATGAGCCTGATGAGCACCCTGCAAATTCAGGGGCGCCAGGAGGCGCTAAGCGCCCGCACCCGCGAGCTTTATCAGCAGCAGTATCTCGATCTCGGCTCGCGCCCGCTGCTCGACGTCCTCAACGCCGAGCAGGAGGTCTACCAGGCGCGCTTCACCCAGCAGCAGACCGCCGGACAGCTGCATCAGCTTCAGCTGAACTGCCTGTACAACACCGGACGCCTGCGCCATTCCTTCGATCTTGACAACCGCACCATCCAGACCGTGGAGATCCAGCCATGAAGCAAAGTGACATCCCGCAGGGCGAGATCGTAACGGACGAGGAGCTGGAACAGTGGGCGCAGGCGTTTGGCTATGTCGCCACCCGCTACCGCGTGGCCTGCTCGCCCGGGGCGCTGATCGCGGGCGCCCCGTGGCTGAAGGGTAAACCCATGGTTCCGGCGCTGACCCAGCTCGCCCGCGAGGCCGGGCTGTCGTTTCAGCTGCTCACGGCGGATCAGCAGTCCATCAACAGCTGGCGGCTGCCGGTAGTCGTGGCGCTGGACGAAGGTAAAATCGGCGTCATCGAGCATTTCGACGGCGAGGACACCCTTGAGGTGATCTTTTTCGACGGCAAAACGCACACCAACCGCCTGTCGATGAGCGCGATGCTGCCCGCCATCCGCCACGTTATCGCCCTGCGCCCGCTGGCGGCGCTGAAGGACAGCCGCGTTGATGCCTATATCTCCAAATACCGCCCGGACTGGCTTTATCGCCTGGTCCTGCGCGACCTCCGCCCCTACAGCTGGGTGATGCTGGCGGCGCTGTTTATCAACGTGCTGTCGCTGTCGGGGATTGTCTTTTCCATGCAGGTGTATGACCGGGTGATCCCCGCGCAGTCCTACCCCACGCTCTACGTGCTGACCATCGGGGTGCTGATTGCCACCCTGTTTGGCTTCGTGCTGCGCGTGGCGCGCGGACACATTATGGATCTGCTGGGCAAGCGATCGGATCTGCGGGTGTCGGATCGCGTGTTCGGTCACGCCCTGCGCCTGCGCAACAGCGCGATCCCCCGCTCCACCGGCAGCTTTATCTCGCAGCTGCGCGAGCTGGAGCAGATCCGCGAGATGGTCACCTCCTCCACCATCTCGACCATTGTCGATCTGCCGTTCTTCCTCCTGTTCGTGGTGGTGCTGGCGATCATCGCCCCGCAGCTGGCGTGGATCGCCCCGGTCGCGGCGGTGATCATGGTGCTGCCCGGCCTGCTGCTGCAAAAGAAGCTGGCGGAGCTGGCGAAGCAGTCCGCGCATGAATCCACCCTGCGCAACGCGGTGCTGGTGGAGAGCGTGCAGGGGCTGGAGGACATCAAGCTGATGCAGGCGGAAAACCGCTTTTTGCAGCAGTGGAACAGCTATATCCAGATCACCGCAGAGTCCGGCCTGCGCACCCGCGAGCTGACGCAAAACCTGATCAGCTGGGGGATGACCATCCAGAGTCTCGTCTACGCAGGCGTCATCGTGGTCGGTGCGCCCATGGTGATCGACGGCACCTTAACCACCGGTTCGGTGGTGGCCGCCTCGATGCTGGCCTCGCGCATGATCGCCCCGATGGCGACCCTGTGCGGCGTGCTCGCCCGCTGGCAGCAGGTGAAAGCGGCGAAGGAAGGTCTGGACAGCATCATGCAGCTGCCCACCGAAAACCAGCGCGAAGAGACGCCGATCCGCCAGGACGTGCTGCGCGGCCACTACCTGTTCGAGCAGGCGCAGTTCCGCTATCACCCGGAAGATCCGCGCATGGCGCTGCGCATCAACCGCCTGGAAATCAGGCCGGGTGAGAAAGTGGCGATCCTCGGGCGCAACGGCGCGGGCAAATCGACCCTGCTGCAGGCCATGGCCGGGGGGATGGATCTGGCCGCGGGAGAGCTGCGGCTCGACAACTTCAGCCTGCCGCATCTGGACGTGGCGGACGTGCGGCGTAACGTCGGCTTTATGACCCAGAACGCGCGGCTGTTTTACGGCACCCTGCGGGAGAACATCACGCTCGGCATGCCGCGCGCCACGGATGAAGAGATCTTCGAGGTGCTGGAGATGTGCGGCGCAGCGGGCTTTGTGCAGAAGCTGCCGAAGGGGCTGGACTATCCGATTATGGAGAACGGCGTCGGGTTATCGGGCGGGCAGCGGCAGTCTATCCTGCTGGCGCGCATGCTCCTGCGCGACCCGAATATCGTGCTGATGGATGAACCCACCGCGTCGCTTGATGAACACACCGAACGGGAATTTATCCAGCGTCTGGGGGCCTGGCTCGGCAACCGCACGCTTGTCGTCGCCACCCACCGCGTGCCGGTGCTGGAGCTGGTCGAGCGCGTAGTGGTACTGAAAGAGGGCATGCTGGTAATGGACGCCCCGAAAGCGCAGGCGCTGAGCAACAGCCGCATGCAGCAACAGCAGCAGACAACCGGACGGGAGTGGAAAAATGAAAATCAATCAGCGTGACGTTGCCGCCATGGACGACCTGGACAACGCGCTCGATTCCGAAAGCGGCTACACCGGCGCGCGGCGGATCGTCATCTTCTCTCTGCTATTGTTTGTTGCCGTTGGGATCTGGGCGTGGTTTGGCGTGCTGGATGAAGTCTCAACCGGAACGGGCAAGGTGATCCCCAGCTCGCGCGAGCAGGTTTTGCAGTCGCTCGACGGCGGTATTCTGACCGAGCTTAACGTTCACGAGGGCGATCAGGTGCAGGCCGGACAGGTGCTGGCGCGGCTGGACCCGACGCGATCGGAATCGAACGTTGGGGAGAGCGCCGCGCGCTATCGGGCATCGCTGGCCTCCAGCGTGCGTTTATACGCCGAGGTGAACGATCTGCCGCTGAAGTTTCCCCCTTCGCTGGCGAAATGGACGGATCTGATCGCCGCCGAAACCCGGCTCTACAACTCCCGCCGCGCGCAGCTGGAGGATACCCAGCGCGAGCTGCGCGCAGCGTTAGATCTCGCGAATAAAGAGCTGGCGATCACCCAGCGTCTGGTAAAAACCGGCGCGGCGAGCCACGTTGAAGTGCTGCGCCTGCAGCGGCAAAAAAGCGACCTGGAGCTGAAGCTGACCGACGTGCGCTCGCAGTATTACGTACAGGCCCGCGAAGCGTTATCCAAAGCCAACGCGGAAGTGGATATGGTGTCGGCGGTACTGAAGGGGCGTGAGGACTCCGTCACGCGCCTGACGGTGAAATCGCCCGTGCGCGGGATCGTGAAAAACATCAAAGTCACCACCATCGGCGGCGTCATTCCTCCCAACGGAGAGCTGATGGAGATCGTGCCGGTGGACGATCATCTGCTGATTGAAACCCGCCTGTCGCCGCGCGATATTGCCTTTATCCACCCTAACCAGGAAGCGCTGGTGAAGATCACCGCGTACGATTATGCCATCTACGGCGGGCTGCACGGCGTAGTCGAAACCATTTCGCCGGACACCATTCAGGACGAGGCCAAGCCTGAAGTGTTCTACTACCGCGTGTTTATCCGCACCAGCCAGGATTACCTGGTGAATAAGGCGGGCAGGCATTTTTCGATCGTGCCGGGGATGATCGCGACGGTGGATATCAAGACCGGGGAAAAAACGGTGCTGGACTATATGATCAAGCCGTTTAACCGGGCGAAAGAGGCGCTGAGGGAGCGGTGATACATTGCCGGGTGGCGGCTACGCCTTACCCGGCCTACGGTTTTCTCCCTCTCCCTGTGGGAGAGGGCCGGGGTGAGGGCTACAGGCCGCATCAATACCATAAAATATCAAGAGGCTTAAATCTGACACTGCCTGACACATCCGCCGTCCCGCATCTGATAAAGTAGCTCAAACTCATCTTTCAGGAAGAAACCATGCGTCAACGTACTATTGTCTGCCCCATCATTCAGAACGACGGGGCTTATCTTCTGTGCAAAATGGCCGACGATCGCGGCGTGTTCCCCGGCCAGTGGGCGCTCTCCGGCGGTGGAATGGAGCCCGGCGAAACGATGGAACAGGCGCTGCGCCGCGAAATCCGCGAGGAGCTGGGCGACACGCTGGAGATTACCGAGGTGAAGCCCTGGGCCTTCCGCGATGACATACGGGTGAAAACCTATGCCGACGGCACCACGGAAGAAATTTATATGATTTACCTGATCTTCGACTGCATCAGCGCCAACCGCAGCGTAACCTTCAACGAAGAGTTTCAGGAAATTGCCTGGGTGCGCCCGGCGTCTTTGAAATCGCTGGATTTGAACGAGGCCACGCGCGTCACCTTCGCGCAGAAAGGCCTCCTCTAAACTCAGGTGCAGTCCCGACGGCGTTACCTAAACGTTACGGTGAAGGTGGCCGTCGCGCTGTAATCCCCTAACAGGGGCGCGTTCGTCGTCCAGACAAACCCCGCGTAATAATCTCGCGTAAGCCGATCGCCGCTAATTACCCCTATCGTCTGCGGCGTGTTCAAGGCGATGCGCGGCTCCATCAGGCTGTTGGCGGAAATGATAAAGCCAAAGCCGCTGTTCGTCGCCGGCATGATAATCGCGCCATCCTTAACCGGATTCGTCGAGCTGAGGGTCATGAGCAGCGTCTCGCCGGTGCAGGTTTTACCGCTGGCTTCGCGGGTCAAATCAACCTGCAGGGTAAAAGGTTTGGTTTTCTCAATTTTCCCCGGCGTGGCCCAGCTGCCGTTGATGACCCCAAAGTCGAGCGTATCGGGCACCAGCATCACTTTTGGCGTGCAGGCCAGGAAGGTGATTTTATCCAGCCCGGTGATCGTCAGGTTAAAGTTGCCGTCCTGAGTGACCGTTCCACCCCGCAGGCCGCCTACGCCGTCCACCTGAAAGAGCGACAGGCTGACGTCGCCCATCACCTTGCCATCCGACGCCGCAGGCAGCCCCGTCGTTTTAATATACACCTGATAAGTCAGGGAAAAGGTCTGCGAAGTGGCCTTCGAGGTGCAGCCCCCCTTCCCGTCAGGCGTACACATCGTGCCGGGACCGATTTCGATCTTGTCGCCCTTCTTCAGCTTGTAATCAACGTTCCTGAAGGTGATGCCGATCTCCAGCGAGTTGTGAACATTTTTCACCGCATCCTTCGGATCCAGCCATAAAAAGGCGCTTTCCCCTTTTGGGAAATTATCCGTATCGGAACAGGTAAACGTCGCCGTAATCGGCGCGGAAACCCATATCTTGGTGTTGGTGCCAAAATCCCCCACGGACGCCTTGATCACGCTGTCTATAGCCACATACTGACTCACCGAACCCTGCGCCTTGCAGGTCAGGGCCATCACGGTGGAAGAAAATAACCCGAAGCAAAACACCACGGCGGCGTAGAGTATGTGTCGTCCCTGAAATTGCATTACCTTCTCCTTTATCGACAAATGGCGGCGATCTCACGGTATCCCGCGCCAGCCTGGTCAACCGGATGCCCGTCTGGCAGCTGGATGCGGCACTGCTCATCCGCCCCTTCGCCCCAGCGGATCGTGATGGTCTCCCCTGCCGTTACGCCAGAGACAAAAATATCCCCATCCGTTCCGACGATGCCGTTGTTACGATCGCCCCGGCTGTAGGCTTGCGCCCCAACCGGTGGAACGCTGTTATCCGGTCGCCTGCTGTGGATCAGCACGCTCTCCCCTCGCCAGGTTTCAAACGTCACCCGGGTGATAGCGCCACGGGTAGGCACGTTATTCTGGGTCGCCAGAGGCACGTCGAGATCGCCCGGGAAATCACGGGTGTCTAACGACCAGGTGTTGTTGCGGTACGGGATCGCATTTGGCGCAACCGCATAGCCCGACGCGTCGATCCGCACGCCGGTCTGATTCATGACGCCCACGCCCTCCGCGTTCTGCGCTTCAATTAAGCTAAACGTGGTGCCCGGCGGCTGCGATAGCGTCACCCCGCCGCGGTGCGCAACGATCCCGCCCGAGAGGTTCATGCTCGTCTGCTGCATATTTTCCGCCGTGGAGTAGCCCAGCCACAGGTTCCCGGCACCGCCCCGGTACCCCATGCTCATGTCGCCTGCCGTGCGTTCTGAATCATTCTGCTCTACCTGCACGGCATAGCTGAGGCGGTTATCTTCCAGCATGGACCCGCTTAGCCCGGCTGATGAGGAGACGTTTCCGGCACGATCGGCATGGAGATCCGTGGTCGCCGTCGCCGGATGGCTGCCAAGGCTCAGCGGCAGCGACAGCCGCAGGTTGATGCTGCTGTCATTTGAGGCGTAATGGTTACGGGTATTTTGATAGTAAAGGCTCCATGTCACGTTACCCAGCCGCGAGGTGAGCCCCGACTGTACGGAGGTATCCGTTTTGGCCCCTTTCCAGTAATTTTGCCTGCTGAACGTCAGATAAAACTGGCTTATCTCGCCAATCTGCTGACTCATGGAGATATCCAGCCGGGATTTTTTGGTGGCATAGCTGGCGTCATAGCTGACCTCAGGCTTTGAAACCACCCACTCAGGATCGTCCAGGCGGGTGTCGTCCCAGTAATAGGTTTTGTACCGGCCATTGTCCCAGCGGCGGCGTTCCTGAACCGATTCCTGAAAATCGTAATAGCCGGAGGACGAGTAACGATATCCCGCCACCTGGAAATCCGTTCGGGAATCCAAAAACGACTTGGCGTAGAGAAAGCGCGCGCTGCCCCCCTGCTCGGCATCACCGCGCGCCAGACGCGTATCCGACAAGGCAAGATCGACCGACACCGCGCCAAAATGCCCCATATTTTGACCGACGCCCAGCGCCGCGCTCTGGTAGTGCTCGGCGGAAAGCAGGCCGCCAGACAGGGTGATCGTATCGCTTATCCCGTAGGAAAGCTGGCTTTCCGCAAATCCCGGGGCATAGCCATTCGCGCCGTCATGGTACTTCCCTGCGGCGACGTCATAGTTCCACTGCCCCTTGCGCACCAGGCCCGGCAGGACGGTATAGGGGATCACCAGATTGGTTTTGCGTCCGTCCGTTTCGATAATCGTCACGAACAGATCGCCGCTCTGGCTGACCGGCACAATGTCGTCGAAGGCGAACGGGCCTGGCGGTACGTTAGTGGAGTAGATCAGGTATTTATTCTGCCGCACCTCCACGCGGGCGTTGCTTTCCGCCACGCCTCTGACAATCGGCGCATAGCGCGACTGGCTCTCCGCGCGCATCAATGGCTCCGAGGCCAGCTGCGCCCCGCGAAAAGGAATGCTGTCGAATAACACCGTGCCGGTGCTCGCCTGCCCAAGCAGCAGGCGGCTCTTGAGCGAGGGAAGCGCCCTTTCCGCCCAGGACGAGACGTTTTGCCAGTGGCTCTCCTCCCCGCTTCGCTTTGTCAGGTTCGCCATATGACGAAAACGCCATGCGCCGATATTGATGCCGTTATTGAGATAAAGATAAGCGTACTGGCTCTCCTGGCCGCTGCTCCTGACGTTGTTTGCCACCAGGTTGTAGTTTACAAAGGCGGCGTTAATGCCGTCGTCGTAACGCGTAGACGGGATCGCCCCGCGCGGCTGGGTGTGCATGCTAAGCTGGGGCACCTGAATATCCAGGCGATGCTCCGCCATCGTGAAGCCCATCGATGCGCCCGTCATTCGCTTTTCGAGGGGATAACAGCGCTCATCGTCTTCAGGGGGAATGGCGACGGACCAGTCGCGAAGCTGTTCTGCACTGATGCAGGGGCGAAGCGATTTATCGGCATTATCCCGCACAATCTCGACGTCGCGCTGATCGACCAGCTTCTGGTTTACATATATATCGAGTGAATAGGTTCCGGGAATAATGCCCGAGTCAGGATCAATCAAATTAATGAAAGACCGATCCCCGCTACCGTGAAAGAATGAGGTGTTATATTCACTTTGCGCCGCGCACTCGCTGCCGGTAACCAGCAAAGAGGTGAGCGCACATAAGGGTATCCATGCTCGTTGCATAATGGTTCATCCATGACATTATTAACTAACCCGCAACGATGGCTTAATTTATTTTGACGTCAGCAATGCCGCCATAATCATTGATATAGGTTAAGCCAACGATCCGCGATCCTTTTGGAAACGTAATGGTTTCACTGCTAAAAGGTGAAATCATCGGCGCGGTCAGTTTTAACAGCTGCGACTGAGGAGGTTGAATAATTAGCTGACTCAGGCTGATATGCAGCGGCCCGTTATTTTTGACGACCAAATTGCCTGCGTTCTTTACGAACGTTAAATGACTCACCTGATCCTCAAGCCTGGCGTTTAAGCCCGCTGGACGATAAAACAGCTTGAGGCGCGTCCGGATTGCCAGCTGCATCACGTTCGGCTCGCTGGCGCGCGGGGGAATTTCCTGAACGTTAATCCAGTACAGGCTTTCACGATCGGTCGGCAGTCCTTTACCGGAATAGATAAAACGCAATACCGCACTCTGGTCGGGTTTGACTTTCAGAACGGGCGGCGTGACGACCATCTCTTTGCCTGGCTTATCAGCATCTTCATCGAGCCAGGTCTGAACGATATAATTTTTCTCCGATGCGTTACGCAGCGTCAGGGAGGCAGATTTATATTCGCCAGAATAGATAACGCGTGAGCTTTCAATCTGCACGGCAGAAAAAGACGATGCGGAAAATAACGCCAATAGAATAAATGCGAGTGACTTCATGCTACCACCCTAACAGCAGGCCCGTCGGGCCTGCTTCCGTTAATATTACTGTTGTACAATAGTAAAGGTGGCCGTTGCGTTTGCTTCCCCGGAGCTTAACGCGCTCTGGTTGTAGGCAAAATAGTTTGCTTTCAGATAAAACGTGCCACCGCCGTTATCGGCCTCAGTAATGGTGATGCTGGCATCATCTTTATCAAGGGTTTTGGATAGGGTGATATTTTTATCAGCAATATCCTTAATTTTAATCCCCACCCCTTTCGCCGTAGAAGCATCACCCGCGTTTTCTAAATCAAGAATGTTCTGTTGACCAGACGGACTCACGCCGTCGAGAACCAGATAGTAAGTACCCGGTTTGCAGTTCGTCATATTGATGGCAAAGCCGACTTCCGGGCCTTCGGCATCGCTTTGCAACCTTTCAACCGGCACCGTACCCATTGGCACATCGATTTCTGCTGCCGCACCGCCCGATATCTGGCAGGTTGACGATCCAATTTTACCAATAAACTTGAGCTTGCCGTCTGCCGCATGGGCAAAAGAGGTAGCGAGACCCATAACAACCATTGCCGCGCAAAGTGATTTTAATTTCATATACAGCTCCTTCTGTTTTTAAGACGATATAACTGGCGATTAACGATGAAGTGATTCAATTCTCGATGACGTTATAAATTTGTAGCGCATTCCAGCGAATGATTTCACTCTGAGCATCCTTCTCAGCTCATTTTGATATCCGTGGTGAGATAGTTATACAGCCCCGTCAGGCTATCAACGTGCAGCTTGGTATAAATATTGCGCCGGTGAATGCTCACCATTTTTTCACTGATATCCACCTGCCGGGAGATCTCTTTATTACCTTTCCCGGTAATAAAAAACGGCATCAGATCAATTTCCCGATGCGTCAGATTTGAGTTCTTCTTAATCATCGCCCAGGTTCGGTTGGTGATGGATTTAGAAATAATCTGCCCCGCATTATCTTTAATCATAAAACGGCCTATTTTTTCACGCGACTCGCTATTATCAATTAAAATATCCGCAACAGAGTCCAGCAAAATATTCTCGGTAATGTCAACAATACGTTCATGGGTGGTAATAATGAGAATATTATCAAACGCGTTCTTACGCTTTAACTTTAATAGCAGCAGTAATAACCCATGATCGGCGATATAATAATCAATAATTATCGTCACCGGCGAGTCGGTCGCAAAATCACTCAGTATGCTGTACGCTTTTTTAAAGCTCAAAAAGCTGAGTTCACGTTTCTCTTTCGGACAGGTTTGTACGATTTCTTTAAGCCCAATCCTGAACCAGGCATTATCAGATACACAAATAATCATCGTCCGTAACCTTATACTGATCCATGTATAACATTCCGGGAATAAAGCCTGTGAATAGATTTAACCCTGTGCTATTGCCAAAAACTATCTAACCACCGTGCTTATTCCATGAGACATTATTCAGATCAAAGTGATTGAGATGCAAATAAGAATATGGGCAGCAAGTGTAAGAGTAATCCTAAAAATGATAATACAAAAAGTGCGATCCTCACAAAAAATCCATGCGGAATGAATTAGTTAGAAAATGTTAATTTAGGTATAACGATTCGAATACAATCCAAAAACATGCCAGAGGTATGATCCTGCGCAAGTTAACGTGAAGTTTTTAAAACACTGTTTCGCCTTCATCGATTAAATTGTATGCAGAATCATCCCCCGCGCGGTATTACAGCGACGCTTTCAAACGTCTTACCGCTTCTTTCAGCTGTTCATCCGTTGGCGTCACGAAGGACATACGCAGCGTCGCATGGTCTGGCGCGCTGCAGTAGAAGAACTCACCCGGTACAAACACCACGCCGTTGCCTAAGGTTTTTTCCAGCCAGCGCGTCGTGTTGATGCCGTTGTTCATTTTCGCCCACAGGAACATCCCGCCCTTCGGCTTGTGGAACGACATCACATCGCCCAGCTCCGCCTCCAGCTCGCTTGCGAAGGTCCGGTATTTTTGACGGTAGGCCTCGCGGATCGTCGCGATCTGCCCGGCCAGTCGGCCGGTTTTCAGATACTCGTAGGTCATAAGCTGCGAGAGCGTGCTGGTGTGCAGGTCGGTGGTTTGCTTCAGATTCACCACCGCGCGTTTCAGCCACTCGGGCACCAGCACCCAGCCCACGCGGGTTCCCGGCGCGAGGATTTTCGAAAAGGTGGAGGTATAGACCACGTTACCTTCGTTGCCAATATCTTTGGCGTGCGCAATCAGAGGGCGGAATACGTCGTCGGTATAGCTGATTTCGCTGTACGGGTCGTCCTCAATAATAACGAAGTCATAGCGTTTAGATAATTCCACCAGCTGTTTACGGCGGGTTTCAGAAAGCGTTACGCCGCCGGGGTTACCAAACGTCGGAACGATATAGACCGCTTTGATGGTCTTATTTGCCACCAGCGCTTCGAGCTCGTCGACAATCATTCCATCCCCGTCGGTGCCCACGGATTCAAACTGCGCCTGCGCCAGGCCAAATACCTGCAGCGCGGCCAGATAAGTAGGACGTTCTACGACGACAATATCGCCCGGATTAATTAATGCGCGCGCCAGGACGTCGAGAGATTGTTGCGAACCGGACGTAATAACCACGTCGTCAGCGTGACAGGAAATACCGCGCCCGGCGCAGATCTTCTGAATTTCCTCGCGCAGCCCCGGAACGCCCTCGGTCAGCCCGTATTGAAAGGCCTCGCCAAAGTGCTGGGATAAGACGGCATCAGCGGCCATTTTCAGGCCTTCGTGATCGAAAAGCTCAGGATTGGGAATACCGCCGCCCAGCGAAATCACGCCCGCCATTTTGCTGTGTTTTAATAATTCACGGATGGCTGATGATTGCAGGCCCTGCGCGCTGCTGGCGAGTTTATTGACAGACATTCTTATCTAACCTTATTTTTTATGATGTGCTCCGTCTTAGTAGCACATGTCTGCGGCTTTGATAACTCCTTTTCGCACGCTCTGAGGCGTCACTCCGCTATAGCCACAACAACCCTGCGGGCTATTGGATATATCCTCCTAAACGCAAATATATTTTCCTTAATGACCAGAACTACCAAATTTAAGGATATTCCCGCTCGGACTTTTCCGAGCTTTAGGATTAATCCCCCTTTTATTACCTCGCCAATATTTAAACAATCTTACATAAATTCACATTGCATCCTTTTTTCTTACACAGCGCGGAACATCCGATGATAGCCCGACACACTAAAGCGATAATAATATCGTCAGCCACTGGCCTGTTTTTAATGCTTTCTGCCCATGCTGCTGAGCCGGATAATCAGTTTATTATCCAGCAGCAACGCCAGAAGGCACTCGAACAACAGCTGACGCCGCCGGTGCCCGACGTGCGCCTCTCAGAGCCCTCCTCCAGTTTTGGCAAAATTAACTTTCCCACCGAAACGCCCTGCTTCCCGATAACCCGCGTGGAGCTGAGCGGCCAGGATGCCCTGCCCCACTGGTTGCCCCTGCAGCGCATGGCCGATCAGGCACAGGGGCGCTGCCTGGGCGGAAAAGGGATCAACCTGCTGATGAGCACGATGCAAAACCGCATCGTCGATCACGGCTGGATCACCACCCGCGTGCTGGCCCCTTCTCAGGATTTGAAAAGCGGCATCCTGAAGCTGACCGTCGTGCCGGGCTACGTTCGCCACGTGAAGCTGACCGAGGATAGCGATGATTACATCCAGCTCTACAGCGCGTTCCCGGCGCACGAGGGCAACCTGCTGGATCTGCGCGATATCGAACAGGGGCTCGAAAACCTGCAGCGCCTGCCGACGGTGGAAGCGAACATGGAGATCCTGCCGGGCGAAAAACCCGGTGAGAGCGACGTGGTCATCACCCGCAGGCAGAGCAAAATGTGGCGACTGGGCCTGTCGCTGGACGATGCCGGGACCGAAACCACCGGGCGCTATCAGGGCGGCGTTACGCTGTCGCTGGATAACCCCTTCTCGCTGAGCGATCTGCTGTACGTCTCCGCCAGCCACGACCTGAATGACAAGAGCGGCAAGGGCAGCAAAAACTACACCGCGCATTACTCTGTGCCTTTTGGCTACTGGATGCTCGGCGTGACGGGCAGCGATTACGACTATCACCAGACCGTCGCCGGGCTGAACGGCGACTACCGCTACAGCGGGAAAAGCAAAAACCTGGACGTGCAGCTCAGCCGCGTCCTGCACCGCAGCGGCACGCAGAAAACCACCTTCACCTATGACGTGCTGGCCCGCGAAACGCGTAACTATATCGAAGACACCGAAGTCGGCGTGCAGCGCCGTCAGACCGCGGGCTGGCGCGTAGGGCTGGAACATCGCCACTACATTGGTCAGGCCACGCTGGATGCGGGCATCAGCTACCAGCGCGGCACCCGCTGGTTTGGCGCGCGTCCAGCGCCGGAAGAGACGTTCGGCGAAGCAACCGCGCTGGGCAAGATCGCCCAGCTGAACGCCCAGCTCGATCTGCCGTTCGACATCGGCACCCAGAACTTCCGCTACAACGTGCAGTACCTGCGCCAGATCAGCAACACGCCGCTGACGCCGCAGGATCAGTTCGCCATCGGCAACCGCTGGACGGTGCGCGGCTTTGACGGCGAGCGCACCCTGAACGCCAGCCACGGCTGGTACGTGCGTAACGATCTGGCATGGAGCACCCCGCTGCCGAATCAGGAGCTGTATCTCGGCGCCGATTACGGCGAAGTGGGCGGCTACAGTTCGGATTATCTGATTGGCAAACATCTGGCAGGCGGCGTGGTGGGCCTGCGCGGCAGCGCCTTCAACACCGGTTATGACATGTTCGCGGGAACACCGTTCTCGAAGCCAGACGGGTTCACCACCAGCAACCTGACCCTCGGGTTTAACCTCAACTGGAGCTGGTGATGCGCATCGGAAATCTGGATATCAAAGCCCCGCTGATGCTCGGCGGCGAAGAGAGCGAAGCCGAGGTGCTGGGCGCAACCGTCTGGCTGTGGATGCACTCCCCGATGCACCGGGATGCCCCGCTGCACGCCCTGCCGACGCTGCTGCTGCCGATCATCAAGCGCGGGCAGTATGTGCTTATTTCGGAAAACAATCGTCCGGTGTTCTTCCTCAGCTGGGCGTGGCTCAACGAGGAGTCGGAAGCCCGCTATCTCACCCGCCCGTCGATCGAGATGAAGGAAGAGGATTGGGACAGCGGGGACAGGATCTGGTTTTGCGACTGGATCGCCCCCTTCGGGCATACCGCGCAGATGTACGCCCTGATGTGTCGCGACATCTTCCCTGACCACGTCTGCCGCGCGCTTTATCACCGGGGCGCCGAGCGCGGCAAGCGCGTCATGATTTTCCACGGCAGCCGCGTCAGCCGGGAACAAGCAAGAGAGTGGCAACGGCAACACCCGCTCGCCGTGAAACTGCCGGAAGCGTTTAGAGGAACGAACCATGAATAAGAACCTGTACCGAATTGTCTTTAACAAAGCGCGCGGCATGCTGATGGTGGTGGCCGACATCGCCCGCTCCGGCCGCGCCGGTTCATCCCGTTCTTCCGGCATTGGCCATACGCACAGCCAGATTATTGGCAAGGTCAGCGCCCTTAGCCTAAGCCTGTGGCTGGCGATGGGTGCCGTACAGACGGCGCAGGCCGCCATTGTTGCCAACACCGGCGCGCCCAAAAACCAGCAGCCGACGGTGATCAAAAGCGCCAACGGCACGCCGCAGGTCAATATCCAGACGCCATCGAAGGCGGGCGTGTCGCGCAACAACTACACCCGGTTCGACGTGGATAAAAACGGGGCCATCCTCAACAACTCCCACAAAAACGTGCAGACCAACCTCGGCGGCATGGTGGCGGGCAACCCGTGGCTCGCCAAAGGGGAAGCCAAAGTTATTCTCAACGAAGTCAGCTCGCGCGATCCGAGCAGGCTGAACGGCATGATTGAGGTTGCGGGGAAAAAAGCCCAGGTGGTGATAGCGAACCCGTCGGGCATTACCTGCAGCGGCTGCGGATTTATCAACGCCAACCGCGCCACCCTGACCACCGGCCAGGCGCAGATGAAGGACGGCCAGCTGACGGGCTATAAGGTCGATCGCGGTGAAGTGGTGGTGGACGGCGCCGGGATGGATACCTCCGGCGCGGATTACACCGACATCATCGCCCGCTCGGTGAAGGTGAACGCCGGGCTGTGGGCGAAAGACCTCAAGGTCACGACCGGGCGCAACACGGTAGATGCGGCCCATGAGAAGATTGAGAAAGGCAGCGATGACGCCACCGCCCGCCCCCAGCTGGCTGTGGACGTCTCCAGCCTCGGCGGCATGTACGCGGGTAAAATCCGCATGGTCGGCACCGAGCGCGGCGTGGGCGTACGCAACGCCGGGGCGATGGGCGCGCAGGCGGGCAACGTTATCATTACCGCCGACGGACGCATTGAGAACAGCGGCACCGTGCGCGCCAGCGACAGCGCAACCGTCCAGACCGCCGGCGAGCTGTCTAACAGCGGCGTGCTGACCGCGGCAAATAACGTGCGGGTCAAGGCCGCCAGCCTCACCGGCAGCAAAGAGAGCGTGCTGGCCGCCGGGGTTAAAGGCGACGGCAAGCTGGCCGATGCGGGCGATTTGCAGCTCAGCACCAGCGGGCAGCTAAGCGCCCACGGGCAAACCCTGGCGGGCGGGAACCTGAGCGCCAGCGGCCAGGGCGTGGACCTCAGCGACAGCCAGACGCAGGGAAAACGCGTGCAGATCGAGGGCGGCGCGGGGGATGTGAAAACGGCCCGCGCGAAGGTTAACGCCAGCGAGCTGACTATTCGCACCGGCAGGATGCTCGACAATACCGGCGGTACGCTGGGCGCGGCGAATAACGTGCAGATTAACGCCGGGTCCGTCGACAATACCCAGGGCAAGGTGATTGCCGTCGCGGGTAAAAACCACATGACGGCCGACTCGCTGAACAACGAGCAGGGGCTGATTTCTGCGGTTGCCGGTGACGGCGAGATCGCCACCCGGCAGACCATCAACAATACCAAAGGCCGCATCGAAGCCGCCAAAACCCAGCGCATCACCGCGTCGGGCGTAACCAACCAGCAGGGCGTGATTGTCGCCGATGGCGCGACCCTTGCGCTGAACGGCGGTACGCTGGACAACCGGTCCGGCTCCCTGCTCTCTCAGGGGGCGCTGAGCCTTGAGAGCGGCGCGCTGAACAACCAGAGCGGCTTCCTCGCCAGCAGCGGTGATTTCACGCTGAACAGCGGCGATGTGGATAACACTCTCGGCCAGATTGGCGCAAACCAGCGCCTGAACGCGTCGTTTGCCTCCCTGAACAACGGCGGCGGCACGGTGAAATCCGTGGACGCGATGACGCTCAACGGCAGCCTGCTGGATAACACCAACGGGACGACCTTCTCCGGCACCAGCCTTGCCTTCACGGGTGACGCGCTGATCAACAACGCCGGACAGCTGGCGGCGGCTGACGGCCTGTCCCTTAACGCGGCAAGCCAGCTGAGCAACGTCTCCGGCGTGCTGCAGGGCAACGGCGTGAACGTCACCACCGGGGCGCTGGATAACGCCTCCGGCACGCTCAACAGCCTTGGCGCGCTGAACCTCTCAACCGGGAACCTGAACAATCAGGCGGGCACGCTGGCCGCAGCGGATAGCGCCGACATCGCCGCCAGCAGCATCGACAACCGCAGCGCGGGGCGCGTGATTGGCAGCGCGAACACCGCCCTGCACAGCGATACCCTGCAAAACAGCGGCGGTCAGATCCAGACCGTGGGCGATCTGCTGATCGACAGCGCCAGGGGCCTGGTGGATAACGCCTCGGGCCTTATCCGCAGCGGCAAATCGGTCACGGTCAATGCCCTCAACTTTGTTAACCAAAACACCCTTGGTGAAAATCAGGGGCTGGAAGGCCAGAGCGTCGCCGTCAACACGAATGCCGTCGACAACCAGAGCGGCAGTATTCTGGCGAATGACGCTCTCAGCGTGCGCGCCAGCGGCGTGCTGAACAACAGCGCAGGCGCGCTGGCCTCGACCGGTACGCTGGATCTCAGCGGAAGCGGGCTGGATCTGATCAACGCCGGCGGCACGGTTAAGGCTGGCAAAGCGCTCAGCGTTGCGGCGCAAAACCTCGATGCCAGCGGCCAGCTGCTGTCGCTCGGGGATATGACGCTGAGTAGCGCAAGCGGAGTGAACAACAGCGGGAGCACCATTGCCAACGGCAACCTCAGCTTCACCACGCCGGGCGAGTTCACCAACAGCGGCAGGCTGATCGCGGGCAGCGCGCTGAGCCTGCAGAGCGCCAGCCTCACCAACGCTGCCAGCGGCGAGATTAACGCCGGGAGCAATACGCTAAGCGCGACCGGCACCGTGCTGAACTACGGCCTGATTGACGGCATCCACACCCGCATTAACGCCGATACGCTGACCAACGTCGGTACCGGGCGCATTTACGGTGACGCCGTGGGCGTTAACGCCATCACCTTCAACAACCTGGCCGAAAACGGCACGGCGGCGACGCTTGCCGGGCGCGAGCGCGTGGATCTGGGCATACAGACACTGAACAACGTCGGACACGGCCTGATCTACAGCGCCGGTACGATGCAGATTGGCGGCGCGCTGGACGAAAGCGGCGCGGCGACCGGGCGCGCGGGCGCGATTAATAACCACAGCTCCACCATCGAGTCCGCCGGGGACATGGCGATTGCCGCCTCGCAGATCAATAACATCAACGATAACTTCTCCACCGAAGTGGTGCAGGTTTCGCAGGAACAGCTCACCGAATATCAGCACACCGGCTCAACCAGCCGCTGGAAGGCCGGTGACGACGGCGTCTGGGTGGACGGCAACTCCTCGGACGGCCTGCGTAACCTGAATACGCCGGAACATACGGGCGCGAACTACGACGATTTCAACCAGTACGATTACACCCGCACCGTGGATGAAACGCGGATTAAGGAGAGCGATCCGGCGAAGATCCTCTCCGGCGGCAGCATGACCCTGACGGGCGACAGGCTGTTTAACGACAACAGCCAGGTCGTGGCGGGCGGCACGCTGCTGATTGACCAGCTGGGCAGCGTGCAGAATGACGACGTCAGCGGCGTGCGTTATACCACCGACAGCGGCACCGTGACCCACTACTACCGCATCCGTCACAAAGGCGACGACGAGCAGGGGCGCAGCGCCACGGCGTATACCCCGCCAACCGCCATTCAGAGCATCTCCCTGAAGCCGGGCCAGGTCGTCAGCAACGGCAGCGTGGAGGGCAGCAACCTCAGCATCACGCCGCTGGTGCTGCAGGGCACGGGCGTCGACATTGGTCAGGCTGCGGGGGTCAGCGCCGCGCCGCAGCACACCGTCAAGCCGGGCGAACCCGTTACGCCGCCGGCAGGCCAGGAGTTTGAGGTGACGCCAGCCGACGGCGCCATCCGCATAATCGGCCCGAACACCACCCTGCCGGACAACAGCCTGTTTAAGGTTAACCCGTCGGCGGACGTGCCGTACCTGGTCGAAACCGACCCGCGCTTTACCAACGAGCGCCAGTGGCTCGGCAGCGACTATATGCAGAACGCGTTTACCGACGATGGCGACAACACGCTGAAGCGGCTGGGCGATGGCTATTACGAGCAGCGGCTGGTGCGTGAGCAGGTGGTGGGCATCACCGGCCAGCGCTACCTGGACGGTTACAGCAATGATGAAGAGCAGTTTAAGTCGTTAATGGATAAAGGCATTACCTTCGGCAAGGCCTATAACCTCAAGCTCGGCGTGGCGCTCACGCCAGAGCAGATGGCGCTGCTGACCGGGGATATCGTCTGGCTGGTTAACACCCAGGTCAAAATGCAGGACGGCTCAATGCAGACCGTGCTGGTTCCGCAGGTGTACGCCAAGGTTAAACAGGGCGATATCGATGGCTCCGGCGCGCTGATTGCCGGGAACAACGTGTCGATGAAGCTCAACGGCGACCTGTTCAACAGCGGTACCATTGCCGGGCGCAAGGTGCTGCAGCTGGACGCAGACAACATTACCAACCAGTCAGGCATCATCAGGGCGGCGGACGTCAGCCTGAATGCCAGGACCGACATCAACAACGTCGGCGCAGCCATCGTCGGCGACAGCAGCGTGCTGGCTAACGCCGGGCGCGATATTAACGTCACCACCACGACCGCCAGCGCACAGAGCGTGAACGGGGAAAATAGCTTCGCGCGCACCACCATCGACAGCGTTTCCGGCATTTACGTTCAGGGCGACGACGGCAAGCTCGCGCTGCAGTCCGGGCGCGACATCACCCTGACCGGTGCGCAGGTGATTGCCAGCGGCGAGAACGGCAAAGCGCAGCTGGTTGCGGGACGCAACGTGGATCTCAATACGGTCACGACCGCCAGCAGCGACGACCTGGTCTGGGATGCGGACAACACGCTCAGGCAGGGCAGCGTCGATCGTAACGGCAGCGTTCTCACCGGCACCGGCGGCGTAGCCGTCTCGGCAGGTCAGGACATTAACGTCCGGGGCTCATCCGTCACCTCCGACGGCGCGCTGGCCATGGCGGCGAAAAACAACGTCAACATCGAAGGCGTGCTTAACGAAAGCCAGCTCGACGAGCGTCATAAAGTGGTAGGCGGCAACGGCTGGCTGTCAAAAACCACCACCAAAACCCGCGATACGGTAGACCGGCAAACGGTGCAGGGAAGCGAGCTGAGCGCCGATTCGGTTAACATCAGCGCCGGGAAAGATCTCACCGTAGCGGGCAGCAGCGTCGTCGGCACGGGTGACGTCGCGCTGCGCGCCGGAAACGATCTGACGCTCACCAGCATGGGCGGACGCAACGACGAAACGCACCTGAAGCAAGAGAAAAAATCGGGCCTGCTGAGTTCGGGCGGAATTGGCTTCACCGTGGGATCCCGCAAAGAGACCACCGAGCAGGCAAGCCAGGCGCTGGCGGGTCAGGGGTCGATGGTCGGCAGCCTGCAGGGCGATACGCTTCTGCTGGCGGGTAACGACTACCGCCAGACCGGCAGCACCGTCGCCTCGCCAAACGGCAACGTCGGCATTCAGGGGAAAAACGTCACCATCGAGGCGGCGGAAAACACCTACGCCTCGCAGTACAAACGTACCGTGGAGCAGAAAGGCTTTACCCTGGCGGTGAACGTGCCGGTCGTACAGGCGCTGCAAAGCGTGATGGCGTCGACCGAGAAGGTCGGGCAGAGCAACAACGACCGCATCAATATGCTGGCCGCCGCCAACGCCGCGTGGGACAGCGCGCGCGCCGCTAACACCATGATGAGCGCCGCGCAGGGCGTGATGGCCAACGGCGCCCAGGCCGCTGCGCAAAACGTGAGCGTGTCGCTGACCTACGGCCAAAGCAAGCAGACGCACACCCAGACCAACGACAGCACCACGGCGCTGGCAAGTAAGGTGAATGCCGGCAAGCAGGCCGTGGTGGTCGCCACCGGCGGCGAGACGTCGGATATCAACATCGTTGGCTCCGACGTGAGCGGTAAGCAAGGCACCACGCTGTTTGCCGATAACGACATCAATATCGTGGCGGCGCAGCAGGAGAGCCACGATCGCAGCACCGATAACTCCAGCGGCTGGAACGCCGGGATCGCGGTCAGCTACGGCCAGGGCGGCGCATCCTTCGGCGTTACCGCTGGCGCAAACAAAGGCAAAGGCTACGGTAACGGGGATGAAGTCTCCTGGCGCAACAGCCACGTGGGCGATATGGACGGGCAGACCCGCATTATCAGCGGCGGCGACACCACGCTGCGCGGGGGGCAGCTCCTCGGCAAAGGGGTGGATATCACCGCTGAGAACCTCAATATCGAGAGCCTGCAGGACACCATGACCTACAAAGGCGAGCAGAAGAGCATGGGCGGCCAGGTCACCGTGGGCTACGGCTTTGCGGCGTCCGGTAACTATGGTCAGTCGAAGGTGGATGCGAATTACGCCTCGGTGCAGGAGCAGTCCGGCGTCTTTGCGGGCGGCGATGGCTACAACATCAACGTGAAGGATCGTACCGAACTGATCGGCGGGATCATCACCTCCAGCGAGAGCGCCGAGCTGGCGGGTAAAAACCAGTTCAGTACCGGCACGCTGGGCTGGCGCGACGTGCAGAACACCTCGGAATTTGAGGGTAACGGTTTTGGCATTGGCGGCTCGGTAAGCCACAACGCCGACGCGGGTACGAATAAAAACGTGACCTTCGGCATCGGCCACGATAGCGGTAGCGACAGCGGTACCACCCGCAGCGGCATTAACACCAGCAATATCACCCTCACCAACCCGGACGGCCAGCAGCAGGCCATTGAGGGCGTGAAGACCGATATCACCACCGAGACCGCCGCGGCGAACTCCGGGGCGATTAAGAACAATTTCGACAAAGACGAGGTGTTCAAAGAGCTAAACCTTCAGGTCAGCGTCACCCGCGATTTCAAAGAGAATGCGAATCGTCAGATTGGCGAGTACCTCGACGACAAGCAGGCCGCAGCCCGTAAGGTTCTTCAGGACGCCATCAAAACCGGCGATAAAGCGAAGCAAGATGCTGCGATGGAGGATATATACAAACTGCAGTATCAGCGCCGCTTCCTGCAAACGCTGGTGGGTGTCGTTGCCGGGTCGCCGGATGCTGCGATAACCCAGGGCACGCTGTCGCTGGCGGCGACGAAAATGCGTGAGGAAACGCTTAAAAACTCCCTGATCTTCCCGGGGGTCGTCGATAAAGACGGCAACGTGATCAGCAATGTCTCCGGCCCAAGCGACGGGCTGTACGACGGCGTTAAGCTCGGGGGCGTCCGCGTTGGCCTCGACTTCATCTGCGGCGACAACAACATCCGCTGCGTAAACGATGAGAACAACAATCACGCCCTTATTCTCGACGACAGAGGCCGGGTTCAGTACAAAGGGGATGACCGTCATAAGACGTTCGACGCCCTGCTGGAAGACCGTACGGTATCTGACGGGCTTTATGGCCCGACCGGCGGATTCCAGGGCGGCGTGGGGATGATGAGCTCGTGGACCTATTCAGCGGGTTCATTCTTTGACGATCTTGTTGAAAGCTATGCCGGAACCCATGATTTGGTTGGCGGTCAGTTGCCCGGTTTTTATGATAACGCGGGTAATACCGGCCGGGATCGCAACCCGCTGGTTACCACGGCGGCCAATACCTGGACCATTGCAGCCATTCCAATTGCCACACCGTTTGCCATGAGCGAGCTGGTGTCGCCTGAGCTGCTGCAGTTTATTTTCTCAACCTCTCAGTGAGTGAGCGAACCATGAAAAAAAGCCTGCTTCTTCTGTTGCCCTTCCTGCTCACCGGCTGCGTAGTGGACAGTAAGGATTCATCCAATTACCAGTACGTGAAATACGCCCAGACCTTCCAGAAGCTGGATAACACCGGGCGTACCGACACCGCTCAGCGTAAAGAAGATCTTTACAGCTGCGGGGTGCCCAGACGCGCCAATCTGGATGACGGTAGCTGGAACGGGGGCAGCGCCCGGCCAGGGCAAACGCTTCAGGAAGTGGTTGCCAGAGAAGAGAAAATCTCAGGCTGCATGAAAGCCAAGGGCTACAAGGTGTATGGCTTCGATGAGTGCGGCCCGCTAAAGGCGCCGACCGGGCTGTGCCCGAACTGACTTTATCACCTTATCTGGCGCGGATTACCGCGCCCGTATTGCCGGAGCGTTCCGGCAATCATTAAAAAAAACGACGAAAGGATGACGGTAAATGAAAAAAATATCTCTGGCGGTACTTATCGCGGCAAGCCTGACGAGCGGCGCTGCGCTGGCGGATAACCAGACGGTTTCCGTTGGCTATGCGCAGAGCAAAATCGAAGACTTCAAAAATATCCGCGGCGTTAACGCGCAGTATCGCTACGAGTGGGATTCCCCGTGGAGCGTTATGGGTTCATTCACCTACATGAGCGGCGATGAGGACGAACATTACTATGTTGCTTCTGATTCGGTGAAAAACCACGTTGAGGCAAAGTATTACTCCCTGCTGGTGGGCCCGGCCTACCGCATTAATGAGTACGTTTCCCTGTACGCGCTGGGCGGCGTCGCGCACGTCAAAGCGGACGGCGACACCAAATGGGTGAACGCGGGCGACGGTTTTACCCAGAAGGACAGCATCTCCGAAAAATCGACCTCTTTCGCCTACGGCGCGGGCGTGCAGTTTAACCCAACGCCAGAGCTGGCGATTAACGTTGGCTACGAAGGCACCAACGCGGATCTGGACGGCAATCGTTCCATCAACGGGTTTAACGTGGGCGTGGGTTATCGGTTCTAAGCCCCCTTTTCGCCTGACCCGGCCTACGGACCGGGTTTTGTACGCCCGGTAAGCGCAGCGCCACCGGGCATGACAGACCGCACAACATGCGCAATAAACTGCGTGAGCTTCGGCAGGGGCCGGAGATCCTGCCGCCACAGCAGATGCACCGGCCTTGGCTCAGGCGTGAATTTCTCCAGCACCCGTACCAGCTTTCCGCTCGCCAGCTCTTCCGCCACCAGCACCTCAGGCTGCAGCAGCAGCCCCGCTCCCGCTCTCGCCGCCATCCTCAGCCCGTAGCCGTCGTTGCATCTTAAGATCGCGTCCCGCTTCCAGCGCACCTCCCCTTCCACGCCCGGCAGCCGCCACTCGTTGCGCGCCGTCCATACCGTGTGGGACAGGCACAGATGATCCACCAGATCGGCAGGGGTTTGCGGCGTACCGTGGCGGGCCAGATAGTCCGGCGCGGCGCAAATGACCATTCGGTACGGACAGAGGTATTTCGCCACCAGATCGTCGTTGCGAACGTCACCGATGCGGATCGCCAGATCGACGCCTTCATCCACCAGGTCCACCATCCGGTTAGTGAGATCCAGCTCCACGCGCACGTCGGGAAAGCGCTGCAAAAAGGCGGCGGTGAGCGGCGCAATCACGCAGCCGCCAAACGACGTGGGCGCCGTCACGCGCAGGGTGCCGGCGGGTGCGGCACGCAGGCGCTCCACCGCGCTTTCAGCAACGATGACCTGCTCCAGCACCCGCTTTGCCTCTTCAAAATAGACGCGTCCGGCATCGGTCAAACTTTGTCGGCGCGTGTTGCGCTCCAGCAGCCGCGTGCCGAGCCGGGATTCCAGCAGGGCAACGTACTTGCCCACCATCACCGCCGACATCTCCAGCCGTGCCGCCGCGCGGGTGAAGCTGCCGCTTTCCACCACCGCAACGAACGTTTCCATGCCGCGTAGCTTATCCATATTCCAAACCTCTGGTTAGTAATCATCTAACGTTAGTCCAGTTTATCTGACTTTTTATTTATTAAAGAATGAAGGCTCACAACGTTAAGGAGTCTGCTATGAAAATCGTGATTATTGGTGCCAGCGGCACGGTCGGCCGTGCAGTTACGGAAGAGTTAAGCCGTCGCCACGAGGTCATTCGCGTCGGCCGTACGCAGGGCGACCATCAGGTGGATATCACCTCGCAGGAGAGCGTGCAGGCGCTGTTTGAAAAGACTGGCCCGGTGGATGCGATTGTCTCCGCCAGCGGCGGCCTGCACTTTGGCCCGCTCGCCACCATGAGGGACAGCGATTTCAACCAGGGGCTGCAGGATAAGCTGCTCGGGCAGGTGCGCCTGGCCCTGACCGGCCAGCACCACCTGAACGAAGGCGGTTCGATTACGCTGATAAGCGGCATTGTGGCGCACGAGCCGATCGCGCAGGGCGTGAATGCCACCACGGTGAACGCGGCGCTGGAAGGCTTTGTTCGCGCCGCGGCCTGTGAGCTGCCGCGCGGCATTCGCATCAACCTGATTAGCCCGACGGTGTTGACGGAATCCGCCGAGGCGTACGACGGCTTCTTCCCGGGCTTTGAAAGCGTGCCCGCCGCCACCGTGGCGCTGGCCTACCGCCGCAGCGTGGAAGGCGTGCAGAGCGGGCGGGTGTACAGGGTCGGTTACTGAGCCTTACGGGCGGCGATCAGCACCAGCATCGGGCGTTCAGCCTCTTCGGCCAGCGCGGGCCAGGCGTCAATCTGCGCCTGCGTTGGGCCCCATTCGTTGACCTCATCGATCGTCAGTCCGGCCTTGATTAGCGCGTTGAGCGTGGTGCCGAGCGTGCGGTGATACTTGATAACGCCGTCCGCCAGCCAGTTGCTGACGCGCTGGCCCTCTTCCTGATAATGGTTGACGCCCCAGAACCGCTCGCCGCTGTCGTCGGTCAGCCAGCCCTGACGGCTCGCGCAGGTGTATATCGGGTGCTCCATCGAAAAGACCAGGCTGCCGCCGGGCTTGAGCGCGCGCTGAACCTTCGCAAACAGGGAGTCCAGCTCCGGCAGATAGTGCAGCGCCAGCGAGCTGTAGATCAAATCAAGGCCGTTCTCGTTGAGCGTGAGAGATTCCAGATCGCTACGCTGATAGTGAATTCGTGGGTCATCCGTCATTTCAGCCGCGCGGGCGAGCATCTTTTCGGAAATATCGACCCCCGTGACCTCAGCCGCGCCCAGCTCGCGCGCTGCGCGGCAGAACCAGCCGTAGCCGCAGCCGAGATCGACAACCGATTTGCCGGTTAAATCCGGCAGCATGGCCTTAAGCGCGGGCCACTCCGGCGCGCCGTCCAGACCCTGCACCGAGCGCGGAAGCTGGGCGTAGCCCTCGAAAAACGCAGGGTTGTCGTAGATGTTTTGTGCCATGGCAGATCCCTCTTTAAGAATGTGACTCCCAGTATAAAGCATTGCCGGGTGGCGGCTTCGCCTTACCCGACCTACAAAATCTCCGAACCGTAGGCCGGGTAAGCGCAGCGCCACCCGGCACCACATTAGCTCACCGAGCCCCAGACCAGGTTGCCCTTGTGGAACGTCGCGGTACGCGGTGAAATGCGCGCCACGGCCTCGGCGGAGCAGGAGGCGTCCACCAGCACAAAGCTGGCGTCGTCCTGCGATTTCGGCCACACGCGCTCGCCTTTGTCGTTCAGCGGCAGCACGTCGCCGGTGGCGATACCGAGCGCGCGAGAGAGCGTCTGCTCGTTCGGGCGGATGTAGAGCTGCGCGTAGAGGTTGGCTTTTTCCAGCATGTCCCCCAGGCCGTACGGCGACCAGTGGTCGATCACGCTGTCGGTCCCCGTCATCACGAACACGCCCTTCTCACGCAGCTGCTTCAGCGGCATATGCAGGGTGCCAATCGGCACGGTGGAGGCGATGGTCACCTGCTGCGCCGCCATGCGGGTGGCGATCTCATCCACCTGCTGCTCGTTGAGCGTCGCCAGCGCGAAGGCGTGGCTGATGGTCAGCTTGCCCTTCAGCTCCGGCGTTTTCTCCACGGTTTCCACCATGTAGTTCACCGCCGCCACGCCCGCCGGGCTGGTTTCGTGCAGGTGAATATCCACCCCTTTGTCGTAGTCCAGCGCAATCTGGAACATCAGATCGAGGGATTTCTCCATCGCGCCGTCCACGTTCGTCGGGTCCAGCCCGCCCACGTAGTGCGCCCCGGCCTGCATCGCCTCGCGCATCAGCTTTTCTGCATTCGACAGCAGCAGGCCGTGCTGCGGGAAGGCAACGATTTCGCAGTCAAAGCCTGCGCTTCTGCGAGCTAATACCGCCTGCAGATTTTCCAGATTCTTCAGCCCGGAAACCGGCTCAATATTGCAGTGGCTGCGGGCGACCGTGGAACCTTTCGACTGGATCAGGTCGATCAGCTTTTCCGCGCGCTCCTGGGTGTAGGGCTGCAGCTCCGGCAGCAGCTTCTGCTCAAGGCGGATCATGTCCTGAATGGTGGTGCCCGCCGGACGGTTCAGCGAGCGCCACGGGCCGCCGTAGAAGGTTTTATCCAGATGGATGTGCATGTCGCGCATCGCCGGGAGCATTAGCTTTTTACCCGCGTCGTAGTGCGGCAGCGCAGCGTCGGCGTGGCTGCCGTTGTCGCGCAGGGCGACGATCTTTCCGTCTTTGATTTCCAGCGTTTTCAGCTCGGTGCGGGTGCTCGTCGCCACGCTGCCGTCAAAATTGAACCCGGCCTCCAGCAGCACGTTGTCGAGGTAGTAGTGTTTTGCGGTGATGCTCATCGGTTTGCCCGTCTCGCAGGTTGGCTTTGCGGTATCCGCAGCATACGCGACGGAGCCGGTGGCGCCAAACAGCGCGCAGGCGGTGACCATTTTGCCGCTCTGGCTAATAAACTCGCGGCGGCTTTTATTTTCACTCATATTATCTTCCTTCATTAACGATATGGGTGCCGGTTTCACCGCGCAGCGCCGCGGGCAGGCAGTCCGGCGAGGTGATAATCACCCGCCTGCCGCCGTGTTTTAAAAACTCCAGCGAGGCGACGATTTTGGGCAGCATGCTGCCCGCCGGGAAGTGGCCTTCGTCCATGTAGCGCGTCATCTGCGCCACGTTTACGCCGTCCAGCGCCTGCTGGTTTGGCTTGCCGAAGTTAACGCACACTTTCTCCACGCCAGTAGTGATCACCAGCACGTCGGCGCGGATCTCGCGCGCCAGCAGCGCGGTGGAGAGATCTTTATCAATCACCGCGTCGACGCTCTGGTAGTCGCCCTGCTCGCTGCGGATCACGGGTATTCCGCCGCCGCCCGCGCCAATCACCACAAAGCCTTTTTGCGTCAGGGTTTTTATGGCATCCGCCTCGACAATCCGCAGCGGCTGCGGAGAGGCCACCACGCGGCGATAGCCGCGGCCTGAGTCTTCGACAAAACGCCAGTCCGGGTGCGCACGCTGCAGCTCGTCGCGCTGCAACTCGGTGAAGAACGCGCCGATAGGTTTCGTCGGGTGCGTAAAGCCGGGATCGTTTTTATCCACCTCGACCTGGGTGACCACCGTCACGGCTTTTTTATCACCGCGCGCGGCCAGGCGGTTGTTGAGCGCCTGCTGGATCAGGTAGCCGATGCCGCCCTGGGTGTCCGCCACGCAGTTTGCCAGCGGGGTCAGCGGCAGCCCTTCCCGCTCGTGGGCGATTTCGGCGCGGCGCAGATCCAGCCCCACCTGGGGGCCGTTGCCGTGGGTGAGCACGATGTCATAGTCGGAGGCCAGCATTTCGAGCACCGACTCGGCCACCGCTTTCACCGCCTGCGCCTGATGCTCAACCGACTGGCTGGCGTTGTCTTTGATAATGCTGTTGCCGCCGATGGCGACGACCATAAGCTCTTTCATATGCTTTCCTTCACATCGGTGCGGTATGTTTCCCCTCACCCCGGCCCTCTCCCCAAAGGGGCGAGGGAGTTAACGTCCCCTCTCCCCTTTGGGGAGAGGGTTAGGGTGAGGGGAAATGTTTTAAGCTTCAGAAACCGGTGCCGCAGCGCTCGCAGCTTCCCGGCTATCGAGGAAATGCTTCACCACAAACATGCCGCCCATCATCAGGTAGGCCGTGACGAACATCAGCGAGCTGCCTTCGGCAAAGCCCACCACCGGGGCGTGGATGACGCCGAACAGCGCCAGCAGCGCGCCGACGGCTGCCGCAACGGCCCCGCGCAGCGGCTTGTTGATGATGGAGAAGATGGCGATACAGCCCCAGAGCATGCTGGCGAGCGGCGCGCCGTTGCCGAGATGCATCAGCCCTTCGTAGTAGATCCCCTTGCTGTGCAGCACGTCGGTGCCGATTTTCGCCGCGCTGGTGCCCGCCGCGCCCATCACGCTGTTCATCATGGTCAGCGCCCAGTTGGCGATCCACGGGAACAGGCAGATGAAGATCACCGGCACCTCCACCTTGGGCGTTTCCCTCACCACCTGGTTGGCCGTCACGACGCCGATAAACACCAGAATCGGCACGATGGCGGTCATCGGTATGATGGCGAGCATAAACGCCCCCAGCCCGAACAGCGGCACGATGAACATGGTCACGCCGGAGGCCAGCGTGTAGCCGATGCTGGCCCCCATCGCTTTCCAGCCGGGGTGGCCGACGTAAACCGTCACCGGGAACGGGTTGCCCATCAGGCAGCCGAGCATCGAGGCCAGGCCGTTCGCCAGCATCACCTTGCGGGTTGGGTAGGGATCGCCCGCCGCGTGGGCGCTTTCGATGTTTTCCAGGTCAAAGATGTAGTTCGCCAGCCCCAGCGGTACGGCAGACGCGAGATACGGCAGGGCGTGCGGTAGCCCCTGCAGGAAGCCTTCCACGTGCACCTGCGGCGGGTTAAAGCCAAATGACGACATCGAGGCTTTGATCGCTTCCGGGCTTTGCAGGCCGGAGATCCACGCCAGCGCCGTACCGGCGATTAACAACAGCAGGCCGGTCGGGATTTTGGCGAAAATCGGCTTTTTACCGAACCAGTTGATGAAGATCAGCAGCAGCACGATAAACGACACGGTCGGCGCTTCGAACGCCTGCAGCATCGGGTTCATCGCCAGCAGCAGCAGGCCTAAACCGGACAGGCACGACAGCAGCACGGTGCGCGGGATCATCTTGCGGATGGTTTCCCCTAAAAACGAACCGCCCGCGAGGATCATCGCCTCAACAAAGCACCACACCAGGCCGATTTGGATAGCAAAATCCGCGTCGCCCGTTTGCTGATAAACCGGCATCAGCACCAGGAAGGTGACGGTAAAAATCGACGGCGCGCTCGGGCCGGACGGCAGCGCGGTGACGTCCGTGCGCCCGGTGGCGCGCGCCATCTGCAGGCCAAACCACGCGTAGCAAATACTCGCGACCAGCACCGCCAGCCCGAAGGCCGGTGCGATGCGTCCATAAACAATCTCCTTCGGGATGCCGACGACAAAAATGAGCAGCCCCATCATGGTCAGCAGATTGGTCAGGTTGTTGGTCATCAACCCGAAATACGCCGCCCAGTCACCTCTTTTCCACTCCAGCTTCATGTTTTTCATGGATGCTTGCCTTATAAAAAGTAGCGATCGCGGAAGGTCAACAGCGCCTTTTCAAAACAGCTAAACGGCGGGTGAACGATGCCCGCCCCAATCATGCCGATGCCCGCGTCTTTATGGGCAATGGCGGTGTTGATCACCGGCAGAATACCGCTGCCCGCGACTTTGGTTATGTCGATGGCGCTTGGGATGCCCATAAACGAGAGCAGCGGAATGGTGACGTTCGGGTTTTCGCCGAGGGTGATTTCGCGCATCTGGCGGGAGAAGTCGATGGCTTCGTCCACCGTCCCGCCCACCAGCGCAACGATTGCCGGGGCCGTCGCCATCGCAAAGCCGCCGATGCCGTAGGTTTCGGTGATGGCGCTGTCGCCGATATCCAGCCCGGAGTCATCCGGCTTATAGCCTGCGAACATCGGGCCAATCACCTGCTGCGCCGGGCCGGTGAACCACTGCCCCGGCAGGCCGGAAACGCGCAGGCCAAACTCGTAGCCGTTGCGCGCCATGGTGGTGACGACGGTGCTGTACTCAATGCCGTGCGCGGCGTCCAGCGCGGCCTTACACATCGCCATCCACGTC
>Ga0207655_1000442_pt1 | contig 55157 bp, 46 predicted proteins | sample KBSM44metaG_FD_184398 | JGI IMG/M metagenome (GOLD analysis project Ga0207655, IMG submission 184398) | Miscanthus rhizosphere microbial communities from Kellogg Biological Station, Michigan, USA - KBS M4-4 metaG (SPAdes) (version 2) | ecosystem: Host-associated > Plants > Roots > Rhizosphere >...
AGGACAGTATAGGGACGAGGGTTATATTCGTTAAGGAATAAGAAGCTATTTATTAATAACCAAAAAACCAATCCTGCATGAGATCAAAATGTGGGAGGGGGCTTGCCCCCGATGGCAGTGGGTCAGCAGACAAATTGGCCAACTGACACTCCGCCATCGGGGGCAAGCCCCCTCCCACATTGGCCCCATTCCCGATCGGGATTTGGCGGCGCGACTTAAATTCCAGGCATAAAAAAGGCCGCACCCTGCCAAGGAAACGGCCAAAAAATTATCGAGGCTTTGAAACTAACGTGCCGTGATCACCGACAGCTTGGTAATCCCCGCGCGCTCGATAGACGCCATGGCTCGCGCCACTTCGCCGTAGTTCACACCATCATCGGCCTGCAGTTGCACCCGCACATCGGGGTCCTTGGCCTTGGCCGCCTGCAGGTTGAATTCCAGCAGGTCCGGCTGGATTTCGTCCTTGTTGATAAACAGTTTGCCGGCACCGTCGATGCTCACCACCAGCGGGTCCTTCTGCTCCACCGGGGCGACCGCCTCGGTCTTGGGCAGGTTGATCGGGATCGCGTTGGTCAAAAGCGGCGCGGTGACGATAAACACCACCAGCAGTACCAGCATCACGTCGACCAATGGCGTGACGTTGATCTCGCTCAGCACCTCATCGCTGTCTTGGGTGGAGAAGGCCATCTCAGGACGCCTCCTTCACTTTTTGCGGGTTGCCGGCCGCGCCTTTGGTCAGCGCAGGGTGCAGCAGCACGCGGAACGAATGCTTCTGCGCCAGGCTGTAGAAGTCGTGGGCAAAGTCATCCAGGTCGGCCGCCGTGAGCTTCAGGCGACGCAGGAAGTAGTTGTAGACCAGCACCGCCGGGACGGCGACGGCAATACCCACGCCGGTAGCGACCAGCGCCGCACCGATCGGGCCAGCCACGGTTTCCAGGCTGGCGGAGCCGGCCGCGCTGATCCCCTTCAGCGCTTCCATGATCCCCCACACGGTGCCGAACAGGCCGATAAACGGCGAGGTACTGCCGATACTGGCGACCACGGCCAGGCCGGTTTCCAGGGAGCGGCGCTCACGTACGATCTGCTGGCGCAGGGCACGCTCGAGGCGGTCCTGGTGGTTGATCGCCTGGCTCAGGTCGGCCGCGTGCGGCGCTTCCCCGACCTGGATCGCGGCGTAACCGGCCTGGGCCACACGGGCAGCGGCACCGGGCTGGGTCTCGGCCAACTCGGCGGCCGAGTCGAGACTCGACGCCGCCCAGAACTGTTTGTGGAACTTGCGATCCTGCGCTTTAAGGCGACCGAACTGCACGCCCTTGAGCAGGGCCAGGCCCCAGGTGGCGACCGAAAAGACCACCAGCAGCCAGATCACCGCGCTTTCGATGGATTCAAGTGGAGATGCTAATGCCATGATGTTTTCCCTCTTGTGCGGGTCGCGGCGTGTGCAACACACCGCAGCCGAATAGTTAGTGAATCTTGAAATCGATCGGTACGCTGACCCAGCCGTCCTGGGCCACATCGCCTTGCTTGGCCGGCACGAAGCTCCAACGCTTCACGGCGGTCAGTGCGGCGTCGTCGAGTTGCTGGCGACCGCTGCTTTTCTGGATCTGGATCTCACCCGGCTTGCCGCTGGCCAGTACATGCACTCGCAACAACACCGTGCCTTCCCAACCGCGACGCTGCGCCAGTGACGGGTACTCCGGCGCCGGGTTCTTGAGGTACGCGGCGTTGGCCGAAGCAGGGGTCACCGGGGCTGGCGCGGGCGGAGCGGGCGCGGGGGCCGGTGGCGCCGGTTGCGGTGGCGTGGGCGCCTGCTCGACCGGTTTCGGTGCGGGCTTGGGCTCAGGCTTTGGCACCGGCTTGGGCTTAGGTTTTGGAATCGGCTTGGGCGGTGCCGGCTTGGCGGCCAACTCATCCACCACCGGCGGCGGTGGCTCGACCACGGGCGGCGGCGGTGGTGGCGGCACAGGCGGTGGCGGTTCCACCACGGGCGGTGCCGGCTGGGAAAATTCGATGGTCATTGGCGGGATTTCCGGCGGCACAATCGGCAGCACCGGGGTGGGCTTCTGGCTCACCCAATAGATCACCGCACCGTGCAGGGCCAACACCAGCAACCCGAGCAGAATCCCCTCGCGACGGCTCGAAAAGCGCTTGGGGGTTTTCTGCAAACGCAACTGCCCTAACGGCGCGCGATGTGGCCGGCCAAGGTCGACCAACTCACCACTCGGTGCCTGGCGCCATAGCGCCTCGGGTGCACTGGCGGCGGTCTGGACATTGCCCATTGATTCACTCCCTACGGTTTTGAAACAAAAAAACCGACAGGCCTGCCAAAGCGGCCGTCGAGGGCTGAATCATCGGGGCCAGACGCTTATCTCTTAAAGTAATCTTTAAAGTTATAGATAGATCTAATCTGAATAAGAAAAATACCCGCAGGCGCCAAAGCCCCGTAGTACGTGGCCTGGCGCCCCAGCGCGGTTTTTCGATGCTTCTCAGGCATACAAAATATTCAGCAAAGGCATGGATCAGGCAGGGCTGTTTGCGCACAAATCGAGCAATTGGCGCTGCAAACTCTGCCCTGCCGCTCCCAGGCCACTGCGGCCATACAACGCCAGTCGCACGCCCTGCACGGCCGGCAAGCCACTCTCGGCCCCCAGCACCGCATGCCCGGCCTGCACCACCCGGCGCGGCAACAGGCTGATCCCCAGCCCCGCCGCCACCGCCGAGCACACACTGGCCAAACTCGCGCTGGAATAGCCGATGCGCCAGCGCCAACCCGCCACCTCCAGGTGCTGGAGCATTTCATTGCGGTACAGGCCGCCCACCGGAAACGCCACCAACGGCAATGGATCGCGCCCCAGGGAGGGTGTGCTGCGGCTGTCGACCCAGCACAACGGCTCGGGCCATGAGGCCAGGCAGTCGGCGCTGTCGCCCATCTGCTTGACCAGCAACACATCGAATTCGCCGCTGCGGTACTGACGCTGCAACTCGGGGCCGAGACCGCTGGTGACCTCCAGGCGCACCCGTGGATACGCCACAACGAACGCCGACAGCAACGGCATCAGGCGCTCGGCAGCAAAGTCTTCCGGTACGCCAAGGCGCAGCACGCCATCACTTTGCTGGTTGATCAACACATCGGCGGCTTCTTCATGCAGCGCCAGGATGCGCCGTGCATAGGCCAGCAGCCGCTCGCCTTCGGCAGTGGCGACCACACGGCGCTGGTCGCGGTCCAGCAGTTGGCACGTCACCGCTTCTTCCAGCCGCCGGATTTGCTGGCTCACGGTGGACTGGGTCAAGTGCAGGCGCTCGGCGGCGCGGGTGAAATTGCCGCAATCCACCACCGCGACAAAACTGCGCAACAACACAGGATCGAACATGCTCGTCACCATTCCATTTGCCACTGATTGGCATGGTTATATTTAATTTCAGAATACCTCGCCAGCTGGCGATACTACCTGCCTCTTTTTGCACCTCGAACAGGCCCCGCATGACGTTTAACTCTTCATTCGTGAGCAAACTCGCGGGCTGGGGCCTGCTGGTGGTACTGGGCCTCAACCTGCGGCCGATCCTCAGCTCGATCAGCCCGTTGCTCGGCGAGATTCGCCAGGCCACCGGCCTGAGTTTCCAGAGCAGCGCCCTGCTGACCAGCCTGCCGGTGGTGTGCATGGGCCTGGTGGCGCTGGTGGGTGTGCGGGTGGAAGCGCGCTTGGGTGAACGGCGCGGCATTGCCCTGGGCTTGATGATGATCCTGCTGGCGTGCCTGGCGCGCTGGCTGATGGGCCAGGGCTCGGCATTGCTGGCCACTGCCCTGCTCGGTGGTGCCGGTGTCGCGCTGATCCAGGCGTTGGTGCCGGCGATGATCAAGCGCGAATTCCAGCAGCGCGTGCCGGTGGCGATGGGGGTGTATTCGGCGGCGCTGATGGCCGGCGGTGGGCTGGCAGCGCTGCTCAGCCCACTGGTGGCCAGCCATTTCCAGCAATGGCAGGCGGGGCTGGGAATCTGGTTGCTACCGGCGCTGGCCGCGTGGCTGCTGTGGGTGTTCTTACCGCTGGGCGCGGCCAGAAGTTCCAAGGTGATGCCCACGTTCAAGGGCCTGCGCAATCGTCGCGCCTGGTTGCTGGCGCTGTACTTCGGCCTGGTCAATTGCGGCTACATGAGCCTGGTGGCGTGGTTGCCGGCCTACTATCAGCAATTGGGCTGGGGCGTGCTGCCCAGCGGTTCGTTGCTGGCGTTCATGACCATCTTCCAGGTGATCGCCGCGCTGCTGATGCCCGTGCTTGCGCAACGCGGTATCGATCGGCGGCCGCTGCTGGGCATTGCCTTGCTCGCCCAGACCGTGGGTTATCTCGGCCTGTTGCTGGCGCCGCTGGAATTGACCCACCTGTGGGTCGCCCTGTGCGGCTTCGGCCTGGGCGCGTGTTTCGCCCTGAGCCTGCTGCTGACCCTCGACCACCATCGCGACCCTCGGCAAGCCGGGCAACTGGCGGCCTTTGTGCAAGGCATAGGCTTTTTGATCAACGCGGTCTCGCCATGGATGACCGGCTGGCTGCGCGAACTTACCGGCCATTTCACCAGCGCCTGGTGGGTGTTGACGGTCACGGCAGTGGCGATGCTCATGGTGACGCGAGTGTTCAGCCCAGCCACCTACCGCACCGCCGCCGTACCCGGCTAGAAGTCGTAGCGCCCGGTCAGGCCCAGCGTACGCGGCGTGCCCAGCAGCCCTTCATAACCGCCGTTACCGCCGGTCCACAGGGTGGTGTAGTAGGTCTTGTCGAAGGCGTTCTTCAGCCATAACGACACGTCCCACTGCCCCTGCTCATAGTTGCCGCGCAGGCCGGTGGACAGGTTGACCACGGCGTAGGCGGGAATCTGTCCATAGTCAGAGTCCTCCACCGTGCCCACGGCCTTGGAGCGGAAGGCATAGCTGGCGGTGACGTAGGGTTCGAAGCCGTTATCCAGGTTCCACTTGTATTCGCCGTTGGCGTTGGCGATCCATTTCGACGCCCCCACCACTTGATGCCCGCTCAGGTCGCACGAGGCCGGCGCACCGGGGCGCAGACTGACTTCCGGCGGGCACGGCGCATCCTTGTAAGACAGGTAGCTCACATCGTTGAACGAGCCGTTCACGTTCAGCGTCAGGCCCTTGATCGGCACCAGGGTGCTTTCCACTTCGACGCCCCGCGAGCGCACCGAACCGGCGTTGGTCAGGTACTGCACACGGTTGTCCTGGTCATAGGCATTGGTCTGGTAACCATTGACCTGGGTCCAGAACAGGTTGGCATTGAGCTGCAGCCGTCGGTCCCACAGCGTGCTTTTGAAACCCAGTTCGGCGTTGTTGGCGCGCTCGGTGCCGATCAGCAGTGAATCGGCACCGGCCGTCGGTGCCGAGCCTACCGCCAGGTTGACCCCGCCGGACTTTTCGCCATGGGACAGCGTCGCGTAGCCCAACAGGTTTTCGTTGAAGCGGTAGCTCAGGTTGAGCAAACCCGAGGGGCTGGTGCTGTATTGCGTGAGGTCACCGGAATCGTATGCCCCCGCGCGGCCACGTCGAGCCGTAGCGGCAGCACCGCTGACCGCCGCACCGCCGAGGGGATTGTTACGCGTGACCCAGGCACTTTTTTCTTCATAGGTGCCGCGCAGGCCGGCGGTGAAATCCAGGCGCTCGGTGAGGTGCCAGGTGCCTTGGGCAAACAGTGCAAAACTGTCGGTGCGAATGTGCCCGTTGCCGACGCTGCTGACGTTGGCCAATGCCCCGGCTGGCGTGCCGTTCCAAATGTCGGCCTGGGGCCCGTAATAGGCGAAGGATTTGTTGTCCAGCGAGTTGCCGAAGTAGTAGGCACCGAGCACGTAATCGAAGAAACCGCCGGTGGGCGAAGCCAGCCGGAATTCCTGGGACCACTGCTTATCTTCCACCGACACCCCGGCGTTATACGACGCCGGCACGTTAAGGCCGTCGTCGTTGCGTGGGGTGAAGTTCCAGAAGCGATAGGAACTGACCGAGGTCAGGGTGAAGTCACTTGGCAACGTCCAGTTGGCTTCCAGCGACGTGCCGCCCTGGAACACCGTGACCTGCTGGTCGCTGTCCAGGTTGACCTTGCGATGGGTGCCATCGACCAGGGTCGCGCCTGCCGCGTTGGCCCGCGACTGGTAGAGGTTGGTGCCGTTGATGGTCGGCCCGATGCTGTACAGCACACGGGTGCCGGCGCTGGAATCCTCTTCGTTGTAATCGCCGATCCAGCGCAGGTTGAACGCCTCGCTGGGCTTGTACAGCAGTTGCCCGCGAAAGCCTTGGCGCGAGCCACCGTTGAGGTCATGGCCGTTGTATTCGTTCTTGATGTCGCCGTCGCTGCGGGTGCGATACGCCGAGAAACGCCCCGCCAGCTCATCGGTGAGCGGGCCGGAAATCGTGCCCTTGGTCTGGAAGTAGCCGTCCTCGCCCAACGAGGTTTCAATGCTGCGCTCCGGGGTGAAACTCGGCGCGCGCGTGCTGATGTTGATCACCCCGGCCGTGGTGTTTTTGCCGAACAACGTCCCTTGCGGGCCGCGCAAGACTTCAAGCTGCTCGATGTCCATCAGGTCGAACACCGCCATGCCCGGCCGCCCGAGGTAAACGTTGTCGATATACAGCCCCACGCTGCCCTCAAGGCCGTCACTCGCCGGGTTGTTGCCAAGGCCGCGAATCGACACGCTGGACTGGCGCGCATGCATGTAGGCGACGTTGACGCTGGGCACCAGTTGCTGCAAATCCTGAATCCGATACACCCGCTGGCTCTCCAGGGCCTGGCCACCGATCACGCTCATGGGCGTCGGCACATCCTGGGCACTTTCGGTGCGGCGCCGAGCGGTGACCGTGACGGTTTCCAGTTGGCCAGTGGCGTTCTCGCCTTCGGGCGCAGGCTTGTTTGCGTCGGCCGCGTGGCTGGGCGTCCAGCTGGCACTGCCGGCCAGCAACAGCGCCAGCGGCAAACGCTTGAGCCGCCAGGGAGAGGAAGGGACAGCGGACTTCAACAGACTCATAAGCGGCTCCGGAACCCGGAAATATCCATCGAGAGATATTCCTTTAGGTTATTTATTTATGTTTTAACTAACATTTACTGCATAAGAGATAGCCTTTATAAAGAGTCGACCTAATGCATAGCCAATGCATTTCCCGGATATTTTTGATGTGAAAAATGCATATCGATTTGCGCCAGCTTCGTCACTTCATCGCCCTTGCCGAACAACGCAGTTTTGTCGCAGCCGCGTTGACGGTGAACCTGTCGCAGTCAGCGTTCAGTCGCAGCATCCAGGCCCTGGAACACAGCGCCGGCTGCCAGCTGATTGACCGTGGCCGTAAAGACCTGGCACCGACCAAACAAGGCCAGGTATTGCTGGAGCACGCCCGGCGCCTGGTCAGCGGTGCGCAGCAACTGGCCAACGAGATCGACCAGTTCAATGGCCTGGAGGCAGGGGAGTTGCGCTTCGGTTGTGGCCCGGCGCCGGCGGGTGGCTTGGTGCCCCGCGCCATCGGCAGTTTTATCGGGCGCTACCCTAAGGCACGGGTGCAGTACCAGGTCGACGACTGGCAAAGCCTGAGCAAACGCCTGCTCAGTGAAGAGTTCGAGTTTTTCGTCGCCGACACCCGCCACTTCGAAGCCAACCCGGACTATCACACTCACCGCCTGCGCCCGCGCCGCTGGTATTTCTGCTGCCGCGCCGGCCACCCGCTGGCCCTGCGCGACAGCGTGAGCGCCGCCGAGCTGATGAGTTACCCGCTGGCCGTGACCATCCGCCCGCCCAACCTGCGCAAGGTCATCGTCGACCTCAGCGGCCGCCCCGATTACCAGCCCAATGTCGAATGCGAGAACGGCTATAGCCTGATGGGTGTGGTGCTGCGCTCCGACGCCATCGGCATCGTCAGCGCCAACAGCGATGTGCTGCACATGGCCCGGGGCGAGCTGGTGTGCTTGAAGATCGAGGGCCTGGCCGAGGATCTGGAGGAGCGTTACACCCGCTACGGCATCGTCAGCCGGGCCGGGTATCGCTTGTCGCCGCTGGCGCAAGCGATGATCGAGCAGATCAAACAGATCGATGAGTTGGATGAGGATGTGTGTGCACTGGAGAATGTCGCGGTTTAGGCCATGCATCCCCTGCATGAAATCCAGTCCCCAAATGCACTTGCCAGCCCCCCACCCGAACGGCGAAAAACCTCACCTGTCCTCCGTCTGGTGAAACCCCATGCCCCATGCCCAACCCGTGCGCAACGTGCTGTACATCATGTGCGACCAACTGCGCCGCGATTACCTGTCGTGCTACGGCCACGCTCACCTGCACACGCCGAACATCGATCGCCTGGCCGCCGCCGGTGTGCGCTTCAGCCGCGCCTATACCCAAGGCACCATCTGCGGGCCCTCGCGCATGTCGGCCTATACCGGGCGCTACGTCAGCAGCCACCAGGTGGCGTGGAACGCGGTGCCGTTGCCCCTGGAAGAACTGACCATCGGCGACTACCTGCGCCCCTACGGTATCCGCACGGCGCTGGTCGGCAAGACCCACGCCACGCCGAATGTCGAAGCCTTGCAGCGCCTGAATATCGACCCTGGGAGCGAGCAGGCCGAGCCATTGAACGAGGTCGGCTTCGAGGCGTACTTGCGTCACGACGGCATCTACCCCGACAGCCCGCTGTTCGATGACAAACGCGAGTCCGCGCCCTATACCCATTACCTGCGCGAACAGGGCTACAGCGGCACCAACCCGTGGCACGAATGGGCCAATGCCGCAGCAGGTGAAAACGGCGAAGTGCTCAGCGGTTGGCACATGCGCAATGCCGGCCTGCCCGCGCGCGTGGCCGAGGAGCATTCGGAAACCGTCTACACCACCGACCGCGCTATCGACTTTATCCGCGAGCAGGCCGAACAACCGTGGTGCCTGCACTTGTCCTATATCAAGCCACACTGGCCCTACATCGCACCGGCGCCCTATCACGCGCTGTATGGCGCCGAGCATATCCAGGCACCGATCCAGCCCGGGGAAACCAGCGATCACCCGGTGTACCAGGCGTTCCGCCAACACCAGGAGAGCCTGAACTTTTCCCGTGACGAGGTACGGCTCACGGTGATTCCCACCTACATGGGCTTGATCAAACAAGTCGACGACCAACTCGGGCGACTGTTCGATTTCCTGCAAAGCAACGGCCGTTGGGACGACACCCTGATTGTGTTCACCAGCGACCACGGCGACTTTCTCGGCGATCACTTCCTCGGCGAAAAAGAATTTTTGCTGGAACCGGCCGTGGGCATTCCGCTGATCGTGCGCGACCCACGGGCCGCGGCCGATATCAGCCGTGGCACAGTGGACGCGCGGCTGGTGGAAACCATCGATGCGCTGCCGACTTTCCTTGAGGCCTTGGGTCTGCCCGCCGCCGACCATCGCCTGGAAGGCCGCTCGCTGATCCCGCTGCTGCATTGCCAAGAAACGAGCTGGCGCCGCTACGCCATCGCCGAGTACGACTACGCCTTCCAGGCCCCGGCCCGCGAACGCCTGGCGCAACCCATCGACCGTTGCCGGATGACGATGGTACGCAGCGAGCGCTGGAAATACCTGGCGTACGACGGCTTTCGCGCACAACTGTTCGACCTGGAAAACGACCCGCAGGAGCTGCACGACCTGGGCAGCGACCCGGCCTATGCCCAAGTGCGCGACATTCATTTGGGGTATCTGTTCGAATGGCTGCGCGGGTTGAAACGGCGCACCACCATCAGCCACACAGAGATCGATCTGCGTGGCCAACGGTTTCGTTACGGTGAGCCGGAGGCGGAGAAAGTGGTGAAAATCGGCGTCTGGTAAACCACAAATCGAATGTGGGAGGTGCCGCTGTCGCGCAGCAAATGGGTACCTCCGTGGCGAGCCCTGATGCCGATCAGTTAAGAGATAGAACGGGCAAACAGTAACCCGTGGCGAGCGGGCTTGCCCTAATGCCGTTCAGTTAAGCGTACATCGCCTTTTGTAGGAGCGAGCTTGCTCGCGAAAAACTCACAGGCGCCGCGTTCATTCAGGAGACACGCGTTATCGTTGACGTTTTTCGCGAGCAAGCTCGCTCCTACAAAAAAGCCTTAACTGAATGGCATCAGGGCTTGCCCCCTCCCACAGGTGAAGCGTTGTCAGCTCAGAGACCTTTGGTGGTCTGGCTGCGCTGCCCCTGCACACCCACCGGCACATCGCCCTTGAGCGTCACCCGGCGCACGATGCGTTCCTGGGTGCCGTAGTCGTCCACCGCGTAATGCTGGGTCGCGCGGTTGTCCCAGATCGCCACGTCGCCGGTATTCCAACGCCAGCGCACGGTGTTTTCCAGGCGGGTGACGTGGCTTTGCAAGAGGTTGAACAACTGGGTCGAATCTGCCTGGGAATAGCCTTTCAGGCGCTTGACGAAGTGCCCCAGCAACAGGGTCTTCTCACCACTGACCGGGTGTACGCGCACCACCGGGTGCTCGGTTTCGTACACCGTCGAGGTGAACACCTTGCGGTATGCCTCGAGCCGCTCTGCCGACACATCCGGCTTGAGCGCGGCGTAGTCGTATTCGTTGCTGTGCACCGCCCACAAGTTATCCGCCAGTGCGCGCAGTTCGACGCTGAGGTCGTTGTAGGCGCTTGAGGTGTTGGCCCACACCGTGTCGCCACCGGACTTGGGGGCGAGTACCGAACGCAGGATCGAGGCTTTCGGGTAGGCGTCGACGAAGGTCACGTCGGTGTGCCAGGAATTGGCGCGCTGGCCACGGGTGCCGTCCAGTTCCATCAGGAAGCGCGTACCGTCGCGCACCGGCACCGTCGGGTGGGCAATCGGCTCGCCGAGCAAGTGGGCGAAAGCTTCCTGGCTCTGGTCATCGAGGTGGGTCTGCTCACGGAAGAAGATCACCTTGTATTGCACCAGCGCCTGCTGGATGGCGTCGACCGTGGCGGCATCCAGATCGCCGGACAGCCTGATGCCACGGATCTCGGCGCCGATGCGGCCGGCGACCGGGTGAATATCCAGTGCCTGGGCGACGGGTTGAACAGCTAATGCGGCGTTGCTCATTGTGATGACCCTCTTGTGCCTACTGATGGTGGGGAGCTTTCCGACAACGCTCTATTCATATGCAATTTAGATCTAGCAAATGAACCAATGCTTCATTGACGGAATAAGAGCTTGCATTTAAAACCTCTGCTCCCGTGGTCGCAAATGCCTTCGACCTATTTTTAAGATGCAGGGAAAGCATATGGATCTTCGCCAACTGCGGTACTTCATCGCCCTCAACGAACACCGCAGTTTCGTGCGTGCGGCGGACGCCATGGGCATCACCCAACCGGCGTTCAGCCGCAGCATCCAGGGGCTGGAACAGGAATTCGGCTGTGTGCTGGTCGACCGCGGCCACAAGGATCTGCGCCCCACGCCGGAAGGCCAAGTGGTACTGCAACACGCGCTGACCCTGGTGCATGGCGCCAACCTGCTGAGCAGTGAAGTGACGCGCATGACCAAGCTCGACGCCGGCGACCTGCGCTTTGGCTGCGGCCCCGCGCCGGCGGTGAAACTGGTGCCGGATGCGGTGGCGCGTTTTATCAGCGCCCACCCGAAAATCCGTACCAGTTTCCAGGTGGATAACTGGGAAAAACTCAGCCGCGCCCTGAGCCGCGAAGAGATCGAATTCTTTATCGCCGACATCCGTCAGTTCGAAGCTGATCCGAATTTCCAGACCCGTGCACTGACGCCCAAGCGCGGGGTATTTTTCTGCCGCCCGGGGCACCCGCTGCTGGACAAGGACAGCCTGTCGACCAACGACATGTTCGACTACCCGCTGGCGTCGCCGCTGATCTCTCAGGGCATTCGCAAACTGTTGGCGAACCTGAGTGGGCGCATGGATTTTTCCCCGAGCATCCAGACCGAACATTTCCCGGCGCTGGTGAAGATTGTGCTGCAGTCCAATGCCATCGGAGTGGGCACCGAGGAGGCGTTCGCCGACGACATCGCCCAGGGCACGTTGAAGCTGCTGCACTGGCGCAACCTGCCGCAGAACATGGAGACCATGAGCGCCCGCTGCGGCATCGTCAGCCGCACCGGTTCGCGGTTGTCGCCGGCGGCGAAGGCGATGATCGAGACCTTGGTGGAGGTGGACAGCCAGGAGATGAGTGTGGCGGTTTGAAGGGGCTCATCGCCTGGACACCTCCCAACTCAGAGCCCCGCCGCGGCCAGATTCGGCGCCACCCAGTCACTCACGTGGAACGACTTGCGAATCAGCTTCTCCTGGGAGGCCAGGTCCACCGCGCCCTGCAATTTAGCCAGGAACACCGGGTCCAGGGTCGACGGGAAGACCTCGCTGAGGGTCTGGTCTTTCAAGTCATTGGTGAGGATCAGCGGCGGGTAGCTGGCCAGCCCGGACACCAGCGCAATGTAGGCTTGCTTGTTGTTGTCATCGGTCAACCATTGCACCGCCTGCTGCTGGGCCTTGAGCAGCTTGGCCACGGCGTCGGGATGCTCGTCGACAAACTGTTTGCTGCCCACCAGCACCGCCTGGACGCTGCCGGCGCCGCCGAGGTCCTTGGTGGTCAGGGGTATTTCAGCCAGCCCCTTGGCTTGCAACGCCGTCAGGTTCGAACCGCCCCAGGTGGCGTCGATCTGCTTGGCGGCCAGCGCCGCACCGGCGGCGTTGAAGTCCAGGTTGATGACCTTCAGGTCTTTTTCACTCAAGCCCTGGCTGGCCAATGCGGCATCGAACGACAACTGGCTGGCCGTACCACGGAACACCGCGACGCGCTTGCCCTTGAGGTCCTGCAAGGTCTTGATGCCTGAGCCCGGCACCACGCCGAGGTACTGCTTGACGTCGCGCGCGCTGGCACTGAGCAAGCGCGTCTCCAGGCCATTGGAACGACCGATGATCGCAGCCAGGTCGCCCAGGTAAGCCAGATCCACCTGGCCATTGGCGAAGGCTTCATTGATCACGGGGCCGGCGCCCTTGAAGTAGTTCCACTGGATCTTGATGCCTTGGTCGGCAAAGGCTTTTTCGAAGATCTGCTGCTCGCGCAGCACGTCCGTTATGCCCCCACCACTGTGCTGGCTGCCGGCGCTGAGGTCGGGCACGGCGATGCGGATTTCCTTGAGGTCGGCAGCCTGTACCAGGCCCGCCAGTGCGGTGCCTGCGACCAGGGTGATCAGACGTTTGAAAGGCAGTTTCATAAGCGCAGCTCCTTGTGGGCGAGGGTCGCCTGGGGAGCAGAAAGTAGGCACAGGCAGATAAAAACTTTAAATACTATAAATTCACAATTTAATAGCTTTTAGATCTATGCAAGTGAAAACGCCGGCCCCAGAGGACTATGCATAAACAGCATCGAAAATATTCTTCGAATGCATTGGATGCGTGCCGGGCAGAAGCTTTAAATGATTTTTCTTATCCCTCAATCATCTTGATTGCGTTTTTATAAGATCAAAAACACATAACGCCATCGGCGACAACGGAGGTCCTCCATGGCCCGAATTTCACTTTTGAGCCTCCCGCTCGCGGCCCCCGGCGCCACGCCACGCTGGCCGCTGCGCAGTGAACGGCTGTTGCCATGGTTGCTGCCGGTGACGCTGTTGGCGCTGTGGTGGCTGGCCAGCCGCAATCACTGGATGAGCGAGCAGATCCTGCCGCCACCGTCCCTGGTGTGGAGCAGCGCTGTGGAACTGGCCGGCGGCGAGTTGTGGAGCCACCTGGCAGTCAGCCTGCAACGCCTGTTCTGGGGGCTGCTGGCGGGCATTGGCGCCGGGGCGCTGCTGGGGGCGTTGCTGGGTTTCAGTGCGCGCGCCGAGCGCCTGGTGTTTCCGACGTTCAGCGCATTGTCGCAAGTACCGACGCTGGCCTGGATTCCACTGTTCATGGTGTTCTTCGGCATTGGCGAAACCCTCAAACTGGTGGTGCTGGTGAAGGCGATCGTGGTGCCCGTGACCCTGCATACCCTGGTCGGCGTACGCGACGCCCAACCCCAGTTGCGTGAAGCCGCCCGTGTATTGCGCCTGCCCACGTATCTGTTGATCCGTCGCCTGATCCTGCCCGCCGCGCTGCCGGCATTCATGGCCGGTGTACGCCTGGCCCTGGCGGCCGGCTGGACCTCGCTGCTGGCGGTGGAATTGCTGGCCTCCAGCGAAGGCATCGGCTACCTGATGGTGTGGGCGCGCCAGCTGTTCATGCTCGATATTGTCTTCGTGTGCATCGTGGTCATCGGCGTATTCGGCGTGGTGATGGATCGCGGCATTGGCTGGCTGGATCGCAAATGGGTGCACTGGCCCCATCCGGCCACGGCGCAGATTCGTCGCGGGCCGCGCTATCAAGGCTGGCAGCGTTTGCAACCGTGGTTGCTGCCCTTGCTGTTGCTGGCGCTGTGGCAGGTCGCGACGCAACAAGGCTGGGTAGACCCGAACATTCTGGTCAGCCCATGGGTGGTGTTGCACACCACCGTCGCCGGGGTCGTGGATGGCAACCTGAGCGCTGCACTGGGCACCAGCCTGGGGCGAAGCCTGGGCGGGTTGGTACTCGGGGGCGGCCTTGGCTTTGCCATGGGCCTGTGGCTGGGGCTGTCCCGGCGCAGCGAGCGGGTCCTCGGGCCGACCCTGGCTGCCTTGCGCCAGATCGCGATTTTCGCCTGGGTGCCGTTGCTCACTGCCTGGTTTGGCCTGGGTGAGTTGGCCAAGTGGGTGTTCATCGCCCTCGCCGCCTTCTTCCCGCTGTTTATCGCCACCCAACGCAGCGTGCTGAATCTGTCGCCGCAGCTCAACGAAGCGGCGCAGGTGTTGCGCCTGAACCTGTTCCAACGGTTACGACGCCTGGTGCTGCCAGGCGCCGCAGCCGGTATTTTCGCCGGCCTGCGCCTGAGCCTGATCTACGCCTGGCTGGGCACCATCGGTGCGGAATATTTCATGCCGTCCAACGGCGGTATCGGCAGCCTGATGATCGGCGCCCAACAACTGCTGCGCATGGACCTGATCATGAGCGGCATGCTCCTGGTCGGCCTCACCGGCGCGGCCCTCAACCTGATCGGCCAGCGCATCGAAACCCGCGCCACCCGCTGGAGACACGCATGAACGCACCTATCGTCAGCTTCAACCATGTGGGCAAGACCTTTGACGTCGATGGCTTCGAGCTGGAAGCCATCCGTGAATTCAACCTGGAGATTGCCGAAGGCGAATTCGTCGCGATTGTCGGCTCCAGCGGCTGCGGCAAATCCACCCTGCTGCGCCTGTTGGTGGGGCTGGATACGCAGTTTCGCGGCGAGATCCGCGTCGACGGCAAAGCGGTCAACGGCATCGGCGGCGAACGCGGCATCGTGTTCCAGGAGCACCGTTTGTTCCCCTGGCTGACCGTGGCGGAAAACATCGGCCTGGGCCTGGTCAACGAGCCGTTGAGCGAGGCCGAGCGAAACCGGCGCATTGCAGACTTTATCGAACTGGTCGGCCTCACCGACTTCACCCGCGCCTATCCGCACCAACTGTCCGGTGGCATGGCGCAACGGGTGGCGATTGCCCGCGGCCTGGTGGCCAGCCCGCGCATCCTGCTGCTGGACGAACCGTTCGGCGCCCTCGACGCCCTGACCCGCCAGCAAATGCAGGACGAACTCCTGGCAATCCGCGCCCGCGCCAAAATCACCACGGTATTAGTGACCCACGATGTGGAGGAAGCGATTTTCCTCGCCGACCGCGTGGTGGTGATGGAGCCCCGGCCTGGGCGAATCAAGCAGGTGGTGGATATCGCCCTGCCCCACCCGCGCCAGCGCAGCAGTTTCGAATTCCACCAACTGCGTGAAGAGCTGCTGCACGAACTGACCAGCGACGGCCATTACCAGCCGCCCGCGCGCGAACAGATCCGCGACCTGCCACTGGCCTTTATTGCCTGCTGAAAAACCGCCTGCTAATGAGGAGTGCCTTGATGCCGCAACGTCCCAATTTTCTCGTGATCCTGGCCGATGACATGGGCTTCTCCGACCTCGGCGCCTTTGGCGGGGAAATTTCCACCCCGCATCTGGACGCCCTGGCGCTGAACGGCCTGCGCCTGACCGACTTCCACACCGCCCCCACCTGCTCGCCCACCCGCTCGATGCTGCTGACTGGCACCGACCACCATATCGCCGGTATCGGCACCATGGCCGAGGCGCTGACCCCGGAGCTGATCGGTAAGCCCGGCTACGAGGGTTACTTGAATGACAAGGTGGTGGCGCTGCCAGAGCTGCTGCGCGAGGCCGGTTACCAGACGCTGATGAGCGGCAAGTGGCACCTGGGCCTGACCGCCGAACTGGCGCCTCACGCCCGCGGTTTCGAGCGTTCGTTCTCACTGCTGCCGGGGGCGGCCAACCACTACGGCTTCGAACCGACCTATAACGACGACACCCCAGGCCTGCTCAAATCCACCCCGGCGCTGTACATCGAAGACGACCGGTTCGTCGAGCAGTTGCCCAAGGATTTCTATTCCTCGGATGCCTTCGGCGACAAGCTGCTGCACTACCTCAAGGAGCGCGACCAGGCCCGGCCGTTCTTCGCTTACCTGCCGTTTTCGGCGCCGCACTGGCCGTTGCAAGCGCCTGCGGACATCGTCGAGAAGTACCGTGGCCGCTACGACGCCGGCCCCGAAGTGCTGCGCCTGGAACGCCTGGAAAAACTCAAGGCACTGGGGCTGATCGACGCTGAAGTCGAACCCCACCCGTTGATCGAGCTGACCACCCAGTGGGCCGCCTTGACCGACGAGCAGCGCCAGGTATCGGCGCGGGCCATGGAGGTGTATGCGGCGATGGTCGAGCGCATGGACTGGAACATCGGCCGGGTCGTGGATTACCTGCGCCAGCAGGGGCAGTTGGACAATACGTTCATTGTGTTCATGTCCGACAACGGCGCCGAAGGTGCGCTGTTGGAGGCGTTCCCCAAGTTCGGACCGCAGTTGCTCACCTACCTCAACCAACATTACGACAACAGCCTGGACAACATTGGCCGCGCCAACTCCTATGTCTGGTATGGCCCGTCATGGGCGCAGGTGGCGACGGCGCCGTCGCGGTTGTTCAAGGCGTTCACCACCGAAGGCGGGATTCGCGTACCGGCGCTGGTGCACTATCCGCAGCTGTCGCTCAAAGGTCGTATCAGCCACGGGTTCGGCACGGTGATGGACATCACGCCGACCATCCTGGACCTGGCCGGCGTGCGTCATCCGGGCAAACAATGGCGCGGCAAGCCGGTGGCGCCGCTGCGGGGCAAGTCGTGGCTGGGCTTCCTCTCTGGCGAAACCACCCAGGTGCACGACGACAATACGGTGACCGGCTGGGAACTGTTTGGCCGCCGCGCGATTCGCCAGGGCCAGTGGAAGGCCGTATACATCCCCGGCCCCGTGGGCCCGGCGACCTGGCAGCTGTATGACCTGGGCCAGGACCCTGGAGAAATCCACGACCTGGCCTTGAGTCATCCGGACAAACTCGCCACGTTAATCGGCCACTGGCAACAGTATGTGGACGAAACCGGCGTGGTGCTCAGCGCATCGCCGTTTCAGCCGGATTGAGGCGGGCCTGCGGCCGCGTGGCGGGTTCAAGCCGATTGGCCCGCGCAAACGTACCGAAATCATTGAACCGCACGCCCATCTCCGCCATGACCTTATGCGCCACCTTGGCCGTCATCTGGCGGATGTAGAACGGTTCCTTGACCACAAAATGGTGAATCCCGTGGGTGCTGCCGAAGTTGAAGCAGAACGCCTGCAATGGCCACATCCACCAGGGGTTGAGTACTTGGGTCTGCTGGATCACATTGCCCAGCTCAACATCGCCGTAGTAGTGCATGTTGGAACTGACGAAGTGCAGGCAAAAGGTGCGCAGCACGTTGGGGCCGATGATCACCACGGCCGCGATATCGATCACGTGCATCACCTGCAAGGTACCGGCGGACCAGGCGATCGGCGTGCCCAGCAGGCTGGCGATGCCGTTGGCCGCGTGGAAACCGAGGAATACGTACCACGCGCCCCAATGCAGCAACGCCAGCGGCGCATACACCAGCAGCGAACGCTTGAGGATCTTGAGTTTGTGGTCCCAGGTCTTGGCGCGCAGCATGCGGATAAACGCCGACATCACGTTATCGCCCACCATCAGCAACCGCGCCAAGCCCCAGGGCTCGCCGTTGGTGATGGCGCGTTCCTCCATATCGGTCTCGGTGCCGGAGACCTTGTGATGATTGAGGTGCAGGTGCCGGCGAATCCACGGGTTGATGGTGCTCGGCCGCGCCAGCCAGACCAGGCCCATCATCAAGTTGTGCGGCAGGCGCTGCTTGCGAAAATACATGCTGTGGATCAGGTCGTGTTCCAGCTCGTGGGTCAGTGAGGCCAGGAACGCGTTCAGCAACAGGCACACCCACCAGGCCATGGCCCCGGTGATATAGAGCGCCGCCGAGCCGATCATGCCGGCCAAGGCAAACGCCAGTATGCCCGCGCCCAATGCGTCTTGATGCAACAGCCAGGGGTGCTGCTGGCGCAAGCGCACGCCTTCGGCCAGCACCACCTCACGGATATGCGCCGAACGCTGTTGTGCGTTCATCTGCTGGGGACTTGCAGAAGTACCGTCCATGCTTCCATCCTCTTGTTTACTGATGTGTCCATCCTGCCCCAAGCGATCCGGCAGGACGCTAGCCCCGGACGCCAACCTGTTGACCGCAAGCGCCAATCGCCATGACCGAACCAACTTCCCTCGCCAGCTGGACCCGCGCACTGCGCAAGCAGCTCGACGCCCTGGGCCTCGACAGCGCCGCCCTGTGCGCCCAGGCCGGTCTCGACCCCCAGCAGATGGACGACCCCAATGCGCGCTACCCGTTGTCGGCCACCACCCGGCTATGGGAACTGGCGGTGCAGGCCAGCAACGACCCGGCGATCGGCTTGCGGGTGTCGCGGTTTGTCAGCCCGACCACCTTTCATGCGTTGGGCTATGCGTTGGTGGCCAGCGGCAGCCTGCGCGAGGTGTTCGAACGCATCGTGCGTTATCACCAGGTGGTCAGCGATGCCCTGACGCTGGAGCTGAGCCGGGAGGGCGAGCGCTACCGCTTTCGCCTGCTGCAACCGCCGGGCAGCCCGGCGCCGGCGCTGGAAGCCATCGATGCATTTGCCGCGATCTATGTGCGCACCTGCCGCAATCGCCTGGGCCGCGACTATGCGCCGTTGGCGGTTTACCTACGGCGCCCGGAACCCGCCGACCCCAAGCCCTGGCACACGGTGTTCCGCGCCCCGGTGTTTTTCGGCGCCGAGGAAGACCGCCTCGAATTCGCCGCCAGGGATTTCGACAGCCACCTGGACGATGCCAACCCGGAACTGGCCGAACACAACGAAACCGTGCTCAAACGCACCCTCGCCCAACTGCAACCGCTGACCTGGGAACGCAAGGTGCGCGCGGCCATCGAGGCGCAACTGCCCGATGGCGAGCCGAATGCCGAGCGGATTGCCCAGGCGTTGCATTTGAGTTTGCGCAGTTTGCAACGGCATCTGGCGGACGAGGGGTGTCGCTTTGATGCGTTGCTCAATGAATGCCGGGAAAACCTGGCGCTGCTGCACTTGCGTGATCCGCAGTGCTCATTGGCGGAGATCAGTCATCTGCTCGGGTTTGCTGATACCAGCAGCTTTAATCGCGCGTTCAAGCGCTGGACGGGGATGACGCCGGGGCAGTTTCGGGATGGGTTGCGGTAGGTGGATTTGCGGGGTGGCTGAAGGCCTCATCGGGGGCAAGCCCCCTCCCACAGGGGGACGCATTTCAACTGTGGGAGGGGGCTTGCCCCCGATGGCGATCGTTCGGACACTACCGTCACGGGATCATTCAGCGGCTCCGATCCCGCCGCAACAGTTTCTTGACCCGCATCACCAGTGCCTTGGCCGCAAACGGCTTGAGCAGGTAATCATCCTCGTGCAATTCCAGCCCGCGCAGGCGATCTTCAATCCCACCCGGCGTGGTCAGGAACAACACCGGCGTTTCGCCCTTCTGCCGAATCGCCTGCTGCAACTTCCAGGCATTCAAGCCCGGCAGCATGACATCCAGGATCACCAGGTCGTACTCCGCGCTTTCGACAAACCGCTGCGCCGCCATGCCGTTGGCCGCGACTTCCACGGTGTAGCCCGCCTCGTTCAAACCCTGGGCCATCCGCTGTGCCTCTTCGGATTCATGTTCCACTAACAGCACGCGCATAACACACCTCGATTGATCAGGGTTGCAGGCTAACACCCTCAGGTGTGCGCCGCCTCTCGTAGCCGCTGTGCGTCGAGGATTTCGATCTCGCCGTAGCCCAGGCGCACGATGCCCTGGGCTTGCAGGTCCTTGAGCAAGGCATTGGTGGTCTGGCGCGACAGGCTCAACATCGCCGCCAGGTCTTCTTGGGGCAGTTGCAGCACGCGTTTTGACGGTTCCATGTCGCCGTAACCCTCAACGATCATCAACAGCCGATGGGCCAGGCGGACCGAGGCGGGCATCAGGCTGAGCTGTTCAAGGCCGATAAAACTCAGGCGCAGCTTCTGGCTCATCAACAAGGCCAGGTCACGCCAGTACCGGGGGGACGCCTCGAGGATCTTCAGCAACGCCTGCTGCGGCACCTGCACCAGCGTGCACGGCCCCGTGGCACAGGCGTCGTGGGTGCGCGGCAAGCCGTCGAACAGGCAGATTTCGCCGAACCAATAGGGCGCGCCCACCAGGCTCAACAGCGCTTCCTTGCCGTGCTCGTTCACCGCACTGACACGCAAGGTGCCTTCAAGCACCGCATACAAGCCACAGGGCGGATCACCGCGCTTGAACAGGTATTGTCCCGCCGTCAGCTGCCGCAGCCGGGCATGGGCCAGCAGACTATGCTGGAAAGGTACAGGCAGGTGACTGAACCAGTGACCGACGGCCAGCCGGGCGTGCCATTGCGTCGCATCCATGGGAACTCCGAAGATTGTCGCCCAACTGACAGTTAGTCGCAGGCTGACAGGGCATGATCAAACATCCTACAGGAGGAACAACAATGAAAAGCCTCGTCGACCACCTCAGTCAATACGCCGCCTACCACCGCGACCCGCGCAATATCGCCAGCCACTTTATCGGCATCCCGCTGATCGTGGTGGCCGTCGCGGTGCTGCTTTCACGCCCGGAATGGCCGCTGGCCGGGTTCTGGCTATCGCCGGCCGTCTTGGTCGCGCTGCTGGCGGCGTGGTTTTACCTGCGCCTGGAACTGGCCCTGGGTGTGTTGATGACGGTACTGATGGGGCTGTCAGTGTGGGTCGGGCATGAGCTGGCCGCGCACAGCACGCAGGTGTGGCTCGGCAGCGGCATCGGCATGTTCGTGGTGGGCTGGGTGATTCAGTTCGTCGGGCACTACTACGAAGGCAAGAAACCGGCGTTTGTGGATGATGTGTCGGGGCTGATTGTCGGGCCGCTGTTTGTGGTGGCGGAGTTGGCGTTTCTGCTGGGGTTGCGGCATGACCTGAAGGCGGACATTGAGCAACGCTCGGGCCCGGTGGCGCGCCGCGATCTAAAGCCGAGAGAAATCTAAATGTGGGAGGGGGCTTGCCCCCGATTGCGGTCCTTCAGCCAAGTATTCGTTAGCTGACACACCGCTATCGGGGGCAAGCCCCCTCCCACATTTGGTTCCATTTTCACATTGGGTAGTGCGGAGTTATCAGGCTTTTTGCCAGACCTTGGGCTTGAAGAACAGGGTCTCGCCACGGGCCAGGCCGGTCAGGCTGTCGTGGTCTTTCACCACTTCGGCTTCGATCAGCTCGCTTTGGCCTTCAACCTTCAACGTCACCCGCGTGGTCGCGCCCAAGGGGCGGATATCGCGCACTTCGGCGGCGTGGTGGTCTTCCAGCTCATGACGTGACAGCGACACTTCATGGGGGCGGAACAGCACATGCTGGTCTTCACCCAGGTGCAGGCGGTTGGAGTCGCCGAGGAAGTGGTACACAAAATCGCTGGCCGGGTTTTCGTAGACGTCGCCCGGTGAGCCGATCTGCTCGATCACCCCCTTGTTCATCACCACGATGCGGTCGGCGACTTCCATGGCCTCTTCCTGGTCGTGGGTCACGAACACCGACGTCAGGTTGATGTCTTCGTGCAGGCGCGCCAGCCAGCGGCGCAGCTCTTTACGCACCTTGGCGTCGAGGGCGCCGAACGGTTCATCCAGCAACAGCACTTTGGGCTCTACCGCCAGGGCGCGGGCCAGGGCGATACGCTGGCGTTGGCCACCGGAGAGTTGTTCCGGGTAACGGTCGGCCAGCCAGTCCAACTGCACCATGTTCAGCAGTTCGTGGACTTTGGCCGCGATCTGGCTTTCGTTGGGGCGCTGGTTCTTCGGCTTCATGCGCAGGCCGAAGGCAACGTTGTCGAACACGGTCATGTGGCGGAACAGCGCGTAGTGCTGGAACACAAACCCGACATTGCGATCACGCACGTCGTGGCCGGAGACATCTTCACCGTGGAACACGATGCTGCCGGCATCTGGGGTTTCCAGGCCGGCGATGATGCGCAGCAACGTTGTCTTGCCACAGCCGGAGGGGCCCAGCAACGCCACCAGCTCGCCACTCTGGATATCCAGATTGATGCTGTCCAGGGCCTTGAAAGCGTTGAAGTTCTTGCTGACATTACGGACTTCGATCGACATGACTTATTCCTCAGCCGCTGCGGCGCGCAGGCGGTTAATACGGTTCTCGCTCCACTGCTTGAGCAGCAGGATGAAGAGCGCCAGGATCAGCAGCAGGCTCGCCACCGCAAAGGCGGCGACGTGGTTGTATTCGTTGTAGAGAATCTCGACGTGCAGCGGCAAGGTATTGGTGACCCCACGAATGTGGCCGGACACCACCGACACCGCGCCGAACTCACCCATGGCCCGCGCGGTACACAGCACCACGCCGTAGATCAGGCCCCATTTGATATTCGGCACGGTCACATGCCAGAACATCTGCCAGCCATTGGCGCCCAGCAGGCGCGCGGCCTCTTCTTCCTGGGTGCCCTGTTCCTGCATCAGCGGGATCAGTTCACGGGCGACAAAGGGCACGGTCACGAAGATGGTCGCCAACACGATGCCGGGCAAGGCGAACACGATCTGGATGTCATGCGCCTGCAACCAGGGCCCGAAGAGGCCCTGGGCGCCGAACATCAATACGTAGACCAGGCCCGCGATCACCGGCGAGACCGAGAACGGCAGGTCGATCAGCGTCACCAGGATGCTTTTGCCACGGAACGAGTACTTGCTCACGCACCAGGCGGCGCTGACGCCGAATACCAGGTTGAGCGGCACCGAAATCAACACGGCGATCACCGTGAGTTTCAACGCGGACAACGCATCCGGTTCAAGGATCGCGGTGAAAAACGCACCGAGGCCGTTCTTCAGGCCCTGGGACACCACGATAAACAGCGGCAGCAACAGGAACAGGAAGAACACCAGCCAGCCCAGGCCGATCAGGATGCGCCGGGAAACAGCGCTGCCACGGCGGGCTGCGTTGGCCGAGGCTGCAGCGGAAATAGACGATTGGGACATGTTCCGCGCCTCCTTATGGACGTTCGATGCGCCGCTGCAACAAGTTGATCAGCAGCAACAGGACAAAGGAAACCACAAGCATCAACACGCCGATGGACGTGGCGCCGCGGTAGTCGTATTGGTCGAGCTTGACCATGATCAGCAGCGGCAGGATCTCGGTCTTCATCGGCATGTTGCCGGCGATGAAAATCACCGAACCATACTCACCGACGCCCCGGGCAAACGCCAGGGCGAAGCCGGTCAGCCAGGCGGGCAGCAACGCGGGCACGAGGATATAGCGGAACACCTGCAACGGCTTGGCGCCCAGGCAGGCGGCGGCCTCTTCGACTTCCCGGGGGATATCGGCGAGCACCGGCTGCACCGTGCGCACCACGAACGGCAGCGTGACGAAGGTCAGCGCCAGGGTGATGCCCAAGGGGCTGTAGGCGATCTTGAAACCCAGGTCGGCGGCGAACTGACCGACCAGGCCGGTCGGCGTGTACAGCGCGGTCAGCGCGATACCGGCCACGGCGGTGGGCAGGGCGAACGGCAGGTCGATCATCGCGTCGATGATCTTGCGGCCGGGGAAGGTGTAGCGCACCAGCACCCAGGCCAGCAGCGTGCCGATCACACCGTTGATCAGCGCGGCGTACAACGCGGTGCTGAAGCTCAGTTTCAACGCCGCCAGCACACGGGGTGCGGAGATGATGTTCCAGAACTGATCCCAGGTGAGTTGAGCGGCGTGTACAAACATCGCCGCGAGGGGGATGAGTACGATCAGGCTGAGGTACACCACGGTGTAGCCCAGCGTCAGCCCGAAGCCGGGTATGACGGGGGAAATACGACGCGACATAAGAGTCCTTGGTTAAAGGTAGAAACCACTGTAGGAGCGAGCTTGCTCGCGAAGAACTCAAGGGCACCGCGTTCATTCAGAATGCCCGCGTCATCATTGACGATCTTCGCGAGCAAGCCCGCTCCTACAGGTACTTTGGCTTACTGCGCCGTGTAGATCTGGTCGAACACGCCACCGTCGTTAAAGAATTTCGGTTGGGCAGTTTTCCAGCCGCCGAAGTCTTTGTCGATAGTCACCAGGTCCAGTTTCGGGAACTGCTGGGCGTATTTGGCAGCCACTTTTGCATCGCGTGGGCGGTAGAAATTCTTGGCTGCAATCTCCTGGCCAGCCGGGCTGTACAGGTGCTTCAGATATTCAGTGGCGATTTCGGTGTTGCCCTTTTTCTCGGCGTTCTTGTCGACCACGGCCACTGGCGGCTCGGCGAGGATCGACAGGGAAGGCACGACGATATCGAACTTGTCGGCGCCGCCGTCTTCTTTCAGCGCCAGGAACGCCTCGTTTTCCCAGGCCAGCAACACGTCACCCTGACCGTTGTTGACGAAGGTGATGGTCGAACCACGAGCCCCCGTGTCCAGAACCGGTACGTGCTTGAACAGCTCTTTCACGTATTCCTGGGCCTTGGCTTCGCTGCCACCGGCCTTGAGGCCATAGGCCCAGGCGGCGAGGAAATTCCAGCGCGCACCGCCGGAGGTTTTCGGGTTCGGAGTGATCACCGACACGTCTTTCTTGATCAGGTCGCCCCAGTCCTTGATGCCTTTGGGGTTGCCCTTGCGCACCAGGAACACGATGGTCGAGGTGTATGGAGTGCTGGCGTCCGGCAGGCGGGTCTGCCAATTCTCCGGCAGGGTCTTGCCCAGCTTGGCGATTTCGTCGATGTCACCGGCCAGGGCCAAGGTCACCACGTCGGCGCGCAGGCCGTCGATCACGGCCCGGCCTTGCTTGCCCGAACCACCGTGGGATTGCTGGATCTTGACGTTGTCGCCGGGGTGGGACTGTTTCCAGAAGGCGGTGAACTCAGCGTTGTAGTCCTGGTACAGCTCACGGGTAGGGTCATACGAGACGTTGAGCAACTCGTAGTCCTTGGCAACGGCGGAACCGGCAAACACGGCACTGGCCAATGCGGCCAGGGCATAACGGCGAATCGACGACATAGAAGCTCCTGAAATTCTGGGGGTGTTGGCTTTTTCTTATAGTTGCGGGTCTATCGCCGTTCTTGCCTAGCTCGGTTTGTTCCCCGGGTTCTGCAGACGGAATTTTTCCTTGCGTTCGATCTGTACCACTTGGGCGTTGTGCACCGTGATTTCCACCGCGCCAAACCGCAGATCGCGCAGGGCGCTCTGGATCTCACGCAAAATGGCTGCTTCGTCCTGGCCGTCGACGCTACGTAGAGATGCGCTCATGGTCTCGCTCCTGAAATGAATAGTGCCTCGCAGTGGCGGCACTGCTTGCGGCGTGAGGGCGATAGTAGATAAGCGCGGATATTCTTAAAAATACTATTTAAGAATGTTTATATAACCAGAAAGAATTTTCTGACAGGACGCGGGGTTGCGCGAGGTTTTTGCGCCCGAGCGCCGAAATAACGCCTTGTGAAGTTCCAAATGTGGGAGGGGGCTTGCTGAAGGCTTTTTGTAGGAGCGAGGGGGACGCCTAGTTCTTGCTCGCGAAAAACTCACAGGCACCGAGTTCATTCAGGACACACGCGTTATCGTTGAGGTTTTTCGCGAGCAAGAACTAGGCGTCCCCCTCGCTCCTACAGAAGGCGATGTACGCTTAACTCCCACATTTGACTGCATTTCAGGTCTGGATTGGCGGGGCGCGCTGCCAATCAATGTCCTGCGCCGGCATTGGCCGCCCAAACCAATACCCCTGCCCCATATCGCAGCCTTGCTCCAACAAGAACCGGGCCTGCTCCACCTGTTCAATGCCCTCGGCATGCACCTGCATGCCCATGCTTTTGGCCAGGGCGATGACCACCCGCACAATCGCGGCGTCATCTTCGTCCCACGGCAACCCGGCAACAAACCCCTGGTCGATCTTGAGCTTCTGCACCGGCAGGCGCTTGAGGCGCAACAACGAGGAATAGCCAGTACCAAAGTCGTCGATGGCCAGGCGCAAGCCCAGTTCGCGCAGGCGGTGCAGTTGTTCCAGGGCCACTTCAGGGTCTTCCATCACTGCGCTCTCGGTGACTTCCAGCTCCAGAAAGGCGGGGTCCAGGCCAGTGGTGTGCAGCACCTGCGCCACTTGCTCATACAGCTCGCGTCGGGCGAACAGGCGGCTGGAGACATTGATGGCGATAAAGCTCAGTTGCACGCCATCGGCCAGCCACTGGCACATTTGGCGACAGGCCTGGTCCATGACCCAGGCGTCGATATCGGCGATCAGCCCGGTCCGTTCGGCGATGGGGATGAACTCGACCGGCGGCACCAGGCCGCGCTCCGGGTGTTGCCAGCGCACCAGCGCTTCGACACCGATCAGGCGGCTGTTGTGCAGGTCATGCACCGGCTGGTAGTAGACGCGCAGCTCTTGCTGTTCGAGCGCGCGGCGCAGTTCGCTGGCGATTTCCACCCGGTTCTGCGCGTGGGCGGTCAGCTCTTCGGTGTACAGGGCGTAACCTTCGCGGCCCACGCTCTTGGCCTTGAACAGCGCGGAATCGGCATTGCGCAGTAACTGTTCGGCGCTCAGGGCATCACTGGGGAACAGGCTGATACCGATGCTTGCACTGATAAACAACTGATGGCCGTCGAAGATGAACGGCTCCCGCAAAGCATCGAGTATGCGTTGCGCCAGCGCGGCGGCCTGCACCACCTGTGGACAACTTTCCACCAATACGGCGAACTCATCCCCGCCCAGGCGTGCCAGGGTGACACCCGGGCCAAACAGACCTGCGAGGCGTTCACTGACCTGCTTGAGCAGTTGGTCGCCGACGTTATGGCCGAGGCTGTCGTTGATGATCTTGAAGTGGTCCAGGTCAAGCAACAGCAAGGCGCAGCCGCGCTTGTGGACTTGCGCCGAGGCCAGTGCCTGCTCGGCGCGGTCGGTGAACAACAGGCGGTTGGGCAGGCCGGTCAGGGGGTCGTGGTGGGCGAGGTGGGCCAGTTCGTGCTCGGAATCCTTGATCGCGGTGATATCGGAAAACACCGCGACGTAATGGCTGAGCTGGCCGTGATCATCATGGATCACACGGATGGTTTGCCACTGTGGATAAATTTCGCCGCTTTTGCGCCGGTTCCAGATTTCGCCACTCCATTCGCCGGTGCGCTCCAGGGTCTGGAACATCTGTTGATAAAAACTCGACGAATGGCGCCCGGACTTGAACAGGCTCGGTTGCTGGCCCATGACGTCTTCGCGTCGATAGCCGGTGATCGCCATAAAAGCGCGGTTCACATGCACGATCAGCCCACGGGCGTCGGTGACCAGTACGCCTTCACGGGTGCAATCGAATACAGCAGCCGCCTGGCGCAGGCGCTCGCGGTTTTCTTTCAGGGGCTGGGCAAGCAGATTGGCCCGGGCAAAGCGCGCGCAAATCAGGTAGATCGCCAGGGCACTGAGCGCCACCCACACATAGCCGCGCACCTGCAGCCATTGGTTCAGCTCGCTGGGATTATCGAGAAACTCGATCAATACCCGTTGAGTGAGCCCAACCCACAGCATCGAAACCAGCAGATATACCAACCCGGCACGGCGGGCGCCTCGGTATGAAAACAGCATATGGTTAGTAGTCCTTACTAAAAAGCCAGATTCGCCCTACAAAGGCTGCGGATTATAGAATAAGAAACATCCAGTCACTCCTATCTGAAAGGGTGGCTGGTTTTCTCTGTAGGCTTAGTGATAATGCGTGAGCTGTTTTTTTCTTTATCTGAGGGCCATACAGCCTATGTGGTACAACGGTTTTCTTGACTTGTCGGCCTGGCAACTGGTGGCAGTCACTCTGTTGATGACCCACGTGACCATCGTTGCGGTCACCGTCTATCTGCACCGCTATTCAGCCCATCGCTCCCTGGAGCTCAATGCCGGCCTGAAACACTTCTTCCGCTTCTGGCTGTGGCTGACCACGGCGCAGAACACCCGCGAGTGGACCGCTATCCACCGCAAGCACCACGCCAAATGCGAAACCGTCGACGACCCCCACAGCCCGGTGATCAAAGGCCTGTCCACCGTACTGCGCAAAGGTGCCGAGCTGTACCGGGCCGAGGCGGAAAACCCCGAGACCCTGCGCATCTACGGCAAGAACTGCCCGGACGACTGGCTTGAACGCAAGCTCTACACGCCGTACCCGTTGCTGGGCGTGGCGATCATGGGCGTGATCGACCTGCTGCTGTTCGGCACCATCGGCATCACCATCTGGGCGATCCAGATGATGTGGATTCCGTTCTGGGCCGCCGGCGTAATCAACGGCCTCGGCCATGCCATCGGCTACCGTAACTTCGAATGCCGCGATGCGGCGACCAACCTGGTGCCATGGGGCATCATCGTCGGTGGCGAAGAGCTGCACAACAACCACCACACCTATCCCAACTCCGCCAAATTGTCGGTGAAAAAGTGGGAGTTCGACCTGGGTTGGGCGTGGATCAAGGTATTCAGCTTCCTGCGCCTGGCCAAGGTACAGCGCGTGGCACCGATTGCCCACCGCGTGGAAGGCAAGGGCCACCTGGACATGGACACCGCCATGGCGATCCTCAACAACCGCTTCCAGATCATGGCCCAGTACCGCAAGCTGGTGATCGGCCCACTGGTCAAGCAAGAGCTGGAAAAGGTCGATCACTCGGTGCGCCACCAGTTCCACCGCGCCAAGCGCCTGCTGTCGCGGGAAACCAGCTTGCTGGATGACCGCCATCACCTGCGTATCCAGAGCATGCTGGAACACAGCCACGCGCTGACCGTGATCTACGAAAAACGCCTGGCACTGCAGCAGATCTGGCTCAAGACCAGCTCCAATGGCCACGACATGCTGGCGGCAATCAAGGAATGGGTGCATGAGGCAGAGGCCAGTGGTATCCAGTCCCTGCGCGATTTTGCCCACCAGCTGAAAACCTATTCGCTGCGCCCTGCGGCGGTCTGATGATGCGGGGGGAGGGGCCTGCCCTCCCCCGCAATCACTTTTTTGACGTCATTCTCCAGACACGCGCTAATCCGTCCTAATCGCCCCTGATGACGGAACTTCGCTGCAATTCGTCCCTCTCAAACAACACTTCGCCATCATGGTGGCCCCTTGTTGTGACCGCTGCTGAATCCTGCGGCGCGCCCAGAGAGAGTTGTGCCGATGGTCCACGAAAAACCCTACCTGTCCGATCCGCCCACCACAGAGCCGCCCCGACCCGCAGCGGCGGCGACCTTGCTGGCGCTCATGCATGCCCAGGGCGAAGTCGAACGGCTCAGTGAGCGCGAGCAATTACTGAGTTCACTGCTGGTCAGCGTAAACGCCGTGCTGTGGGCCGTCGATTGGCAGACGCGCCGCGTGCTGTACGTCAGCCCGGCCTATGAGCGGATATTTGGACGCCCGGCCGGCCTGCTGCTCGCCGACTATCGGGAATGGCGCAACAGCATTCACCCCGAAGACCTCGACTACGCCGAATACAGCCTGGCCCGCGTGCTGGACCACGGCGCCGTGGAAGACCGTGAGTACCGCATCATCACCGCCGACGGGCAGATTCGCTGGTTGAGCGACAAATGCTACATCAACCAGCAGGTCGGACCGGGCGAACCGGTGATCGTGGTGGGCATAGCCGAAGACATCACCGAAAAGAAGCAACTGGAGATGGAATTGCACCGGCTGGCCACCACCGACGTGCTGACCCAGAGCAGCAACCGCCGGCACTTTTTCGAATGTGCCAAGCAGGCCTTCGACAGCGCCCGCGCCCAAGGCGCGCCGCTGGCGTTCCTGTTGCTGGACATCGATGATTTCAAGGACGTCAACGACACCTACGGCCACCTGGAGGGCGACCAGGTGCTGCGCCGCATCGCCGAGAGCGGTCGAGGCGTATTGCGCCGTGGCGACCTGTTCGGGCGCATTGGCGGTGAAGAGTTTGCCGCCGTACTGCCTGGATGCGCACCGGAGATGGCGTTGCAAGTGGCCGAACGCCTGGGCAAAGAGATCCAGGCCCTGAATTTCAGCTACGAAGGCCAGGCGTTCACCGTGACCGTCAGCCAGGGCCTGGCCAACCTCACCGACGAAGATTCAACCCTGGACAGCCTGTTCGCCCGCGCCGATGCGGCGATGTACGAAGCCAAGCGGCAGGGCAAGAATCGCGTGGTTGCGGGTTAGAAGATCAGATCAAGGATTAAAACCTTTCCTTAAACGAGCGTATTTTTGTGGCGAGCGGGCTTGCCCCGCGTTGGGGCGCGTAGCGGCCCTAAAACCAGTCTCCCGGTTCTACCAGAAGAAATGCGGTGGCCTTATTGGGGCTGCTGCGCAGCCCAACGCGGGGCAAGCCCGCTCGCCACAGGGGGTTCAGTTTGCTGCGCGACAGCACTGCACCTCCCATACTTGAATGTCATCGCTCTCTAGGCCTTGCGCAACCGCATCAGCTCCGACAACCCCACTTTCAGCAAGCGTGCCGTTTTACTGCTGGCCAACTCTTTCAACCCTTCTCGCTCGGTCAAGCGCGCCATTTGCGCGGCCAGGTGCACCACCAGCGCATCCCGGGCATACACCCCACCCTCCAGGGAATAGATCGCGGCGATCAGTTGGCGCAGCTCCAACGGCAAGCGCCAACGTGCGCGCAGTGCCGAGCCATAAGCGGCACCAAACGTGTAGAGGGACTCGCCGATGGCTTCGTCATCCAGGGCTCCGCCGCCCTGGCGCCAGTCTTCCAGGCAGCGCAGCAAGGCCAGGTCGCCCAGCCGATGCAGGATGCCGGCGCTGTAGCAACGCTCGTGGTCCAGTTCCAACATGCGCGCCAGGCGTCGGGCGTAGTCGGCGGTGTCCTGGGACACCTGCCAGTAGCGCTCGGCGTAGGCCACCAGGGCTGGGTCGCCCAATACCACATTGTGCTTGAGCGCCAGGCCGAGGATCAGGTTCATGCTTTGCCCGGCCGCCAGTTTGTGCAGGGCTGCCGCCAGGGTTTGCACGGGCGTGCCGTGATGGCCGGCACTGTTGGCGGCGGCGATCAGTACGGCGGTAATCTGCGGGTCCATGCGCACCTGGTCTTCCAGCTGCTTGAGGTCCAGGCCCTCAGGCCCAAGGCTGTGCTGCACGGCCGCCCTCACATCGACCCGCAACGGCGCACCATCGCAGGCATCGCGGCGACGTTCGAGGAACGCCGGCAAGGTCATGCCCGGCGTCAGCGCCGGCACTTCGCAATACACGCTTTCGCCTTCGTTGAGCAGCAAGTCTTGCAGGCGCTGGGTCAGGCCTTCCAAGTTCAGGGGCTTGGTGAGATAGGCCGTGGGCGCCAGGGGCAAGGCTTCGCGTACGCTGGCGCTGTCATTGCGACTGCTCAGCAGAATGAAGGGCAGCACGGGCGAGCGGCGCTGCTGGCGTACGTCGCGCAGCAGGCTCAGGCCATCGATGCCCGGCAGTTCCCAATCCGCCAGGATCAGGTCGTAGTGTTTTTCGCGCAGCAACGTGGCCGCGTGCTGCCCATCGGCACACACATCCAGCCGCGCGTCACAGCGCACATTCAGCAAGACTTGCTTGAGCAGATCCCGCGACCAAGGGTCCGCCTCGGCAATCAGCACACGGGGTACAGCGGGTAAAACAACAGCAGTCATCTGCACGCTCCATCGGCAATGCCTGCAACCTTAGTCAATGCCGCCGCCTGCGTACAATGAACAACGCCTGAATGTGCTGCCTCGGGCACAAAAAAACCCGCCGAAGCGGGTTTCTTTACGAACAGGCCAGCGTCCGATTACAGCTCGGAGAAGCACTCTTCGATGATCGCCAAGCCTTTGTCCAGTTGCTCGTCCGGCGCGGTCAGCGGCACCAGGATGCGCAACACGTTGCCGTAAGGGCCGCAGGACAGCAGGATCAAGCCCTTCTCACGCGCCTTGGCCACCACGGCGGAGACGGCAGCGGCGTTTGGCTTGTGGGTGTCGCCACCTTCGAACAGCTCGATCGCGATCATGGCGCCCAGGGCACGCACGTCGCCGATCACCGGGTACTTGGCCTGGATGGCCTTGAGGCCGGTGACCAGACGTTCGCCAAGGGCTTTGCAGCGATCCAGCAGATGCTCTTCTTCGAACACTTCCAGCACGGCCAGGGCCGCCGCGCAGGCGATCGGGCTACCCGCGTAGGTGCCACCCAGGCCACCTGGGGCGATGGCGTCCATGTACTCGGCCTTGCCGCACACACCGGCCAGCGGGAAACCGCCGGCGATGGATTTGGCGAAGGTGGTCAGGTCGGCAGTGACGCCCATCTGTTCCATGGCGAAGAAAGTACCGGTACGGCCGGCACCGGTTTGCACTTCGTCAGCGATCAGCAGGATGCCGTGCTTGTCGCACAGTTCACGCAGGCGCTTCATGAAGGCTTTAGGCGCGACGTAGAAACCGCCTTCGCCCTGCACTGGCTCGATGATGATCGCAGCGATGTCACGCGGCTCGGCATCGTTCTTGAAGATGCGCTCGATGCTGGCGATGGAGTCGTCGACGCTCACGCCGTGCAGCTCGTTCGGGTACAGCGCGCGGAAGATGCCACCTGGCATCAGGCCCATGCCGGCCGAGTAAGGCACGACTTTACCGGTAAGGCCCAGGGTCATCATGGTGCGACCGTGGTAAGCGCCAGTGAACGCGATGACACCGGCACGGCCAGTGGCGGCGCGGGCGATTTTCACCGCGTTTTCTACCGCTTCGGAACCGGTGGTGACCAGCAGGGTTTTCTTGGCGAAATCACCTGGGACCTTGGCGTTGATTTTTTCGCACAGCTCTACGTAGGGCTCGTAGGCCAATACCTGGAAGCAAGTGTGGGTCAGCTTGTTCAGCTGCTCGGTCACGGCCGCGATGATTTTCGGGTGCACGTGGCCGGTGTTCAGCACGGCGATACCACCAGCGAAATCGATGAACTCGCGACCTTCAACGTCGGTCACGGTGGCGTTCTTCGCGGATTCGGCGAAGATCGGGTGAATCTGGCCAACACCGCGCGGTACAGCGGCTTCGCGGCGTTTCATCAGGGAAGCGTTGGTCTTGCTCATAAAGTCCTCATTCGCCACTCATCGGGTGGCGTGGTCCAAGGAATACGTGGCGGGGAGGCAACTACGGCAGCATGCGATGATCGACTGCCACAGCTTTCCCGGCCACTACGAATAACGATGTGAAACACGCAAAGGGTCAGCGCTCTCGTGCCCTTTGCGTTTACTGCAATCCCTTGCCGGGCTTATCCCTTACAGAACTTAGATGCCCAGGCAGAGGTATTTGATTTCCAGGTAGTCCTCGATCCCGTACTTGGAGCCTTCACGGCCCAGGCCCGAGGCCTTGATGCCGCCGAACGGCGCCACTTCGTTGGAGATCAACCCGGTGTTGACGCCAACCATGCCGTATTCCAGGGCTTCAGCCACACGGAACACACGACCCAGGTCACGCGCATAGAAGTAGGACGCCAGGCCGAACTCGGTGTCGTTGGACATCGCGATCACTTCGGCTTCGTCCTTGAAACGGAACAGCGGCGCCAGCGGGCCAAAGGTTTCTTCCTTGGCCACGGCGGCGTTCTTCGGCACGTCGACCAGGATGGTCGGTTCGAAGAAGTTGCCTTCCATCACCTTGCCACCGGCCAACAGCTTGGCGCCTTTGCTCAGGGCATCGGCAATGTGCTCCTGAACCTTGGCCACGGCTTTTCCGTCGATCAGCGGGCCCGTGGTGGTGCCTTCTTCCAGACCGTTGCCGATCTTGAGCTTGGCCACGGCCACCTTGAGTTTTTCCGCGAACGCGTCGTACACCGAATCCTGGATGTACAGGCGGTTGGCACAGACGCAGGTCTGGCCGTTATTGCGGTACTTGGAGATGATCGCGCCTTCGACGGCCTTATCCAGGTCGGCGTCGTCGAACACGATGAACGGCGCATTGCCGCCCAGCTCCAGGGAAACTTTCTTGATGTCCTTGGCGCATTCGGCCATCAGCTGGCGACCGATTTCGGTCGAGCCGGTGAAGGACAATTTACGCACGATCGGGTTACTGGTCAGCTCGCCGCCGATGTCGCCGGCGCTGCCGGTGACCACGCTCAGCACGCCTTTAGGGATGCCGGCACGGTGCGCCAGCTCAACCAGGGCCAGGGCCGAGAACGGGGTTTGCGAGGCAGGCTTGATCACCATGGTGCAACCGGCGGCCAGGGCCGGGCCGGCTTTACGGGTGATCATCGCGGCCGGGAAGTTCCACGGCGTGATCGCGGCAGTCACGCCGATCGGCTGCTTGATCACGATCAGACGCTTGTCGGGCTGGTGGCCAGGGATCACGTCACCGTAGATGCGCTTGGCTTCTTCGGCGAACCACTCAATAAAGGAAGCAGCGTAGACGATCTCGCCCTTGGCTTCGGTCAACGGCTTGCCTTGCTCGAGGGTCATCAGGCGACCGAGGTCGTCCTGGTTTTCGATCAGCAGTTCGAACCAACGGCGCAGCTTATTGGCGCGCTCCTTGGCGGTCAGCGCACGCCAGGCCGGCAGGGCCTTGTCGGCGGCTTCGATGGCGCGGCGGGTTTCAGCGGCGCCCATCTTCGGCACGGTGCCGATAATCTCACCCGTGGCCGGGTTGTTGACCTTGATGGTTTGACCATTGTCCGCATCCACCCAAGCGCCATCGATAAAGGCTTGTTGGCGGAACAACTGGGTATCTTTGAGCTGCATGTCGGCTTTCCTTAACAGCACCGCGCGCACGCGGAGCGAATTAGAGTTGTTGAAAGGCGCCTTGTGGGCTGCCGTCAGGGAAATCAGCCCCAGCACGCGCGGGAAGTGAAAGAGCGCACGGGAGACAGAGCGTTTGAAATCTCAAACGAATCCTAGGATCAATGGGGGTGCAGGGCAATAGTCTGTTCGAAAAAAAGAACGAAAACCGCGTATTTACCGGATTTTTCTGATCAGCGTGATCGGCCCGTGCGCCACCAGGTTGATCCCTACCGCACGGCGCAGGGCCTCTGCGCGGCAAAATCCTACGTTTGAACGGCCAAAGACCAGCATGGACGCCCAAGGTCGACATGGGTATGATGTCGCCCGCACAAGCATCCGTAGCTCAGCTGGATAGAGTACTGCCCTCCGAAGGCAGGGGTCGTGGGTTCGAATCCCGCCGGGTGCACCATATATAGAGATGAAGAAGCCCTAGGTCGAAAGATCTGGGGCTTTTTTGTGGGTGATTGGTTGATGGTTTTTTTGATGGGGGGAATCACATTGAAGCGGTGAGATTGACGGTGTGGACAGCTCGTCTTGAGCATTGGGTTTGAACTGTCCGAAGTTTCCGGATAGCTGCCCTAGCTGAGCCAACCTCACAGATCATCTACCTGCCATCAGCTCTAGGTTGAGCCTAACGACATTCTCGTTACTCGCCCCACGTGATCTGCTCGTTCGCCCAAATGGTGAAAATAAGGAGTTCGGTGGTGTAAATAAATCTGACCCGATTTCGGCCATAAACGCCACCACATCTCTTTTCGAAATTCCCGAGGCTAAGATTTTTCTTAAGGCGTTGCAGCGCAAGAAGGTGGTGATTCAGCGGGACATTGAGAAGGATGCGTTCTATCGAGAGGCGTTGTTTCATGATAATGCGAAGGCAGCAGACAGCAGGCTCGTCGACTCGGCGAGGCCCTATTTGGCTTTATTGACCAAGCAAGCGCTACATTGTCTACCGAAGACGATGCCGTGTGGCATTCGCTTGCTATTGTTCCGCGAGATGACTTCACGGCTGGCGAGCGCGAGTTGAAGAACAAGATCTACCGGACACGTCGACCTTCAGAATTGAATGCCATGACTAGGCAAAATGCTCAAACTCAAACGCCCTGAGCACTATCATTCTCGTAGTCTACAAGCCGCCTCTGGGCGGCTTTTTATAGCTACGAGAATGCATAAATTCCTCAAAATAGACACTGGACACGGGACCGGGAAAGTTCCAAGACGCGTCTCGACGGCATATCGCTAATAACATGGACTCGACTGGCCAAACGGCGCAACGAGCTATGCTAGAGAACAGACAGCACAATAACTAAATGTTTTATGCTGGCGCCTCAGGTTTCGCATCGCGAGGTTTATCTGAACCTTTGCGAGTCCGCTTCTTTTCTCCGGATTGTACCGGTAATTTAGAAGTGGGCTTTGCAGTAGGTTTTGCGGCAGCCGCAGTAGCAGCAAGGGGTTTCGCTGCATACTTAACATTGGATTGCATATTTGGTTTGGCAGTAGACTTAACTGCGGCGAGCTTAACAGGGCTCTGTTTAATGGGCGCAATCACTTTCTTTTCTGAACCAGCCGAAACAATGGTGCCAGACGCTTGATTTTGTTTCTGATGAGCCTCAGCAGATAACTTAAGCAGTTTATTGACGGCATTACCGAAGCCTACAGACGCTAGTAGCTCACCGAACCCACTGATAAGTTGTGTTTCATTGCTTAAGCTAAGCTCTTGCCCTTCAAACTTTAGAATACATGGGTAGCCCGTGGCGCGCTGCTTCCAGCCCGCAACCTCCTGAGAAAATGTACCAATATCGGTGGTCAGAGAAAGCACAACCAAATCTTGCTTCAGATTGATAGAGTCAATCCCTGCCAGATTATTCACCAACGAAGCCGCTTGGGAAAGAGTCGACACTGAGCGAAAAACCTTTAGTTCGCCTGCTGGAAATTTACGTAGATCAGTATTAACTCTGTCAAAAACGCCATCCACCTCTCTAATCGCAGCAAGTGACTGATTGGATTTTTCAACACCCTCTTGAACCAGCTTTAAAAAGTCCATTAAACCGCCCTCTTTAAATTACAGGTAATGGGATAGTGATCAGATAACTCCTTCCATGACAATGGATTTCCGCCGACCATTATATTACTCATGATTTCGACGCCGCTCCCTACAAAACTCCATTCATCTCTAAGAAACCCAGAAGAAAGAATAATCTGATCGAATGTCCGCCAATTGGTCATATGTCTTGCATCGGAGCTTGAACAAGTACCAGCAGGCAAATGCCTTCCAGTGACAAGGTCATTCATACCTATTAATCGCCAAGTAGGATTAAATAGTGCAGTACTACGCGCCTTGACGTAACTAATATCTCGACTCGCTTTTAATGTCATCTGGATCGGCATGCTGAACGGTTCGTCGTTGAAGTCACCGCAGATAATAATGAGAGCATTAGGATCTTGCTCATAAATATCCTCCACATAGCCTCTAAGCTGCAAGGCTATCTCGACCCTAACATACTCACCCTCGGAATAGGTCTGCAAACTTTGCCAGTGGCAGAGTATTACCCAAACATCCGTGGTCCCACCTAATTTGAAAAGCAGCTTCTGTCCGACTTTCAGTCGTTTTTCAGTTGTAACTGCCTTAGCATTTAACTCCACGACCGCGCCAGCCAGATTGAGCTTACTAGTTCTGTAAACTACGCCATAGTCATCAATCGCATTACCATCTTTTTTATATAGCGGTTTAACTGTAAAGTCCAGATACGTCGGGTCACGTAGTGCTGCAGCAATGATATGGCGTTCTAGGTCAACGCAATTCTCTTCGTTCACCTCGCAAAGGCATAACAAGTCAACTCCTGAATCGAGCATAGCCAAAATCACTGCTACAAACTCAATGGTTACCTTCCCGGGCTTTGCTTTCGTGGCAGGTGCTGAGAGATGACAGTTCCACCAGGCTATTTTTAGATCCATGACATCTTCAGGCTCCGAAATCAATCTCCTGAACCTTACCTGAGAATCGCGTGGGCTAGAAGTTGTTAAGTCATTCAGGGTGCTTTTTGTTTCCCGACTCACCTCTTTTCAAGAAATTCATACATCACCAGCTGTTAAACATTGAAACGGCCAATTGATTCGCAATTCCTTTTGGACCGAAGGTAGTCGTGGGACTGTTTGAAAGTAAGAGCCACGTGTACACCTAAGACCGCTCAGTGCCCCCCCTGAAAGGCGGCAGCTGTCAACGCGAAGTGAATGGTTGGTCAAGGGCGATGCGATCACGTGGCCTCCATCAGGAGTAATTATACAAATGGTCCCACTGATGAAGAATGTCAGCATTGATTGACTAGGTCGCGACTAGGCGCGCGCCGTTGTCCCCCCACCACACCTGCGGTCTAAATATATGGCTTTTTCCGCCCCCCCTACACCTATGCTACGTCAAGGCCGTACTGGCTCTTGAGCCGTTTTTTTGAGGATCTGCAGCCCCGCAAATCCCTGCCGTTCTCTACCTCAATACACCAAGCAAATCTAGTCAGTAATGGCGGCTACTCCGCTTTACTTCAGACTAATTATTGTCAGCGTTCTTGGCTAAGCTTGAGCGTTCTTATGACGTCTAGACGGCAAGGCGCTTTACGAGTAAAACATATCAAAAAGCCACCACAGGGAACGTGTATGAACTCGTATCAAGCGATTGTGGAATGGGCGGCAAAAGACCTGCCAGAATGGGAAGCAGACCTTGTTCGTCGCCTTTTACAAGACTCAGCGTTGAGTCCAGACCAGCTTAAGCAAATATCAAAAAACGCACTGTGCGCCTTCGGCCTTAATGATGAGAATGAAAATAAGGAATGCTCTCCGCCTGTGTATCAACTTGACGGGACCATTGCCGAAACCTCCGTAGAACCTATAAAGCTGTGTAGCATCGACATTGTAGAAAATATCAATGCCATTCATTCAGAAGCAAAGCTACCGTTTGGACACTCTGGAATCACACTAATATATGGAGAAAACGGCTCAGGAAAATCAGGATACAGCCGGATATTAAAAAGCGCGTGCTTTGCAAAACATGTAGAACCAACTCTTCTTAGCAACATTTATAAGCCAAAGACATCCAAGCAATCCGCCCGCATAAGTTTTTTGAAAAACGGCAGTCGAGAGGAATGGACCTGGACTCCAGGAAGAAACCATGCGGAATTAGCCTCCATTAATGTATTTGATACCGACTGCGGAAAAACCTTGCTTGATAGCACCAACCGTGTCACATACAAGCCCCGAGGCGCTGATATCTTCGACCATGTATCCCAAGCAATAGAAAGCGTCAAAAATACATTGCAGTTAAAGCTACGAGACGCGAAGAAACCAATTATAAACGGCTTGGAAGAAAACATAGAAGTTCAAGCCTGGTTAAATCGCATGTCGGAAAAAACCAACAGTGCCGACGTAAAACTCACTCTCACTTGGAGTGAGCAAGATTCAACAGACCTAACAAACTTAACAAGCACCGTTACCGACTACGAAAATGGCACCACAGTAAAAACTATTGCGAAATTAACAAAAATCTCAACGGAGCGGCTTCCCCGAGCAATTCAAAAACTAGCTGCTGCCGAAAAAATATTAAACGAAACAAAACCTGACGAAATTGACAACTTACAAGTTTCTGAAGTAACTGCCAAAAAAGCTTACGACTTTTCGCTCACAACTTTTGACAAAGCAGATCCATTAGAGGGAGTTCACTCCGACCCTTGGAAAATTCTTTTCACCGCAGCCAAAGAATTTTCTACCTCTCATGCCTACACCGAAAGCGAATTTCCGAACACTAGCGAAGACGCGTTGTGTGTCCTTTGTATGCAACCACTTGACGACCATGCAAAAGATCGTCTTGATCGCTTCTGGCAATTCATGCAAGACGAGAGCAAAGTAACTTACGACAAAGCTTGCACCAATTTAAAAAACAAAAAAAATGAAATCATCAATCTGGCTTTACCCGAGCCAGAAGCTTATGAACCTCTTTGTAATGATTTGGTGGAGGCAATAGGTTCAGACTTTGGGTTGGCTGAAGCGTTCCGAACACTTAAGACCAGACAGGATTTTTTCAAAGCGGATCAGCCTAAAGCACCATATAACAAAAATAACATTTCTGCTGACTCTATAAAAGACAGCGTCACTGAGAAACTCAGCAACAGACTTAAAGAACTTAAGGAAAATATATCTCCCGAAAAATACGAATTAGACAAAGAAAACTTAAAGAAGAAAAATACCAAGAAGTTACTATCAGACGCGTCCGAGAAAATCATTAACTACATCGACAATCTCAAACACAACAAAGATGTAGAAAATGGTATCAACTCACTAAAACAAACAAAAACACGATTTTCCAGCAAGGCAAAACTAATTATTTCTGAACTGGTAACGCCGGATTTTATTAACAACTTCAAAGCAGAGCTGGATGCATTTGGTATCGAACTAGAAGTTAATATAGCGCCAATCGTTAAGGACAGCGACACTTCCCACAGCTTTTCAATAGGTGCACAAAAACCAGGAAAAGTTCTCAGTGAGGGTGAGCAAAAAGTTGTTTCACTAGCAGCGTATCTCGCAGAAATTAAAACGTTTTCAAATTCATCACCCATTGTTTTTGATGACCCAGTTAGTTCTCTTGATCACGTGTACCGTGAAAAAATTGCGTCCCGCCTATGCTTGGAAGCTTTATCTAGACAAATAATAATTTTCACACACGACTTGGCACTTATTATGGAAATCGATGGCAAGTGCACGGAAATGGCTTTAAGTAAGAATATACGCCCTGCCGTTTCTTCATTTACAGTTAGAAGAAATGGTAAAGATTCTGGATTCTGTCATATAGAAGCACCTTGGCGTGGAATGAGTACGAGTAGCAGGGCGCACAACTTAGAGCAGGAGCTAAATTCCTTCAAAGATCTTTATGATTCGGACATTTCAAATTACAACAAAAAATCCGCAATGCTTTACTGCCTACTAAGGGAGGCTTGGGAGTCGTCGATTGAACAGGACCTTTTCTTCGACATAGTTAGCCGCGGAAGAAATAGCGTACAAACTACCAGATTAGGCCAAATAACAATTGAACCTTCAGATGCTAACCGAGTAACTACTAACATGTCTCTTGCGAGTAGTTGGATGTATGGTCACGATAAGTCGAGATCTCTATCAGAAAATAGGCCAACGCCAGCGGAGATAAAAATTCATATTAACGAGTTGAGAACATTTGCTAGCGACATTGCTACCCGTAGAAAGGCTGCCGAAAAAGCATTCAAGGCCCAGACCCAGCCTCCCGTTAGCACCTTCGGATAAGGTTCAGCAGGTTGCCAAGGCAGGGTCGGCCCCTGCCTCGGTGTATCCCTTACCTAAAAACACAAAGAAAAACTTTTTATTTTCAAATGGATAGTGATCCGGTAAGAAGCCCGCCGGGCACCATATAGAAATGAAAAAGCCCCAGTTCGAAAGATCTGGGGCTTTTTCGTGGACGATTGGTTGATGCGTTTTTCGATGGAGGAAATCACATCAAAGCAGTGAAACTAACGGCGTGGACAGCTCGTCATGAGCATTCAATTTGAACTCCCCGAAGCTTCCAAATAGCAGCCCCGACCTAAGCCAACCTCACAGATACTTCGAAGTTGCCCACATCTACCTGCCATCAGCTTCAGGTTGAGCCTAACCACCTTCTCGTACCTCAGGCATGGGCACGAAAAAGAACGGATGGCGCCCACCCTCGGCGTGGACCTGGCGATTCAAGCCAAAGCCCAGCACAACGTTAATGACCCCCCCGATCCCCGAACACTGGGCTTACCGTATCTGGTACAGCACAGCAGCCCCTGGTTTGGGTTCGAAAGCCGGAACAGTGCGCTGCTGCAGTGGCATACCCTTGGCATCCCAAACCAAGGTGTCCGATGGGTACTCGTCCTTGCGGGTCATGGTGTCGATCTGCTTGGCGATCACCTCTGAGCTTGCAGGCACTTCCGGGTTCCATTCGAATACGCCAACTCTGCCGTAGAACACAGCCGGCGCGTCGATATCGAGGCGCCGGTCGGGGCACATGACCAAACCGCGGTCAAGCATAACCCGCAACGCGCCAACAGGTACCGCCTTCACCGTGGGCGTGGTGCGTTCGGTGCTGTGGCCTGGGCAGACATTGGCCGAGCGAGTAACCATCGCCTCGACCACTTCAAGATCGGATTGGGCCTGCGCCGAAACGGCAACGGCAGATAGGGCGAGCACTACCAGATTTGACTTCCAGGGCACGCGAAACCTCCTATGGAAAAAATACCCCAACGCTGCGGACTGCCCCCCACGTAAGAACAGTTCGTTGCCAGGAGGCACACTTGAGACCAACACGACATTTAATTTGTTCCAGTTGCTGATCGCCAGTGCTGGGCTGACCCAGGTTTGAAAGAAGCGCTCGGGACGGCATGGGCTAAGGGCCGGAGATGCCTTGTGGTCGATTATTTCCTCGCTGCCCATGACAACTTACCGCTACCGCCGCCGCCCCATCTTCTCTCCACGAATCCCCTGCCCCCGCCCTATAAAACGCAATCCCGGTAGTGCTGCTGGAACTCTCCCCTTGACCCAAGATGATCCGTCCACTGCCGAACAGGTTCGGCCTCTTGCTCGGTGAGTTTCATCTGCTGCAATTCATCATGAAGAAGGAACACAAAATCCTCTTCGTCCTGTATTCGCCGCACGTCCTGTAGGGTCCAGTGATGTTCGCTGATCAGATGGAGCCGAAGTTCGTCCATGGCTTCCAGTCTGGTCCAGATTGCCGTGCTGTCCTTGCGCATGCGCTCGGCGAAACACTTGAGTTTGTATAGCCCGAGTGCCATGCGGGTGTGTTGATCGCCCGGCTGCCCTTCCCAGCGGAGGTCGGGGTTTTCAATCAGGCGTTTCTCGTACTTATCAAGCGCCGCTACCCATTCACGATGGTGATTGAATTCTTGAACCATAGGCCGGGTCTCCACGACAGTCCTTTCGAGTGAAATCAAAACGATGTTACGGCTTGGCCCGACGGCTATTGGCGGCCAGGGTCAATTCCAGGCAGCAAAAAAGCCCGCGTTCCAGGCTGTGTGGAACGCGCTCAGGCGCAGCTCAAAGTAAGTGCCCGACTCGTCGGGGCATTCGCTTTTCGGGGTGGCCGAGGGGCCTCCCCGAACAGCGGGCATCCGTCCTGTTTTCAGGTGGGAAGACAGCCCCTTGGGCTGTTGGGGAGCTTGACGGTGCAAGCTTCAGAATCGCCCACTGATGCCCAGCAAAGGCCCCTTCTGGACGATGTCGTAGACGAAGCCATCATGGCGATAATTCACCCCCATCGCCCGGTAACCGGCCACCGCTGAAAACCCGGGCCAAAACTCCCAGCCGGCCAGCGCTGCCAGGTCCCAGTCTTCTCGAGACTGCCCGGCACCCGCCATCCCCCAGGATGACAGCCAGAATCGATCGTTCACGGCATAGTGCCCACGCAGGCCTGCCATGGCGTCTGCCCATGTGGCGTTGTCAGAGCCGGATAAGCCACCGAGTGGTCCGCCATGGAAGGTGAGGGTGGTGCCGCTGTACCAGACACGTACGCCGCCGGCGACATCCAGTCGGCGGTTTTCATCACCCAGCACCGTGTAGCCGCCCCCCAGGAACCCGGAGGCTGTCTTGCTTTCGACCTCAAGTTTGGCGCCCCCCGGCAGGTGGTTGCGGGTGTCGGTGTCGATGTACATCAGGTCGGCGAGCACGCTGTAGGGGCCCCGACGCGCCTCCCCCATCAGCATCACCGACATATCGACCGTCTTGGCGATGTCGGAGAAGTCGGACTTTATGAACTGGGTGCCCGTGCTGCTATGACCCACGTGCCCACGAATACCGGCGCCCCATACGTAAGGGCCGCCGTTGAATGTCCAGTCATCGTTGTCTGCCGCCATGGCGGGCCCGGCGGCGACAAAGGCGCCAGCCAGCAGCGCCAGATGGGCGTGCTTGCGCCACAAAGCCGAGCGGGGGTTGTCACTGTGCATGATGGTGTGTCCCTGATCAGTGATGAGTCAGCGAGAGCGCCACGCCCTCGGCCGCACAGTCCTGTGTGGGCTTCAAGCCAGCTTTTTGTGCGGCCTTGACCTCTTCCTTCGCCGCCGCCAGATCCGCCAGGAACGCCGGATTGCTATGCAAGCTCGCAACCGTCGCAGCGCCCATGATGCGGCCCGCATCGACGTCGCTCTGCCAGTGGGCGTCGCAGATGACGCGGCTCTGGCCGAATGACAACCCGCGGGTCATCAACTCGGTTGCACGGGCAGGCTGAATCTCGGCCAGCAACAGCCCCCAGGCCCAACCGGCGGCGGAGTGGCCGGAAGGCCAGGAACCATCCGTGCGCAGCAGCGGTTCCATGTCTTTGCGACAGGTCCCTTCGTTATGTGCCACGAAGGGTCGGGTGCGGTTGTAGGCATTCTTCCCGGCATAGGTGGAACCGCCCGCATCCGACAGGGTGCGCTGCATCAAGGTATAAAGATGCGGTGTATTTTTCTCGGTGATCGGCGTGCCCAGCGCACAGGCGAATGCGTTGGCCGGGCCTGGGAATGCCAGCTCCGCATCCGCCGCGGCGAGTTTCTCCCGAGCCGTACCGCGTAGCGACAGCGCTGCTCGCCGAGCCTCCTCATCCCGTGCCAGCGCCGCAGAGTCAGGCTTTGGTGGGGCGCCCAGCAACGCCAGGCGCAATGGCAGGTCTGCCGAGTTCAGATAGCCGGGGGCCAGCTTGAAGTGAGGGTCCGTGACCTTGGGCGCAGCATCGTCGGCAAGCACCAGCCCCGACCAGAGCAGGCCCGCCAGCCCCAACTGCTTATGTACTGTTTTCATCGAGTGTTCCCTTATCAAAACCGGTAAAGGGCATTCAGATAGGCGCCTGCGCCCACGTTCTCACCCGTCAGCGGGCTGTTACGGGCGTCGGAGACCAGGGCGTAGGTCTTGATGCCGCCTTCCAACGCCAGCTGTGGCTGCCATTGCCAGGTGAGGCCCAGCTTCAGGGTCACGTCGCGCATCCCGCCACCGGGGTGATATTCCTCGAAGCCGGTACGCGCGGCTTGTTGGGCGGTGACGCCGAAGCGCGCCATCATGTCTTTCTCATTGCTCCAGGTGCCGTACAGGGTCGAGTCCAGGGTCAAGGTGGAAGACAGCGCGTAGGCTGTGGCGAAACCGGCTTCCAGGAACGCGGTACGCCCCAGGCTCTCGCCACCGTAATCGCGGCTCTGGCTGGCTTGCAGCCCACGAACAAACAGGCGGCCGGCCGGCAGCACCCAGTACGCTTCCGCCCCGACCAGGGCAGTGCTGTCCAGGTTACCCATGCCTTTGAGGTAGTCATCACGACCGCCCAGGGTGTGGATTCTTTCCTTGCGGCCCTGGTCGTAGCCAATCAGCAGGGCCACTCCAAAAGGTGACAACCCCGGCAAGTCCCAACGCAGACCATCGGGGAACGCGGCAGTAAACTTGCCCCAGTTTTCGGTAGGCAAAACCGCTTTGAGTTTCAGTGACGGGAACGCGGCGTAGTGCGAAGAACCTTCATACAAGGGGCCGACGGCGAGTCCGCCACCGACGGTCACCGAGGGCTCACTTGAGTCGTCTGCGTGCGCAGGCAACGCCATCGCAAAGGCGAGGGTCGCACTGGTCATGAGCGCCGCTTTATATTTGAAAGAGTTTGAACCACCGATGGTTGTCATTGCTTCTTTCCTTGGGTGTAAAACCAAACTTATTGGCGTGGGTGCCCAGTTATAAAAGTCGAACGTTATGAGTTAGAGCTCGACGGCCTGCGGCTTCGGGAAACTCCACTTTCCATTCAAAATTTGTTCTTTCGGCTGATAAAGCCTGACCGTGTAGTTCCAGCCAGGTGTGGTAGGCAGGCAATTAGCAATCTTCCCGTCGCAACCGCCGAACTGGATGACAATCGAGCCATCCTCACTTTTCCTCGCGGTGAGGTTGTTCAACGAATAGGCGTCATAGGGGTTCTTCTGGAAGTAACCGTCGGCGTTATAAACACTGACAGACCAGAAACTATTGACCGGGACCTCTCCGACTTTGAGCCGGTAAATGGTTTTCCCATCGTTCTCAGGCATAACGCCGCCGAGGTAGATAGCGTCCTTGGCGGGGTTCCCACCCCACCCCGTCGCGGTACCGATCAAGTGATGGATGGGATTGACCGCGCCCTTGGGGCCAAAGGATTGGTTGTAGTCAGGAATCGTCGAACCCAGGACCTCCAGCGCCTCACGCACCTTGGCCTGGCTCGCCGGGTCCCACTTAGGTACTACAAACTCGCCAACCTTGGCCTGGCTGACCGCGATGGAGTCCTGCAGTGCATGGACCTTTTCAAGGTCTTTGCGATCCGCGGGATCGAAGAACGTGCGCACAGCGACAAACACATAGCGTGTGCCGATGGCCTCTTTCGTCAGTGTCTGGCGGCCAGCGCCATAAGTGACGAGGGGCACGTAGTGGTCTTCATTGATCACCGCCATGGACATGAACCGCCCACCGGCCTCAGGCAAGGTGATCGTGACGGGGCCTGCATCGAGATCGAACACGGCTGACGAATAGAGCGTGTCCCGATTCATCCGGACCACATTCTGGGCGTCAATGGCCACCGCTTCGCGGCTATGAACAAAGCGGCCCAAACTGCCACTTGCGACCATTTTTCCCAAGTAGAGGTCGGACTCGGCACGGACAAAGTTATCTACACCTACCGGTATCGCCGCCTCCGGGGATGACTGAGCGTTCGCACTTCCAAAAACCACCAGCGCCATCGCAAGGGCACAGGCCGTGGATGAATGGGACATTTAAACCTCTTGGTTTTATTAGTTGGCGTTAATTTTTTGACTGTATAAGAACGCCTTGGCGCAAACTTGCCATTTGGTGCCAAAAGCAAGGTGAGCGCGTACGCGAAGGCCGCCCCGGAAAGGGGTGAAGTGTTTGAGGGGATGGGTGTCAGAAGAGGGTGTTAACGATCCTGTTTCAAGAGCGCGCGATAGTGCGACGGCGGGCTCCCAGTCCAACGCTTGAAGGCGCGGGTAAAATGCGCTGGGTCGCTGTAGCCGACCATATAGGCAATTTCGGTCGCGCTGTATCTGCCGCTGGCAATCAACTGAAGGGCTTCACTGCGACGTGTCTCGTCACGTAAAGCGTCGAAGTCTATGCCGCAATGTTCGAGACGCCGCTGTAGCGTTCGAGCAGACAGCCCAATTTTTCTTGAAATAGAGGCAAGTTTGGAAACCTCCTGATCGGCTATCTGCTGGGCGAGCACATCAGCAGCGTCAGCGGTCGACTTCAAGGCTTGGGTGGTTTTCCAGGCCACATCTCGGAAAGGCTGCAGGGGGATCTCGAGCAACTCACGATCAAATTCGATCATGTTGTGCGCAGCGTTCATTACGAGGTTCGGCCCCAGGTGCTCTTCAAGCGCCTCGTCGCCTCGTTCTCGCGGATTTTTTAAATGTACCCGTATAGCGCCTGGCGCGCCGGACATGAGCGGCACTTTTCTCAGCACCGCAAGGGTGCCGAAAATGACCTGCTTCGGATCAGCCCCGTGGTGCCCGGTAAAGTGTTGGATCAGTTTCGTCGTGCGCCCTTCGGTGACGATCTTTACTTCGCTTCCCTGATGCAGCAAATCCGTGTGCACCGCCGCCGCCGCACACGCCTGAGCAAGGTTGGTCGAGCCCAATATCAATTCGCCCCACATGCCGGTTGAGCGCATATCGGTGAGGTGCCCTATCATCGCCCCGCCGAAGGGGTCCTGTGCGATAGCGGCCATTTCATTGGCGATATGAAAGCAGGCCGCTCGCGGTACCCAAGCTTCTGGGTTTTGAAAAACATGCGGAGAAATACCGAACCGTCGAAAGAACTCCAGTGGCGACACCCCTCGCATACTCAGATAGGGGGCGACTTGCCTGAGTGTGCTGAGTCTGATGGCGGGCGCAGCATTCGTCATGGGTGTCCGTTCCTGGTTCTAAAGGCAATGCATTTGAAAACCGTCTTGGCATGCTGGCATAGCATAGGCAAATTGTTTGCCAAAATCGCGCGATCGACAGCACTGTCACCCTGAGCATCGATTCAGCGGCAAGCTCATCACTTACACACGAAAAAGCCCCAGGTCAAAGAACCTGGGGCTTTTGTAGAGGCGGGGCAAAGACCGCAACGCTCATCCTTCGCTTCAGACCCGAGCGGGTGACACGATGATTTTCACGTTGTGTTCCTTGTTTTTGACCAGTTCCTCGAAGCCCTGGCCCACGATCTGTTCCAACTGAATGCGCCCCGTCACCAGTGGCGTGATGTCCAGCCGACCATCGGCGATAAAAGCGATCACGTCAGCGAATTCACCGTTATAGGCCAGCGCGCCGAGTACCTGTTTTTCCGTCGCCACCAACTCGAAAAAGTTGAACTCACTGGGCTCCTCGAAGATGCCCACCAGTACGCACTTGCCGGCCTTGCGGATCAGGTCGATCGCGAGCTTGGCCGTGTGTTTGTTGCCGATGCATTCGAAACTGACATCCGCGCCGAGCCCGCCCGTCAGGCGTCGTACCTCGGCCAGGGCATCGCATTGATTGGGATCGAGCACATGGGTCGCCCCCACTTCCCGGGCCTTGGCCTTGCGCGCTCCGGACATCTCCAGGGCGATCACCTGAGCCGCACCCGCCGCCTTGGCGCACATGATGGTGCACAGGCCAATGGTGCCCGCGCCGACCACCACCACGTTTTGCCCCAACAGGCTTCCGGCCTTTTTCACCGCGTGCATGCCCACCGCCAGAGGCTCGATCAGTGCGCCGGCTTCAGCCGGAAAGTTCGCCGGCAACTTGTACAGCAGGTTGGCTGGCACGTTGACCAGTTCGGCGAAGGCGCCGTTGTTCATCAGGCCGGTGAAAGCCAGGTTCTCGCAAATGTTGTATAGCCCGTGGGTGCAGTAGTAGCAGGTGCCGCAATGTTGGCACGCATCGGCCGCCACCGGCTCGCCGACGCTGAAGCCCTGCACGCCGGCACCGAGTTCGACGATCTCGCCACAAAACTCGTGACCGAGAATGCACTGGCCTTTTATCCCGGTCAGCGGGTGCGGGGCGTCAACCGGTATGAACACCGGGCCGGCCACGTACTCATGCAAATCCGAGCCGCAAATGCCGCACCATTGCACTCGGATCTGCACCCAACCGGCAGGCGGCGAAACGGGCAGTGGAACGTCTTCGACGCGGATATCGTTACGACCGTGCCAGACAGCGGCACGCATGCTGCGTTGCGAGTTGAGCGAAAGGGTCATAGCGAAGGCTCCTTGATACGGTTGGCACTGACGCGCCGGACGGTTTGCCAGAGCCAGAGCAAGGCCGGTGCCAGCTCCGCAAGAACGCCCGCACAGCCCTTTTTTAGAGCGGCCCAATGGAAACCACGGAGGGCCGCCATCGCGTTCAAATGAGACGCGCCATGCCAGACGGCACGCGATAGCGACGAGACCGTGAGACGTTGCGTCTCATCGCCAGCCCCGGTACCCACGGGCGACGCTCGATCGGGCCAAGCCACCGCTATGACGTTTTGTCAGCCCACCCCGGTCTACCGCGCGCCCTGCCCCCGCCCGACCATCAGGCGCAGCCAACCAGCGCAACGACGCGTTCACTCGGTTGGTGTGTCCTGCAATGTCGCGCGCAGCACCTGTTCAAGCTGGGTAAAGAATGCGTGGATATGCGCCTGTTTCAACGCCTGGGGCCGGGTGACTAGGTAGACCTCCATCGGCGGCAGTTCAATCTCCTGGAACACTTCGCTCAGGCCCTCGGCCAGGATACGCGGCAGCACCGCCACGCCCATGCCGCGCCTCACCGATTCCAGCTGCACGGCAAATGAGTTCACGCGGATCGGCGCATGGTCCAGGCCGGCGGCCTTTGCCGCGCGCATTTGCGGCAGCAGGTCCAACGGCGGGAGCAAGGCGATACAGGCCGCCGTGGCCGGCGTCATCGCCGGAAAACGTTGCAGGTAACCGGCATCGGCGAAGACGCCATAGGCCAGCGTGCCCAGCGCTCGATAAATCAGCGAGGGCTCACCCAGGTGCGCTGTGCGCACAGCGATGTCGGCCACGCCACGTACGATCTTGTGAAAGTCGGTGGTGATCTGCAGTTCCACCGAGCAGCCAGGGTGCAACGCGGTAAAACGATTCGCGGCCTCCAGTATGCAGGTCGCAAACCCTTCTCCCGCACTGATCAGCACGGTGCCGCTTAGCGCTGCCTGCGCCCCGCCCCCTTCCACCGTCGTCTGGCGGCGCAGGCCGGCTTCGGCCGCCAATGCCACGTCCACCAGGGATTGCCCCCGCGAGGTCAGCCAGCAGCCCTCGACCCCGCGCTCGACCAATGGCTCACCCAAGGCCGCTTCCAGTTGGCTCAGGCGTCGGGAAACGGTCGACGCAGCGACACCGAGCAACTGGCCTGCCTGCAGAAAGCTGCCCCGCCGCGAGACCGCCAACAGCAGGCGCAGATCATCCCAATTTGCTTGCAGCGCCATATCCGTGTTCTTCCCTGGTCTGCAAATGTGCAAAGCCATTATGCAGCAGTCGCCGTTTTCCGGGCGCGGTCTCAGCGGTATATCTAGCGGCCTTTCAAACCATGGATATGGCCTGTATGAACACGAACCCCAACCGCTTGCGCAGCACCTTTGTGACAGGTGCCACCGGCTTGCTGGGCAACAACCTGGTCAGGGAGCTGGTCGCACGCGGCTATGCGGTCAAGGCGCTGGTGCGCTCGCAGGCCAAGGGCGAACAGCAGTTCAACGACCTGCCGAGCGTGGAACGGGTGGTGGGTGACATGGCTGACGTCGATACGTTCGCGGCGGCCCTGCAAGGCTGCGACACGGTGTTCCATTGCGCGGCGTTCTTTCGCGATAACTACAAGGGCGGCAGCCATTGGCAAGCCCTCGAAAGGATCAACGTAGTCGGCACCCGAGCGCTGCTCCAGCATGCCTATGACGCGGGTGTCAGAAGGTTTGTGCATACCTCTTCGATTGCCGTGCTCGACGGTGCGCCGGATACGCCTATCGATGAGACGTGCCTGCGGGCCGAAGCCGATGCGGACGCCTACTACCGCAGCAAGATCCTCGCTGACCGTGAGGTGCTGGCGTTTCTTCAAACCCATCCGCAGATGCACGCGTGCATGGTGCTGCCCGGCTGGATGTGGGGGCCTGGCGACCGCGGGCCGACGTCCTCGGGACAATTGGTCAAGGACGTCATCAACGGCAAGCTTCCGGGGCTGATCCCCGGCACCTTTTCGTTGGTCGACGCCCGCGATGTGGCCTGGGCACTCATTGCCGCCGCCCAGAACGGGCGACGCGGCGAACGTTATCTCGCGGCTGGCCGCAACTTGACCATGCGCCAATTAATCCCGCTGCTGGGGCGTATCGCGGGCGTCCAGACACCTTCCCGGCAACTGCCCCTGCCGGCGCTTTACCTGTTGGCCGCCGTGCAAGAGACCTATGCCTACCTGACCGGCAAGCCCATTTTGCTGAGCATGGCGACCTTGCGACTATTGATACGAGAAGAGCACCGCACCTGCTTTAACCACCGCAAGAGTGAAGATGAGCTCGGCCTGAGTTTCCGTACCTTGGAACAAACCCTCACCGACACGGTGGCTTGGTACCAGCAACACGGCAGGGGGTAAAAACCAGGCCAAAAAGCCCAACGCCAGTCAGTTAAGGCTTTTCTGTAGGAGCGAGCTTGCTCGCTCCTACAGAAGACGATGTACGCTTAACTGGCTGGCATTATTTTTGGATCAACGCTTGCGCAACGCCTCCAACCGCGCCGGCAGGTCTTCCTCGGGGAATCGCTCATGCAAGGCCAGCAGCTTCTCATCCGCCGCCTTGGTTTCCCCTGCCAGACGCAGGTTCACAATCTCCTGCAACCCTTCCTCCAACGAAGGCACTGCCACCGGCGCGCGCTTGCTCAGCTTCACCGCCGATTGATCCGCCAGCGCTCCGGCAATCTCAGCCTGAACCGGCGCACGCTCAGCCTGGGGGGCGGCGGCGATTCGAGCCATCGGCGCAGGTGCAGGCAACGCTTGCGGCGCAGGGCGGGCAGCTTCTTCGTGCAGGGCGGAAAAGGTCGCCGTGGAGATTTCGGGTTGCGGCACTGGCGAGCGCATCACCACACCGATCATCAGCGCCAGGCCGGCCACGGTGGCGAATGCCATCTGCCAGCGCGGGCGTTGGCAGGCTTGCAACCAACGTTGCCACAAGCTCGGTTGCGGCGCTGGGGCCTCGCGGCGCGCGGCGTTGAGGATGAAGGCGTCGATGGACGCTGGCGGTTCGCCGCCGCTGTGCTGACGAAAATGCTGGAGCAGCAAGTCGTCGGGATCCGGGGTGTGTCGGGAGTCGGTCATGCGGGTATCTCCTCGGCCAGCAGGCGCCGGAGTTTCTGCTGGGCGTAACGCAGGCGGCTTTTTACGGTTTCCAGCGGGGCTTTGGTGAGGGCAGCGATTTGCGGCACTTCGAGGTCGCCATGCAAGCGCAGCAGGAAGACTTCGCGCTGGTCTTCGGGCAGGTCTTGCAGCGCGGCTTCGAGGCGCGCCTGGTCGCGGCTCAGGCTCAGTTGCTGCTCGGGGCCGGCCGTGTCGTCGGGCTGAGCATGCAACTGCTCATCGTAGCTGTCGTGCAACGGGTTGTGGATGCCGTGCTTGCGCCAATGGTCAATGAGGCGGTTGCGGGCGATCTGAAACAGCCATGTACGAAAACTCGCCCGGCCTTGTGGCTGGGTGGTGCTGCGGATCAGGCTGAGCCAGGTGTCCTGATAGATTTCCTCGGCCAGCTCGGCCTTGTTGCTCAGGGACACGAGGAAGCGATAGAGACCTTGGCGGTGCCGCGCGTACAAGGCTTCGAATGCGGCGGCGTCACCGGTTCGGTAGCGGGCCAGCAGCGATTCGTCGCTGGGTGAATCATCTGGAACAGCCATGTAGGGGGCGAACTCCTTTTTAAAGTTGAACCCGATCTAAATGTGGAAGGATCAAAACTTTTCCTTAAACAACCGCATTTTTGTGGCGAGCGGGCTTGCCCCGCGTTGGGCTGCGTAGCAGCCCCAATAAAAGCGCTGCAGTGTGTCAGGCAGCTCCGGGGCTGTGTTTTGGGGCTGCTGCGCAGCCCAACGCGGGGCAAGCCCGCTCGCCACAACAGCCCGCTCGCCACAGGCGATTCCAGTTTGCTGCGCCACAGCGCCAAGCCGGAGATTTATAGGGACCTGCCACATTTGATCAGTGTCATGTTCGAGATCAGGGTTTGAGACCTTGGGCCAGTTCCACCAGTTGCACGAACTCGTTGCGCAGCCCGAACGGGTCATCGCCACGGGCCGAGCGCGCCAGTGCGGCAGTGTCCTGCAAACTCATGCTGCCAGTGTAGCGGCCATCGCCCTTGAGCTGTTGGGCGAAGGCCGCCACGGCCGCGGAGAAGCGCAGGTCGTCACTGGCCTTGGTGGTTACGTTGCTGACGGGCCGTTCGATCAGTTGGCTGTCACCTCCCGCAGCAGGCTTGTAGCGCACACGCACCATGGCCAGTTCGCCCGTGTTGTGTTCAGCCTTCGGCTCGCGGGTGTAACGCAAAGGCTCCAACCAACCTTTCTCGCCCTTCGGCACAATTTCGTACAGCGCGGTAACCGTGTGCCCCGCGCCGATTTCGCCAGCGTCGACTTTGTCGTTGTTGAAATCCTCACGCTTCAGCGCACGGTTTTCATAGCCCAGCAGGCGATATTCACTGACACGCGCCGGGTTGAATTCCACCTGCAACTTCACATCCCGCGCCACCACCGACAGGGTCGAACTGAGTTGATCCACCAGCACTTTGCGGGCTTCACGCAGGTTGTCGATGTAGGCGTAGTTACCATCGCCCGCATCGGCCAGTTGTTCCATCAAGTGTTCGTTGTAGTTATCCACACCGAAGCCCAGGGTGGTCAGCGAAACGCCGCTTTTACGCTGGTCGACGGCCATTTGCTTGAGGCTGTCGAAGTCGCTGACGCCCACGTTGAAGTCACCGTCGGTGGCCAGCAGGATGCGGTTGATGCCCTTGTCGATAAACCCCTTGCGGGCCATCTGGTAGGCCAGTTCGATGCCGGATGCGCCGGCGGTGGCACCACCGGCAGTGAGCTGGTCGATAGCACTGCGGATCTTGGCCTTGTCGCGACCGGAAGTCGGTTCGAGCACCACGCGGGACTCGCCGGCGTAGACCACCAACGACACACGGTCCTGGTCGCGCAGTTGATCTACCAGCACTTTCAGGGTGCTTTTCACCAGAGGCAAACCTTCGCGGCGGTCCATGGAGCCGGACACATCCACCAGAAACACCAGATTGGCCGGCGCCAGGTCGGCCACAGCGCGGTCATAGGCCTTGATGCCAATGCGCAGCAGTTGAGTGCGGGGGTTCCATGGGGTGGCGGCGACTTCGGTGGTCACGCCAAAGGGTGAGCCGTCGGTGGGCAACGCGTAGCTGTAGGGGAAATAGTTGACCATTTCCTCCAATCGCACAGCGCCTTCGGGCGGCAGGCTGCCTTGATTGAGGAAACGTCGTACGTTGGCGTAGCTGCCGGTGTCGACATCGACGCTGAACGTCGAGACGGGCGTTTCCGCCACACGGTGCACGGGGTTGTCCGGCAGGTTTTCGTATTGCTCACGGGGCTCGCTGCGATAGTCCAGCACGGCGGATTCCTGCACGAGCATCGGCGCAGGCATCGCCACGCGCTTGACCAAAGCGCCCTGGACCTGCGCGCTGTGCAGCTCGGCGATGGGCGCAGGCTCAATCGGCTGGGCGACCTCAGGGGCTGACGACAGCCCGCACCCGGCCAGTGTAACCAGCAAGGTAACGGCAAAGCCCTGGGCCGCAGGACGCAACAACAGCAGAGTGTGGGACATGAGCTGAACCTCGTGAATGAATAATCCGTTCACAAGGTCAGACGCAAGCTTAGGGCGGTTCGGGTTAAGGGGGTGTCAGAAATTTTGTGTTCGGGCATAACATGAGTAAGAGGTGCATGTATGCCAACCAAAAAGAAACCCGCGTTGCGAGAGCTGCCGAAAATCCCGAAAGAGCTGCTCGAGCAATTCACCGA
>Ga0207655_1000443_pt1 | contig 55002 bp, 50 predicted proteins | sample KBSM44metaG_FD_184398 | JGI IMG/M metagenome (GOLD analysis project Ga0207655, IMG submission 184398) | Miscanthus rhizosphere microbial communities from Kellogg Biological Station, Michigan, USA - KBS M4-4 metaG (SPAdes) (version 2) | ecosystem: Host-associated > Plants > Roots > Rhizosphere >...
CAGGCAGTCTCGCAATTGATAAAACCCTGCCAAGGAGATTCATGATGTTTGCGAAAGCTGTAGCGGTATCCCTGCTGACCCTCGCCAGCGCCTCTGTCTTCGCCGCCGAGTGCTCGGTAACTGTCGAATCGACGGACCAAATGTCCTATACCACCAAGGAATTCACCGTCGACAAGAGCTGCAAGGAATTCACCGTCAAACTGACCCACTCCGGCAACCTGCCGAAGAACGTCATGGGCCACAACCTGGTGATCAGCAAGACTGCCGACATGCAGGGCATTGCTACCGAAGGCATGAGCCAGGGCATTGAAAAGGGTTACCTTAAGGAAGATAACGCCAACATCATCGCCCACACCGCAATGATCGGTGCGCCAGAAAAAGAAACCGAAGTGAAGTTCGACACTTCCAAGCTGGAAGCCGGTGGTGACTACAGCTTCTTCTGCACCTTCCCGGGCCACATCTCGATGATGAAAGGCAAGGTCATCGTCAAGTAACGATAGCGCTGCAGGGCTTTCGGGCCTATTCGCGGGCACGCCCGCTCCCACAGGTACACCACAAGGTTCAGCTTGCGTGGTGTATCTGTGGGTGCGGGCGTGCCCGCGAAGCTTTCATGGGGCGAACGGCAGTTCGCGCTTGTGCTGGGTCTTGCGGTAGGTGGCGACGATGATGTCGAACGCTGCCTGGTCAACCGGCTGCCCATGCAGGAAGGCATCGATCTGCTGGTAGGTCACGCCATGCGACGCTTCGTCCGGCTTGCCCGGCTCCAGGTCTTCCAGGTCCGCCGTCGGCACTTTCTCCACCAGTGGCTCCGGTGCGCCGAAGCTGCGTGCAATCGCTCGCACCTGGTTCTTCACCAGCCCGCTCAGCGGCGCCAGGTCGCAGGCACCATCACCAAACTTGGTGAAGAAGCCCATCACCGCCTCGGCAGCGTGGTCGGTACCGATCACCAGGCCTGCGCGGGCGCCAGCGATGGTGTATTGGGCGACCATGCGCGTACGCGCCTTGACGTTGCCGACCACGAAGTCCACCAACGTCGGCGAGCCGTTCTTCAACTCCACCACTTCAGCCGCCAAAGCCCGTACCGCCGGGGCAATGTCCACGGTGTGCACTTCATCGGCCTTGATCACGTCCAGGCAGGCCTGGGCGTCATGCTCGTCATGCTGCACCTGGTACGGCAGGCGCACGGCTATGAAGGTGTAGGCCTTGTCGCCGGTCTCGGCGCGCAACTCGTTGATGGCGCGCTGGGCGAGCAGGGCGGCAGTCAGCGAGTCGACGCCACCGCTGATGCCCAGCACCAGGGTCTTGAGCCGGGCGTTGGCCAGGCAGCCCTTGATGAACGCCACGCGCCGGGCAACTTCGGCCTCAAGCGCTGCAGCGTCGGCGAACGGCGGCTGTACCTTCAGCGCCTGGGCAATCTCTTGCTGAACCGCTTGCATGGGTTACTCCTTGCTGGGGACTTTGAATACGTGGCGCATGTAGGCGACGAAGTTCTCGTCGCGGCACTGGGTCTTGGCGGCTTCGTCCGAGATCTTGGCCACCGGCGCGCCGTTGCAGTCGGTCATTTTAAGCACGATGCTCATTGGCGCCACACCCGGGATGTCGCAGGTCAGGTTGGTGCCGATGCCAAAACTGACGTTGATGCGACCGCGCAGGGCACGGAAGATCTCCAGCGAGCGGGTCAGGTTGAGGCCATCGGAAAACACCAGGGTCTTGGTCATCGGGTCGATACCCAGTTTCTGGTAATGGGCGATGGCCTTTTCTGCCCAGGCCACCGGCTCGCCCGAGTCGTGGCGCAGGCCGTCGAACAGCTTGGCGAAGTACAGATCGAAGTCGCCGAGGAAGGCATCCATGGTGATGCAGTCGGTCAGTGCGATGCCGAGCAGGCCGCGGTACTCGCGCACCCAGCAGTCCAGCGCGGCAATCTGGCTGTCGATCAGCCGTGGGCCGAGCTGCTGGTGGGCCATGATCCATTCATGGGCCATGGTGCCTAGCGGCTTGATATCCAGTTTCCATGCCAGGTCGACATTGCTGGTGCCGACGAAGCGGGCCGGAAAATCATCGCGCAACACGCGAACCACTTCTTCCTGCACGCGGCTGGAGAAGCGTCTACGGGTACCGAAGTCGGCTACCTGCAGTTCGGCCAGTTCTTCGTCGCTGGCATGCGCGCGCAGCCAGTCGAACTTGCGGTACAGCTGGTCGCGCGCCTCGGCCAGGCGCATGTGCGGGTGCAGCTGGCGGTTGCGCACTTCGCTGATGATGGCCAGCAACGGCACTTCGAACAGGATTACATGCAGCCATGGGCCTTTCAGGCGCAGGAACAGCTGGTCGTTCTCGATGCCGACGCGCACATAGCGCAAGTTGAAGCGAAACAGGCGCAGAAAGCGCAGGAAGTCGGGCTTGAGGAAGCTGATGCGTTCCAGGAAAGGCAGTTGGCCATCGTCCAGGGTAAGGTCGTTGAGCCGTTCCAGCTGGTTGCGGATCTCGCCGAGGTAAGGGCGCAAGTCCTCGCCGTTGCGGCAGCGGAATTCCCATTCGACGTCGGCGTCCGGGTAGTTGTGCAGCACACCCTGCATCATGGTGAGTTTGTAGAAGTCGGTGTCGAGCAGGTTGTGCACGATGCGCTCGGCGAATGCGCTCTCGCTCATCAAGTGGGGCTCCGGGAGCGCGAATGGCCGACATTGTGCCAGCCTTTTGCGCCTTGTTGTGCCTGTTCCGGCCCGCGAAGAAGCCAGAACAGCCAAAACAGAGGTGTTTTTCCGTGCACCGGCTAGCCTTCAAACGGTGCCGCCTGTAGCAGTCGCGCACCAGCGGTGTGCACTTCGGTGACGTCCGCTGTTACAGGGCGGTTGCACGTAAACACTTGCCGAGGTTGCAATGATGGCACCAGGCGGTTGCTCCTTGTCTGTACGTGTGGTGGCGCCCGCCGCACGGCAGACGGTTGCACGCTCAATAAAGAAAAGGCCGCCGGTCGCCTGCTGGCACCCTGCACAGTGTGTTTTCCCGGAAGACAAAACCTATGGCACGGCCCTTGCTCAGAGCACAGGGCTGAGAAGTTGTAGTGCCAACCAAAAAAAACTCTAGGAGCACCACCTCATGTCGCAGACGTTTTACAAGAAAGGTTTCCTGGCTCTGGCCGTAGCTACGGCACTGGGTGTTTCTTCGTATGTTCAGGCCGACGTCAAGATCGGTGTAGCGGGCCCCATGACCGGGGCAAACGCAGCGTTTGGCGAGCAGTACATGAAAGGTGCGCAGGCAGCGGCCGACAAGATCAACGCCGCCGGTGGCGTGAACGGCGAGAAAATCGTCCTGGTCAAAGGCGATGACGCCTGTGAACCGAAGCAGGCCGTGGCCGTGGCCAACCGCCTGGTGGATCAGGACAAGGTGATCGGCGTGGTCGGCCACTTCTGTTCCTCCAACACCATCCCGGCGTCCGAGGTGTATGACGAGGCGGGTGTCATCGCCATTACTCCGGGCTCCACCAACCCACAGGTTACCGAGCGCGGCCTGAGCGCCATGTTCCGCATGTGCGGCCGTGACGACCAGCAGGGTATCGTCGCTGGCGACTACATCGTCGACGTGCTCAAGGGCAAGAAAGTCGCGGTACTGCACGACAAGGACACCTACGGCCAGGGCCTGGCGGACGCGACCAAGGCGCAGCTGGAAAAACGCGGCGTGAAGCCAGTGTTGTACGAAGGCCTGACCCGTGGCGAGAAAGACTTCAGCGCCGTGGTGACCAAGATCCGCTCCACCGGCGCCGACGTGGTCTACTTCGGTGGTCTGCACCCGGAAGCTGGCCCGCTGGTACGCCAGCTGCGCGAGCAGGGCCTGAAGGACGTCAAGTTCATGTCCGATGACGGCATCGTCACCGACGAACTGGTGTCCACCGCTGGCGGTGCGCAGTACGTCGATGGCGTGTACATGACCTTCGGTGCCGACCCGCGCCTGCTGCCAGACAGCAAGGCGGTGGTGGAGGAGTTCCGTAAGGCCGGTACCGAACCTGAAGGCTACACCCTGTACGCCTATGCCTCGCTGCAGGCCCTGGCCGCCGCGTTCAATGGCGCCAAGTCGAACAAAGGCGAAGACGCTGCCAAGTGGCTCAAGGCCAACCCGGTGCAGACCGTCATGGGCGAGAAAAAGTGGGACAGCAAAGGTGATTTGACCGTCTCCGACTATGTGGTCTACCAGTGGGACAAAGACGGTAAATACCACCAGCTGGAAAAACAAAAATAAAAACGGCCCACGGCCCGGGCTGATGCTCGGGCCCAAGCCCCGCGGTACCAGTCTTTATTCGTAGATCTGCACAGTTCTGCGCTGCGAGGGCCCCGCTCAGGTGGCCCGCGCCGTGGTCGGCGCTCGTGCAATCTCAATCAGGTGAGATTGCGTTATGGATGGTATTTTCCTGCAGCAACTGGTCAACGGCCTGACCCTCGGGTCGGTCTATGGCCTGATCGCCATCGGCTACACAATGGTCTATGGCATCATCGGCATGATCAACTTCGCGCACGGCGAGGTGTATATGATTTCCGCGTACCTCGCGGCAATCAGCCTGGCATTGCTGGCTTACTTCGGCGTCGAGTCGTTCCCGCTACTGATGTTGGGCACGCTGTTGTTCACCGTCGTCGTCACGGGCGTCTATGGCTTCACCATCGAGCGCATCGCCTACAAACCCCTGCGTAACTCCACCCGTCTGGCGCCGCTGATCAGTGCCATCGGCATTTCGCTGATCCTGCAGAACTACGCTCAGATCAGCCAGGGCGCCCGCCAGCAAGGCGTGCCAACCTTGCTGGAAGGTGCCATGCGTGTCGAAGTCGGCACCGGCTTCGTGCAACTGACCTATACCAAGATCTTCATTCTGGTGGCAGCCTTCGTCGGCATGGGCCTGCTGACCTACGTGATCAAGTACACCAAGCTCGGCCGCATGTGCCGTGCCACCCAGCAAGACCGCAAGATGGCCTCGATCCTGGGCATCAACACCGACCGGGTAATCTCCTACGTGTTCGTCATCGGTGCAGTGATGGCCGCCCTGGCCGGCGTGCTGATCACCATGAACTACGGCACGTTCGACTTCTATGCCGGCTTCATCATCGGTATCAAGGCATTCACCGCCGCGGTGCTCGGGGGTATCGGCTCACTGCCTGGCGCCATGCTCGGCGGCATCATCCTGGGTATTTCCGAGTCACTGTTCTCTGGCTTGATCAACTCCGACTACAAGGATGTGTTCAGCTTCTCGCTGCTGGTGATGATCCTTATCTTCCGCCCACAAGGCCTGCTGGGTCGCCCGCTCGTGGCTAAGGTGTGATGAACATGTCCGTTGCCAAAACTGCCTCTGTTAGCGAAACCAAGGGTTTCGACATTAAACGCAGCCTGCTGGAGACCCTCGTCGCTGGCCTGCTGGCACTCATCGTGTTTGGCCCGGTCGTTGGCGTGGTGCTCGACGGCTACACCTTCAATGCCGAGCCGCGCCGCGTGGCGTGGCTGGTCGGTGGTGTGATGGTCGGGCGCTTCCTGCTCAGCCTGTTCCTGCAGACCGCCCCTGGGCAGCGCATGCTCCAGGGCTTCGACAGCGGTGGCTCGGGCGTGCATGTGAATGCCCCGGACTACAAGTCGCGCCTGCGCTACATCATCCCTGCACTGATCGTGATTGCCATCGTCTTCCCGATCTTCGCCAACAAGTACCTGCTGACCGTGGTCATCCTCGGCCTGATCTACGTGCTGCTGGGCCTTGGCCTGAACATCGTGGTCGGCTTGGCCGGCCTGCTCGACCTGGGCTACGTGGCGTTCTACGCCATCGGTGCCTACGGCCTGGCGCTGGGTTACCAGTACCTCGGCCTGGGCTTCTGGAGCGTGCTGCCGCTGGCGGCCATCGCTGCGGCGCTGGCGGGGTGCATCCTTGGTTTCCCGGTGCTACGAATGCACGGTGACTACCTGGCGATCGTGACCCTGGGCTTTGGCGAGATCATCCGCCTGGTGCTGAACAACTGGCTGTCGTTCACCGGTGGCCCCAACGGCATGCCGGCGCCTTCGCCAACCTTCTTCGGCCTGGAGTTCGGCCGCCGGGCCAAGGATGGCGGGGTGCCGATCCACGAGTTCTTCGGCTTCGAGTACAACGCCAACCTCAAGTTCGTGTTCATCTACGCCGTGCTGTTCCTGGTTGTGCTGGCCGTGCTGTATATCAAGCACCGCCTGACCCGCATGCCGGTCGGCCGGGCCTGGGAGGCGCTGCGCGAAGACGAAATCGCCTGCCGTTCGATGGGCTTGAACCACGTGCTGGTCAAGCTTTCGGCGTTTACCTTGGGTGCCTCCACCGCCGGCTTGGCCGGGGTGTTCTTCGCCACCTACCAGGGCTTCGTCAACCCGTCGTCATTCACCTTCTTCGAGTCGGCGCTGATCTTGGCCATCGTCGTACTGGGTGGCATGGGGTCGACCGTGGGCGTGGTCATCGCGGCGTTCGTGCTTACAGTGGCGCCGGAGCTGCTGCGCAGCTTCTCCGAGTACCGGGTGTTGCTGTTCGGCGTGTTGATGGTGCTGATGATGATCTGGCGACCGCGTGGGCTGATCCGCATCAGCCGTACCGGTGTGACCCCGCGTAAAGGAGTGGCGCCATGAGCGACGATATCATTCTCTCGGTCGACAACCTGATGATGCAGTTCGGTGGCATCAAGGCGCTCAGCGACGTCAGCCTCAAGGTCCGGCGCAATCAGATCTTTGCCTTGATCGGCCCCAACGGCGCCGGCAAGACCACGGTATTCAACTGCCTGACCGGCTTCTACAAGGCCAGTGGCGGGCGTATCGAGCTGAACGTGCGCGGCAGCCACACCAACGTCATCCAGCTGCTTGGCGAACGCTTCCAGGCGGCCGATTTCGTGTCGCCTGCGCGCTTTGCCAACCGCATGTACTACAAGATGTTCGGCGGCACCCACCTGGTCAACCGCGCGGGCCTGGCGCGCACCTTCCAGAACATTCGCCTGTTCAAGGAAATGTCGGTGGTGGAGAACCTGCTGGTGGCCCAGCACATGTGGGTCAATCGCAACCTGCTGGCCGGGGTGCTCAACACCAAGGCCTACCGCAAGGCCGAAAGCGATGCGTTGGACCACGCGTTCTACTGGCTTGAAGTGGTCGACCTGGTCGACTGCGCCAACCGCCTGGCCGGCGAGTTGTCGTACGGCCAGCAGCGGCGCCTGGAAATTGCCCGAGCCATGTGCACACGGCCGAAAATCATCTGCCTGGATGAACCGGCGGCGGGCCTGAACCCCCAGGAAACCGAAGCCCTCAGCCGCATGATCCGCGTACTGCGTGACGAGCACGACATCACCGTGGTGCTGATCGAGCATGACATGGGCATGGTCATGAGCATTTCCGACCATATCGTGGTGCTGGACCATGGCAACGTGATTGCCGAAGGCGCGCCGCAGGACATCCGCCACAACCCGACGGTGATCGCCGCCTACCTGGGTGCAGACGAAGAGGAACTGGTATGAGTGCACCCATTCTGGAGCTGAAGGACCTGGACGTGTTCTATGGGCCGATCCAGGCGTTGAAAAAGGTCTCGATGCACATCAACGAAGGTGAGACGGTCAGCCTGATTGGTGCCAACGGTGCCGGTAAGTCGACCCTGCTGATGTCGATTTTCGGCCAGCCGCGGGCAGCGTCTGGGCATATCGTCTATCGCGGCACCGACATTACCCGCAAGTCGTCGCACTACATCGCCTCCAACGGTATTGCCCAGTCGCCGGAAGGGCGCCGGGTGTTCCCTGACATGACCGTCGAGGAAAACCTGATGATGGGTACCATCCCCATCGGCGACAAACATGCCGACGAAGACATGCAGCGCATGTACGAGTTGTTCCCACGCTTGAAGGAGCGGCGTAACCAGCGGGCCATGACCATGTCCGGTGGCGAGCAGCAGATGTTGGCTATTGCCCGGGCGCTGATGAGCCGGCCGAAGTTGTTGTTGCTGGACGAGCCCTCGCTGGGGCTGGCGCCGATCGTGGTCAAGCAGATCTTCTCGACCTTGCGAGAGCTGGCCAAGACCGGGATGACCATCTTCCTGGTGGAGCAGAACGCCAACCATGCGCTGAAACTGTCGGACCGGGCGTATGTGATGGTCAACGGGCAGATTCGCATGACCGGGACCGGGCAGGAGCTGTTGGTCAACGAGGAGGTGCGTAACGCCTACCTTGGCGGGCACTGAGTTGTATTCGGGGGCTGCAATGCAGCCCCATTCTCAATGTGGACAACTTGCCGCGTCTTGCTCTCGACACACACCAATACTCCCTCACAAACCCTTGTTTCCACAAAGTTGATCTTGTCCACGGATAATGTGGAACCGCCTGTGGAAAACATGGTGGCATCTCGCTCCAGCCCACTGATACCAGGCTCTGCAGCAATGCGATCATTTTTTGATCACATCCCCGTTGTGGATGATTTTCCAAGGTTTCCCACAGCCCTGAAAGCACCCCGGAATTAGCGCCGAACCTGTGCATAACTCTGTGCAAAAACCTTGGACAGACCGCTGCAGGCGGCATGCTTGAAAGCCTTGCGCCATCACCTGAAAGATATCCACCGACCACGGAGCGCTGAATGGGTTCCGCACGGTGGAAAAGTTGCCCCCAATCCGTGGGGAAAGCCTTGTGGATAACATGCGCATACCTGTCGGCGAGCCCTCTGCCACAAGGGTTTGCCGAATATGAACAAAAAATGATCAGTGCCTTGAACGGCTTGCTGCCGGCGCTTGGCGAGGGCATGCTGCAAAGCTGCCATGAGAACCTACCTTGAGGAACAGAGCATGACGTCCACCGTATTCATCACTGGTGCCACTTCCGGTTTCGGTGAGGCCACCGCCCGCCGCTTCGCTGAGGCTGGCTGGAAGCTGGTGCTCACTGGCCGCCGCAAGGAGCGCCTGGACGCCCTGTGCGCCGAGCTGTCGGCAAAGACCGAAGTGCATGGCCTGGTGCTCGACGTACGTGACCGCAAGGCCATGGAGCAGGCCATCGCCAATCTGCCGGCCGGGTTCGAAAAGATTCGCGGCCTGGTCAACAACGCCGGCCTTGCATTGGGTGTGGATGCGGCGCAGAACTGTAGCCTGGACGACTGGGAAACCATGGTCGATACCAACATCAAGGGCCTGATGTACACCACCCGGCTGCTGCTGCCACGGCTGATCGCCCATGGCCGCGGCGCTTCGATCCTCAACGTAGGTTCCGTGGCGGGCAACTACCCGTACCCGGGCAGCAACGTCTACGGTGGCACCAAGGCCTTCGTCGGCCAGTTCTCGTTGAGCCTGCGCTGCGACCTGCGCGGCACCGGCGTGCGCGTGAGCAACATCGAGCCGGGCCTGTGCGAGAGCGAGTTCTCGCTGGTGCGTTTCGGCGGTGACCAGGCCAAGTACGACGCCACCTACGCAGGTGCCGAGCCGATCCAGCCGCAGGACATTGCCGAGACCATCTTCTGGATCCTTAACCAGCCGGCGCACATCAACATCAACAGCCTGGAGCTGATGCCGGTGAGTCAGGACTGGGCAGGCTTCTCGATCGACCGGTCGGCCAAGGGCTGATCCAAGGGCCTTTTCGCAGGTAAACCCGCTCCCACAGGTACTGTGCAATCCTTGTGGGAGCACCGGTCTTGCACAAAACCTAAAAGCTGGCGCGATCACTGTGGGAGCGGGTTTACCCGCGAATGCGTCAGTTCAGGCGCTGCAACCCTTCCAGGCAGGTCGCCAAATGATAGGGCGTAGTAGAGGGCATATCATGCCGACTCACCGCCCCCTCACCATCGCGGCACTCATACCAGCCCGCTTCCCGCAGGAACCGCGTTTGCAGCGCCTGCAACTGCCCCGACAGCTTCGCCTCGCCCCCCGCGCGCAACACAAGCGCTCGCAGGTATTCCGCCTGTGCCCAGATGCGCTGGGTGGCATCAAGCACCTGACCGTCCACATTCAGCATCGCCAACACCGCCGCATCGTTCACTCCGAACTGTTCGGCAAAGCCGAAAGCCCGGTCGATGGACGCATAAAGCGGCGTGTCACGTAGCAGCGGCGAGGTGTGCAGCAAGTAGAACCATTCGAACTGGTGCCCCGGTTCGAACCAGTTATCCACAGCCCCGCGTGGCTTTTCCAGCATCAGGCCGTGGGCCGGTTCGATGAAGTGCGCCTCAAGCGCCTCGCACAGTTGCAGCAGTGACTGGCGGACATGTTCATCGTCACGCACTGCCAGTACCTGCAGAAACGCCTCGGCCAAGTGCATCTGCGGGTTCTGCAGTGGGCCGCTGCCCAGGTCGGCCCAGTCTTCGCCCAGGCTGGCTTCGTACAGGCCGTCGTCACGGGCGAACTGCTGGTCGATGATGTCGAGCGCGGCGTTGAGGGTGGATTCCACCAGGCTTTCACGCACCTTGCCCCAGTAGTGCGCGCAGGCGAACACGATGAAGGCATGGGTGTACAGGTCTTTGCGCCGGTCCAGCGGCTTGCCCTGGGCGTCGATGCTGTAGAACCAGCCACCGTGCTCGGCATCGTGGAAGTGCTTTTGCAGCGAACGGAACAGGGCTGATGCGCGCTCGGCGGCGCCCGGTTGCCCGATACGGCTGCTGAACAGATACAGCTGGCGTGCGCAGGCCATGGCCCGGTAGCGCTGCACCGGCAAGGGTTGGTGCTGGGCGTCCAGCGCCTCGTAGGGCAGGGCCATGTCGGCGTTCCAGCCTGGGCCTTGCCACATTGGCACGATGCGTTCGGCGAAGTGCTGGTTGAAACGGGCCAGTTCGGGCAGGGTGGGGCGGGGGTCGGACATGTCGGCGCTCGTCGCTGTCGGGCAGGGCGCCATGTTAGCAGAACTAGGGTTGAGGGTTGCCCAAGCCCTGCCAATGCCGCGCCCCGACGAAGATGAAGCGCAACTGCTGGGTGATCTTTTCCTGCGGCGTCAGCGCCTGTGGGTAACCTGCTTCCGGGCTGTCGATAAGTTCGGGCAGGGTGGCGAACACGGTCTTCACTACCAGGTCGGCCATCACCGCCAGCGCGGCGCTGTCCAGGTGCTGCCAGCGCTTCATGCGCGCAAGGTCGGTGGCCAGGTCATCGCTTATGTCCTGGCGCAGGCGGGCAATGGCCTGGCGCACGGCCTGCGAACCGCCGTACTGTTCGCGGGCCAGGAACAGGAACTGCGCGCGGTGGGCGGCTACCACGTCGAGGAAGATGCGCACCGAAGCGTCGGTGATGCCGCCCAGTTCGAATTCGTTTTGCCGCACCAGGCGGATGGTCTGGCGGAAGGTGGTGTCGATTTCGGCCACCAAGGCCAGGCCCAGGGCATCCATGTCGGAAAAATGCCGGTAGAAGCCGGTCGGTACGATGCCAGCGGTCTTCGCCACCTCGCGCAGGCTGACACTGCCGAAACCACGGCCACTCTCCATGAGCAGGCAGGCTGCGTCGAGCAGGGCCTGGCGGGTCTGAAGCTTCTGTTCGGCGCGCGGTAGCATGATGCGGGCTTCTGTGACGGTAAGGCTGGGCACTCTAGATAAAAAAACAAAGCCCGGTCAATGGACCGGGCCTGGAGGGGAGCAAGCGTTGTGACAGAGGTTGTTCTTTTCGGCCATGGTGATCAGCTCACACGGCTGAGTTCAACCAGGCGATCCGAGCCACCTTCGGCAACGCGGCCATTGCGTTCGATCAGGCGATCCGAGCCACCTTCGGCGACGCGGCCATTGCGTTCGATCAGGCGATCGGAACCACCTTCGGCAACGCGGCCACTGCGTTCGATCAGGCGATCCGAGCCACCTTCGGCAACGCGGCCACTGCGTTCGATCAGGCGATCGGAACCACCTTCGGCAACGCGGCCACTGCGTTCGATCAGGCGATCGGAACCACCTTCGGCAACGCGGCCACTGCGTTCGATCAACCGATCGGAACCACCTTCAGCTACGGTTTTCAGTGGCTGGGCGATTTCGGCAGCGCTGGAGCGCGATTCGGCGGTCAGGTGTTGCTCGGAAGCCGGCAGGGCAAAAGCGTTGGCGGCCAAAAGGGACAGGGTCAGGGTCAGCAGGTGGCGTTTCATGATTTCGGTGCTCCTCTCGGGGGCTGGAAAGTGGGTACGAAGCCAATGCTACGCCGCGTAACGCCAGAGAGAAGTTCATACGGGTAATGGTAACAATCGACCGTATTGATAGAGGTTCGCAACGCCTCTAATCAGCGCCTTTCAGGCGCGCAGGCAAACTGCTGGCCGTGCCTCCGTTGGGTAACATGTACAGCCTGGCGCGATAAATTGCTGAGCAAAGGGCCAGGAAAAACTTCGCTATCATGGCGCCATCGATAAAACCCCATGGGTTTTCATGAGTCCGAGATATTGAGTGCCACTGAAGTGCCTGTTCTGTGTCATACCGCAAGGAGATTCACGCAATGACGCGTCCCGCCAGAATTCTCGTCTGGACCCTCACCAGCCTGTTCACCCTGCTGGCAATCCTGGTGGTGGTGATCGCCACCTTCGACTGGAACCGCGTCAAGCCGCTGCTCAACGAGAAGGTCTCCGAGGCCTTGCACCGGCCTTTCGCAATCAATGGCAACCTCGCTGTGCATTGGCGTACCGAGCCCGAAGAGGGCGGCTGGCGTGCCTGGGTGCCGTGGCCGCACTTCATTGCCGAGGACCTGACCTTGGGCAACCCGGACTGGCTCAAGGAGCCTGATATGGTCGGCCTGGAGCGCGTGGAGTTCCGCCTGGCGCCGCTGCCGCTGGTGTTCCAGCAGATCAGCATCCCTCGCATCAACCTTACCAAGCCTACCGCCAACCTCACCCGCCTGGCCGATGGACGCGCTAACTGGGTGTTCGACTTCGGCCCCAAGGATGAAAACGCAGAACCTTCAAAGTGGCAGTTGGATATTGGCGCCATCGGCTTCGACCAGGGCAACGTCAGCTTCGACGACCAAACACTGAAAACCAGCATGAAGGTGCAGATCGACCCGCTGGGCAAGCCAATCCCGTTCAGCGACATTGTCGGCAAGGCCAGCGCCGAGAAGGCTGGCGCTGCACAGGACTATGCCTTCGGCCTCAAGGCCCAGGGCCGCTACAAAGGCCAGCCAGTGTCCGGCACTGGCAAGATCGGCGGCCTGCTGGCGCTGCAGGACGCCAGCCAGCCGTTCCCGCTGCAGGCCGATGTGCGCATCGCCGACACCCACGTGGTGCTAGCCGGCACCCTGACCGACCCGCGCAACCTCGGCGCCCTCGACCTGCGCTTGCGCCTGTCGGGTGCCAGCTTGGGCAACCTCTACCCGTTGACCGGGGTAACCCTGCCGGACACGCCGGCCTACTCCACCGATGGCCGCCTCAGCGCCAACCTGCACGCGGCACAAGGGGCGTCGTTCAATTACCAGGGCTTCAACGGCAAGATCGGCGACAGCGATATTCACGGTGACCTGGCCTTCGTCGCCAGCCAGCCACGGCCCAAACTGTCCGGCAAACTGGTATCGAACCAGTTATTGTTCAAAGACCTGGCGCCGCTGATCGGCGCCGATTCCAACGCCGAGCAGAAGGCCCGGGGTGGTGCCAGCAAGCAGCCGACGGGCAAGGTGCTACCGGTTGAAGAGTTCCGCACCGAGCGCTGGCGCGCGATGGATGCTGACGTCACTTTTGCTGGCAAGCGCATCGTGCACAGCACGCAACTGCCGTTCAATGACCTGTCGGCCCACGTGATACTCGATGACGGCCTGCTGCGCCTGGAGCCCCTGCGCTTTGGCGTGGCCGGCGGCAGCCTGGCCTCCAATATCCGCCTTGACGGGCGCAGCGTGCCCTTGCAGGGCCGGGCACAGTTGACGGCACGGGGTTTCAAGCTCAAGCAACTGTTCCCCACGTTTGCGCCGATGCAGACCAGCTTTGGCGAATTGAACGGCGATGCCGACATCACGGGCCGTGGCAACTCGGTGGCAGCCTTGCTGGGTACGGCCAATGGCGACCTGCGCATGCTGATCAACGATGGCGCCATCAGCCGCAGCCTGATGGAGATTGCCGGTTTGAACGTGGGCAACTATGTGGTCGGCAAGCTGTTCGGTGATGAGGACGTGAAGATCAACTGCGCGGCAGCCGATGTGGGTATCAAGGATGGCCTGGCGACTACGCGGCTGTTCATCTTCGATACCGAGAACGCGATCATCTACATCAACGGCACCGCCAATTTTGCCTCCGAGCAGTTGGACTTGAAGATCACCCCGGAGTCGAAAGGGCTGCGGTTGTTCTCGCTGCGCTCGCCGTTGTACGTGCGTGGACCGTTTGCCAAACCGAGTGCCGGTGTGCAGGCGCTGCCGCTGGCGTTGCGCGGCGCGGGAATGGTGGCGCTGGGTGTGGTGGCCGGGCCGGCGGCAGGGTTGCTGGCACTGATTGCGCCCAGCAGCGGGGATGATCCAAACCAGTGCACGCCGTTGTTGCAGCAGATGAAAGCGGGCAAGGCACCGGCGGCGGTGAAAGGGCGGAAATAGCAGGGGGCCGCTGTGCGGCCCATCGCGACACAAGGCCGCTCCTACAGGGGTACGCGATCCCTTGTAGGAGCGGCCTTGTGTCGCGATGGGCTGCACAGCAGCCCCTAACGATTACAACCCTTGCAACAGGTCGGACATGTCGTCCGCGTGCTCTTCTTCCTGTGCCAGAATGTCTTCGAAGATGCGCCGCGTAGTCGGGTCTTTATCGCCAATGTACTGAATGATCTCGCGGTAGCTATCAATGGCAATCCGCTCCGCCACCAGGTCTTCCAGCACCATCTCCTTCAACGAATTGCCTGCCACGTACTGGGCATGCGAATTCTTGGTCAGGTTATCGGGGTTGAAGTCTGGCTCGCCGCCCAGCTGCACGATGCGCTCGGCCAGCTTGTCGGCGTGTTCGGCTTCCTGGGTGGCATGCTCCAGAAACTCCTCGGCTGCCACGCTGGCCTTGATGCCGCTGGCCATGAAGTAGTGGCGCTTGTAGCGCAGTACGCAGACCAGCTCGGTGGCCAGCGACTCGTTCAGCAGGCGCAGGATCTCTTTGCGATCGGCGTGATAGCCCTCGGTCACGGCGCCTTGCTCTACATGCTGGCGGGCACGTTCGCGCAGGGTTTTCACATCGGTGAGTTCAACGTTGCTCATGGTTATCTCCAGCAGGGGTCAGGTTTGGGCATTGGCTTATGCGCCATGCAAGGCGTCGCTGTCTTCCTGGCGTTGCTTGCAGGTTTTGAAACCTTTGGCGTCGACATGGCCGGTGGCGTCGAAGCGCACGTAGTAGGGCTGCTGTTTGCCATCGCGGTTGAGGATGTAGTCGTTGCAGGTGCCCCCGTGCGGCAGGTCGATCACGTTCGACGGGCTGCCGCCAATGGCGATGACCTTCTGCATGGTCATACCGTTCTCTACCTGCTTGACCAGCGGCTCGTCGCGGTAGGTGACGTAGTCCACCGGGTTTTCCGGGCGGCTGCCGCAGGCGGCCAGGGTGGCGCTTGCCAGAAGGATTGCCAGGGTCTGCTTGTACATGGTCCCGCTCCTTGCAAAGGGTCTGTGTGGTTTGGAACCACAGCGCACGCCGGGAGTTCGATTGCGATGGCCATGATGGCCGCTGTAGTGTTGGCCGGTCGTTCACGCAAAGGGGCTGGGTGATGCCACAGGAATTGGCCACGCGATACCCGTTGGTGCTGGTGCCGGGCATGCTCGGGTTTGTTCGGATGGTGCTCTACCCCTACTGGTTCGGCATCGTGCCGGCCCTGCGCAAGGGTGGGGCGCAGGTATTTCCGGTGCAGGTTTCGCCGCTGCATTGCAGCGAGGTGCGCGGTGAGCAGTTGCTGGCGATCATCGAAGACATCTGCCAACGCACCGGCGCCGACAAGGTCAACCTCATCGGCCACAGCCAGGGCGCCCTGAGTGCACGCTACGCCGCGGCCAAGCGGCCTGAGCGGGTGGCTTCGGTCACCTCGGTGGCCGGGCCCAACCATGGCTCGGAACTGGCCGACCACCTGGCGCGTACGGCACCGGGCGATTCACCCCAGGGGCGCATCCTCAAGGCCGTGCTGCATGGTTTTGCCGTTTTGCTGGTATGGCTGGAAACGGGCTGGCGCCGCGAGCCGCTGCCGGTGGATGTGCATGCCTCGCACCAGTCGCTGACCAGTGCCGGGGTGGCACTGTTCAACCAGGCTTATCCACAGGGCCTGCCGCAGACCTGGGGTGGGGAAGGGGCCCATGAGGTCAACGGCGTGCGCTATTACTCTTGGTCGGGCACCTTGCAGCCTGGCCTGACCGACCAGGGGCGTAACCGTTTTGACGGCAGCAACCGTTTCTGCCGCCTGTTCGCGCGCAGTTTCATCAAGGAAAAGGGCCAGTGCGACGGTATGGTCGGGCGTTTCAGTTCGCACCTGGGGCAGGTGATCGGCGACGATTACCCGCTCGATCACCTGGACATCGTCAACCAGTCGCTCGGCGCTGTGGGCAAGGGCGCCGAGCCCGTGCGGCTGTTTACCGAACATGCCGCCCGGCTCAAGGCCGCCGGGCTTTAGCGGCGGATCGGCGTGGTCCAGCGCTCGGCCAGCACTACGCCGGCCAGGGTCAGCAAGCCGCCGACCAGGTGATAACTGGCCAGTTGCTCGTCGAGCACACCGGCGGCGATCAGCGCAGTGACCAACGGCAGCAGGTTGAAGAACAGCGTGGTGCGGCTTGGCCCTAGGCGGTGCACGGCCTGCATCCACACCCGTGGCGCGATCATCGAAGCCAGCACGCAGGCATACAACACCAGGCCGATGTTGTGGCTGTTCAGGCCGGTTTTGTCCGACAGCAGGAACAGCGGCAGCAACACGACGATGGCCACCAGCACCTGCAGGTACAGCAACTGCATCGGCGGCAGGCGGAGCTGCCATTTCTTCAGCAGGAAGCTGTACAGCGCATAGGCCAGGGTAGCCACCAGCATCAGCAGGTCGCCGCTGTTCAGCCCTTGTTGCAGCAGGCTGGCGGGGTGGCCGGCGCTGACCACCTCCAGTACCCCGAAGAACGATACCAGCGCACCCAACAGGGCGCCGTAGCTCAGGCGCTGGCCCAGCCAGGCGATGGACAGTGCCAGTGACATCAGCGGCATCAGCGAGAGAATGATGCCCATGTTGGTGGCGCTGGTGATGCCGGCGGCGAAGTAGGCCAGGCTTTGGTACATCGCCATGCCCAGTACGCCGAGCACGAACACCTTGCCCAGGTGCGGGCGGATGGCCGCTCGGTTGCGCCACACGGCGGGCAGCAGGAACGGGGTGAACAGCAAGGCAGCCAGCAGCCAGCGATAAAAGCCGATCTCGGCGGGTTGGATGGCGCCGGCGGACATCTTGGTGACCACGGTGTTACCGGCCCAGATGAGGATGGCGGTGAGGGGGAACAGGTAATTCATGTTGCAGAGATTCTCTGAAGTATCGCGATGATTTTTTGGAGCGCTGTGCGCCCCTTTTGCGACACAAGGCCTGCGCAGCAGGCCCCGATGGCAGCCATTATCAACTGTCTGTCTAAAAGCCTATACTTCCATCCAGACAACCCACCCTGCCAAGCAGACAGCATGCCGCGCAAATACCTGGACATCCCTCAGTTCACCCAGCTCCCGGCCCCGGTGTACTTCCGCCACGATGAGTTCGTTGCCGACACCCACAGCGCCGTGCACTGCCACGCCTGGGGTCAACTGAACTACACCGCTCACGGCGTGATGCATCTGGACGTTGCCGGCCAGCGCTTCCTGTCACCGCCAAGCTACGCCGTGTGGGTGCCGCCCGACACCGCGCATGGTTGCTACAACCCGCAGGCCATCGTCTACCGCTCCATCTACCTCGACCGCAGCCTGTGCGCCGCGCTGCCACGGCAACCGTGCAGCTTGATGATCAGTGACATTCTCAAGGCCATCCTCGCCGACTTCGCCCGCCGCGACCTCAAGGTGGCCGAAGACCCGCGCGACCAACGCCTGGTGCAGGTTCTGCTCGATCAATTGCTGCTGGCACCCACCCAGGCCTGCTACCTGCCGTTTGCCCACAGCGATGGCTTGCGCCAGGTGCTCGACGCGCTCAGCGCCGAGCCTGGCGACAACCGCCCGTTGGCCGACTGGGCTGCCCGAGTGCATGTCAGCGAACGCACCCTGGCCCGCCAGTTTCTGCGCGAATTGGGCATCAGTTTTGGCGAATGGCGCTTGCGCCTGCGTTTTTTGCGCGCCATCGAAGCGCTGGAAGCTGGCCTGCCGATTCAGGCCATCGCCTTCGACCTGGGCTACAGCAGCGCTTCGGCGTTCATCGCCATGTTCCAGCGCCAGGCCCAATGCACGCCCGAGCAATACCGCCGGCAGGCGCGGGCGGGGCGCTGAGAATTCTTGGCTACACTCAGCTCGACCCCCGTGCATCGGGCGCGGAGCCAAGGAGACCACTCCATGAAAGTGCTGCACATTCCATTGCTGGCGTTGGCTGTGTTGTTCAGCGCCCAAGGCTTCGCGGCCAATACCGCGCAGCAGGAAAAAATGAAAACCTGCAATGCCGACGCCACCACCAAGGCCCTGAAGGGCGATGAGCGCAAAGCCTTCATGAGCACCTGCCTGAAGAAGGATGTGCCGCAAACCCAACAAGAGAAGATGAAAACCTGCAACGCCGACGCCACCACCAAAGCCCTGAAGGGTGACGAGCGTAAAGCCTACATGAGCGACTGCCTGAAGAAGAAATGACCTGCGCCTATGCCTGCGCCGCCAAGGCTGGCAGACTGCGGGCATTCCCGCTGTCTGCCGTCGAGGCTGTATGACCTTTACCCCCCGTCAGATCACCCTGGCCAGCCTGATCATCGTCATGGCCGGGCTGCTGCTGGCTTTGCCCCTGAAGTTGCTGCCCAGCCTGCTGGCCGGCCTGCTGGTGTTCGAACTGGTCAACATGCTGACCCCGCGCCTGCAGCCGCTGTTGGCTGGGCAACGCGCGCGCTGGCTGGCGGTGGCACTGCTCGGCACGCTGGTGGTCAGCACCCTGACGCTGCTGATTGCCGGTGCCTTCAGCTTTTTGCTGCACGAGGCGGAGAACCCCGGCGCCTCGCTGGACAAGTTCATGGCCTTGGTCGAGCGTGCCCGCGGCCAGCTGCCACCCTTCATCGAAGGCTACCTGCCCGCCAGTGCCGCAGAGTTCAAGGTCGCCATCGGCGACTGGATCAAGAGCCACCTGAGCGATTTGCAATTGGTGGGCAAGGGCATGGCGCACATGTTCGTCACGCTGCTGATCGGCATGATCCTCGGCGCCATCATCGCCTTGCAGCGCATTCCCGATGTTTCCCGGCGCAAGCCCCTGGCGGCGGCGCTGTTCGAGCGCCTCAATCTGCTGGTGAAGGCGTTTCGCAACATCGTCTTCGCGCAGATCAAGATTTCGCTGCTCAACACGGCCTTCACCGGCATCTTCCTGGCGGTGGTGATGCCGTTGTTCGGTGTGCACCTGCCGTTGACCAAGACGCTGATCGTGCTGACCTTCCTGTTGGGCCTGCTACCGGTGATCGGCAACCTGATGTCCAACACCCTGATCACCATCGTCGGCTTGTCGCTGTCGATCTGGGTGGCGGCGGCGGCGCTGGGTTACCTGATCGTCATCCACAAGGTCGAGTATTTCCTCAACGCGCGGATCGTGGGCGGGCAGATCAGTGCCAAGGCGTGGGAACTGCTGTTGGCGATGCTGGTGTTCGAGGCGGCGTTCGGGCTGCCTGGGGTGGTGGCAGGGCCGATCTACTATGCCTATCTGAAGAGTGAGCTGAAGCGGGCGGAGCTGGTCTGACAGCGTGCTGGGGCTGCAAAGCAGCCCCAAGATGGCTCAGGCTGCGCCGTAACGCTTGCGGGCCTCGATGGCCAGGCCGCTACCAATGCTGCCAAAGATGTTGCCTTCCACATGCCGCGCATTCGGCAGCATCGCCGACACGCTGTTGCGCAGCGCCGGAATTCCGCTGGAACCCCCGGTGAAGAACACCGTGTCGACCTGCCCTTCGCTCACGCCAGCCTTGGCCAACAGCTCGGTCACGCTACCGCGCACCCGCTCCAACAGGCCGTCGATGGCCTCTTCGAACAGCGCACGTGTCAGTTCTGCCGTCAGCTCGGGCTCGACGCGGCGCAGGTCGATGCGGCGGCTGTCGTGCTCGGTCAGTTCGATCTTGCTGGCTTCCACTTCCATCGCCAGCCAGTGCCCGGCGCGTTGCTCGATCAGTTTGAACAGGCGGTCGATACCGAAGCTGTCCTCGATGTCGTAGCGCATGCTGCCCAGCGCCAACTGCGACTTTTGCGAGTACAGGGCGTTGATGGTGTGCCATGTGGCCAGGTTGAGGTGGTAGCTGGTGGGCATCAGCGCGCCGCTCTTCATGCGGCTGCCGTAGCCGAACAGCGGCATCACGCCCTGCAGGCTCAGCTGTTTGTCGAAGTCGGTACCGCCGATGTGCACGCCGCCGGTGGCGAGGATGTCGCTCTGGCGTTCGGCGACCAAGTGGCGCTCGGGCGACAGACGGATCAGGGTGAAGTCCGAGGTACCACCGCCGATGTCGACGATCAGCACCAGCTCTTCGCGGCTGATGCTCGACTCGTAGTCGAAGGCTGCGGCAATCGGCTCGTACTGGAACGAGACGTCCTTGAAGCCGATCTTGCGCGCTACTTCGGCAAGGGTATCTTCTGCTTCCTGGTCGGCGGCCGGGTCTTCGTCGACGAAGAACACCGGTCGGCCCAGCACCACCTGGTCGAATTCACGGCCCGCAGCGGCTTCGGCACGTTTTTTCAGCTCGCCGATGAACATGCCCAGCAGGTCCTTGAACGGCAGGGCGCTGCCCAGCACGCTGGTGTCGTGCTTGATCAGCTTCGAACCCAGCAGGCTTTTCAGCGAGCGCATCAGGCGGCCTTCGTAGCCTTCCAGGTACTCGTGCAGCGCCAGGCGGCCATACACCGGGCGCCGCTCTTCGATATTGAAGAACACCACCGAGGGCAAGGTGATCTTGCCGTCTTCCAGGGCAATCAGCGACTCCACGCCAGGGCGGTGCCAGCCGACCGTGGAGTTGGAGGTGCCAAAATCGATGCCCAGGGCGCGGGCCGGGGATACGTCAGACATGGGAAATCAGCTTCCGGAGCGAAAACGGCCGCGCAGTTTATGCCACTTGGCTACAGAATCAAGACCAGTCGTCTGCCATGGGGCAAACCCAAGGCGGTCTTGAAAGGCTATGCTTGACCCCTATCTTCTGTTGCAACACGCACATTCACATTGGTGATCCACAGATGGACTTCAAAGACTATTACAAGATACTCGGCGTAGAGCCCACGGCGGACGACAAGGCGATCAAGGCCGCGTACCGTAAGCTGGCGCGCAAGTATCACCCCGATGTCAGCAAGGAGCGCGACGCCGAGGACAAGTTCAAAGAGGCCAACGAGGCCTACGAAGTGCTGGGCGACGCGCAGAAACGTGCCGAGTTCGATGAAATTCGCAAGTACGGCGGCCAGCATGGCCGGCCGTTCCAGGCGCCACCGGGCTGGGAAAACCGTGGCGGTGGCGGTGGCTTCGAAGGCGGCGATTTCTCCGACTTCTTCAGCTCGATCTTCGGTGGGCGCGGGGGCGGCAACCCCTTCGGTGGCGCTCGGCAGCAGCAACGCAGTGCAGGCAGGCGGGGGCAGGACGTGGAGCTTGAACTGGCAGTGTTCCTTGAAGAAACCCTGAGCAAGGAGTCCAAGCAGATCAGCTTCCAGGTGCCGCAAACCAATGCCATGGGCCAGCGCACCGGCTTTACCACCAAGACCCTGAACGTGAAGATTCCGGCCGGGGTGACCGACGGCGAGCGCATTCGCCTCAAGGGCCAGGGCGCACCGGGCAGCGGTGGCGGGGCCAATGGCGACTTGTTCCTGACCCTTCGCATGGCGCCGCACCCACTGTTCGATGTCGAAGGCCATGACCTGATCATCACCGTGCCCTTGGCACCGTGGGAGGCTGCCCTGGGCGCCAAGGTGGCGGTACCGACCCTGGAGGGCAAGATCAACCTGACCATCCGCCCGGACAGCCAGAGCGGGCAGCGCCTGCGCGTACCCGGCAAGGGCCTGGCGAACAAGCAGGGCGAGCGCGGCAACCTTTACGCGCAGCTCAAAGTGGTGATGCCGACCACGTCTGACGAGTCTACCCGTGAACTGTGGGCCAAGCTTTCCGAAAAGGCCGCGTTCAACCCGAGGGCACAATGGAGTAAGTGATCATGAGCAGCACCCTGATCGTTCAATTGGACATGCGTACCCTGTGTCAGGAAGCCGATGTCACGGCGGACTGCGTGATCGAAATCGTCGAGCACGGCATTGTCGAACCTTCCGGGCGAACGCCGGAGGACTGGTTGTTCGACGATCAGGCGCCGCTGCTGACCAGGCGTGCGGCCAAGCTGCACCAGGAGCTGGAACTGGAGTGGGAAGGGGTGGCGCTGGCGCTGGAGCTGTTGCAGGAAGTGCAGCAGTTGCGCAGCGAGAACAGCATGCTGCGCCAGCGGCTGGGCAGGTTTACCCAGATGTAGGCGATCATGCTGGCGCCTGTGGGAGCGGCCTTGCGTCGCGCAAGGCCGTTCCCACAATGGGCCGTATTTCAGGTTGGTTCGGCCCCTGGGTTCAACACCAGTTGCATGAAGGTCAAATCCAGCCAGCGGCCAAACTTCACCCCCACTTGCGGCATTTGCCCGGTCTCCACGAAGCCCAGTCGCTCATGCAGGCGCACCGAGGCCGCATTGCCACTCTCGATGGCCGCCACCATCACATGTTTGCCGCAACCACGCGCACGCTCGACCAGCGCTGCCATCAACACCGGTCCCAGCCCTTTTCCGCGCTGGTCACCCCGGATATACACCGAGTGCTCCACGGTCAGGCGAAAGCCCTCGAACGGCCGCCAGTCGCCAAACGAGGCATAGCCCAGCACGCCTGTCTCATCTACCGCGACCAGGATCGGATAACCCTGCTGCGCCCGCGCTTCGAACCAGGCCTGGCGGTTGGCCAGGCCTACCGGCGTTTCGTTCCAGATCGCCGTGGTGTTGCGCACGGCGTCGTTGTAGATGTCGAGGATGCCGGGCACGTCGGTGGGCAGGGCATCGCGGATTTCGTAACTCATGACAGCGTCTCGCAGGGTCGTTGAATGCAGATTAAATGGTTACCAGCCCGCGCACACCTTCGGCTTGCATGTTTTCACCGCGGCCGCGCTGGACGATTTCGCCGCGGGACATGACCAGGTATTGGTCGGCCAGTTCTTCGGCAAAGTCGTAGAACTGCTCCACCAGCAGAATCGCCATGTCGCCGCGCTGCGCCAGGCGGCGGATTACGGCGCCGATTTCCTTGATCACCGAAGGTTGGATGCCTTCGGTGGGCTCGTCGAGAATCAGCAGGCGCGGGCGGCTGGCCAGGGCGCGGCCGATGGCCAGCTGTTGCTGCTGGCCGCCAGACAAATCGCCGCCACGGCGTTGCTTCATCTGCTCCAGCACCGGGAACAGCTCGTAGATGAAGGCCGGCACTTCGCGGGCTTCACGGGCGGGGAAGCGCGACAGGCCCATCAGCAGGTTTTCCTCGACGGTAAGGCGCGGGAATATCTCGCGGCCCTGGGGCACGTAGGCGATACCAGCGTGGACCCGTTGCTGGGGCTTGAGGCTGGTGATGGGCTTGCCTTCCCATTCGATACGCCCGTCACGGGCGGGTACCAGGCCCATCAGGCAGCGCAGCAGGGTGGTCTTGCCCACGCCGTTGCGGCCCAGCAGGCAGGTAACCTCGCCGACCTTGGCTTCGAAAGACAGGCCACGCAGGATGTGGCTGCCGCCGTAGTACTGGTGCAGGGTGTCGATTTTAAGCATGTCATGTCCTCGATTGATCATCGGCCCAGATACACCTCGACCACCCGCTCATCCGCCTGCACCTGCTCCAGCGACCCTTCTGCCAGCACACTGCCCTGGTGCAGCACCGTGACATGGTCGGCGATGCTGCCGACAAAGCCCATGTCATGCTCCACCACCATCAACGAATGCGTGCCAGCCAGGCCCTTGAACAACTCGGCGGTGAACTCGGTCTCGGCATCGGTCATGCCCGCCACCGGTTCATCCAGCAATAGCAACTTCGGCTCCTGCACCAGCAGCATGCCTATCTCCAGAAACTGCTTCTGTCCGTGCGACAGCAAGCCAGCCTGGCGCTGGGCCAGGGGCAGCAGGCGCAAGGTGCTCAGCACCTCTTCGATGCGCTGGCGTTGCTCGCCGCTCAGCCGCGCTGCCAGGCTGGCCCATACCGACTTGTCGGCCTTCAGCGCCAGCTCCAGGTTTTCGAACACTGTCAGCGCCTCGAATACCGTGGGCTTCTGGAACTTGCGGCCAATGCCGGCCTGGGCGATCTGGTATTCGCTCATGCGGGTCAGGTCGAGGGTGTCGCCAAAGAAAGCGCTGCCGGTGTCAGGGCGAGTCTTGCCGGTGATCACGTCCATCATCGTAGTCTTGCCGGCGCCGTTGGGACCGATGATGCAGCGCAGCTCGCCCACACCGATGTACAGGTTCAGCGCGTTGAGCGCCTTGAAACCATCGAAGCTGACGCTGATGTCTTCAAGGCTCAGCACCGTGCCGTGGCGGGTGTCGAGGCCAGCCTTGCGGCTTTGGCCCAGGCCGATGGCGTCGCGACCGGCGCCGAGGTGGTCGAACACCGGCTCCAACATGAATTCCGGGTGAACCGGGGGCACGCCTCTCATGGCTGGCTCCTTTTCTTCAACAGGCCGACCACGCCCTTGGGCAGGTACAGGGTGACAAGAATGAACAGTGCGCCCAGGAAGAACAGCCAGAACTCCGGGAAGGCCACGGTGAACCAGCTTTTCATGCCATTGACCAGGCCGGCGCCGAGCAACGGGCCGATCAGCGTGCCGCGCCCGCCCAAGGCCACCCACACGGCGGCTTCGATGGAGTTGGTCGGCGACATTTCGCTGGGGTTGATGATGCCCACCTGTGGCACATACAACGCCCCGGCCAGGCCGCACAGCACGGCGCTCAGGACCCACACCAGCAGCTTGAAGCCGCGTGGGTCGTAGCCGCAGAACATCATGCGGTTTTCGGCATCGCGCACCGCCGTGAGCAGGCGGCCGAACTTGCTGCGGGTCAGGCGCCAGCACAGGTACAAGCTGGCCAGCAAAAGGCCGACCGTGAGCAGGAACAGCACCGCGCGAGTGCCTTGCGCGGTAATGTCGAAGCCGAGGATGGTGCGGAAGTTGGTAAACCCGTTGTTGCCGCCAAAACCGGTTTCGTTGCGGAAGAACAGCAGCATGCCGGCGAAGGTCAGGGCTTGGGTCATGATCGAGAAGTACACGCCCTTGATCCGCGAGCGGAAGGCGAACCAGCCGAACACCAGCGCCAGCAGCCCCGGTGCCAGCACCACCAGGCACAGGGCCCAGGTAAAATGCTGGGTGCCGGCCCAGTACCACGGCAGCTCGGTCCACGACAGAAAGGTCATGAACCCCGGCAGGCCGTCGCCGGCCGCCTGGCGCATCAGGTACATGCCCATGGCATAGCCGCCCAGGGCGAAGAACAGGCCATGGCCCAGCGACAGCAGCCCGGCATAGCCCCAGACCAGGTCCAGGGCCAGGGCGACGATGGCGTAACAGAGGATCTTGCCGACCAGGGTCAGGGTGTAGGCCGACACCTGCAGGGCATGGTCCGCCGGCAGCAGCGAGAGCAGCGGCAGGGCGACGAGCAGCAGCACGACGACGGCGCCGATGGCCAGGGTCAGGCGTGGCCCGGCCTTTTGCGTAGCGGTGACAAGCAGTGGCTGGTTCATCAGTCGATTACCCGTCCCTTGAGGGCGAACAGGCCTTGCGGACGCTTCTGGATGAACAGAATGATCAACGCAAGGATGAGGATCTTGCCGAGCACGGCACCGATCTGCGGCTCCAGCAGCTTGTTGGCGATGCCAAGGCCGAAGGCGGCCCACAGGCTGCCGGCCAGTTGCCCCACGCCGCCCAGCACCACCACCAGGAACGAATCGATGATGTAGCTTTGGCCCAGATCGGGGCCGACGTTGCCGACCTGGCTCAGGGCTACGCCGCCGAGCCCGGCGATGCCAGAACCCAGGCCAAAGGCGAGCATGTCGACGCGCCCGGTGGACACCCCGCAGCAAGCCGCCATGTTGCGGTTCTGGGTGACTGCGCGCACGTTCAGGCCCAGCCGCGTGCGGTTGAGCAGCAGCCAGGTGAGCAGGACCACGGCCAGGGCGAAACCGATGATCACCAGGCGGTTGTACGGCAGCACCAGGTTGGGCAGCAGTTGGATACCGCCGGACAGCCAGGCCGGGTTGCTCACCTCGACGTTCTGCGCGCCGAACAGCAGGCGAATGGCCTGGATCAGGATCAGGCTGATGCCCCAGGTAGCCAGCAGGGTTTCCAGTGGGCGGCCGTACAGGTGGCGGATGACCGCGCGCTCCAGCGCCATGCCCACACCGGCACTGACCGCGAAGGCCACCGGCAGGGCGATCAGCGGGTAGAACTCAATGGCGCCTGGGGCGTAGCGCTGCAGCAGCACCTGGACCATGTAGGTGCTGTACGCGCCGAGCATCAGCATCTCGCCGTGGGCCATGTTGATCACCCCGAGCAGGCCAAAGGTGATCGCCAGGCCGAGCGCCGCCAGCAGCAGGATCGAACCCAACGAAAGGCCACTGAATGCCTGGCCGAGCAGTTCGCCGACCAGCAGCTTGCGCTTGACCTGGGCCAGGCTGGTTTCGGCGGCGGTGCGTACGCCGGCATCGGCTTCCGCATCCGGTTGCAGCAGCGCTTCGAGGCGGGTGCGGGCCAGCGGGTCGCCGGTTTCACCCAGCAGGCGCACGGCGGCCAGGCGAACGGCGGGTTCGCTGGCGCCCAGTTGCAGGTTGGCCAGGGCCAGGCCCAGGGCGGCGTGGACGGCGGCGTCCGGCTCGGCGGCGAAGCGCCGGTCGAGGAAGGCCATCTGCGCCGGTTGTGCGCTTTTTTGCAGGTGTTGGGCGGCGGCCAGGCGGGTGTCGCTGTTGTCGCTGAGCAACTGGTGGCTGGCCAGGGCGTTGTCGATCAGGCCGCGCAGGCGGTTGTTCAGGCGTAACTTGCGGGTGTCATCGGCGGCGATGCGGCCTTGGCGCAGTTCATTCAGCAGTGGCAGGCGCGCGGCATCTGGTTGCGCCGCCCAGCCTTCGAGCAGACGGGCTTGCTCGGCGGGCTTGGCGGTAAGGAAGAATTCGCCCTCGCTGGCCTGGGTTGCCAGCGGCAGTAGCAGGAGCAGGGTGAGCAGGAGTCTGAGCATGCGGGTAATCCTGGAGATCGGCGGTGGATACATCGCGAGCCAGCTCGCTCCTACAGGGGAAGCACTTCATTTGTAGGAGCGAGCTGGCTCGCGATGGGGCCGCATGGCGGCCCCAGTGCTCAGTTACCTTTCACTGCATAGTCCGGGCGCTTGTCGTTGCCCGGAATGAACGGGCTCCATGGCTGCGCCCGCAGCGGCTGCTCGGTTTCCCACACCACGCTGAACTGCCCGTCATCCTGGATCTCGCCGATCATCACCGGCTTGTGCAGGTGGTGGTTGGTCTTGTCCATGGTCAGGGTGAAGCCCGAGGGCGCCTTGAAGCTCTGCCCGGCCAGCGCCTCACGCACCTTGTCGACGTCGGTGGACTTGGCTTTTTCCACTGCTTGCGCCCACATGTGGATGCCCACATAGGTGGCTTCCATCGGGTCGTTGGTTACGGCCTTGTCGGCACCCGGCAGGCCCTTGGCTTTGGCATAGGCCTTCCAGTCGGCGACGAACTTCTGGTTCACCGGGTTATCCACCGATTCGAAGTAGTTCCACGCCGCCAGGTGGCCCACCAGTGGCTTGGTGTCGATGCCGCGCAGCTCCTCTTCGCCCACCGAGAAGGCCACCACTGGCACGTCGGTAGCCTTCAGGCCCTGGTTGGCCAGCTCCTTGTAGAACGGCACGTTGGAGTCGCCGTTGACCGTGGAAATGACCGCCGTCTTGCCACCGGCGGAGAACTTCTTGATGTTGGCGACGATGGTCTGGTAATCGGCATGGCCGAACGGCGTGTACACCTCTTCGATATCCTTGTCGGCCACACCCTTGCTATGCAGGAAGGCGCGCAGAATCTTGTTGGTGGTGCGCGGGTAGACGTAGTCGGTGCCCAGCAGGAAGAAGCGTTTGGCGCTACCGCCGTCCTCGCTCATCAAATATTCCACGGCCGGAATCGCCTGCTGGTTGGGCGCGGCGCCGGTGTAGAACACGTTCGGCGACATCTCTTCACCCTCGTACTGCACCGGGTAGAACAGCAGGCCGTTGAGCTCTTCGAACACCGGCAGCACCGACTTGCGCGACACCGAGGTCCAGCAGCCGAACACCACCGCGACCTTGTCCTGGGTCAGCAGCTGGCGGCTTTTTTCAGCGAACAGCGGCCAGTTGGAAGCCGGGTCGACCACCACCGGCTCAAGCATCTTGCCGTTCACGCCACCCTTGGCGTTGATCTCGTCGATGGTCATCAGCGCCATGTCCTTGAGCGAGGTCTCGGAAATGGCCATGGTCCCCGACAGCGAATGCAGGATGCCAACCTTGATGGTCTCGGCGGCCTGGATGCTCCAGCTCAGGCCCATCGCCGCAATCGATGCGCTGAGGGTAAAAGCCTTGATCAGACTGCGACGCTTCATGTGCTCTCTCCGCTGAGTTCTTTTAGGGTGTTGGGCAGCGGGGAGGGGCGTTGCAAGGGGTGTGCCTAGTGGCGAAACTGGCGTAATAGAAGGGTTGTGCGAGGTGATGGGGCGTTGGCGAGGTCCAGGTTGGTGCTTGAGGGGTTTGTGTGCACAGCATTGGAGCCGCTGTTCGGCACTTCATCTTGATTGGCTTTACGGCCAAAGGCTGTTCCCCTGATATTTTTGCCAGTATCAGGGCGCGCTTGTGCCGCGTAGTGTCTGGGACATGTTCAAACCAGCGGGCATTCAGCATGAACTTCTCAGGCTTGGTCAAAGCGCTGTCCCTTTCCTTATCCGTGCTCGTATCAGCGCTACCCCTGGGTGGATGTGCATCCTTCGATGCACTTCAGGCAACGACATCGATGGTGGCTAGGGCGGGCAAGGAAGCGGTGGGCATATACGACTATGCGCTGGTTCATTCGCAGCGCACTACCCAGGGATACACCGTCGAGGGTGGCAATCTCATCGATCGGAACAAGCAGCTGGTCAAAGGCTCGCTGGTAATGGTCCTGGATCCGGCAGGTGCGCTCACCGCGATCATCGACCGGCCCGACGAGGTAGGTGTCCTGTATGTCGATGCTAAAGGCAAACGCATACTGAAGCAGTCGCCTGCCGACATGAACAGGTCCCCCGACCCCGATGCCAAGCCCGAGCGTGCGGAGGCCATCGGCAGTGGGCAACAACAAGTGGCCACCGTCGATGCGCTGGTCCTGTTTACCGCCAAGGCACTTTCCAAGCTGGAAGGAGACCCCGTGGCGTATGCCTTGGCCGAGCTGGAGACAGCCAACCTGGGCCTTCGCAACTCCGAGTTGCCAGGTATACAGCTGCGGTTGGTCGGTATCACTGTCACCGACACCGACCATGTGGTGGATGCCGCGGGGCTGAATGCGATCCGTGACTTGATGACGCCGCTGCGCGAAGACTACTTCCATGACATCAATGTCGCCTTTTCCGGAACGCTGTTCCAAGGCGGGCTCGCCCATGTACGCCAGTGGTCGAGTATCAATGGCGTCGAGGCGCCGTTGGCATTTCGCCACGAGGTAGGCCATAACGCCGGCGGCCAACACTGCTATACGGGTGAGCTTGAGTACTATTTCCATGGTTACCAGACGGCCAATGGCGCGCACACCTTCATGTGTGGGAACAATGTCCCGTATTACTCGAACCCCCAGGTCATGTATGACGGCCAGGCCCTTGGCGACCCCTCGACAGCGGACATGGCCAGGGTGTGGCGTGAAAGTGCCAATCGGCTCAGTAACTACAGTCCAGCCTTCGAAGGACTGCGCGGGTTCTATTACAGCCCTTTGGGACACGAGCCTCTGATTGTCGAGGGTATCCATTCCAGGGAAGGTGCTTTTGTCGCGCTCTCGGAAGAGGTCGGCCCGACTCAAGTTGTGGACCAGGCACCGGCAGGTACACCGCTACAGGTGCGCCTGGTGCACGACGGTGATGGCAAGGTTTTTACAGTCAAGATGACCGCCTCACGCAGGATGGGACCTGCCTGCACCTGGACCGGGATGCATGCCATTGGTAGCGACTGCGAGGGGCGGCTGCCCAGACTCGAGTTGTCGTTGCAGGCCGACGCCTCGCAGAATCCAGGGTTGCCGGCAGGTTGGTACAACGGGATCTTGCCGTTACAAGTGGTCAGCAAATCCTTTGAGGGTAGCGCGAGCCCGATGAGGGTCAGCATCGCGCTTAAGCTCTGAGTCGAACCGAATGGCCCACGCGTATCGTGAGCCACTGCCTCGGCGGCTTAGCGCTGGCTCTGCCCCACCTGTGGCGTAGCGCCGCGTGGATGGCGTCTGCTGCGCACGAACTGATACGTCACCGCCAGAATCATGAACCAGATCGGCGTCACTACCAGCGCCGAGCGGGTGTCGGCCTCCAGGCTCAGCAGCACCAGGATGCCGGCGAAGAACACCAGGCACGCGTAGCACATGAAGCGCCCGCCGGGCATCTTGTACTTCGACGCCTGGTGCAGCGCTGCGCGGTTTTTGCGGTACTTCAGGTACGACAGCAGGATCAGCGTCCAGACGAACATGAACAGCACCGCCGACACCGTGGTCACCAGGGTGAACGCCTCGACCACGTCCGGTACCAGGTAGATCAGTACCGCGCCCAGCAGCAGGCAGGTGCAGGAGAAGTACAGGCCGTTGGCCGGTACCGAGCGGCTCGACAGCTTCTCGAAGGCCTTGGGCGCATCACCCTCCTGGCTCAGGCCGTAGAGCATGCGGCTGGTGGAGAACACGCCGCTGTTGGCCGACGAGGCCGCCGAGGTCAGTACCACGAAGTTGATGATGCTCGCCGCTGCCGGCAGGCCCGCCAGCACGAACAGTTCGACGAACGGGCTCTTGCCTGGCACCACGTCGCGCCATGGGGTCACGGCCATGATCGCGATCAGCGCCAGCACATAGAACACGATGATGCGGATCGGGATCGAGTTGATCGCCCGCGGCAGGGTGCGCTCCGGGTTCTTCGCTTCGGCGGCGGTGGTACCCACCAGCTCGATGCCGACGAAGGCGAACACCGCGATCTGGAAACCGGCGAAGAAGCCCATCAGGCCATGGGGGAACATGCCGCTGTCATTCCACAGGTTGGCCAGCTGTGCGGTGCGCCCGCTGGGCGAGGTGAAGCCGGTGATCACCATGTACAGGCCAGTCGCGACCAGGCCAAGGATGGCGACGATCTTGACCAGGGCGAACCAGAATTCCAGCTCGCCGAACATTTTCACCGTCACCAGGTTCAGCGACAGCAGCAGCCCGACGCAGGTCAGCGCCGGTATCCACTGTGGCAAGTCGGGAAACCAGAACTGTGTGTAGGCGGCGATGGCGACCACGTCGGCGATGCCGGTGACCACCCAGCAGAACCAGTAGGTCCAGCCGGTGAAATAGCCGGCCCAGGGGCCGAGCAGGTCGGCGGAGAAGTCGATGAACGACTTGTAGTTCAGGTTCGACAGCAGCAGTTCGCCCATGGCGCGCATGACGAAGAACAGCATGAAGCCGATGATCATGTAGACGAAGATGATCGACGGCCCGGCCAGGCTGATGGTTTTGCCCGAGCCCATGAACAGGCCGGTACCGATCGCGCCGCCGATGGCGATCAGCTGGATGTGGCGGTTGGTCAGGTTGCGCTGCAGATGCTGTTCATCTGGCGTTGAGGGTGAGGTTTGCGTCATAGGCTGCATTCCCTTGTAAGGTCGGTCTTCTTGTCTGAGGTAGCCGGCTAGGCTAACACGCGCGTTCCAGTTCAGGGCGCGACAGATCGACTCTACTTTTGGGTGGCAGCTGTGGGCTGCTGTGCAGCCCTTTCGCGACACAAGGCCGCTCCTACAATGATCGCGCATTCCTGTAGGAGCGGCCTTGTGTCGCGAAAGGGGCGCAAAGCGCCCCCGGCAATCTCAAGCCTGAACCAGCATCCGACGGCGCCTTACCACCAGGCTATCGACAGCCCACATCACCACCATCGACACCCCCACCAGCGGGAACATCACGCCGAGCACCAGCATTACCCCCACCGCCGTCTTCCAGCGCGGCAGGTCATGACGCAGCGGCGGCACGCCCAGCCCACCGGCTGGCCGGCGCTTCCACCACATCACCAGGCCGCTCACCGAGCCCAGCAGTATCATCAGGCACACCAGCAGTATGACGATCTGGTTGAACGCCCCGAACATCTTGCCTTCATGCAGCATCACGCCCATCTCGGTGGCGCGGGCGACCGGGCTGTAGTCCTGCCAGCGCACATCGGCCAGAACCTTGCCGGTGTATTGATCGACATGCAAGGTAGCATCGTTGCGCGGGTCGTCGGCGAACACGGCAATGGTGAACACCCCGTCGGCGGTGGTAGGCAGGGTGATGCTGTAGCCCGGCTCGACCTGGCGCGAAGTGGCGATGTCCTCGACCTGCTGCACGCTCACCTGAGGCGCTGCGGGCATGTCTGACATCATGGAGTGGCCGGCGTGTTCGGCGTGTGCGCCAGACTGCGGCATTGGCGTGTTTTCCATCGCCCAGGGCACGGTTTGGCGGTGTGCGTTGTTCAGCTCACCCGCCTGTTGGTCCGACTTGGGCACGTCGTTCCACATGGCGGCCGGGAAGCGGTTCCACAAATCGGCATACTGCTTGCCCCACAGGCCGGTCCAGGTCATGCCGCTGACCAGCATCAGCAACAACAGGGCCGAACCCCAGAAGCCAGTTACCGCATGCAGGTCGCGCCAGAACAAGCGGCCGCGCGCACTGAACCGGGGCCACAGCACGCCAGCGCCATTGCGTCCGCGTGGCCACCACAGGTACAGGCCCGACACCACCAGCACGATGCCCCAGCCGGCGGCCAGTTCCACCAGGCGGTCGCCGAGCGTGCCGACCATCAGTTCACCATGCAGCGCACGGGCGATGGCTTGCAGGTTCTGCTTGCCGTCCTGCTCACCGAGGACCTTGCCGTTGTAGGGGTCGACGAAAACGTTCAGTTCGCGCCCGCCGTCATGCACCACGAACTGTGCACTGCGCTCGGCGCTCAGTGGCGGCAGGTACTGGCCGACATGGCCCTTGGGGTAAGCCTGGCGTACTTCGGCCAGCATCATGTCCGCGCCCTGCCGGTGGTGGCCGGCTTCGACCACCATCAAGTCGCGGTACAGCAGCGGGTCGAGCTGCGGCTTGAACAGGTAGATGATCCCGGTGATCGCCAACAGGATCATGAACGGGGCCACGAACAGCCCCGCATAGAAGTGCCAACGCCAGGCCAGGTTATAGAAATTGCTGCGTGTTCCTCTCATGGGAACCTCCTGTTTGACCAGCTGATGGGCGCAACCGAAGCTGCGCCCGTTGTTGTTGTCAGAAGCTGAAATCGACCTTGGTCCAGAAGGTCCTGCCTGGCTCGTTGACCGGCTGAGGATCGGTAGCCGGGTAGCCGAACCCGGCGTTCCCGGCCAGGTTCAAGTGCTCGGCGTAGGTTTTGTCGAACAGGTTGTCGACCCCTGCGCTGAGCTTGAGGTTGTTGTTCACCTTGTAGGCGCCGTTGAGCGAGAACACGCCGAAGCCGGCGCTCTTGTCGTAGTCCTTGCCGACCACGTTGCCTTGGTTCTCGGCAATGCGGTTTTGCGCCGCCACCAGCCGCCACAGTGCGCCGACGCTCCACACATCGCGGCTGTAGGTCAAGCCCAGACGGCTTTCCAGTGGTGGCATTTGGGGTAGCGCTTTGCCATCACTGCTGTTCTTGCCCCAAGCGTAGGCCAGCGTGGCGTCGGCCTTCCAGTTTTCGGTCAGCAGGTAGGCCGCGCCCAGTTCGCCGCCCATGATGCGGGCGTCGATGTTCTGTGCCCGGGAAGTGCTCATGCCCATCATGCCGGTGCGGTAGTCGAACAGGATGTAGTCGCGGATCTGCCCGACATAGCCCGACGCCCAGGCCTCCAGGCGTTCGGTGCGGTACTGGATGCCGAAGTCGAGTTGGGTGGTCTTCTCTGGCTTGATGCCGTCGAAGGCGTTGGCCGCCCCAGGCGGTGCCAGCTTGGGCGAGAACAGCTCCCAGTAGTCAGGGAAGCGCTGGGCATGGCCGAGGCCAATGTAAGTGGTGGCCGGGAGGGCTGCCAGGTCGTGCTCGTAGCGGATAAAACCGCTGGGCAGGGTGTCGGCGCGGGTATCGCCTTCGGTGGCGCTGCCTTTACGGAAGTCACGGGCTGAGGCGCGGTCCAGGCGGGCGCCGGTAATCAGCCGGTCTTCACCGCTGACATACCAGGTCAGTTCGCTGAAAGCGCCGTAGTTGTGGAAGTCGGCGTCCTTGGTCCAGGCCTGGCCCTTGTGTGCGTCCACACCCATGCCGCCACGCAGGCGATGTTCGTTGGTTTGCGCGTCGATGCCGCTGATCAGCTGCACATCGGCCCAGCGCCAGGTGGCTTTGATGCGTGCGCCCAGGGTGCGGCGGTCGACGTTGCTGACCATCGGCATGCCCATCATGCCGCTGCCCGACGGTGTGCGCAGGCTGTAGTTGTCCATCACATGGTCGGCGTAGTTGTAGTAGACCTGTGCCTCGACCTTGTCGAGCACCTCGCCGAGGTTGGACTTTTCAAAGCGCAGGCCCAGACTTTCGCGCTTGAACTGCGAGCCGTCCATGCCGCGCCCGGCGTAGCGGGCCTCGCCATCGCCCTTGCCGGCGGTCAGCTCCAGCAGGGTGTCCTGGTCTGGCGTCCAGCCGAGGGCGACATCGCCGTTCCACTTTTCCCAGCGCGATGGCACGGTGTCGTCGTTGCCGTCGTGGTAGTCATCCGAGCGTGACTGGTTGCCGACGAAGCGGGCGTAGGCCTGGCTGTTGCCGGCGGCGGCATCTAGCACTTTGTCGAAGCGGCCGTTGGAGCCGGCCAGCAGGCTGGCGTTCACGCGGCTGCCGAGGGCGCCGAACTTCTCGGGCTCGCGCTCGAAGAGGATGGTGCCTGCCGAACCACCGGGGCCCCAGATCACGCTTTGCGGGCCTTTGATCACAGTCAGGCGGTCGTAGGTTTCCGGCGAAATGTAAGAGGTGGGCGCGTCCATGCGGTTAGGGCAAGCGCCCAGCATCAGGCCGCCGTTGGTGAGGATGTTCAGGCGTGAGCCGAACATGCCCCGCAACACCGGGTCGCCGTTGGTGCCGCCGGCACGGATCGCCGAGAAGCCTGGGATGGTCTTCAGGTAGTCGGCGCCGTCGCTGGCCGGCACCGGTTGGCGCGGGTCTTTCGGGTTGGTGACCACGGTCAGTGGCGAACTGGGCGCCACGGCAGTGATGACCGTCGGGCTCAGCTCGGGTGCGTCGTGCGCATGGCCTTCATGGCCAGGGTCGGCGGCCAGGGCCACGGGCGCGAGCAGCGAGCCGCACACGGCGGCGAGAGTCCCACGCAGGGACAAGGCAAAAACAGGGGTGCAGCCGGACATAATGATTCCAGTCGATCAGTCATGAGTTAGCGCGAAGCCTCCTGGCTCCGTGCGCAAAATGTGGGTTCAGACGCTGATCGAGGAAGGCGGGGCGCGGCTGCGCGCACCGGGGAATACAGCCTGCCGGGCATGGCCTTGGTGCGTTGGCGCAAGCAGATGGCTGGTGGGGATTACGCTGCCGGCACTGAGCGGGCTGAGGGCCTGGGGCAGGGCCGGGCAATTGAACAACAGGCTGCAGTAACCGCACTTTTCCCACATCACGTGCAGTTGGCCATCGCCGCCATGGCCGTGATGGCTGTCGCCGCCATGCTGATGGGCAGCCGCCATCGGCATGTCCATTGGCATGCTCATGCCGGCGTGGTGGTCCATCGGCATCGACTGGGAAATCAGCGGGCCGATGAAGATCATCCACATGGCGAACAGGCTCAGCCATCCGCCACCGGCGCGCCTGCGGTCAGGGCGGGTGGTACGGCTGATGCTGTTGCGCGGCAGGCTCATGGCGAGTGCCTGTCAGCAGGTGTCAGTGCGCGTGTTCGTGGGCTTGCGGCTGGTCCGCTGGCGCCTGCTTCTGCACAGCCACTTCGACGGTGATGTCGCCGGCCTTTTCGAAATGCAGGGTCAACGGGAAGCGTTTGCCATCCGTGAGCAGGCTGCGGTCCTTGGGCTGCATCAGCATCACATGGTAGGCGCTGGGGGCGAAGGTCAGGTCCTTGCCGGCAGGCACCACCACGCTGGGCACCTGTTGCATCTTCATGGCGCCGCTGGCGCTCATGGCATGTTCGTGCAGTTGCGCGTCATCGCTGATGGGGCTGTCGACACTGAGCAGGCGGTCGTCGGCCTGGCCATTGTTGTGCACCACGAAATACGCGGCGACGTTGGGCGCGTTGGGTGGCAGCTGCAGCGACCAGGGGTGGGCAATGTGCAGGTCACCCACGCTGTATTCGTGGGCATTGGCAAAGGCGCCAGGCAGCAGCAGGGCGGCCATGACGAGGGCGTGCTTGAGCATGGTGAATCTCCGTTTCTGTTCAGGTTCAGGCAGACAGCGTGATGAACTCAGGCCAGCGGAGAGGCACGGGGGTTTAGCGCAGGCCAGAGTTGGCGCGGCGTGGGTTGGTACTTGGCAGGCGGCGGCAACAGGCCGGCGAGCAGTGTCGGCGGGTTGTGCAACTGTGGCGGGTAGCCGGGCAGGGCCAGCAGCGGCGCGGCGCCAGAGCAGCACCAGCAATTCATCATGCTGGCGCTGTCGTCGCTTTGCGGGCCGAGGTCGATCTTGGCCAGGGCCTGGACATCGACGTTGGCCTTGTTGGCCATGCTGGAACAGAAAGCCCCCCACAGCAGCTGCTCGGCCGGGCCCTTGGGCGCAGCAGAGGACAGCGGCATGGCCAGCAGGTTGAACAGCACTGCAAGGCAGGCTATCCAGGCAATGTGCCGACGTGGGGGCATGGAGAGATCCGGTCAGGAATCGTGGTGGGTATTGTAAGGCGGAGTATAGGTAAAAATGACGGGGTGCGGTGAAGTGACGCAGGTGGTCGGGTAACGGGGCTGCTGCGCAGCCCATCGCGACACAAGGCCGCTCCCACAAGGACCGCGTACCGTTGGGCAGCGGTCCCTGTAGGAGCGGCCTTGTGTCGCGATGGGGCGCAAAGCGCCCCCGACAATCTCAAGCCTTGTTACGGCCCATCAACCCGCGCACGGTCTCTTGCAGGTCCGCCGGCAACACCACCACCTTGGCATTGTTGCTGCCCGCCAGGTTCTCCATGGCCCCGATATAGCGCTCGCCCAGCAGGTACATGGCCGGCACGGTCTCGTTGCCCACCGCTTCCTTGACCAGCGAAATCGCCCGCGCCGAGGCCTCGGCCAGGCTGATCTGCGCCTCGGCATCCAGCCTGGCTGCCTGCAGGCGTGCTTCGGCTTCAAGGATCGCTGCCTGCTTGGCACCTTCGGCGCGGGTTACATCGGCCTTGCGCTCACGCTCGGCGGCGGCCTGGCGTTCCATGGCCAGTTGCATGTTTTCCGAAGGCTTGATGTCCTGGATTTCCACCGAACGCACGGTAACGCCCCAGTCTTCGGTCTGCTCGGACATTGCCTCGCGCAGGCGGGCCTTGATCTGCTCGCGGCTGGACAACGCTTCGTCCAGGTCCATGGCGCCGACGATGGCGCGCAGCGAGGTCATCGTCAGGCTGGTGACAGCGAACGAGAAATTCTGCACGCCATACGAGGCTTTCTGCGGGTCGACCACCTTGGCGAAGCACAGGGCGTTGGCGACGATTACGGCGTTGTCCCTGGTGATGATTTCCTGCTGTTGCACATCGAGGATGATGTCCTTGGTCGGCAGGCGGTAGGCGACCACGTCCATGTACGGGATGAGAATGTTCAGGCCCGGTTTGAGCGTGCTGTGATAGCGGCCCAGGCGCTCGACGATCCATTCCTCGCCTTGGGGCACGATGCGCACCCCTTTGAACACGGTGATCAGGACGAACAGGGCGATGGCGCCGACGACGATGAGGCTGGTCATGGTGCTTTAATTCCTTTTTGTGCGGATTCAGGCCCGGACGACGCGGGCGGTGTTCCCCTCGATGGCGGTCAGGCGCACCCGTTCGCCGGCCGGGATTTCGCTGTCAGCGATGCATGTCCATTCTTCGTTGCCGAGAATCGGCTTCTGGAAACGCACACGGCCTTTGTGGAACTCCGACACCCCAGCGGTCAGCAGGCCCACTTCGCCGATCACGCTGTCGGCGGTCCAGCGCACATCTGGCTGCTTGCGTCGGAACAGCTTGAACCAGAGCGCCGTGGTGACTGATGACAGCAGTACCCACAGCAGCACCTGCATGTCCAGTTGCAGGCTGGGAGCAGCGAGCGAGATCAGCGAGACCAACACGGCACCGATGCCGAACCAGAGGATGAAGAACGTCGGCAGGACCAGTTCGAGCAGGATCAGCGCGATACCGAAGACCAGCCAGATCCACCATTGCATTTCCATATGGGTGAAACCTTGCGGGGGAGGGGTGTTGAGTTTAAGGGAGGACAGTGATGCAGCGCCATTTGACAAGTTGCCAGAAAGATCCGAAATGGTTGTAGGACCGCCGCCGTACGTAGTTTGAGATTACAGGTCGAGCGCTGCAGCCAGGTCTGAGGGTGATTCGAATGCTCGGTCCACATCCGGCAAAGCTGGCCGCTTCAGGACCAACACCGGTACGCCCAACTCCCGTGCTACCTCCAGCTTTGGCTCGGTCGCTACGCTGCCGCTGTTCTTGCTGATCAGCACATCGATGCTGCGACGCAGGAACAATGCCCGTTCATCCTCGATATGGAACGGCCCGCGTGCACCGATCACTTCGCAGCGCTCATTGCCTGGGCAGGCTTCCAGCGCCCGCAAAGTCCAGAACTGCTCCGGCGGAATCTCGTCCAGGTGTTGCAACGGCTCGCGGCCCAGCGTGAACAGAGGCCTGCGGAACGGCTTGAGTGCCTCTCTCAGCCCCGCCCAGTCCTCGACCTCACGCCAGTCGTCCCCCGCTTGCGCTTGCCAGGCCGGGCGGCGCAAGGCCCAGCACGTGACGCCGGCGCTACGCGCAGCGCTGGCAGCATTGCGGCTGATCTGTGCAGCGTAGGGGTGGGTGGCATCGACCAGCAGGGTGATACACGCCTCGCGCAGGTAGTGGGCCAAGCCCTCGGCGCCGCCAAAGCCGCCGACCCGTACCTGGCATTGCAGGTCCTGCGGTACGCGGCCGATACCGGCCAGGCTGTAGACATGCTGCGGGCCGAGGCGACGAGCGATGGCCAGGGCTTCAGTGACACCGCCCAGCAGCAGGATGCGCGCGGTCATTGCACACCTGCCCGGCCAACGATACCGCCTTGGCGGTCGATGGCGAACACTTCCACTTGCACCTGCGCCGGCACCACGCTGCGGGCGAACGCCAGGGCGTGGGCGCATACCGCGTCCCCGAGGGCAATGCCGGCCGCATGCGCCAGCGCGAGCGCTTGCTGGCTAGTGTTGGCGCCGATGATGGCGGCCTGCAGCGCTGCGTCAGCACCAATGTCTGCGGCCCAGCCCGCCAGTTGCGGCAGATCGATGCTGGAATGGCGGCTGTGCAGGTCCATGTGCCCGGCGGCCAGTTTGCTGATCTTGCCAAAACCACCACACAGGGTCAGGCGCGGCACCGGCACTTTGCGCAGGTGCTTGAGCACCGCGCCGACAAAGTCGCCCATTTCGATCAGGGCGATTTCCGGCAGGCCGTAGACCCGGCGCATGGTGTCTTCGCTGGCGTTGCCAGTGCAGGCGGCGATATGCGTGTAGCCGTTGGTGTGGGCCACGTCGATACCTTGGTGGATCGAGGCGATATAGGCCGCACAGGAGAACGGCCGCACGATGCCGCTGGTGCCGAGGATCGACAGCCCGCCGAGGATGCCCAGGCGCGGGTTCATGGTCTTGAGTGCCAGCTGTTCGCCGCCCTGCACGTTGACCGTGACCTCGAAGCCGCCGAAGTAGCCGCATTCGTCGGCCAGGCGTTGCAGGTGCTCGCTGATCATGCGGCGCGGCACCGGGTTGATGGCCGGCTCACCCACCGCAAGCACCAGCCCCGGCCGGGTCACGGTGCCGACACCGCTGCCGGCGACAAAGCGGATGCTTGGCTCGTCCAGCAAGCGCACCTGGCTGTAGAGCAGGGCGCCGTGGGTCACGTCCGGGTCGTCGCCAGCGTCCTTGAGTGTGCCGGCTTCGGCGCTTTCGCCGGCTAATCGGCAGAACTCCAGGCGCATCTGCACCACCTTGCCCTTGGGCAAGGTAATGCTGACGGCATCGCTGGTTTCGCCGCTCAGCAGCAAGCGAGCGGCCGCCAGGCTGGTGGCGGTGGCGCAGCTGCCGGTGGTCAGGCCGCTGCGCAGGGGCGCGGGCTGTTCGCGGGTCTCTTCACGCATCGGCGGGCTTCACCACATCCAGCAGGGTGATCGGCAGCGCCTGGCGCCAGGTGTCGAACGCACCCAAGGGCTGGGCGTGGGCGACATGGATGCGGGTCAGCTCACCACCGTGCTGCTCGCGAAAAGACGCCAGGGCCAGTTCGCTTTGCAGGGTTACCGCGTTGGCTACCAGCCGGCCACCGGGGCGCAGGCTGGCCCAGCACAGGTCGAGCACACCCTCGCGGGTGACGCCGCCGCCGATGAAGATCGCATCCGGGCGTTCCAGGCCTTGCAGTGCCGCTGGGGCCTTGCCGCGCACCAGCTGCAGGCCGGGTACACCCAATGCATCGCGGTTATGTTCGATGAAGCCTTGGCGGCCTTCGTCGGCCTCGATGGCCAGCGCGCGGCAGGCCGGGTGGGCGCGCATCCATTCGATGCCGATCGAGCCGCAGCCCGCGCCCACGTCCCACAGCAGTTCACCGGGCTGCGGCGCCAGGCGCGCCAGGGTGATGGCGCGAACATCGCGTTTGGTCAGTTGGCCGTCATGCCGGAAGGCGCTGTCCGGCAGCCCGGCCAGCCGGTGCAGACGCGGCGCTTCGGGCGTGGCCAGGCATTCGATGGCCACCAGGTTGAGCGCTGCGATATCGGCGTGTGGCCAGTCTTGGGCGGTGCCGGCCAACACACGTTCGTGCGGGCCTCCAAGGTGTTCGAACACACGCAGGCGGCTTGGCCCGTAGCCACGCTCGCGCAGCAGCGTGGCAATGGCCGCCGGGCTGTCGCCGTCGTTGCTCAGCACCAGCAAACGTACGCCGCTGTGCAGGTGAGCATTGAGCGCCGCCAGGGGGCGGGCTACCAGAGACACCACCTGCACATCCTGCAGCGGCCAGCCCAGGCGGGCGGCGGCCAGTGCGCAAGAGGTGGGCATCGACAGTACGCGCATTTCATCGGCGGGTACCTGGCGTGCAAGGCTGGCACCGACGCCGTAGAACATCGGGTCGCCGCTGGCCAGTACGCACACGGGCTCGCCACGCAGGGCCAGCACCGGGGCCAGCGAAAACGGGCTTGGCCAGCCCAGCCGCTCGCCGGGCACGCAGCGCGGTAGCAGGGCCAGCTGGCGTGGGCTGCCGAAGATCCGCGCAGCGCCCAACAGCGCACGCCGGGCCTGTTTGCCCAGGCCACTGAAGCCGTCTTCGCCGATGCCTACTACTGTCAGCCAGGGTGCCATGTGTACCTCTTCAATATGTTGGAGCTGCATGGCAGCCCCAACATTTCAGCTAAAACTCGAACGGTGCTCGACCACCGGCTTTTCATGCCGCCGGACAAAGCAGGCATAATACCGCGCCTTCTACACTCAAGCGCATTTTCACAGATTGCCGGATACCCCTTTGACGCAGGCCCATGCCCCCAACGTTTCGTCTCGCCCCTCGGCCTGCCCGGGGTTGTGGCGCATCGTCAGTGCCCGTGATGGCGGCATCTGCCGCATCAAGCTGCCTGGCGGCCTGCTGCTGGCCGAGCAGGCCGAAGCGGTAGCGGCGGCAGCTGAGCGTTTTGCCGGTGGTGTGATCGAGGCCACCAACCGTGGCAACCTGCAGATCCGCGGCATTGGCAGCGAGCATCGTGCTTTGGTCGAGACCCTGCTCGCAGCCGGCCTGGGCCCGCGCGAGGCGGCCGGTGACGATGTGCGCAACCTGATGCTCAGCCCGCTGGCCGGGCATGACCCGGCAATGCTGCTGGACGCGCGGCCGCTGGCCGGGCAGATCCTCGACCTGCTGGAAGGCACCCCGCGCTTTCACCAGTTGTCGGCCAAGTTCGCCGTGCAACTGGATGCTGGCGAACGCCTGGCCATGCTTGAGCACCCCCATGACTTGTGGCTATCGCCCCTACGCCTGCTGCAGCAGACCTGGCTGGCGTTTGGTTTGGCGGGCTGCCCGGCGGACGGCAAAGTGCTCGGCGCGGTGCCGCTGGCGCAGGGCCTGGCGCTGGTGCGCGCAGTGCTGGAACGCTTCCTCGACCTGGCAACCCCGACGCAGTCGCGCATGCGCCAGTTGCTTGAAGTGCACTCGGCAACTGATTTCGTCGACGGGCTGGGCCTGGATATCCGCCGTGATGCCGCCGTGCTCGGATGGCGCCGTGAAGAGCACCGCGCCTCGTGGTTGGGCACGCTGCCCCAGACGCATGGTGTTGCCCTTGGCGTGGCCCCGCCGCAAGGCCGCCTGACCCCCGCCATGCTGCGTGGTGCCGCGCGCATTGCCCGCGAACTGGGCGATGGCAGCCTGCGTCTGAGCCCCTGGCAAAGCCTGGTGCTGACCAACCTGCAAGCACAACACATCGACCAAGCCCAAGCCGAACTGTCTGCGCTGGGTTTGCTGTGCCATGACCACGAACCCCTGGCGCGCATCAGCGCCTGCACCGGTGCCAGCGGCTGCGCCAAGGCTCTTGGCGAGACCAAGGCCGACGCCGTTGCCTTGGCCGCGCTGCTGGGCCCTGGCGTGCCCGCCAGCGTGCACCTGTCCGGTTGCCCTCGTTCCTGCGCCGTGGCCCATGTTGCCCCGGCCACGCTGCTGGCCCGTTCGCCGGGCCGTTACGACCTGTACCTGCGTGATGCGCGCCAGCCGGGCTTCGGTGCCCTGCGCGCCACCGACCTTACCTTGAATGAAGCAGGCGCCATGCTCGACCTGCCGACGGAGCACCTTGATGATTGACTACATCCGCGATGGTCAGGAGATCTATCGCAATTCCTTTCGGATCATCCGAGAGGAAGCCAAGCTTGAGCGGATCCCCGCCGACCTGGAAAAGCTCGCCGTGCGCGTGATCCACGCCTGCGGCATGGTCGACGCCATCGATGGCCTGCAGTTTTCCGAAGGTGCCGGACGGGCCGGGCGAGAGGCGCTGCTCAACGGCGCGCCGATCCTGTGCGATGCGCACATGGTGGCCGAAGGCATTACCCGGGCCCGGCTGCCAGCAGACAACAAAGTCATTTGCACCCTGCGCGACCCCAGCGTGCCGGGCTTGGCCAAAGACGCCGGCAACACCCGTTCCGCCGTGGCCCTGGAGCTGTGGCGGCCGTACCTGGAAGGCAGCGTGGTGGTGATCGGCAACGCCCCCACCGCCCTGTTCTACCTATTGGAAATGCTCGATGCTGGCGCACCCAAGCCTGCGCTGATCCTCGGCTTTCCGGTCGGTTTCGTCGGTGCTGCCGAGTCCAAGGCCATGCTCGCCGCTGACAGCCGCGGCGTGCCGTTCGTGATCATGCAAGGCCGCCTGGGCGGTAGCGCGATGGCTGCCGCCGCGGTCAACGCCCTGGCCACGGAGGTGGAATGATGCTGCCGCGTGGACGACTGCTGGGCCTGGGCGTGGGCCCTGGCGACCCGGAACTGATTACCCTCAAGGCCTTGCGCCTGCTGCGCGAGGCGCCGGTGGTCGGTTACTTCGTGGCCAAGGGCAAGCGTGGTAACGCTTTTGGGATCATCGAAGCACACCTGCAGCCCGAGCAGACCCTGCTGCCGCTGGTCTACCCGGTAACCACCGAAGCCCTGCCGGCGCCGCTGTCCTATGAGCAGGTGATCAGCGACTTCTACGACGAAGCCAGCGTGCAAGTGGCCGAGCACCTGGATGCCGGCCGCGACGTGGCGGTGATCTGCGAAGGTGACCCGTTCTTCTACGGCTCCTACATGTACCTGCATGACCGCCTGGCGCAGCGCTATGAGGCCGAAGTGATCCCCGGTGTCTGCTCGATGCTTGGTGGTGCTTCGGTACTGGGCGCGCCGCTGGTGTACCGCAACCAGAGCCTGTCGGTATTGTCTGGTGTGTTGCCCGCCGAAGAGCTCAAGCGCCGCCTGGCCGATGCCGATGCAGCGGTGATCATGAAGCTTGGGCGCAATTTCCCCAAGGTGCGCGAAGTGCTGGCCGAACTGGGCCTGGACGGGCGTGCGCTGTATGTGGAGCGGGCGACCATGGCCAACCAGAAGATCGTGCCGCTGGACCAGGTCGACCCGCAGTCGTCGCCGTACTTCTCGCTGATCATCGTGCCGGGGGAAAAATGGCAGGGTTGAACATGCACAAGGCACCGGCAATCGTCATCCTTGGCCCGGGTAGCCTGGCCACCGCGCAGCGAATCCAGCAGTGCTACCCACAGGCCACAATCCATGGCCTGCAGGGGCGTGTCGAGGGGGCAGACCAGTCGTACACCGCGTTCGGCGATACCCTGCGCGGGCTGTACCAGCAGGACATGCCGATCATTGCCCTGTGTGCTGCCGGTATCGTCATTCGCAGCCTGGCCAGCGTGCTTAGCGAGAAGGGCAGCGAGCCGCCGGTACTGGCCGTGGCCGAGGATGGCAGCGCGGTAGTGCCGTTGCTCGGTGGCCTCGGTGGGGTCAACCTGATGGCGCGCGAAATCGCAGAAGCGCTGGGCGTTGCCGCCGCCATTACCACCAGTGGTGAGCTGCGCTTTGGCACTTGCCTGTTGAACCCGCCGCAAGGTTACGCACTGGCGGACATCGAGCAAGGCAAGCGTTTCGTTTCCGATTTGCTGGCAGGTGAGTCGGTGCGCATCAAGGGTGACGCCCCGTGGTTGCAGCAGGTGCAGTTGCCCGCCAGCGAAGCGGCGCAGCGCACCATCCATGTGGGGCATCAGGTGCGCCCGGCCAACCGCGACGAACTGCTGATCCACCCGCGCTCGGTGGTCGTGGGTGTTGCCGGTGGCAACCTGCACAGCATGCGTGCGGCATTGCAGCAGGCCGGCATCGCCGAGCCATCGGTAGCCTGCGTGCTGGCGGACGAGCGCGCCATGGCCGACAGTGCCTTGCACGAGGCTGCGCAGGCCTTGGGTGTCGCCTTGCGCTTTGCCAGCAACCCAGGCGACGTGGCCAGCATGGTTGCTGCGGCGTTGCCCGATGCCGAGTTGATAACGCATGGAGATGTAGTCATCGCGGTGGCGCCTGCGCCGGTCGATGTAGCACAAATCGGCCGCCGTCGCGGTCGTCTGGCGGTTATCGGCCTTGGTCCAGGTGCGGCGCAATTGATGGTGCCGGCGGTCAAGGCCGAACTGGCACAGGCTGAGGATGTGCTCGGCTACGAAACCTACGTGCGCATGGCCGGGCCGTTCCGTGATGACCAGATCTTGCACTGCACCGACAACCGTGAAGAGATGCAGCGCGCCCGGCATGCCTTCGAGCTGGCGGCCCAGGGCCGTTCGGTGGTGGTGGTTTCGTCGGGTGACCCGGGCGTGTTCGCCATGGCCGCTGCGGTGCTTGAAGCGTTGCATGAGTCCAGCGACCCCGCCTGGCACCGCGTGGACCTTGAGATTCTGCCAGGGGTGTCGGCCTCGCTGGCAACCGCCGCCCAGGCGGGAGCACCGCTGGGGCATGACTTCTGCGTGATGTCGCTGTCGGACAACCTCAAGCCCTGGTCGATCATCGAAAAGCGCCTGGACCTGGCGGCTCAGGCCGACCTGGTGCTGGCGTTCTACAACCCGATCTCCAAAGCCAGGCCGCACCAGCTAGGGGTGGCGCTGGAGGTGGTGCGTCGGCACCGCGACGGGAGCACGCCTGTAGTCCTTGGTCGTGACATCGGTAGGCCGGGGCAGACGCTGAAGGTAGTCACCTTGGCCGAGCTGCAGCCAGAAATGGTCGATATGCGCACCATGGTGTTGGTCGGCTCCTCTACAACCTGCGTATTCCCTCGTCTGTCGGGCGGGGTATGGGCCTACACCCCGCGTTGGTACCCCACCACCAACTAGTTGCGTCGGAAACTCTTCAGCGCGCTGAATCGCCAGCGGGCTGGATAAGGTGATTGCCCCTGACTCAAGGGGCAACCATCAAGGAGTTTCTACATGTCCGATGAAACACAAGTCACCACCAACAACACCGCCATCCTGGTCGAAGGCAACCTGCTGGCCTGCGGCGCAGGTATGTCTGCGAAAAGCCGTCACGACGTCAAGAACGCCTTCCACTTCGCCACATTAGTGGCCGACAAAGCGTTCGATGCCGAAAAGCAGAGCCGGGAGTGGTACGACAAATTCATCGATGTGATGCGTGATCTTGGCTTTACCATCCCTCGACGCACCTTCGAGCTGGAAACGTCGGCGGAGCTGTCTGTCACCGTAGGCGCCGTTGCCGTCCGGGCGATCGGTGTTGCTGGCAACGCACTGCTGGGGGGCACCAAGCTGGGTGCTCTGGCCAAGATGGCCTTCGATAAAATGACCACCGTCGAAAACGACGCCAAGGTGCTCGACCACAAACGCAAGAACAAATCCAGGGGCATGGTTGGCCTGGCTGCCTGCATCGAAACAGAGAACAACGATGTGGTCATGGTCGTGAGCTGCATCCAGGCATCTGCCCCGACACTGGACGATGACGTGCTGGGCATCCAGTGGAAGCTGGACAAGACCCACTACTACGCCGGCACCGCGGTGCTCACGCTCAACAACTTCGTGTACGACAAAGTGCGCGAAACCGTGGAAAACAAACTCGGCGTGCGCAGCGTCGAGAACGTACTCCAATACGACATCTGATAGCGCGGCGGCGTTGCACCAACGCCGCCTTGTTCGCTTGTTTGCAATGAGACAAGACCATGAATAGTTCAGTTGAGCAGCTGATGTTGATTGGTGGAACGGCATTGCTGTATTCCACAGGCGCTACCGAGGAGCAACGCCAGGCCGCGTTCGACTCGATTCTTTACGCACAGTTGCTGGCCAACAAGAGTGCCGGACCACGCTTTGATGACTACGAGCGCTGGTACGCCGCCTACAGGGATGCGTACCGCCAACTTGGCTGGATCAAACTGGCCAGTACCCACGACCTCAAGCACTTGGGGCAACCCTTGCGCACCGCGCCGGTGCAGCCACTTGAGGCATGGCTGAGAATGCGCTCTATCCGTCACGAGGCCGTGCTGGCAGCGGTGAAAACGGGTTTGAGCCGATCACTGGAAGGTTTTGGCCACTTGCTGAAGTACAGCACGCAGGAGCAGACGCAGGGGGCGAAGCTTGTGATCGAGCTGGGCGTGCTCAAGGCAGGGCCGGTGCTGGATCTGTGCAGCATCTCGATGCAGGTCGGCAAGTCGATTTCGAATATCCCGCTGGGCACTTGGCTGAGTGAACAGGTGCTTCAAGGAGAGGCAGAGTTCAACGGCGTTTCCCTGGCATTGGATAACAGTCGGTTTCAACGCCAGCGCGAGGAACTGCAGGCGTTGATGAAAACCAAGGATGCACAAGGCGCTTACCGGTTTGACCCTTATGCGCCGATAACGGGAGCACATCATGAGTGACGCCACGTCTGCCGTGATCGGCGCGGGCATCGTCTCGTTCTTGCCAGGTATTCCGGCCGCTTTGCAAAACAAGGTGAAACTGGCCCTGGCAATGGCCGAACGTGCTACCGAGACGGCGTTTCGAGAAGGGTTGATCGAGGACTGGTTTGCCTACTACCGCAACCAGCTCAAATATATGGGCTGGGATGCAGTGTCTGCCGAGCAGGTTCATTGGCCGGATGGACAGCGCGCCCGTCAGGCCGACCAGGTGCTGGAAACCATTGCGGCAACGGCTGGCGAGCACTTTGCCTCGGCGATCGGCATTTCCATGCGCAAGCTGTTGGCCAACCCGTCGGTGCTGCAGTCGCTTGAGCGGTGCGCCTACGAACGCCAGCATTTCCAGCTGCTGCCTTGCGCTCCGGCCGGTGCCAACCGGGTGGACATGGTGCTTTACCATGAAGCGGATGTGCGTTCGGCCTTCCGTGCAGGCTTCATCAGCCATAGGCGCAGCCATCGGAATGTGCGTGCGGAGTTGATACGTTTCAACATGCTGGCGTTCGAGCACAGCTTTTTGCCAAAAGTGCAGGAACGTGTCGTTCAGGTCTCTTTGCAACGCATTCTGGATTACGCCCTTTAGGGCACCAGGTAGCCCTTGATGCCGGTAAAGATGATTTGCGCAGCCAAGGCGCAGACGAACAACCCCATCAGCCGGCTGACGATCTGCAGCCCTTGGTCGCCAAGGATGCGTTCGATGCCGTGTGACAAGTACAGCACCAGGCCGACGGTAAAGCTGGCCAGCGCGATGCTGACGATGGCCAGCAATTTGTCATCCCAATGCGGCTGGCCCACGCCCATGACCAGCAGGGCGCCGATGGTGCCAGGGCCGACAGTCAGTGGAATGGTCAGCGGCACGATGGTCACATCCTGCTGCACGTTGTCGGCCTGCACCGCCGGCTTGCCCTGGGCCATACCCAAGGCAGAAATGAACAGCACGCTACCGGCCCCGATGCGGAAGGCGTCGGCGGTGATGCCGAAAATGCCGAAGATCACCCGCCCGAACAGGTACAGCAGCACGCTGGCGACCAAGGCTGCGAAGGCGACCTTCCAGGCCAGTTGCTTGCGCTCCTTGCTGGAGTGGCCGCGGGTCAGGCTGATGAAGCACGACAGCACGAAGAACGGGCTGTAGAGCACGAGCATTTTCAGGTAGACGCTGAACAACTCATGGAGCATGAGCACTATTCCTTGGGCAATCTGAAGCTTGCGCTCCCACAGGGGCCGTATCGGGCTTTCGAATACTGTTCTCTGTGCGACAGCGTAGCCTAGGAAGTATGCGCCGGGTCTGCCTTGGCTTCGCGCTGGTTGGCCCAATACTGGATCAGTTCGCGTAACTGCGACAATTCCACCGGTTTGGCCATGTGGCCGTCCATGCCCGCCAGCCGCGCGCGTTCCTTGTGCTCGGCAAGAATGTGCGCGGTCAGCGCCACCACCGGTGTGCGTTGGCGCTGGTTGGCCGTTTCCCAGGCCCGCAGCTGCTGGGTGGCCGAGAAGCCGTCCAGCACCGGCATTTCGCAGTCCATCAACACCAGGTCATAGTGCTGCGCTTTCATCGCCTGCAAGGCTTCTTCGCCATTGCAGGCAGTGTCGGGTTCAAGGTTGAGTTTGCCGAGCATACCGCGGATAACCTTGGTGGAAATGCTGTTGTCTTCGGCGACCAGCACGCGGAAGTCGCCAGGCAGGTCCAGCGCCTGCGGGATGCCAGGCAGGCTGGCAGGCACTGCCTGCTCGCGGCCGCGCTGGGCCAGTTCCTCGGCCAGGGTGGTCTTCAGCGTGTAGCCGGCCACTGGTTTGGCAAGGATCCGCTTGACCCCAGCGTTGCGCGCGATGACCTTGCTCGGCGCATTGCTGATGCCGGTGAGCATCACCACCAGGATGTCGTGGTTCAGGCTTGGGTCTTCCTTGATCTTGGCGGCCAGTTGCATGCCGGTCATGCCGGGCATGTTCTGGTCCAGCAGTACGGCGTCGAAGTAGTCGCGCAGGTGCGCCTTGGTGCGCAGCAGGGCCAGGGCTTCCTTGCCAGACGGCACCGCGCTGACGTTCATGCCCCAGGCGCTGCACTGCTGGACCAGTACCTTGCGGCAGGTGTCGTTGTCGTCCACCACCAGCACGCGGGCATCGCGCAGCGGGCTGTCGAGGTCGGCGGGCGGCTGTTCCAGGCGCGAAGGGTCCAGCGGCAAGGTCAGCCACAGGGTGTTGCCCATGCCAGTGCTGCTCTTGATGCCGAACTCGCCCTGCATCAGGCCGATCAGTTGCTTGGCGATGACCAGGCCCAGATGCCCGCCCAGCTTGTTGCTGGACAGGAAGTGGTGGCTGTGCAGTTCGGCTTGCAGCAAAGCGTCGCGGTCGGCGGCGGGCAGCGGCTCGCCGCTGTCCTGCACGGCAATGCGCAGGCGTGGCAGCTCGCCGCGTTGATCCAGTGCCACCACCAGCAGAATTTCACCCTGGTCGGTGTTTTTCAGGGCGTTTTCCAGCAGGCTCGACAAGGCCTGGCGCAGCCGCGTCGGGTCACCGCTGATGACCCGTGGTACTTGCGGCTGGGTGAAGCTGATCAGTTCGATGTTTTGTTGCTCGGCCTTGGCGCGGAAGATGTTCAGGCAATCCTCGATCAGCGCGTTGAGATCGAACTGCACGTCATCCAGCTCGATCTGCCGGGATTCCAGTTTGGAAATATCGAGAATTTCGTTGATCAGCGTGAGCAACTCGTTGCCGGCGCTGTGGATGGTCTGCACGTAGTCGCGCTGCTTGACCGACAGCGGTGTGCCCAGCAACAGCTCGGTCATGCCCAGCACACCGTTCATGGGGGTGCGGATTTCGTGGCTGATCTTGGCCAGGAACTCGGCCTTGGCATTGATTTCGGCGTCGCTGGCGGCCAGCGCGCGGCTGGCGCTGAAACGCTCCTCGCTCATGCGCCGCAGGCGTTCACTGACGGCCAGGTTGAGCAGCAGGCCGCTGACCACGGTCAGGCCCAGCAGGATACACAACAGCCAGGGCGTCGAGGTGCGGGTCAGGCCCAGCAGGGCTGGCAGCAGCACCAGGCCACCGAGGTTGAACACCACCATGGCCAGGCTGAACAGGCGACCGGGTGCATAGCCTTTGTACCAGTGATAGCTGCTGACCAGCAGCATGCTTACACTGCCCAGCGCCATCAGGGCGTAGGTCATCAGGTTGAGGGGCAGCGTATCGACGAACAGCAACACCAGGCCGCTGACCCCGACAATCAACATTTCACCCTGCAGCAAGCGGTTAAGCCGTGGCGAGTTGCATGGCGAGAAGAAATGCTGGGTGAAATATAGCCCGGACAGGCCAGCCAGGACCAGCGTCAGGTAGGCAGCAGGCGTTTGTGCACTGTGCCACACATGCCACCAGGGGCCGCTGAGGTTCAGCAGGATCAGGCCGCTGAGCAGCATAAGGCCGTGGTACAGCGCCAGGATCAGGGTGGTGCTGGAGCGGCTGTAAAGGAAGCGGATCAGGTTGTGCATGATCAGCATCACCAGGCCGCCGAACAGCATGCCGAACAGCAGCGGCTGGCGTTGGTCCGACGCGGCCTCGGCCGCCGGCTCCAGGCTGATGGCCGGGCGCAGCTGGTGCTCGGAAACCAGGCGCAGGTAGATGTCCAGCGGCTGCTTGCTGTTGGGCAGGGGCAGTACATGGTCGCTGCCGCGCAGGGTAGGGCTGGCATTGCCTGCCTGCCGCCCGTGGTGCAGCTGACGCAGAAGTTGGTCGCCTTCCAGGGCGTAGAGGTCCAGGCCAGACAGGTCTGGGGCGAATACCCGCAGCAGTTGTTCCTGGTCGCCTGGTTGCAGGCGATAGTGCAGCCACAGGGCCTGTTCTGCTGGGGCAGCATCCAGCTCGGCGAGGACCAGGGGGCTGAACTGGTTGCGGTAGCGCTCGGAGCGCACATCGCTCAGTTGCAGGTTGGCCTGTTCGTCAAGCAGTACGGTCCAGCCTCCGTCATGTTCGGCCGCAGCCGGAAACATGAAGAGCAGGGTCAGCAAGCTGACGATCAGAGCTGAGGCAATCCGAAGCCGACGCACTACGAAATCCCTTCTTAGCCGATGTGCCGGGTACTAACTATGCGCGGCGCGCCAAGTCGAAGGCAAGGCCCATGCCGGGCCCTGTCGACGAGCCGGATGCCACAGCCTGAAAGTGCTGCGGCATTCCGGTGTTTCTTACTGCTGGTGCTCACCGCGCTCGCGGGCGATGGCCCGATAGCCGATGTCGGTACGGTAGAAACTGCCGTTCCAGCTGACTTCCTTGGCCAGGCGATAAGCCTGCTGCTGCGCGTCGGCGACAGTACTGCCCATGGCGGTGGCACACAGCACGCGCCCACCGTTGGTGGTCACCTGGCCATCCTTGAGCGCGGTACCGGCATGGAACACCTTGCCTTCGATCTTCGCGGCAGCGTCCAGACCGTTGATCACGTCGCCCTTGGCATAGTCGCCTGGGTAACCGCCAGCGGCCAGGACCACGCCCAGGCTCGGGCGCGGGTCCCACTGTGCTTCGACCTTGTCAAGCGCTTTGGCGAAGGCAGCTTCGATCAACAACACCAGGCTCGACTCCAGGCGCAGCATGACTGGCTGGGTCTCTGGGTCGCCGAAGCGGCAGTTGAACTCGATGACCTTGGGGTTGCCCGCTTTGTCGATCATCAGGCCGGCATAGAGGAAGCCAGTGTAGACGTTGCCTTCCTCGGCCATGCCGCGCACGGTTGGCCAGATCACCTGGTCCATCACGCGCTGGTGCACGTCGGCAGTAACCACCGGGGCAGGGGAGTAGGCACCCATGCCGCCGGTGTTCGGGCCGGTGTCCTGGTCGCCGACGCGCTTGTGGTCCTGGCTGGTGGCCATGGGCAGCACGTTGTGGCCGTCGACCATGACGATGAAGCTGGCTTCCTCGCCGTCGAGGAACTCTTCGATCACCACACGCGAACCGGCTTCACCGAAGGCGTTGCCAGCCAGCATGTCACGCACGGCGGCTTCGGCTTCGTCCAGGGTCATGGCGACGATCACGCCCTTGCCCGCGGCCAGGCCGTCGGCCTTGATCACGATCGGCGCGCCTTTTTCCTGCAGGTAGGCCAGGGCCGGTTCGATTTCGGTGAAGTTCTGGTAGTCGGCGGTCGGGATCTTGTGACGCGCCAGGAAGTCCTTGGTAAAGGCCTTGGAACCTTCCAGCTGGGCCGCGCCCTTGGTTGGGCCGAAGCAGTCCAGGCCACGGCTGCGGAACAGGTCGACCACACCGATGACCAGTGGTGCTTCCGGGCCGACGATGGTCAGGTCGACGTTTTTCTCGGCGAAGTCGGCCAGTTGCTCCAGGGCGCAGACGTCGATGGCGACGTTCTCGCACTTGGCTTCAATGGCGGTGCCGGCGTTGCCAGGGGCAACGAAGACTTTTTCGACGCGTGGGTCCTGGGCGACTTTCCAAGCCAGGGCGTGCTCACGGCCGCCGCTACCGATGATCAAAACTTTCATGTCAAAACCTCGAATTCTGTTTGGCGCCGATCCCGCTTTCTGTAGGAGCGGCCTTGTGTCGCGAAAGGGGCGCGTAGCGGCCCCTGGGTTTCAGCTTCGCAGCAGAACTTGCTGGGGCCGCTCTGCGGCCCTATCGCGACACAAGGGTCGGGATTGGCCCGACAACTATTTAGTGGCGGAAGTGGCGCATACCGGTGAACACCATGGCGATGCCGGCTTCGTCGGCAGCGGCAATGACTTCAGCATCACGCATCGAGCCACCCGGCTGGATCACGGCGCTGATACCCACTTTAGCCGCATTGTCGATGCCATCACGGAACGGGAAGAACGCATCCGATGCCATGACCGCGCCCTGCACCTGCAGGCCAGCATGCTCGGCCTTGATTGCAGCGATGCGAGCGGAGTTGACGCGGCTCATCTGGCCAGCGCCGACGCCGATGGTCTGGCGCTGCTTGGCGTAGACGATGGCGTTGGACTTGACGAACTTGGCCACTTTCCAGGCGAATACCAGGTCGTGGATTTCTTGCTCGGTCGGGGCACGCTTGGTGACGATCTTCAGGTCATCGGCGGTGATCATGCCGATATCGCGGCTTTGCACCAGCAGGCCACCGTTGACGCGCTTGAAGTCCCAGCCGGCAGCGCGCTCGGCTGGCCACTCGCCGCACTCCAGCAGGCGTACGTTCTGCTTGGCCGCTACCACGTCGCGGGCAGCCTGAGAAATTTTCGGGGCGATGATCACTTCGACGAACTGGCGGTCGACGATGGCCTTGGCGGTTTCGCCGTCCAGTTCGCGGTTGAAGGCAATGATGCCGCCGAATGCCGACTCGGTGTCGGTGGCGTAGGCCAGGTCGTAGGCCTTACGGATGCCGCCTTCCTCTTCAGGCACAACGGCCACGCCGCATGGGTTGGCGTGCTTGACGATGACACAGGCTGGCTTGACGAAGCTCTTCACGCACTCCAGCGCGGCGTCGGTGTCGGCCACGTTGTTGAACGACAGTTCCTTGCCTTGCAGCTGGATGGCGGTGGAAATGCTGGCTTCGCCTTTTTTGGCTTCGACGTAGAACGCCGCGCTCTGGTGCGGGTTTTCGCCGTAGCGCATTTCCTGGGCTTTGACGAACTGGCTGTTGAAGGTGCGCGGGAATTCGCTGCGATCGGCAGTCGAAAGGGTGTCCTTGGCCTGGTCGATGGTGCCCATGTAGTTGGCGATCATGCCGTCGTAGGCGGCGGTGTGTTCGAACGCCTTGAGCATCAGGTCGAAGCGCTGGGCGTAGGTCAGGCCGCCGGCCTTGAGGCCTTCGACGATGCCGGCGTAGTCGCTGGCGTTGACCACGATGGCGACGTCTTTGTGGTTCTTGGCTGCCGAGCGGACCATGGTCGGGCCGCCGATGTCGATGTTCTCGATGGCGGTCGGCAGGTCACAGCCAGGCTTGGAAATGGTGGCTTCGAACGGGTACAGGTTGACCGCAACCAGGTCGATCGGCTTGATACCGTGCTCGCTCATGATGGCGTCGTCGGTACCGCGACGGCCGAGGATGCCGCCGTGGATTTTCGGGTGCAGGGTCTTGACCCGGCCATCCATCATTTCGGCGAAGCCGGTGTAGTCGGCCACTTCCACCGCGTTCACGCCGTTGTCCTTGAGCAGCTTGTAGGTGCCGCCGGTGGACAGGATCTCGACACCGAGCTGCTGCAGCTCACGGGCGAATTCGAGGATACCGGTCTTGTCGGAGACGCTGATCAGGGCGCGGCGGACTGGCAGGCGGGTAGTCTGGTCGGTCATTTCGGGTTCCAATAACGCGGTGGAGTCTGCAAAAAAGGCG
>Ga0207655_1000444_pt1 | contig 54646 bp, 50 predicted proteins | sample KBSM44metaG_FD_184398 | JGI IMG/M metagenome (GOLD analysis project Ga0207655, IMG submission 184398) | Miscanthus rhizosphere microbial communities from Kellogg Biological Station, Michigan, USA - KBS M4-4 metaG (SPAdes) (version 2) | ecosystem: Host-associated > Plants > Roots > Rhizosphere >...
TCCGCGCAGGCGCGCGTACAGCGCGTGGATGCCGCCGAAGGCGTCGAAGCGTAGCCGGTAGGTGTAGTTGACCTGGTAGGTGTCGCCCGCCTCGATGTAGTCGTGGATGCGCGCCAGCGCCGCGTCAAAGGCCTGGCGGTCGACGTTGGCGCGGATGTCGGCGATGCCGGCCGGCCGGTCGATCGGGAACGAGCGCGCGGCCAGCCAGTCGCCCACTTCGGCGTTGGTCAGCGATGCGCAGTCCTTGAACAGCAGTATTTGCGCCAGCGGCGCGCCCGCCGGCGGGGCGGTGCCGATATCGAGCAGCTGCGCGCCCAGCTCATAGGCGCACAAGGCAACCGCGTACTCGCCGCGCGTCAGCGCCGTGCGCATCTGTTCGAGCACTTGCGGCCACTGGCCGATGTCGTCGCAGCGCAGCGTGCCCAGATGGCCGGTGTACAGGCGCGAACGCGATGGCGCGGGTTGCGCGGCCTCTCCTTCACGGCCGTTGCCGGGACTGGCGTCGTCCAGCAGTGCGAAACATCCAGCGTTCATTTCCATTACGATAACAGCAGCGCGATTTGCAGCGGGGCGTCCTGCGACGGGTTGTTCTTGAATCCACTCTTGGCATAACGGTGCCAGCGGCCGATGACAAAACTGGTCAGCATGCCGGCGCGCGCCTGCACCTCGTTCTCGTGCGCCTGCCCCTCCGCCACCGACTGCCGCAACGCCTGTTTGAGCGCCAGGTCGATGCGGTCGTAGAACTGGTTCATGCGCAGCTGCAGGCGTTCGTCCTCGTTGACCAGCGCCTCGCCGATCAGCACCCGCGTCATGCCCGGATTCTGGCTGGCGAATTGCAGCAGCATGCCGACGATGTCGCGCGCCTGCGTCAGGCCGTCGGCCTGGCGCTCGGCGATCTGGTTGATCAGGCCGAAGACGGTGGACTCGATGAATTCGATCAGTCCCTCGAACATCTGCGCCTTGCTGGCGAAATGCCGGTACAGCGCGGCCTCGGAAAACTCGAGCTTGCGCGCCAGCGCGGCCGTGGTGATTTTGTCGCCCTTGGGCTGTTCCAGCATCTCCGCCAGCGCTCGGAGGATTTCAAGGCGGCGCTGGCCCGGCGGTGTGCTTGCCATGTGATCTCGCGGATAGGTGTCGAAAAAAGAGGTGAATCAGCGCAGATGATGCAGGCGTGCCGGCAGATTCCTGACAGATTTTACTTTGACATCGACATAAGCGGGGCGAATTAACCTTTTTTGGGGATGCGCCAGGCCGGCGGTGTCGCCGATGGTCAAGTACTGGGTGATCCACGCGGTGCGCATGCCAAGCGCGTGGGCGCTGCGCAGATTGGCCAGCGTGTCCTCGACCAGGATGCAGCGCTCCGGCGCCAGGCGGTGGCGGCGCATCAGTTTGCGCAACAACAGCTTGGACGGCTTGGGACGCATCTGCCGGTGCACGGTCATCGACTCGACCGAGACGTGGTGGCCGAATTCGCGGTGCAGGCCCAGATGGCGCAGCACCTGCGTCGAATAGCGGTGCGGCGCGTTGGTCAGCAGGATTTTGCGCCCGGGCAGGCGGCGCATCAGCTGGCGCAGTCCGCGCTCGGCGCGGATCATCTCCGTCAGCTTGGCGATCGCGTGGGTCTCGTGCAGAAAATGGGCCGGGATCACGCCGTGGTGCTTGACCAGTCCCAGTATCGTCGCGCCGTAGCGGCGCCAGTACTTGGTGCGCGCGGCGTTGACCACGTCCTCGCCGGCCGGCGTGACGCCGTCGCCCAGCACGCGGGCGATATAGACGTTCATGTTGGCCATGATCGCGGGGAAGATGGCGTGGGAGGCGTTGTGCAGTGTGTTGTCGAGATCGAACAACCACACGGGCGGGTTACGAGTAATATTCACGGGAGACCAATCAACAAAGGAAGCCATGCGACGCCAGATTATAGTGATGTTCTGCAGTTTGTTCTGCTTTGCCCTCGGCCCCGCGTGGGCGGCGGACCAGGCGGCGGACCAGAGGCAGGCGCCCAACCGCGGCGCGCTGTTCAAGGTGCGCAACGGCGAACATGCGCTATACCTGTTCGGCACCATCCACGTCGGCTCGAAGGAGTTCTACCCGCTCGAGCCGCGCGTGGCCGGCGTGTTGAAGCAGGCCCCCGTGCTGGCGCTGGAAATCGATCCGTTGGGCGATCCGCAAAAACTGGCACGGGCGGTGCAGAAGTATGGACTGGCGGGCCCCGGCGCGGCTGCGCCGGCATTGTCGCCGGAATGGCGGCGCCGGCTCGACGCTCTGCTCAAGCAGTACCAGATCGAGCCGCAGACCGTGGCGGCGATGAAGCCATGGCTGCTCGCCAGCCTGCTGACGGTGAGCGAATTCGCCAGCCAGGGCTACGACGCCGCGCAGGCGGTCGACGCGCACCTGGCCAAACAGGCGCACGACCGTGGCCAGAAAGTCATCGAGCTGGAATCGCCCGAGGGCCAGATGGGCCTGTTCGGCAATCTGTCGCCGGCGGAGCAGCTGCTGTTCCTGCAGGAGACCATCGCCGGCATCGAGGACAAGGAACAGGCCAAGCAGGCGCGCGAGATCGCCGAGGCCTGGCGCAACGCCGACGCCAGGGCGCTCGACGCGCTGGCCGCCCAGGCGGAGCGCGACGACAGCTTCTCCGGCCGCTTCGTGCAGAAGGTGCTGCTGGACGGACGCAATCCGGCGCTGGCCGACAGCATGGTCAAGCTGATGGCGCGCGAAAACAACAGCGTGGCGGCGATCGGCGTGCTGCATTTGATCGGCAAAGGGAGCGTGCCGGAACTGCTGCGCCAACGCGGCATGACGGTGGAGCGGATTTATTAAATAGTCAAGACAAGCGGGGGGAGGGTGCTGCGGGAGGGGTGAAACCGGGAAGTGGTGCCCTTTACGTGGATTGAACACGTGGCCTCTCCCTTACCAAGGGAGTGCTCTACCACTGAGCTAAAAGGGCGTACTGGTGTGGCGATGCACTCAAAAACGCGGCTAAACGTGCATCGCCGTTTTTTCAGTGAGACCGGATCATAGTTCCAAATGCCTGTTCGGTCAACACCTCGAGCAACAAAGAGTGTTCAATTCGCCCATCGATGATGTGAACAGTGTTGACACCGGACTTCGCGGCGTCCAGCGCTGATGAAATTTTAGGCAGCATGCCACCCGAAATCGTCCCGTCGGCGAACATCTCGTCGATCTCGCGCGCCGACAGGTCGGTCACCAGATTGCCCTGCTTGTCCTGAACGCCGGCGATGTTGGTCATCATGATCAGCTTTTCGGCCTTCAGGATTTCCGCGATTTTGCCGGCGACGACGTCGGCGTTGATGTTGTAAGCCTGGCCATCCTGGCCGAAGCCGATCGGCGAAATGATCGGGATGAAGGCGTCGTCCTGCAGCGCCTTGACCACGGCCGGGTTGATCGCGTCGATCTCGCCGACGAAGCCGATGTCGAGGAACTGGCCCGGATTTTCCTTGTCCGGCATCGCCATCTTCTTGGCGCGGATCAGGCCACCGTCCTTGCCGGTCAGGCCGACGGCTTGGCCGCCGTAGTGATTAATCAGCATCACGATGTCCTGCTGGACCTCGCCGCCGAGCACCCACTCCACCACTTCCATGGTCTCTTCGTCGGTGATGCGCATGCCCTGCACGAAGGTGCCTTGCTTGCCGATTTTTTTCAGCGCGTTGTCGATTTGCGGACCGCCGCCGTGCACCACGACCGGATTCATTCCCACCAATTTGAGCAAAATGACATCACGGGCGAAGCCGTGTTTCAGGCGCTCGTCGGTCATCGCATTGCCGCCGTATTTGATGACAATGGTCTTGCCATGGAAATTGCGGATGTAGGGCAGGGCCTCAGCCAGGATCTGCGCCTTGATCTGCGGCGATACCGCGGTCAAGTCGTCATTCATGCCTAAGTTAAGGTTAGTCAGTTGGGTCATGGCGAGTCCGGTTAAAAATTTTGTGCAATTTTACAGCCTGCGGCTGCGATCGCTGCGATCAGTTACGCATTATAGGGCTATCCGGTTGTATTTTCCGAGATCATCCGATACGCTGAACCGCATGACCAGTCAACTTGCCGCCCTATGAGTACCTGCTCGCGCTGCGGCGCCGAATTCTCGTGCGCCATGGTGGACGCCGATCTCGCCGCGGCCGCGCAGCCCTGCTGGTGCACCTATCTGCCGGCATCGCTGCCGGTGCCGTCGGCGCCGGGCGCCAGTTGCTGGTGCCCGGCGTGCCTGAAGCAGCACATCGCCGACCATTCCCGGGCCGATGCGGGCCAATCAACCGACTAACTCACGGTCCGGAAAAACCGCAACATCTCGCGGCTGGCGTCCGGCCCCTTGGCGTCGGTGTACGTGCCGTGGGAGCTGCCGCCCGACCATGCGTGGCCCGCCCCGTGCACCACCCAATGCTCGCCCAGCGGCGAACCGTCGGCCTTGGTGTGCGTCGTCTGCGTGTAGCGATATCCATTCGGCACGCTGCCCGACTGGATCGACGGCGCCCCTTTGTGGCTGTGCAGGCGCTGCTCGATCACCTGCTCGCCGTTGCGCGGATTGACCGTGGTGTCGCTGTCCCCGTGGAACACGATGATCGGCTGCGAACCGTTGCCGGCCTTGGGCGAGCTTTTGGCGCCGCGCTTCATGGCGCTCAGCGCCGACGGCAAATCCTGCGCCGAGGCGAATGGCAGGCCCGAATGCACACCCACCGCCGCGAACAGCTCGGGATACAAGGTGCCGACGATGACCGCCATCGCGCCGCCGGCCGACAGCCCGGCCACATATACCTGGCGCTCGTTGACCGGATACTCGTCGATGATCTGCTGCGCGATGCCGGCGATGATCGACGGCTCGCCCTGGCCGTGCTGCTGGTCGATGGCGTTGAACCAGTTCCAGCACTTCGAGTGGTTGGCGCCGGCGGTCTGCTCCGGATAGGCGACGAAGCAGCCCATTTCCTCGGCCACCTGGTTCATCTGCGTGCCGGCGGCGAAATCGTCGGGGTTCTGCGTGCAGCCGTGCAGCATCACCAGCAGCGGCATGGCCTGGCCGGTGTAGGTCGACGGCACATACAACTTGTAATTGCGGCTGCCGGCGTGGTTGGCGTAGCTGCCGCTGATGAACTTCGCGCCTTCCGGCAGCGGCGCGGCCTGGGTGGGATTCATGATCGAACCCATGTCCATGCCGAAGTTGGATTGCAGATCGATCTTGATGCCCATCCGGTTCAGCATGTCCTGCGCGTATTCGGTCGGATTGGTGGCGGGATTGGGCGTGCTCGCCGGCGCGGCCTGCGGCTGCGGTTCGGCAGCCGCCTTCGCATTCTGATTCGCGGCCGGTTTCGCCGTCGATTCGGCGTGCACGCGGGCGCTGTCGGCGTCCGGCTGGGGCGCGGAACGCGGCGCCACGTATTCGGGCGGCGGGTTAATGTCACGCATATGGGGTTGCGCCGACGGTTGGGCCGCCGACGGCGATGCCGGTTGCGGCCCGGCGGCCCTTTGTTGCTGCTGTTTTTGCTGCAGTTCGAGCATGCTCTCCATGGCTTTTTGCACGGCGGCCGTGGCGCCCTTGCTAATGAGCTTTTGTGCGGCACTGCGCACGCTCGACATAAACGGTAATTTCATAGCTGTCCTTTAGTGGATCCGTTGGGCCAGCGCGGTTTTGATCACGGCGCTGGCGTGTAGCGAACCTAATACAAAAATCGAATCGATGGTCGCCAGCGCCAGTTCGACCGAAACGTCGCTGGCGATACTGGCCAAACCAAGTACCTGTATCTGCAGCCGCTGGCCGGCCGCCTGCACCGCTTCAAGATCGGAGCGGGTGTAATGTTGCATTCCGAGCACCAGACTTTTGCGCGCCACCGTTTGCTTCACCACTTCGGCGTGCTCGTTTAACTGATTGCGGATCGCCGTCCGGATCAAATCGGTGCGATTGGAGTAAAACCCCTCCTGCACCAGCAAATCGATCTGCCCCAGGTCGATGGGACCGAGGTTGATCGTGATCTTTTCCGACTCGGCGGTCTTCAGTTTTAGTTCTTGCTTAGCCATACGTCTCCATCTGGTTACCATCTACATGGATGGTAGTATAGGCTTCGCGTTCCCCAAGTCAAGCGCATTCGGTCCATAATGTCGCCATGAGTGATCCAACTAACTTAGCAGTCCCGGGCGCGGCTCCGGAGCTCGCCACCCCCGTCCCGTCGCCCTGCGTCAGCCTGTGCAAGATGGATGCCGAGCGCCGTTATTGCATGGGATGCCTGCGCACCATCGAAGAAATCGTCAACTGGTCCAAGGCGGACGACGACTACAAGCGGGGTGTCTGGGCCGAGATCCGCTGGCGCGAGCTGACGGTCGATTTCGACGACGATTTCCAGCAATGAACGCGCTGCCGGCCTCGATCCAGGTGTTCGAGCGGGGCTGGCTGTCCTCCAACAACGTGCTGTTGTTGGGACGCGACGACACGGCCCTGATCGACAGCGGCTACCTGACCCACGCGCCGCAAACGCTGGAACTGGTGCGGCACGCGCTGCAAGGGCGGCATCTCGACCAGGTGCTCAACACCCATCTCCACTCCGACCATTGCGGCGGCAACGCCACGCTGCAGGCGCACTACGGCAGCCGCGTCGCCATCCCCGTCGCCGAGGCGGACAAGGTGCGGGACTGGGACGTCGACGCGCTCAGTTTCAAGGCCACCGGCCAGCGCTGCGAGCGGTTCACCTTCGACATCACCATCGCCCCGGGCGACGTGCTGACGTTGGGCGGCATGGAATGGCAGGCGCTGGGCGCGCCGGGGCACGATCCTCACTCGCTGATTTTTTACTGCCCGGCGGAGCGCGTGCTGGTGTCGGCCGACGCGTTGTGGGAGAACGGCTTCGGCGTGATCTTCCCGGAGTTGGATGGCGAATCCGGCTTTGCCGAAGAGCGGGCCACGCTCGACGTGATCGCGGCGTTGGATGTGCGCCTGGTGATCCCGGGGCATGGCCGGCCGTTCAGCGATGTGGCGGGGGCGCTGGCGCGGGCCAGGTCGCGGCTGGCGTATCTGGAGGCCGACCCGGTGCGCAACGCGCAGAACGCCATCAAGGTGCTGTTGAAGTTCTTGTTATTGGAGCGGCAGCGGATCGCGCTGAGCGAAGTGCCGGCGCTGCTGCTGGCGATGCCTGTGTTCGAGACTGCCAACGCGCGGTTTTTGAAGGAGACGCCGGAGTCGTTGGCGACGTGGGCGGTAAAGCAGCTAGTACGCAGTCTAGCGGCCCGCATCGAAGGTGAGCACTTACTTAACCAGTGATCCACGTGGGGCGGATTAGCGAGCAGCGCGTAATCGGCCGCCGAACCGCCACCGGCTCATGCCGACTTCTAGAGCAATCCACCTATTTTTGGCACGATCGTACTATTTCCGGTCTATAATCCCCCGAGACCCCACACTCCGATCAACTTACGTCAGCGAGTTCGCCATGGCCCTGCCTGCAGCGTTGCAAAATCTTTCACTCCCCGTAATCGCCTCCCCGATGTTCATCGCCAGCGGCCCCGCGCTCGTGGCGGCGCAGTGCAAGGCCGGCATCGTCGGCTCCTTCCCGGCGCTGAACGCCCGCCCGGCGGAAATGCTCGACGTCTGGCTGACCGACCTGCAAAACGAACTGGCCGACTACCAGACGGCCAATCCGGACAAGCGCGTCGGCCCGATCGCCGTCAACCAGATCGTCCACCAATCGAACGACCGCCTGGCGCATGACGTCGAAGTCTGCGTCAAGCACCAGGTCCCGATCATCATCTCGTCGCTGCGCGCGCCGCCGAAGGAAATGCTGGACGCAATCCACAGCTATGGCGGCATCGTCATGCACGACATCGTATCGATCCGCCACGCCGAAAAAGCGTTGGAGGCGGGCGTCGATGGCCTGATCCTGGTCGCCAGCGGCGCCGGCGGCCACGCCGGCACCTTGTCGCCTTTCGCGCTGGTGGGCGAGGTGCGCAAGTTCTTCAAGGGCCCGATCGCCCTGTCCGGCGCGATCGCCACCGGCGACGCGATCCTGGCGGCGCAAGCGATGGGCGCGGACTTCGCCTACATCGGCTCGCGCTGGCTCGCCACCAAGGAATCGAACGTCAGCGACGACTACCGCGACGCCATCGTCGAATCGTCGGCCGCCGACATTGTCTATTCGAGCCTGTTCACCGGCGTGCACGGCAACTATCTGAAGAAATCCATCATCAACGCCGGCCTGGACCCGGACGCGCTGCCGCAGGCCGACAAGAGCTCGATGAACTTCGGCTCCGGCAGCGCCAAGGCGTGGCGCGACATCTGGGGCGCCGGCCAGGGCGTGGGCCTGATGGACGACGTGCCGACCACCGCCGAAATGGTCGCCCGCCTGAAAGCCGAATACGACGCGGCGCGCGCGCGGCTAGCGCTGTAACTTTTCAGCGGGGGTCAAGTCTGACATTCGGACACGGTCACATCCGTCGGGCACGCATCTATTGCCGAGGCCGTGTCCGAATGACAGACTTGACCCCCGCCGTATGCAAATTTCTTGATACGGGGGGATTGCAGCCGTAGGATTCGGTTATTGGTTCTCGGTCTGGATCGCCCACAGCCCTGGCAGATTGCGCCAGTAGCCGTATGCGTCCATGCCGAATCCGACCACGAAGCGGTTCGGGATCGTGATGCCGACGATGTCAGCCTTGACTGGCTTGGGCTTGCCGATCGCCTTGTCGGCGAAGACGGCCAGCACCACTTCGGCCGCGCCCATGTCCAGCAGGCGCTGTTTGACGTGGGCCAGCGTTTCGCCTTCGTCCAGAATATCGTCCAACACGATGACGACGCGGCCGGCCACGTTCGAACGCGGCACCACTTTCCACACCACTTGTCCGCCCTGGTCGTCGTCGCCGTAGCGGCTGACGTGGATGTAGTCGAATTCGAGCGGGAAGGTCAGTTGCGGCAGCAGGTTCCCGGTGAAGACCACCGCGCCGCCCATCACGCCCAGCACCAGCGGGAACTCCTCGCTGTCGGCTTGATTGAAACGGGCGTTGAGGGTGTCGGCCATCGCGGTGACGGCGTTGTCGACGGTCTCTTTATTGAACAGCTCTTCCGCGTTCTCCAGCAGGGCGCGGGCGCGGTTGTGGTGGAAGTCTTGCATGGTCTTCTTCGGCTTTTAAAAACATGTTGAAGAACGCTATTATCCGCCATATCCCCGCGTGCCGCTCACCGTTGCTATCCCGCCACAGGATTTGCTACGGTGCTACGTGTAATCCCGTACGTCGTCGATCACCTTGCCGTCGCCCGGCAGGCTGCCGATGGCGGCGAAGCGCACTTCGCCGCGCAGTTTGGTGAGCTCGCGGATCGATTCGACGATGGCGGCGCCGTCGGCGGCGCCGGGATCGGCCACTTCGCAATGCAAGGTCATCACGTCGTGCGCCATGCGGCCGGAGATCACCAGCCGCGCCTTGACGATTTCCGGATGGCGGCTCGTCACTTCGTGCACCTGTGACGGGTGGACGAACATGGCGCGCACCTTGGTGGTCTGGTCGGCGCGGCCCATCCAGCCCTTGATGCGGGTGTTGGTGCGGCCGCATGGCGAATCGGGCACGCCGGTCAACACCGCCGAGAGGTCGCCGGTGGCGAAGCGGATCAGCGGGTAGTCCGGATTGAAAACGGTGACCACCACCTCGCCGATTTCGCCGGCGGCCACCGGCTCGCCGCTGCCGGGACGGACGATTTCCAGGATCACGTCTTCATCGAGCACCATGCCGGGGTGGCGCACGTCGCCGCTGCGCGTTTCGAAGGCGATGCTGCCGATATCGGCCGTTGCGTAGGTTTGCAGGACATGCGGCACGCCGTTGTTGGCGAACCACTCTCGCAGCGATTCGGGTAGCGCCTCGGCGCCCATCAACGCTTTGGTCATGCTGCTGATGTCGGCCCCCATCTCCTGCGCCTTTTCGATGATGATCTTCAGGAAGGACGGCGTGCCGACGTAGGTGTCCGGCCGCAGTTCGCTGATGGCCTGCACCTGCATCTCGGTCTGGCCGCTGCCGGCCGGGATGACGGTGCAGCCGATGCGCGCGGCGCCGCCTTCGACCATGAAAGCCGCCGGCGTGAAATGATAGGAGAAGCAGTTTTGCAGCAGCCCGCCGGGGCGCACCCCGGCCGCGTACATCGGGCGGCCGAAACGCCACCAGTCCTGGCCTTTGCCTTCGGGGTCGAAGATGGGGCCCGGCGACATGTAGATGCGCGACAGCTGCCCGGCCGGTGTCGTATTCAGGCCGCCGAACGGGGGCTGGAGCTTTTGCAGCGCGTGCAGTTCGGACTTGCGCGTGACCGGCAATGTCGCCAGTGCGGCGCGGCTGGTGATGTCGGCCGCGTTCACGTCCCGCAGGATGCGCGACCAGCCGGCGGCGGCCTTCGCGCGCGCCACCAGTTGCGGCAGGCGCGCCATCAGTTCACGCTCGCGTTGTTCGGGCGGGCGCACTTCCAGGCTGTCGAGGGTATCCGTCGTCATTGCTGTCCTCCGATTTCGCGCTGCAGTTTTTTGGTCAGTTTTGCGAACACCAGCTCGTACGAGCGTTTGAGCAGTTCCGCCGCCTCGGCGTCGCTGATGGTTTTCAGGTCTTCGACGTAGACCCATTTGGCGCGTGCCAGGTACGGCGCGGGAATGATGCCGGGGCGGTCCGTCAGTTCCAGGAAGCGGTCGTCGTCCACCTTGAAGCTGATGCCTTTGGCTTTGTCGTCGGCTTCCGTGACGGCGAACATCTTGTCGCCGACCGAGAACACCAGATTGGTTTCCCATTTGATGTCTTCGGTGGCGCCGCGCAGGGAAAGGCAAAGTGCCTTGGCATTTTTGATATTCATGCGTGCGTATCCTCAAGCCAGCCAGCGTTTGCGGCGGCGGTAAAATTTCATGTCGCGGAAGCTCTTGCGGCCGGCGCCGGACACGCCGAGGTAGAACTCCTTGACGTCTTCGTTGCTGGCCAGGTCCGCGGCCGCGCCTTCCATGACCACGCGGCCGTTTTCGAGGATGTAGCCGAAATCGGCGTAGCGCAAGGCGATATTGGTGTTCTGCTCTGCCAGCAGGAAGGAGACGTTCTCCTTGCCATTCAAGTCCTTCACGATGCCGAATATCTCGTCGACGATTTGCGGCGCGATGCCCATCGACGGCTCGTCCAGCAAGATCATCGATGGCTTGGCCATCAGTGCCCGGCCGATCGCGCACATCTGCTGCTCGCCGCCCGAGGTGTAGCCGGCCTGGCTGGTGCGGCGCTCCTTCAATCGCGGGAAGTAGTGGTACACCTTGTCCAGCGATTCCTTGAGCTCCGCCCGCGACAGGCTGCGCGTGTAGGCGCCGGTCAGCAGGTTTTCCTCGATGGTCAAGTGCCCGAAGCAGTGGCGCCCCTCCATCACCTGCGACAGGCCGCGCTTGACCAGTTCATTGGGCGTGAGCTGGTCGATGCGTTCGCCCTTGAACTGGACGTCGCCCTTGGTGACGTCGCCACGCTCTCCGCGCAGCAGGGTGGAGATGGTCTTCAAGGTGGTGGACTTGCCGGCGCCATTGGCCCCCAGCAGCGCGACGATTTTCCCCTGCGGGACCTGGAGCGACACGCCCTTTAGCACCAGGATCACATGGTCGTAGATCACTTCCACGTTGTTGACGGAGAGGTAGGGCGTCATTTTGCGCAGGCCGGCGTGATTTTTTTCTCGGCCGCGTAGGTCGCGGAGCTTTCCTCCAACAGCTTGCGGGTCAGCGCCTTGTCGCCGACCACCCAGTTGGGCGTGATGGCGTTCCATTTTTTGCCGTCCCATTGCTGCACTTTCACAGCGCCGGAGCCCTCGTGGTCGTCGCAGCTGGTCTTCACCACCGGTAGCATGCCGAGTGCGCCGATGGCTTTTTGGCGCGCTTCGTCGACGTTGAGGTTCTCCAGGCCCCAGCGCATTTGCTCGCCGGTGATGGCTTTGCCTTTGCCGAACTTCTCCTGCGCGGTGCGCATGGCCTCGACCCAAAGGATGGCCGCGCTGACGCCGCGCATATGGTACACGGAGCCGATGCGGTCTCGGTCCGCCAGATTGCCCTTGCCGGCTTCGTAGAGTTTTTTTCTGATGTCGTCCATCACCGGGTAGTTGCCGGGGGTGTTGAAGGTCATCGCGCTGTAGCCCTTGGCCGCGTCGCCGGCCGGCACGGTGTCCTCTTCCGATCCCGCCCACCAGACGCCGAGCATTTTCTCGCGCGGGAAGCCGTTGCGCTGCGCGGTCTTGATCGCCACCGCGTTCATCGAACCCCAGCCCCAAAGGATCACGTGATCGGGCTTGGCCTGGCGGATCTGCAGCCATTGCGATTGCTGCTCGCTGCCCGGCGGCGTGACGGGGATCTTGATCAGTTCAAAGCCGTATTGTTTGGACAGCGCCTCCAGCACCGGCAAGGGCTCCTTGCCGAAGGCCGAGTCGTGGTACAGATGCACGATCTTCTTGCCTTTGAGTTTGTCCATGCCGCCGTTTTTGTCGCCCAGGTACTTGATCATGCCTGCGGCCTGGTTCCAGTAGCTTGTGATGAGCGGGAAGACGTAGGGGAAGACCTTGCCGTTGGCGGCGTCGGAGCGGCCGTAGCCGATCATCGTCATCGGGATTTTATCGGTCGGCAGGCGGTCGAGCACACCGTAGGCGACGCCGGTGGACAGCGGTTCGACCAGGGTGGCGCCGCCGTTCTTGGTCTTTAGCCGCTCGTAGCATTCGACGCCACGCGACGGGTTGTATTCGGTCTCGCATTCCTCCCAGGCGATTTTGACGCCATTGACGCCGCCCGACAGATTGACCAGGTTGAAGTAGTCGATGATGCCGCCGTAGAAACCGGAGCCGCCCGCCGCGTAAGGCCCGACACGGTACGAGGGCAGGGCGACGTACTGTCCGGCGGCCTGCTGCGCCAACGCGGGCGCGATGGTTGCGACAAGGGCGGCTCCAAGTGCGAACGATGCGATGATTTTCATTGTTGTCTCCTCTTGGTTTACTACGCTGGGTGTGACTACGCTCAGTGCGGGAATGGCCACAGGCGCAGTTTCTCTTTACCGATTTGCCACAAACGTGCCAGGCCGTGCGGCTCGACGATCAGGAAAAATATGATCAAGGCGCCAAACACCATCAGCTCCAGGTTGGACGCCACGCTGTTCGGCAGCGACAGGCTGTGTGCCAAAATATTGAGCAGCACAGGCAGCAGCACGATGAAGGCCGCGCCGAGGAAGGAGCCGAGTATCGAGCCGACGCCGCCGATGATGATCATGAACAGGATGCGGAACGACAGATCGAGGTTGTAGGCCTCCGGTTCCACGGTGCCGAGGTAGGCGAAGGCGTACAGCGCGCCGGCCACGCCGCAGTAGAAGGAGCTGACGGCGAACGCCAGCAGCTTGGTGCGCATCAGCCGGAAGCCGATCACCTCCGCCGCCACGTCCATGTCGCGTACCGCCATCCAGGAGCGGCCGACGTTGGAGCGCACCATGTTCTTGGCCAGCAGCGCCATCACCGCCACCACGCCGAGCACCAGCAGGTATTTGCGGTCCGGCGTATCGAACTGGTAGCCGAGGATGACGATTTTCTGCGCGGTGATGACGCCGGAGGCGCTGTAGTTGGTCAGATAGGGGATCTTGGTCAGGCACCAGATCACGAAGAACTGCGTGGCCAGGGTCGACGCGGCCAGGTAGAAGCCGCGTATCCGCAGCGACGGCAGGCCGAAGGCGATGCCGACCGCCGCCGCGCTCAGGCCCCCGAGCACGAACGCCACCAGCACCGGAATGCCCGGAATGCGGGCGACGAAGTTATACGAGGCGAAGGCGCCCACCGCCATGAAGGCGGCGGTGCCGAGCGAGAGCTGGCCCGCGTAGCCGGTCAGGATGTTGAGCCCCAGCGCGGCGAGCGAGAAGATCAGAAACGGAATCAGGATCGCCGACAGGGCATAGGGCGACGCCACCAGCGGTACCACCACGATGGCGACGACCAGCAGCGCGAGCATCGCCATGCGGTCCTGCAAGATGGGGAAGATCTGGCTGTCGGCCTGATAGCTGGTCTTGAATTGTCCTGCTTCGCGGTAGAGCATGGGGGGCCTCTTAAATTCTGCGGATGATTTTTTCGCCAAACAGGCCTTCCGGCCGCACCAGAAGGAACATCAGCGCCAGCACGTACGGGAACCAGCCCTCGATGCCGCCGCCGACCAGCGGGCCGATATACACCTCCGCCAGTTTTTCCGACGCGCCGATAATCAGGCCGCCGACGATCGCGCCGGGCATCGACGTGAAGCCGCCGAGGATCAGCACCGGCAGCGCCTTCAGCGCCACGAAGGTCAGCGCGAACTGCACGCCGTTTCGCGCGCCCCACAGCAGGCCGGCCACCAGCGCGACCACGCCGGCCACCGCCCACAGCACCGCCCAGATGCGTTGCAGCGGAATACCCACGGCCAGCGCGGCCTGGTGATCGTCGGCGACGGCGCGCAGCGCGCGGCCCACCTTGGTCCTGGAGAACAGCAGCGCCAGGGAGGTAACCAGGATGCCGCATACCGCCGCCGCCATGATGTCGAACTGCGACACCAGCAGGTTGAAGTTCTCCATCAGGTACTCCGATGGCACGTCCTCGATCGGCAGTTCCAGCTTGTGTACCTGATTGCCCCACATCAGCTGCGCCAGTCCCTCGATGAAGAAGGCCAGGCCGATGGTGGCCATGAACAGCGTGATCTCGGGCTGGTTGACCAAGGGCCGCAGGACCACCTTTTCGATCGCTATGCCTAGCAATATCATCACCACGATCGTCAGCGGTATCGCCACCCACAGCGACACGCCGAATTTATCCATGATGCCGACGCAGGTCAGCGCGGCGAAAAACACCATCGCGCCCTGGGCGAAATTGAACACGCCTGAAGCCTTGTAGATCAGCACAAAGCCGATCGCCACCAGCGCGTACATGACACCGGACAGCAGGCCGCCGATCAGCACCTCGAAGAAGAAGTTGATGTTCATGAATGCGCGACTCCGAGGTAGGCGTTGATCACATCCTGGTTGCCGCGCACCTCGTGCGGCGTGCCGTCGCCGATCTTGCGGCCGTAGTCGAGAACCACCACGCGGTCCGAGATATCCATCACCACACCCATATCGTGCTCGATCAAGACGATGGTGGTGCCGAATTGGTCGTTGACGTCGAGGATGAAGCGGCACATGTCCTGCTTTTCCTCCACGTTCATGCCGGCCATCGGCTCGTCCAGCAGCAGGACCTCAGGCTCGGCGGCCAGCGCCCGGCCCAATTCGACGCGCTTTTGCAGGCCGTATGGCAGGCGTCCTACCGGCGTTTTGCGGATCGCCTGGATCTCCAGGAAATCGATGATCTCCTCGGCCTTGACCCGATGTTCGATTTCCTCGCGCCGCGCCGGTCCCCAGTACAGCGCCTGCATCAGGAAGTTGGACTTCATCTTCAGGTTACGGCCGGTCATGATATTGTCGAGGACCGTCATCCCCTTGAACAGCGCGATATTCTGGAACGTGCGCGCGATGCCCGCCTTGGCCGCGGTATGGCAATCCATGTTCTTGCTGTGCCGGCCGCGAAAAACGATCTCCCCCTGTTGCGGGCGATAGACGCCGTTGATCACGTTCAGCATCGAGCTTTTGCCGGCGCCATTGGGGCCGATGATGGCGCGGATCTCGTGCTTCTTCACATCGAAGGAAATGTCGGTCAGCGCCTTCACGCCGCCGAACGACAACGAGATGTTTTTCAGGTCGAGGATCACGTCGCCGATGACGCGTCGCCCGCTGTTGATGTCGGCGCCGAAATGGGCGTCTGGTTCGTTCATCTGCATGGTCGCGCTCTCCGTCATGCCGCTGCTTGGACCGCGGGGAAGGTCTTGCAGCGCTCTATCTTCAGATCCGCCGCCACCAGGCCCGTTCGGCCGTCTTCAAACTTTACCTGCGTCTCGATGTATTGCGACGTTTTTCCGCCATAGAGCGCGGCGATCAGCACCGCGTACTTCTCGGCGATGAATTTGCGCCGCACCTTGCGCGTGCGGGTCAACTCGTCGTCGTCGGGATCGAGCTCCTTGTGCAGCACCAGATAGCGGTGGATTTGCGTGTCGCCCATCATCGGCTCGGCGGCCAGGTCGGCGTTGACCTGCTCGATGCAGTCGCGGACCAGCCCATAGACTTGCGGATGCGCCGCCAGGTCGGTGTAGCCGGAATAGGCGATGCCGCGCCGCTCCGCCCAGTTACCCACGGCCTCGATGTCGATATTGATGAAGGCGCAGACCTCGTCGCGCTCATGGCCGAACGCCACCGCTTCTTTGATAAACGGGAAGAACTTGAGTTTGTTCTCGATGTAATTCGGCGCGAAGATGGCGCCGCCGTTCATCCGGCCGACATCGGCGGCGCGGTCGATGATCTTCAGATGGCCCTCCAGGTCGAACACACCGGCGTCGCCGGTGTGGAAGTAGCCTTGGGCGTCGATCGCCTCGCGGGTGGCGTCGGGGCGCTTGTAATAACAATCCATCAGTGTTGGCGATTTCACCAGCACCTCGCCGTTGTCGGCCAGTTTGACCTCCACGCCGGGCGCCGGCAGGCCGACGCTGTCGAATTTGATCTGGCCGTCCGGTTGCAGGCAAATGTAGGCGCAGGTTTCGGTCGAACCGTAAAACTGCTTCAGATTGACGCCGATGGAGCGATAGAAACGGAACAGATCGGGTCCTATCGCGGCGCCGGCGGTGTAGGCGACGCGCACGCGCGACAATCCGAGCACGTTTTTCAGCGGCCCGTAGACCAGCACACGGCCCAGCGCATACGACAGGCGGTCGGCAAGCGGCACCGGTTTGCCGTCCAAAATCGCCGCGCCGCTGCGGCGCGCCACCGCCATGAAGTAATGGAACATGGCGCGTTTGATGGCGCCGGCGTCCTCCATCCGTATCATCACGGTAGTGAGCATGTTCTCGAACACGCGCGGCGGGGCGAAGTAATAAGTAGGACCGATTTCGCGCATGTCGGTCATGACGGTGTCGCCGGATTCGGGGCAGTTGACGGTGAAACCGGCCGTCATCGCCTGCGCGAAGGAGAACAGGCAGTCGCCCACCCACGCCATCGGCAGATAGGACAGGATGTCCTCCGCGTCGGTGAGGTTCTCGAAACCGACGCCGCCGGTGCCGGCCGCGATCAGCGCGGCGTGGGTCTGGCACACGCCTTTCGGCTTGCCGGTGGTGCCCGAGGTGTAGAGGATGATGGCGTTGTCGCCGCCCTGGCCGGCATCGACGGCGGCGTCGAACATGCCGGGATGGGCCTTGTCCCAGTCGCGCCCCAGCTCTTGCAGGCGGGCGAAGGACATCAATCCCGGCTGGCGGTAGTGGCGCATGCCGCGCTCGTCGTCGTAGGCGATGTGGCGGACATGCGGGTACAACGTTTGCAATTCCATCAACTTGTCGACCTGCTCCTGGTCTTCGACGATGGCGTAATGGATCTCGGCGTTTTCCAGCACGTAGGCCATGTCGGCGGCCGGCGCGTCTTGGTACAGCGGCACCGGCACGCCGCCGAGGCACTGTGCGGCCAGCATCGCCCAGTACAGGCGCGGACGGTTGTCGCCGATGATGGCCAGATTCATGCCGCGTTCGAACCCCAGCGCGGCCAGCCCGCAGGCTAGGGCGCGCACTTCGTCGTTCACCTGCGCCCAGTTCCAGCTTTGCCAGATGCCAAGGTATTTTTCGCGGAACGCGGGTTTGCCGGGTCTGACCTGGCCGTGCGCGAGCAGGCGGCGAGGAAAAGTCTCTTGATTGTTTTGCACCAGTTGTCTCCGGTTGCTTTTCTTGTACTTGTGTACAGCTTCTTGTGTGATGATATTAGCCTGACACAAAGACCTGCGTTGTCGTTTCGATGACAATTGACCGACTTTTCTATGGTGCGACGCAATAATGCCTGATCAACATTGTTCTCTGAAAGAAGCACTGCGGACGGCCATTTGGGCGCAAAGCCTGACGCCGGAACAACTGGCGCGCGTCGAGGCCGATACCTTTGAAACCTTCGTCCCCAAGGGTGGTTATGTTTGCCGCAAAGGGGATATGGTCGAGAATTGGCTCGGTATTATCGACGGGATGGTCAAGATGAATAACTTCTCGCGCTCCGGTAAAAGCGTGACTTTTACCGGTGTGCCGGCGGGCGGCTGGTTCGGCGAGGGTTCGATATTAAAGAACGAGATTCTTAAATATGATGCGATGGCATTGCGCGATGCCCGCATCGCGCGCATGCCGGCTTCCACATTTATGTGGTTGCTGGATTCGAGTTTGCCTTTTACCCGATTCCTGCTGATGCAATTGAACGAGCGTCTCGGGCAATTTATCGGCATGGTGGAAAACGACAGATTGCTCAATCCCGATACCAGAGTGGCACGATGTCTTGCATCGATGTTTAATTCCCACCTTTATCCCGGCCTGGAAAAGCTGATTCAGATATCGCAAGAGGAATTAGGACTTCTTTCCGGCGCATCGCGCCAGCGCGCGCATCAGGCTTTGCATCTGCTGGAGAAACAAGGCCTGCTGCGCGTCGATTACGGCGGCATCCGCATACTCGATCTGGAAGGCCTGCGGCGCTACGAAGCCTGAGCCCTCGTGCCGGAAATTGGCGAATACACGCCAACAATTGGCATGATTAACCGCTAAACGTCTCCATGCCGCGCTCAATTTAAGCGTCCGAAGCCAGGGCCGCTGCGGCTGGAGGAGCGTTCGGAATAGTTAGCCACGTGACTGGTACGTCCACCAGTAACGCCGCCATACTTAGGCAAGCTGGAGTCGTCTCACCACCATCCAGATTCCCAATTACGGTTTTCGTGACAATGACGTGACAATCCGCATATAACTGGGAGCACATGGTCGCTCGTTTTGGGTATTGATTGCCGAGTAATTGCACGTTTTCTTTGGTTGAATTTCCAAAACCAAAACGTGCGCTTTTCCAAAGGCGAAAAATTTCCCTAAAATTATAAGAAAACCCCTGAGCTGCTAAAGCTTGGATTACAAGTTCGTATCGTTCTTGAATAGTCAGGTCTGGATTTCTGCGAAAACGCAAATAATGGTCTCCGACATACTTGGATAGCATCGCTCTCCGAACGCCTTGCCGATTTGCCTCGCAAATCACGCCCTTGCCGACGTAGAGCGCGGCATGTTCCCATCTTGCGTGCTCCACTAAGTATCCGCCCCGCTCTTGAACCTTCCGTATATTCCGGCCGATGAATCCAGGTTCGCATGCGCTGACGAGGATGAGGTCGCCGGGTAACAGCTGGTTGAGGTCGATGACCTTGCCTAGCTTCAATTCTTTTTGTGAAAGTGGCCCCTGAACAACGAGGCTTCCTTGTGCATTGTCATCTGGCTTTAGAATTATTTGTGACATATGCGAAAAAGCCCGCAGCTAGCGGGCTCTTGAGGGATTTAGAAAAATGTCACCAAGCAAGTGCTTTTTTCGCGTTACGGTGCGGGATGAGTACTTTCGTTACTTGCCCGTCCGCGTCCGCTTCGTAAGATACGTCATCACCTTTTGCCAGACCGAGTTGCGCTGTCGACTCGCCGCGATAATTTGGAATCTTGTCGAAAGTGAAGTAGAAAATTTTATGAGAATTTTTATCCACGAGATAGCCGAGCCCATCAGGCGTTATTCGCGATAATATTGCTTTCTTGATACTCATGCTGCCTCCCTACGGGTAAACCCAGTATAGGCACGACAGAAGACCCGGTCAACAATGCAACGTGTACGGGCACCGTGATCACTTCGCGGTATCATAGCGACAAGCTATGCCGCACCGGCGGCGCACCGGATTCAAGCTACCCATGGATATTTCAGATACCACCCACGTCCCCGAGCGCCTGGCGCTGTTGCGGGCGGCGATGCGCCGGCACCGGATCGACGCGCTGATGGTGCCGTCTGCCGATCCCCACCTGTCCGAATACCTGCCGGCCCGCTGGAAGGGCCGCGAGTGGCTGTCCGGTTTCACCGGCTCGGTCGGCACCTTCATCGTCACCGCCGATTTTGCCGGCGTCTGGACCGACGCGCGCTACTGGACCCAGGCCGAGCAAGAACTGGCCGGCACCGCTATCGGGCTGATGAAGCTCACCTCCGGCGCCAGCGTGCAGTATGTCGACTGGCTGGCCGCCAACCTGCAAGCCGGCCAGACCCTGGCCGTGGACGGCGCGGTATTGGGCCTGGCGATCGCGCGCCTGCTGCGGCAGGCGCTGGACGCGAAAGGCGTCGCCCTGCGCACCGATCTCGATCCGCTCGACGAGATCTGGACCGGTCGTCCCGCGCTGCCGGCGGCGCCGGTCTACGAACACCAGCCGCCGTACGCGTCGAAAAGCCGCACCGCCAAACTGGCCGAGTTGCGCGACGCGATGCAACGGCTGGGCGCCGACCGGCACCTGATCTCGACCTTGGACGATATCGCCTATCTATTCAATTTGCGCGGCGCGGACGTCAATTTCAATCCGGTCTTCCTGGCGCACGCGCTGATTACGCCGACCCGTGCGACCTTGTTCGTCGCCGACGGCAAAATCGCCGCCGAGCTGGTTAAACAACTGGCGGAGCAGGATATCCATGTCGCCCCCTACGGCGCCATCGCCGGGGCGCTGGCCGACTTGCCGCGCGATGCCACGCTGCTGGTCGATCCGCGCCGCGTCACCTTCGGCACCCGCCAGTGCGTGCCGGAAGAAGTCCGCGTGATCGAGGCGGTCAACCCGACCACCTTCGCCAAGTCGCAAAAGAGCGAGCAGGATGCAAGCCACATCCGCGCGACGATGGAGCAGGACGGCGCCGCGCTGTGCGAGTTCTTCACATGGCTGGAGCAGACGCTGGCCGATCCCGCCAGAGCCCCTTTGACCGAAGTGGCGATCGACCGCCACATCACGGCGGCGCGCGCGCGCCGGCCGGGTTTTATCAGTCCGAGCTTCGCCACCATCGCCGGTTTCCGCGCCAACGGCGCGATCATGCACTACCGCGCCAGCGAGGCGCACCACGCCGTGATCGAAGGCGACGGCCTGCTGCTGATCGATTCCGGCGGCCAGTATTTGGGCGGCACCACCGACATCACGCGCGTGGTGGCCGTCGGCGCCATCACCGCCGAACATAAACGCGACTTCACGCTGGTGCTCAAGGGCGTCATCGCGCTGTCGTCCGCGCGCTTCCCGCGCGGGACCAAATCCCCGATGCTCGACGCCATCGCCCGCGCGCCGTTATGGGCCGAAGGGCTCGATTTCGGCCACGGCACCGGCCATGGCGTCGGCTATTTCCTCAACGTGCACGAAGGCCCGCAGTCGATCTCGCAATCGGCGATGCCGGAGCCGCACACCGCTATGGAACCAGGCATGATCACATCGATAGAACCGGGCCTTTACCGCCCGGGCAAATGGGGCATCCGGATTGAAAACCTGGTGCTCAACCGGCCCGCCGGCCAGACCGAGTTCGGCGACTTCCTGCAGTTCGAGACGCTGACCCTGTGCCCGATCGACACCCGCTGCATCGAGCCCTCGCTGCTGCGCGACGACGAAAAACGCTGGCTCAACGACTACCACGCCACGGTGCGCGGCCGCTTGCTGCCGCTGTTGTCCGGCGACGCGCTGGCCTGGCTGGAAAACCGCACGGTGGCGTTATGAGCGGCCGCGCAACCCGGGCCACGTCGGCCGTCGACCGCCTCAAGGTCCGCAGCGGCAATGCCAAGTATTCGATGTCGCGCACCGGCAGCGGCCACTTCTTCCTGACCGAGGGGCCTGGCCTGCCGCCGCTGTGCGCGCCGTTGGAGCTCGACGATTTCGTCGCCTTCGTCAACGGCATCTCGCCCGGTCCGCCACGGCGCGTCAGCAAGCTCGATATCGCGTTCGAGAAGCAGCTCACAAAAAAAGCACCCAAAGAATAAAGGCTCGACATGCCCGCCATCGATTTCCTGAGCGCCTACTGGTCGCACGCCGAACTGGCGACCAACGCCGTGATCTTGTTGAATCTATTGGGTGCGCTGGCACTGGGGCTGCTGGTTGGCTACGAGCGCTCGTACCACGGCCGCGCGGCCGGCATGCGCACCTACGGCCTGGTGTGCATGGCCTCCGCCGCGCTCACCGTCATCGGCGGCTATCCGGGACACTGGTTCGGCGGCCATGTGTCGCAGTACCTGATCAACTCCGACCCGACCCGCATCGTGCAGGGCATCGTCACCGGCATCGGCTTCCTCGGCGCCGGCGTCATCATGCGCGAAGGCTTTAATATCAGCGGTTTGACGACGGCGGCGTCGATCTGGGCCTCGTCCGTGATCGGCGTGATGGTGGGGATCGGCTTTTATCTGGGCGCGATCGGCCTGGCGATATTGTGCGCCGGGTCGATGATCTTCCTGACCCGCGTGGAGGCCTGGCTGCCTTCGCGGCATGCGATCGCGATCACGATGCGCTTCAAAGCCGGTTATATGCCGCAGGAGCCGGCGCTGCGGGCGATGGCGCTGCAGCGCGGCTACGAGATCGCTGGCGGTTCGCTGATGATCGGCAGCGACGGCGGCCAGCAGGAGTGGCGCTTTGTCGCCATCGCGCTGAGCAAGCGCAGTGGCGCGCCGATGGCGGTGCTGTCGGCCGAACTGGCCGCGTTCGACGGCATCCACAGCTTCCAGCTGTCGCACGCGAGGAACTAAGACAATGAATGAACAAGCCCAAGCCGTATTCGATTTCTGGTTCCAGCCGGGGCCGGGCCAGCCGGCCGACGCCCCGCGCCGCGAGTGGTTCCAGAAGGACGACGACTTCGATCGTGAAATCAGCCGGCGTTTCGGCGCCCTGATCGATCAGGCGCTGGCCGGCGGCCTGCTGGAATGGGACGCGGAAGGTCCGCAATCGCAACTGGCGCGCATATTGGTGCTCGACCAGTTCACCCGCAACGTCCATCGCGGTACGCCGAAAGCGTTCGCCGGCGACGCGTTGGCGCTGCAGGCGGCGCAGGCGATGGTCGATGCCGGGCAGGATGTGGCGCTGCCGCCGTTGCGGCGCGCGTTTGTCTACCTGCCTTTCGAGCACGCCGAGGACATGGCGATGCAGGAGCTGGCCGTGGCGCTGTACACCGGCATGGAAAACGAAGAACGCGACGTTGTATCGGAGGCCACGCTCAAGGGCATCGCCGGCATGTGCGATTACGCGCAGCGCCACCGCGAGGTGATACGCCGCTTCGGCCGCTTCCCGCACCGCAACGCGATCCTGGGCAGGCCATCGACCGCTGAAGAACAGGCCTATCTCCAGCAGCCGGGATCGGGATTCTGATGACGCCGGGGTTCAACCTGATAGGCGCCGGGCATGTCGGCCGCGTGCTGGGGCGCCTGTTCGCGCGCCACGGCTGCTTCAACATCCAGCAGGTGCTCACGCGCTCCGTGGCCTCCGCCCGCGACGGCGTGGCCTTCATCGGCGCCGGCGACGCGGTCGAGCGTTACGATCAGTTGCAACCGGCGGCGGTGCACGTGCTGGCCGTCGGCGACGACCAGATCGCCGACGCCTGCGCGGCGCTGGCGCGGGCCGTGCCGCTGGCCGGCAGCGTGGTGTTCCACTGCAGCGGCGCGCTGGCATCGGACCAGCTGCAGGCCGCGCGGGATGCCGGCGCGCTGGTCGCGAGCGTGCACCCGATCCGCAGCTTCGCCGACCCGTCGGCGGTGGCCGCGCAATTTGCCGGCACGTTTTGCGGCATCGAAGGCGACGCCGGCGCGCTGGCCGTGCTCACGCCGGCCTTGACGGCGATCGGCGCGCAGCCGGTGCCGATCGACGCCTCGGCCAAAACCGTATACCACGCGGCGGCCGTCTTCGCCAGCAACTACCTGGTCACGGTGCTGGACGCCGCGCTGCGCGCCTACCAGGCCGCCGGCATACCGGAGCCGGTGGCGCGGCAAATGGCGCAGCCGCTGGCGTCCGAATCGATGGCCAATGTGTTCCGGCTGGGCGCCGCCGCCGCGCTCAGCGGGCCGATCGCGCGCGGCGACATGGCGACGGTCGAGCGCCAGCAGCGCGCCGTGGCAGGCTGGGACGCCGGCAGCGGCGACTTGTACCAGGCGCTGGTGGCGCCAACCGCCGCCCTGGCGCGCAGAAAACATCACAAGCTGCCCTGAGCCGCCCGCGCGGCACGCTTCGGCACTTATCTCCTTGCAAATTACTACATAACAACTATATTTTAGACAGGATTGCCTGTGGTCCGGCGCCGTCCCGGGTCAGGCGTTGCAGTTTTATTGATACGAATTCACAAATAAGTGGCGGGATTTGTCGACAAACGCGGCGATTCGCAATAAGCTTGTTTCTCAGAATGTTTTCTTTGAGAATCAAGAAGTACACAATACAACACGTCAGCAGGACTGCAGCCGGCGCCAATTGGATAGGGGTAAGAACATGTTATTTTTGAAAAGTACGACCGTCACGAAGGCGCCTGGCATTTACGACGTCGACATCGCCGCCAAGCCGCCGGGCAAAACCTTCGGCGTCTTCATGGCCACCGATCCGGACAATCCGCCGACCGAAGTGCTGGCCGCGCTGGCCGCGATGGGCTTCAAGAACACCTATAGCGGCGGCTACACCCACAAGGACCGCGGCAAGGTGCTGGACCTGCACTTCCAGAAGGACGGCACCGACCTGTTCCAGGGTTGGAAGGCCGAGGAAATGGAAGCCAACATGGCCGCCATCACCGCGCTGTTCAGCGGCATCGGCATCACCATCGCGCCGCGCGTGATGACCCTGGCCGAAGCCTACGCTTAAATCCTTCCGCGCGGCGTCACGCCGCCACCTCGATGTGATACAAGGCCCACGGGCAGGAACCGAATCGCTCTGGCAGCGGTTTGCCTGCCATGTCGGGCACTTTGTCGGCATCGTAGATCGCCCATAACGGACCGAGTCCGCCCAGCGCCATCGCCGCCCCGTCCATGTGGGTGGCGACGATGTAGCGCTGCGCGCGCGCCTGCGCCACCGTGACCGAGGCCGCATAGCCATCCACCGCCCGCAGCACCAGCTTGACGTTGTCGCCGAGCGCGCCGCCGGCCGCCTTGACCACGTCCAGCAGCAGCGGGCCGCTCAGCGTGTGCGCCTTGGCGTCGTATTCGAGGGTCGGCTTGATGGTGACGGCGGGCAGCGCGGCCAGCGCCGCGAAGGTGAACGCGTGCGCTTTCTCGAAACTCAGCTTTTGCTTGAACATCATCTGGTCGCGCACCGGGTCGAACTTGCCCCGGTTGGGCTTGCCGATGGCGCCGGTGACGGTCAACAAGGCCGGGCCGGCGGCGGTGGGGGAGGCGGCAGCGGCGGGCAGGGCGGCGGCCAAGCCACCGGCGACGGCGCTGCCCAGGAAGTGGCGTTTTTTCATGTTTGGTTCTCCTCGATCGCGTAGTGCCGGTATCATACCGCGCATGGACTTATTCACCGACGACGCCGCCCTGACACCGATCCCGATCGAGGATGGCGAACTGTGGTTTCAGCAGCGGCTGGCGCTGGACTGGCCGCCGGCCGAGGTCATGCGACGCCTGCTCGACGAGACCGACTGGCGCCACGAACAGGTACAGGTCTGGGGCAAGCTGCACATGCAGCCGCGCCTGACGGCCTGGCACGGCGAGGCGAGCTATCGCTATTCGGGCAAGACCTTCCATCCGCTGCCGTTCACGCCGCTGCAACTGCACATCAAAGAGGCGGTCGAGCGCGCCACCGGCCGGCGTTTCAACAGCGTGCTGCTGAACTATTACCGCGACGAGCGCGACAGCATGGGCTTCCACGCCGACGACGAACGCGAACTGGGACCGGAGCCGGCCGTCGCCTCGGTCAGCTTCGGCGCGCCGCGCACCTTCATCCTCAAGCATCGGCGCCTGCCGAAGACCGTCAAGCTGGCGCTGGGCGACGGTTGCCTGCTGCTGATGGCTGGAACCTTGCAGCAACACTGGCTGCATGGGATAAACAAAGAGCGCACACCGCGCGGCCCCCGCATCAACCTGACCTTCCGCTTGATTTCCTGACCTGTAATTCAAGGTCCCGGAAACTTTCTTAAGCCTCGCTTAAGTTTGGTGAAGCGTTGATTATACCATGAAACGTATGGCTTACACTTGGTCACACTTCTTACTAATTCGGTCGTGACGCAAGGTGGTTGGAGTGCTATCTTGAACACATCGCAATTCAGAGAACTGCGATCCCAAGCAATTCCCGCTTTAACCACTTTGCTGAAAGATCAAAAATCATGAAAAAAATTCTGTTCGCATTAGTCGCTTCCGCAGCCGCCCTGAGCGGTACTTCCGCCTACGCAGATGACGCAGGCACCGGCTACATCGGTGCTGGCGTTGTCGGCAGCCGTTACGAGTTCAACGCGCCCAACGCCCTGAGCGGCGACAACCACAGCGGCTACAAGGCCGGTGGCAAGGTCTACGGCGGTTACAACATCGACCAGACCTGGGCCGTGGAAGCGGGCTATACCGACTTCGGTAAAAAGTCCTACAACTACACGTCGAACGGCCTGCCTGGCGGCATCCGCACCGATGCGCACTCCTACTACCTGGCCGGCAAGGGCACGTGGCCTGTGAACCAGCAGATCGCGCTGTTCGGCAAGCTTGGCGTGGCCCGCAACACCAACGAAGTGACCACCACCGGTTTCTCGTCGGTAAGCGGCGACAAGGACAAGACCGCGCTGTACGCGTCCGTCGGTGCTGAATACGCCATCAACAAGAATGTCAAAGTCTCGCTGGAGTATGAAAACTACGGCAAGAACGACATCGACACCGGTCGCAAAGCTGGTGCCGTGACGGCGGGCCTGCGTTACGCGTTCTAAGCGATAGCAACGAAAAAAAAGCCACCGCGAGGTGGCTTTTTTTCGTTGTGCGGCGTGTGCGGGACGCTTAGCGGATCCTGTTAATCGTCCGGCCAGGCGATTGTTGCGCCTCCTGCTCGGCCAAACTGTCGCGCCGGGCGAAGATGCTCGCCATTTCCGCCATGTGCTCGGTTCCCCAGGTGCATAGGGGACGATCGCCTCGGCCAGGCTGCGACCGAGCGGGGTCAGCGAGTAATCCACGCGCGGCGGCACTTCCTTGTAGTCGTTCCGCGCCAGCACGTGATCGGCCTCCAAATCCTTCAATTGCTGGATCAGCACCTTGTCGCTGACACCCTGGGTTAAGCGCTTGAGCTCGCCGTAGCGCTTCGGGCCGTCGCGCAGGAAAAACAGGATCAGCGGCTTCCATTTGCCGGAGATGATGCGGAGCGTGGCGTCGAGCCCGCAGGAAAAGCCACCGGTGCCGCAGGTTTCATGAGTCGTCATAATTTTCTCCCGAAAGGGGTACTTACCTAAAAGTGCATACTTGTCCTTAGGTTAGCAGCTCGGTATATTGGCCGTCAAGGAAGCAATCCCTGCTTCCTTGACTCTGCAACGAAAAGGACGCACATCATGACCAGACTCAATGGAAAGACCGCCGTCATCACCGGCGGCGCCACCGGCATCGGCCGCGCCGCGGCAAAGCGCTTCATCGAGGAGGGCGCCTTCGTCTTCATCTATGGGCGCCGGCAGGACGCGCTCGACGCCGCCGTCGCCGAGCTCGGCCCCAACGCTCGCGCGGTGAAGGGCTCCGTCTCGGACGAGGCCGACCTCGACAGGCTCTACGCCGCGGTGAAGGCCGAGCGCGGCACCCTCGACATCGTCTTCGCCAACGCCGGCGCCGGCAGCCAGGGCCGACTCGGCGAGATCACCGCCGAACATATCGACGAAACCTTCGACACCAATGTGAAAGGGACGATCTTCACGGTCCAGAAGGCGCTGCCGCTGATGGGCAAGGGTGGTTCGATCATCCTGACCGGCTCGAGCGCCGGCACCACGGGCGCCCCGGCAATGAGCGCCTACAGCGCCAGCAAGGCGGCGGTGCGCAACCTCGCGCGCACCTGGGCCGAGGATCTGAAGGGGACGGGCATCCGCGTCAACGTGTTGTCGCCCGGGGCGACCGCGACCGAGCTGGCGAAGGCGGCGCTGGGCGAGGAGAGGCAGAAGGTCTACGCCGCGATGACGCCGCTCCAGCGCATGGCCGAGCCGGCCGAGATCGGGGCGGCCGCAGCCTTCCTGGCATCGCCGGACAGCAGCTTCATGACCGCCAGCGAGCTCGCCGTCGACGGCGGCCTGGCGCAACTCTGACGCGCTAGGTTTGTATGCATGCGCAGCATAGCCTGGGTCATCTGATCTTCAAGGACCTGATCAAGTTCGACTGATGATGTGGCAGGGGCAGCTAATCAGCTGCCCCCTTATGCCTTTTACACCGCTGGATTTAGACCGTGAGCGGCTTGTAACGGATACGCTTCGGCTTGGCGCCTTCCTCGCCCAGGCGCTTCTTCTTGTCGGCTTCGTATTCCTGATAGTTACCGTCGAAGAAGGTGACCTGCGAGTTGCCTTCGAACGCCAGGATGTGCGTGGCGATACGGTCCAGGAACCAGCGATCGTGGGAGATCACCAGCACGGAGCCGGCGAATTCCAGCAGCGCGTCTTCCAGCGCGCGCAGGGTTTCCACGTCCAGATCGTTCGACGGTTCATCGAGCAGCAGCACGTTGCCGCCCTTGAGCAGCGTCTTGGCCAGGTGCAGACGGCCGCGCTCACCGCCGGACAGGTTGCCGACGATCTTCTGCTGGTCCGAACCCTTGAAGTTGAAGCGGCCCAGGTAGGCGCGCGACGGCATGTCGAAGCGGCCGACGGTGAGCGTGTCGGCGCCGCCGGAGACGTCCTCGAACACGCTCTTGCTGTCGCTCAGCGTATCGCGGCTCTGGTCGACCAGCGAGATGCGCGCGGTCTGGCCGATCGCCACTTCGCCGCTGTCCGGCTTGTCCAGGCCGGCCACCATCTTGAACAGGGTCGATTTACCGGCGCCGTTCGGGCCGATGATGCCGACGATGGCGCCCGGCGGGATCGTGAACGAGACGTTGTCCATCAGCAGGCGGTCGCCGAACGCTTTCGACACGTTTTTGAACTCGATGACTTCGTTGCCCAGACGCTCGGCCACAGGGATGAAGATCTCCTGGGTCTCGTTGCGCTTCTGGTACTCGTACTCGCTCAGCTCGTTGAAGCGGGCCAGGCGGGCCTTCGACTTGGCCTGGCGCGCCTTCGGATTCTGGCGCGACCATTCCAATTCCTTGGCCAGCGCTTTTTGACGCGCCGATTCGGTCGACTCTTCCTGCTTCAGGCGGTTGGCCTTCTGGTCCAGCCACGACGAGTAGTTGCCCTTCCATGGAATGCCATGGCCGCGGTCCAGTTCGAGGATCCATTCGGCGGCGTTGTCGAGGAAGTAGCGATCGTGGGTGATGCCGACCACGGTGCCCGGGAAGCGCAGCAGGAACTGCTCCAGCCATTCGACGGACTCGGCGTCCAGGTGGTTGGTTGGCTCGTCGAGCAGCAGCATGTCCGGCTTCGACAGCAGCAGCTTGCACAGCGCCACGCGGCGCTTCTCGCCGCCCGACAGCACGCCGATCTTGGCGTCCCATGGCGGCAGGCGCAGCGCGTCGGCGGCCATTTCCAGTTGCAGGTTCAGGTTGCCGCCGTCGGAGGTCGAGATGATCGCCTCCAGACGGGCCTGCTCGGTGGCCAGCGCGTCGAAGTCGGCGTCCTCTTCGGCGTAGGCGGCGTACACGGCCTCCAGCTTGGCTTGCGCCTCGAACACTTCGCCCAGGCCCGATTCGACTTCCTGGCGCACGGTTTTTTCGGGGTCGAGCTGCGGTTCCTGCGGCAGGTAGCCGATGTTCAGGCCCGGCATCGGCACGGCTTCGCCCTGGATGTCGGTGTCGATGCCTGCCATAATTTTCAGCAAGGTCGACTTACCCGAGCCGTTCAGACCCAGCACGCCGATTTTTGCGCCTGGGAAGAAGGACAGCGAAATATCTTTCAGAATCTGGCGCTTGGGCGGGACGATTTTGCCCACGCGGTTCATGGTGTAGACGTAATTTGCCATTCAGGGGGAACTTTCAAGAGAGTAAGTGATAATCCGTAACCAGCATTATAGGCGCAGCGGACAGCGCCGGACACATCGCACGCGCATCCGGACACCCCGTTTCAGCAAATTCAAGGACTTAGCGGTGGCATGAATCATGCAATCCACGGCTGGTCTTTATTCACATTAATATCCATGAAAAATACGTTTTGCGCAGTCCTGTTCGCGGTCCTGTTTCCCATCGCGTCGGCAGGGGCTGTCGCCACCGCCACCTTGCCTGCGCCGCGCGACATCCCTTTCAAAGGCGAGATCAAGCTCAGCGTCGACGCCACCGATCAAGTCCATAAAATCCTGCGCGTGCGCCAAACCATTCCCGTGCAGGGCAAGGGCGCGATGGTGCTGATGTATCCGCAATGGGAGACCGACAGCCACTCGGCCACCCAGCAACTGACCGGCCTGGCCGGCCTGATCGTCAAGGCCGGTGGCCGGCGCGTCGAATGGCTGCGCGATGGCGGCGATCCGTACGCCTTCCATATCGACGTCCCGAAAGGCGCGCGCGAACTGGAGGTGGAGTTCCAGTTCCTGTCGCCGACCGCCGGCAACACCTTGATGAGTCGCGACATGCTGACCTTGCCGTGGCAAAAAGTGGCGCTATATCCGGCCGGCTGGTTCATCCGCAACATCGCCGTGCGGGCGGAACTGAAGCTGCCCGCCGGCTTCCAGTACGCCACCTCGCTGGAGACGGCCGCCGTCCGCGATCAGCTGGTGTCGTTCAAGCCCACCACCTTCGACGACCTGGTCGATGCGCCGGTGCACGCGGGCCGCTACTTCAAGCGTATCGAGCTCACGCCCGGCGCGGCCCGCCCCGTGCGCCTGAATATGATCGGCGATAACGAGGCCGCGCTGGCCATCCCGCCGGCCCTGCTGGACAAATACCGCGCCATGGCTACCGCGCTGCCCAGCTTGTTCCGCTCGCAGCACTACCGCCACTACGATTTCCTGCTGACATTGTCCGACATCCTCCCGTCGGGCGGCGGGCGCGAGCATCAGGAATCGAGCGAGAACAACCTCGCGCTCGATTTTTTCACCAGGCCGGATGCGCATCTGCCGATGGCCGACCTGATCGTGCACGAATACGCGCACTCGTGGAACGGCCGCTTCCGCCAGCCGGCCGACCTGTGGTCGCCGACGATGAACCAGCCGGTGCGCGGCAGCCTGTTGTGGGTGTACGAGGGGCAGACCGAATTCTGGGGCCGCATGCTGGCCGCGCAACTGGGTTTGCGCACCCGGCAGCAAACGCTGGACGCGCTGGCCGTTGATGCCGCCAACGCCGTCGCCCGCACCGGCCGCCAATGGAAGTCGCTGCTGGACACCACCAACGACCCGCTGTACATGCCCGGCCGCCAGATGCAATGGCGCGATTGGCAGCGGCGCGAGGATTATTACGGCGAGGGCGTGCTGTTGTGGCTGGACGTCGACATGCTGCTGCGGGAGCGCACCGGCGGCAAACGCAGCCTGGCCGATTTCGCCGGCGCCTTCTTCGGAGCGGGCGCAATGGGCCGCCACGCGCTGGCGACCAGCACCTACACTTTCGCCGACGTCTGCAAGACGCTCAACGCCATCGCGCTCCACGACTGGGCCGGCTACTTCAACACGCGCCTGCGCGCCCACGACGACGGCCACTTGCTGGATGGCCTGGCACGCGCCGGCTACCGCCTGGTCTACACCGACGAGGCGACCGAATATTTCGTCCAAAACGAGGATTTCAACGTCGGCGGCATGGATTTGAGCGCGTCGCTGGGCGTGACCGTCGGCAAGAAAGGCGTGGTGAAAACGGTGGCGTGGGAAGGGCCGGCCTTCCGCGCCGGCATCGGCATCGGCGCCAGGCTGACCACGGTCGGCGAACAGCCCTACACCGACGAGGCCCTCAAGCAGGCGATCAAGTCGGCGGCCGCGACGAAACAGCCGATTTCGCTCGGCTTCGACGCCGACGGCCGGTCGCAAACGGTGCTGATACCATACTACGGCTCGCTGCGTTATCCCCGCCTCGAACGCCTCCCCGGCAAACCGGATCGGCTCGAACGCCTGCTGGCCCCGAGTCCTTCCGCCTTATAAAACCTACACCCATGATAAAAACCATATTTTTGCTTTTCATTGCGACGCTGATGCCGCTGCCGTCCGGCGCCGGCCCGGTGAGCATCGACCAGTCCTTCACACCCGATATCGGCGGCATCAAGCAGGTTGTCGAGATCAAGACCGACGACGCCAGCAAGCCGGCGCTGCTCTTTTTATCGGGCGGGCCGGGCAGTTCCATGATCAATAATGCGGGCGCTTTCACCGACCAGCTGAAAGAGCATTTCACGATTGTTCAATGGGACCAGCGTGACGCCGGCAAGACCCTCAAATTGAATCCCTCTCCCACCAGGCCTGTGCTCGCACAAATGGACAGCGACACGCTCGAGGTTATCAATTTCGTTCGGGCGAAGCTGAAGCAGCAAAAGATTTATTTGCTGGGTAGCTCGTGGGGGAACGTGCTGGGTTTCCATATCGTCAAAACCCATCCGGAATTATTAAGCGCTTACTTCGCCGTCAATCCGGTGGTCAGCCAGTTGGCAAGCGAGAAGGAATTGCTTGAAACCTTAAAACTTCACTTCAAGGACAACGCCGCCGCCAGCGATGAACTGGCCGCAGTCAACCTGCCGTTCAAAACAGACGAAGACCTTTTCCACCTGAGAAAATGGCTCTTCATCAAGGACGGCAAGGCATTCGCGGCAAGCCCAGACTTCAAGAGTGGTTTTCTGCAATGGTCGAAAGCCTGGTCGCCCGTCTGGAACGAAGTGATGGCGATCGATCTGAACGCGTCGTTGAAGAAAGTCGACTGCCCGATCTACTTCCTGGTCGGCAAAAACGATATCCAGACGTCGACCAACATCACCGTCCGCTATGCGCAGGCGTTACAGGCGCCTCGGAAGGAACTCTACCTCTTTGAAAAGTCCGGGCATCAAATTCACCAGGATGAACCGGAAAAATTCCAGGCGACGATCATCCGGACGCTGGCCGCCGCGAGGTAGTCGGAGGCGGCGGGCGCCGGCCGGCCCACAAGCCCTCGGCCACATACAGCGCCAGCGCGGCCCAGATGATGACGAAGCCGATCAGGCGCGCCGGCGGGAAGGCTTCGTGGAACACCCACACGCCCAGCAGCGCCTGCATGGTCGGCGACAGGTATTGCAGCAGTCCCAGCGCGGCCATCGGAATCTTGCGCGCGCCGGCGGCGAACAGCAGCAGCGGAATGGCGGTGATCGGCCCGGCCGCCGCCAGCAGCCAGCGGGTGCTGTCGAATTCGCTGTTGGCAAAGGTGTTTTGGCCGTGCAGGGTCAGCCAGACCACGTAGACCAGTGCCAGCGGGAACAGGATCATCGTTTCCAGCGACAGGCCCTCGAGCGCGGCCAACGCCGCCGTCTTGCGCAGCAGGCCGTAGGAACCAAAGGTGATGCCTAAAATCAAGGCAATCCATGGCACCTGGCCGGCCGACCAGGTCAGCCACAGTACGCCGCAGGCCGCCAAACCGATCGCGATCCATTGCGCGCGCCGCAGCTTTTCCTTCAGCACCACCACGCCCAGCAACACATTGACCAGCGGATTGATGAAGTAGCCGAGGCTGGCGTCGATGACATGGCCGTTGTTGACGGACCAGATATAGACGAACCAATTTGCGGAGAGCAGCACGGCGCTGGCGACGAAACTGGCCAGCACGCGCGGCCGGCCCAGGGTTTGCGGCAGCCATTTCCACTGGCGGCGCGCGGTCAGCACGATGGCCAGGAACAGCAGCGACCACAGCATGCGGTGCGCGAGCATTTCCAGCGCCGGCACCTCGGCCAGCGCGTGGAAATACAGCGGGAACAGTCCCCAGCAAAAGAACGCGAAGGCGGCGTAGGCAATACCTGGGTTCATGGTGCGCAGCGGCGGAAAGAGGGCGGGCCGACATTATCGCTCAATTAAGATGGGCTTGCTGGCCGCAGGGCAACAACGGCGTCCCGGCAGCGCGCCAAACTCGCGCTCGCGGCCGTGGCAGCGTACACTGGCGATATTGACTAATTGGAACGCCCGCGTATGCCAAAATCTCCTTGCCTTTTGCAAATAGTTATCCTATTGTGCAATGCACCAAAACAACAACAGGTGCAATCTTGACCGAGCAACACAAGAAAAGCAGTGTCGCCGCCCTCACCCTCGCGGCGGTCGGCATCGTCTACGGCGACATCGGTACCAGTCCCCTCTACACCCTCAAAACCATCTTCGATCCCGAGCACGGTCTGGCGCTGAGCGAATTCAATCTGCAGGGCATCATTTCACTGATTTTCTGGGGCCTGACGATGATCGTCTCGCTCAAGTACGTGACCCTGGTGCTGCGCGCGGACAACCGCGGCGAGGGCGGCATCATGGCGCTGATGGCCCTGGCGCTCAATTCCGTCACCAAGGCGGCGCCGCGCTGGCACTTTCCGCTGATGCTGCTGGGCGTCTTCGGCGCCACCATGTTCTACGGCGACAGCGTCATCACGCCCGCCATCTCGGTGCTCGGCGCGATCGAGGGCCTGGAAGTGGCCGCGCCGGGACTGGAGCAGTACATCGTTCCGCTGTCGATCATCGTGCTGGTGTCGCTGTACGCGCTGCAAAGCCAGGGCACGGCCGGCATCGGCCGCTGGTTCGGGCCGATCATGGTGATCTGGTTCCTGGCGCTGGCCGTCATGGGCGTGATCAACATCGTCGCCGCGCCGCAGATCCTGTACGCGCTCAACCCGATGAACGCCTTCCACTTCATGCTGGAAAACCGCATGATCGCCTTCGTCGCGCTGGGCGCCGTGGTGCTGGCCTTCACCGGCGCCGAGGCGCTGTACGCCGACATGGGCCACTTCGGCAAAAAACCGATCCGCGCGGCCTGGTTCCTGATCGTGTTCCCGGCGCTGGCGCTGAACTACCTGGGCCAGGGCGCGCTGCTGCTGACGCACCCGGAGGCGGTGTCCAACCCGTTCTTCAACCAATTGGGCGCATGGAGCGTCTACCCGCTGGTGGTGCTGTCGACGATGGCCGCGGTGATCGCCTCGCAGGCGACCATCTCCGGCACCTTCTCGATGACCAAGCAGGCCATCGCACTGGGCCTGCTGCCGCGCATGCGCATCCTGCACACCTCGGCCAGCGAAATCGGCCAGATCTACATCCCGGCGGTCAACTGGCTGCAACTGGTGGTGGTGCTGATGGCAGTCGTCGGCTTCGGCTCGTCGGACAAGCTGGCCGGCGCCTACGGCATCGCGGTCACGGCCACCATGCTGTGCACCACCGTGCTGACCTTCTTCGTGATCCGCTACCGCTGGCACCTGCCGCTGTGGCTGTGCTTTGGCGCCACCGGCTTTTTCGTCGCGATCGACATCCTGCTGTTCTCGGCCAGCACGCTCAAGCTGTTCCACGGCGGCTGGTTCCCGCTGCTGCTGGCGATCATCCTGTTCACAGTCATGCTGACCTGGAAGCGCGGGCGCGAGCTGGTGTTCAAGAATCTGCAAAAGCACGCCATTCCGCTTGAGGAGTTCCTGTCGTCGCTGTTCGTGGCGCCGCCCGCGCGGGTCTACGGCACCGCCATCTTCCTGCGCGGCGAAAGCGACGGCGTGCCGCACGCGCTGCTGCACAACCTGTCGCACAACAAGGTGCTGCACGAGCGCGTGGTGTTCTTCACCGTGCATATCGTCGAGGAGCCGTGGGTGTCGGAGGACGAGCAGGTCAAGGTGATCGACCTCGGACACCAGTGCTACCAGGTCAATGTGTTCTACGGCTTCAAGGACGAACCGGATATTCCCAAGGTGCTGGCGCAGTGCGAGTGTCTGGGCCTGCCGTTCGAGATGATGGAAACGTCGTTCTTCATCGCCCGCCAGACGGTCATCTCGACCCCCGGCCACGGCATGGCGCCATGGCGCGAGCATCTGTTCGTGACGATGTCGCGCAACGCCCGCGGCGCGGCCGACTACTACCAGATTCCGCCCAACCGCGTCATCGAACTTGGCACGCAAGTGGAAATATAAGCACACAAACGGCGCTAAAAGATGTAACCGAATGTAGTGCTTGGGGCGGAGGTGCCTGCGTCTGCTAAACTTCTGCTCCTAAAAGCTTGCACGAATATGAACTATTCATCAAAGGTCATCATGAAATCGAAGTTTCACATTATTGTTGCTGTTGCCTGCCTGGCGATCTTGACGGCCTGCGGTGGCGGTTCGAAGAAATCCGATCCGGTCGTGGTGCCGCAGCCGGCGTACGCGGTCAAGGATGTCACGGTCGGCCCCGGCGCCGACACCGCCACGCTGGCGGAAAAAGGCGATCTGGTGACTGTGGCCTACACCGGCTACCTGTACGACGCCACCAAGACCGACGGTATCGGCGCCAAAGTGGAAAGCTCGATCGACTCCGGCACGACGGCGCCGCCGTTTACGCTGGGCGTGGGCGGCGTCGTGCCGAGCGGCTGGGACTTGGCCATCGTCGGCATGCGCGTTGGCGGCGTGCGCCTGGCGACCCTGCCGGACAATCTGGCCTTCGGCGCCACCGTGCGGCCGGCGCAAACCGTCAATGGCATCGCCTACGCCGAGATCAAGGCCAATTCGCCGCTGGTCTACGAACTGCGGCTGGTCAGCGTTACCAAGGTGGTCAAGCAGCCTAGCGTTCCGGCTCCTACAGACCTGACGATCGTCGAGGTCGCGACTGGCAAGGGCAACGTCGCCACTAGCGGCAAGAGCGTCACCGTGCAGTATATCGGTTGGTTATACGACGGCACGCGTGAGAGCCGCAAAGGCACCCGGTTCGATCCCGCCCCCAATGCCACCACCAGCTTCGGTACGTTGACGTTCACCATCGGCGCCAGCGGAACCGGCAGCGTGATCCCTGGCTTCAGCCGAGGCACGGAGGGCATGCTGGTCGGCGGCAAACGCACCGTGTTTATTCCTCCGGCGCTGGGCTACGGGACGGCGGGATCGGGCACTTCGATTCCGCCCAACGCCAACCTGGTCTTCGATATCGAGCTGATGTCGGTGAATTGATCCGAGATGCTTGGAAATGAAAATGGCAGCCGATCAAATGGCTGCCATTTTTTTCGCCGCCGTTTTTTAGTCGCGCAGCGCCCTCGCGGGCGAGATGCGCATCGCGGCCAACGTGTGGCGCGCGGTAGCCGTCGCCACGATCAGCAGCGCGACGGCCAATGCCGCCGCCGGCGCCCAGGCCCCCAGCGGCGTGCGTTCGACAAACGGCGCCAGATAGCGCTGGATCGCCAGCGCGGCTGGCGGCAGCCCGATCAGCGCGGCGACGCCCGTCAGCAGCAGGAATTCGCGTCCCACCAGCGCGCCGATGGCCGCGCGGCCGGCGCCATGCAGCTTGCGCAGCACGATCTCGCGCGCGCGCCGCTGCACGCTGTTCGCCGCCAGCACGTAGATGCCGAACGCCGCCAGCGCGAACACCACGGCAGTGGCGCAGGCCAGCATCCTGGCCACGCGCAGATCGTCCGCATACGCCTCGGCGTGGTAGCCGCCCGCGCGCCGTATGAGCGGCGGGGATGTCGGGAAGTAGCGCAGCGCCGTGACGGCGATCGCCCGCTCCAGCGCATCGGCCGCGCCGCTTGCCGTTGGCGCGGCGCGCATCCGCACCGTCAGCAGGCGGCTGCGCTCGGCCGGCAGGTACAACATCGGCGCCACCGGTTCGCGTAAGGTGTACCAGCGGATGTCCGGCGCCACGCCGACGATGCGCCAGTTCGAGTCGGGGAGCCGCTGCCCCAGCGCCTGTTGCATCGATTTCCAGCCCAGCGCCTTCACCGCCGCCCGGTTGACGACGATATTTCGCTCCCCGTCCTTGCCGGCGCCGGCGTTGTTGTCGATGCGCGGGTCGAACAGCCGTCCGGCTATGGCGGACAGGCCGTAGACATCAAAGAACTCGGGACTGACGAATTGCGCCGCCATCCCGGCGGTACTGCCGTCGGTACGCCGCAGCGATACGCTGCCGCGTGTGCCGGTGTGGTCGTCGCGGCCGGGCACAGAGCCGCTGTCCGCCACGCCGGCGACCTCCGGCAAGCGCGCGATGGCGTCGCGGAACGCCCGCGCCTGTGCATCGTCCAGCCCTTTGTTCATTTCCACCACCAGCAACGGCGCCGGATCGAAGCCCGGCGGCGCCCGGCCGGCGAACTGGGTCTGCCACAGGATCGCCAGCGCCACGCTGCCGGTCGCCATCGCCGTGGCGAACTGCAATGCCGTCAGCACGCGCCGCAGCCATGCGCCGCCGGCGGTCTCGCCGCTGCGGTGGGCCAGCGCCGAGCCCATGTCGACGCCGCGTGCCAGCCAGCCCGGGTATAAGCCCGCCAGCGCGCCCACCACAATGCCGGACAGCATCCCGGCCGCCAGCGACAACGGCGTGAAGACACCGTCGAGGCGGCGGTCCAGCAGTTCTGACGATAGCGGCAGCAGCAGCCACGCCAGCAGCATGCCCAGCGCGGCGGCGGCCAGCGACAGCAGCATCGATTCGGCCATGAACTGCGTCAGCAGCCGGCGCGTGGTGGCGCCCAGCACGCGGCGCATGGCGATCTCGCGCTGGCGGCGCAGGGTGCGCACCGTCGCCAGGTTGACATAGTTGACCACAGCGATTGCGAGGATCAGCAGGCCGGCCGCGCCCATCGCCAGCACCAGGCGCCTGTCGCCGCGCGGACCGGTGCCCAAGGTGTTGGCGACGCTGCGGTCGAAGTAGGCGTCGGCCAACGGACCGAGGCCGATGTCGACCATCTTGCGACCATCCAGCGTGGTCTTCATCTCCGGCGTGGCCAAGCCCTCCCATGGGGCGCGGTCGACGACATCCTGCAGGACCTTTTGCAGCGCCGTCGCGCTGACTCCAGGGCCGGTCTTGACATAGATCCGGCCTTCGATACCCATCCAGTTCGACAGCGCCCGCTGGCGCTCCGCGTCAGGCCACAGCGCGCTGCCGATGCCGACCATCGCGCCGAATTGCAAGGTGCTGTTGCCGGGCCGGTCGTCCAGCACCGCCCGCACCTGCAAGGGTTGACCGTCGATGTCCACGGTCTTGCCCAGGGCGTCGGCGGTGCCGAACAACGCCAGCGCGGTCCGCTGGGTCACCGCCAGGCCGTCCGGCAAAGTCAGCGCCTGTTGCAGGCTGCCTTCCCGCGCCCGCAGGCCGGCGATGCGCTCGAAGGCCGGATCGACCGCCATCACCTCCAGCTCGCGCGCGCGGCCCTGCAGCGACGCCGTCGTCTTGTGTGGCCACCACACGCTGGCCTCCAGCGGCAGGCCGCTGCGCAGCGCCACCTCGCGCAGCGCGAACGGCGTGTATTCCATCCACTGCGGCTGCGGGATGAAGTTGAGCCGGTGTTTGATTACGTGGACGCGCTCCCGCTGCGGCACGTCGCTGTCGTAGCTGAACGAGTAAGCCACAAACCCGAGCAGCAGGAAGCAGACCGCGAAGCCGGTCGCCAATCCCAGCAGCTCGACCGCCGATTGGAATGGCTGGCGGATCAGCAGGCGCCAGCCGATGCGAAAGTCACGTAGTTTCATGTGCGTCTCCTTTTTAGTCGCGCAACACCAGGGCGGGCGACATGCCGGTCGCCGCGATGGTACCGCGTAGCGTGGACACCAGCGTCACCACCAGCGCCGCCAGCAGCCCTGCCAGCAGGGTCCAGCCGCCGATGGGCGCGCGTTCGATGAACGAGGCCAGATAGCGCTGGATCACCAGCGCCGCCAGCGGCAGGCCGATGGCCGCGCTGATCGCCACCAGCACCAGCACTTCGCGTCCGACCAGCCTGGCGATGTCGCGCCGCCCGGCGCCGAACAGCTTGCGCAGCACGATCTGCCGGCCCAGGCGGCGCACGTTGTACGCCGACAGCACATACACTCCAAAGCCGGCGATCATCACGGCGATGGCGCTGGCCAGGCCGAGCAGCTTGGCCAGCCGCAGGTCGTCGCCGTAGTTCTGCGCGAAGTAGCTGCGCGCCTGGCGGATCGGCACCACGTCGTTCGGGAAGTACTGCGCCGCCAGAGCGTGCGCGGCGCTTTCGAGCTGGCCCATGTCGCCGTGCCCGCGCACCGTCAGCGTACTGTTTTGCTGGCTGGTGAAGTACAGGTAGGATTTGGGCGTGTCGCGCAGGCTGTCGTAGCGCAGATCGGGCGCGATGCCGACGATCGTCGCGGTCACCATGCCGTCCGCGCTGTCGGTGGTGAGGATCTGGCCGACGGCGTCGACCGGTTCGGCGAAGCCCAGCGCGCGCGCGGCGCGGGCGTTGAGCAGAACCGATTCGAAGCCGCCTTCGTCCTTTTCCGTTTTGTCGCTGAACAGGCGGCCGGCGACCGGCCGCAGTGCATGGACGTCGAAGAAGTCGGCGCTGATCGCGCGGATCGACAGGCCGGTCCAGCGGCCGTTCTTGAGCGTGACCTTGATGTGGGCGCCGGCGAACGGGCGCCCGATCGGATCGAGCGATGTCGCCACGCCGTCGACGCCCGGCAGGTGCTTGAGCGCCTCGCGCAGGCCGCGCGAGGCCGGATTGGTGCTGTCGGCCGGCAGTTCCAGCACCAGCAGCGGGGACGGGTCGAAGCCGGGACTGGCCCGGCTGGCGTAGCGGGTTTGCCAAGCCACCGCCAGCGTGACGGCGACCAATCCCATGGCGGTGGAAAATTGCAGCACCGTCAGCGCGCGCCGCAGCCACAGCGCGCCGGACGTTTCAGCGCCGCCGCGTCCCGCCAGCGCCTGCGGCGGCCGCACGCGCAGCGCCACCCATGCCGGGTAGGCGCCCGATAGCAAGCCGATGGCCGCGCCCAGCGCCAGGTTGGGCAGCAGCGCGGCCGGCGTGAACAAGCCGTCGAGCCGGCGGTCGACCAGATCGGCGAACACCGGCAGCAATACCCATGCCAGCAGCAGCCCGAGGGTGGTGGCCGTCATGGCCACCAGCAGCGATTCGGCCAGGAACTGCCCCAGCACGCGCTTGCCGTCGGCGCCGAGCACCTTGCGCACGGCGATCTCGCGCTGGCGTCGCAGCGCGCGCACGGTGGCCAAGTTGGCGTAGTTGATCGCCGCCAGCGCGAGGATCAGCAGCGCCACCGCCGTCAGACCCAGCATCCCACGCAGGTCGCCGTGCGGGCCGCTGAACGGCGTGTTGGCGGTGTCGGCGTCGAAGTACATCCCGGGCAGGGCGCCCACGGCCATGTCCCGCAGCTTTCGGCCGCCGAGTTTATCCTGGAGCTCCGCGGCTTGTTCGCGCCGGAACGGCGAGTCGTCGGTGGCCTGCTGCAAATGCCGTCGCAGCGCGTCGGCATCGACGCCGGGCTTGAGCCGTACATAGATCTTCGCGCCGTTGATGTAACCCCATGATCCCATCAGCACCTTGCGCTCGGCGTCGTCCCAAGCCCCGGTGTCCATGCCGGCCAACGCGCCGTAGCTCAAGGTGCTGTTGGACGGCCGGTCGGCCACCAGCGCGGCTACCGTATAGGGCTTGCCGCCGATGTGCACCACCTGGCCGAGGGCGTCGGCGCCGCCGAACAAGCGTGTCGCGCTGCTGGTCGTCAGGGCCAGGGTGTCGGGGCGGCTCAAGGCCTGGCGCAGGTCGCCGGCCAGCGCCCGCACGCCGAACATCGCCGGGAAGTCGGGGTGGACCGCCGCCAGCTGGATCGATTGCGGCTGGGAGTTCGTCTTCATCCCCACTGGCAGCGGCACCACGGCGGTGACGCCGTCGGTCATGCCGCTGGTGCGGGCCGGTTCCAGGAAGGCCAGCGGCACCGATTCCGACCAAACCGGCTGCTCGAAGGTGTTGCTGCGCATCTTGATCAGGAATACCCGGTCGGCCTGCGGCACATCGCGGTCGTAGCTGAGCGAGTAGCGCACAAACCCCAGCAGCAGGAAGCAGCTGGCGAAGCCGACGGCCAGGCTCAGGATCACGGCGGCGGAGTAGCCGGGTTCCCCGGCCAGCAGGCGCCAACCGATGCGAAAATCGCGCAGGTTCATGGGGGTGATCCTGACGCTTAAGCGGCTTGCAGGGCGTCGACCATGATGCGGCCGTCGAGCAGGTTGATGGTGCGCGAGGCCTGCGCGGCGTGGTCCGGCGAGTGCGTCACCATGACCACGGTCGTGCCCTCGGCGTTGATCTCGCGCAGCAGGCGCATGACCTCGTCGCCGTGCGCGGTGTCGAGGTTGCCGGTCGGTTCATCGGCCAGCAGCACGGCGGGGCCGGCCACCAGCGCGCGCGCGATCGCCACCCGCTGCTGCTGGCCGCCCGACAGCTGCGACGGACGGTGCGCGGCCCGGTGGCCCACGCCCAGCTTGTCGAGCATCGCCGTCACGCGCTCGCGGCGTTCGCGCGCCGGCGTGCCGTTGTATTCGAGCGCCAGTTCGACGTTCTCGAACACGGTCAGTTCCTCGATCAGGTTGAAGCTCTGGAAAATGAAGCCGATGCGGCCGCGCCGCAGCTGGTTCAGTTTCGCTTCGCTCCAGCCGGCGACGTTGCGGCCCTCGAACCAGTATTCGCCGTGGTTGGGCGTGTCCAGCAGGCCCAGAATGCCCAGCATCGTCGATTTGCCGCAGCCGGACGGGCCGGTGATGGCGACATATTCGCCCGCCTCGATCTCCAGGTCGATGCGGTCCAGGGCCGTGGTCTGGATTTCCCCCGCCTGGTGGATTTTGCTGATGCCGACTAGTTTGAGCATGTGGATTCGCCTTTTGGTGGTGTGGATGTGAATTTACTGTGTAATCTGCAGCCTGGGTGAATTTCCGTACGCGGCGTAGCTGGACAGGATCACCTTGTCGCCCACCGCCAGACCTTCGAGCACCTCGATCTGGCTGTTGTTGCGGCGCCCGATGCGCACCGCGCGCCGCTGCGCGCCACGGCCGGTGGCGTCGACCACGTAGACCCAGGCGCCGCCGCTGTCGTTGATGAAGGCGCCGTTGGGCAGCAGCAGCGCCGGCGCCGGTTCGCCCAGCGTGATGCGGGCATCCAGGCTCTGGCCGGGGTTGAGCACCGGCGGCTGGCCGTCCTTGAACACCATTTCGACCGTGAAGCGGCCTTCCTTGATCTGCGGGTAGATGGTGCTGATGTCGGCGGCGTAGCTTTTATCGTCCTGCTTGACGCTGCCCTTGCGCCCGACCGCCATGCGGTTCAGGTAATACTCGTCGACGCTGGCCGAGAGCTTGAAGCGCACCGGATCGTCGATGCGGCCGATATTTTTTCCGGTGGCGATCGATTCGCCCACCTGCAGGCGGAAATTGGTCAGCCGGCCTTCAACCGGCGCGCGCACGGCCAGCGCGTCGACAGTGCCGGAGACCAGCTTCAGGCCCGAGTTCAAGCCGTCGATTGCGCTTTCGAGCTGCTGCGCGGCGGCGCTGCGCACCTTGTCCTCGGTGCTCGATGCGCGCTGCTCGTTCGCCAACTGGCGTTGTTGCTGTTCCAGCTTGTCGGCCGACTCCTCCAGCGCGACGCTGGAGATGAAGCCCTGCGCGGCCAGCCGCGCGTTGCGCTGGTGCTGCTTGCGCGCCTGGTCCACCTCGAATTGCAGCTCGTCGAGCCGGCGCCGGTGGTCGCTGGCGCTGGCTTCCTGCGCCACCCGCAGATTGGACAGGTTGAAGATGCTGACCGCGTGTTCCGATTGCCGCGCCAGCAATTCCAGGTTGCGCTGCGGGTTGGAGATGCGGAATAGCAGCTGGCCTTTTTTCACCAGCGCGCCGTCGCTGGCCAGCACCTCCTCGACGCGGCCCGATTCCACCGAATCGAGTATCACGGAGTTGAGCGGCTCGGCGTTGGCGCGCACGACGATTTCGTCGACGAATACGCCGCGCGCGGCCTGGCCGATGCGCAGGTCGGCGCCGTCGATCTGCAATCCGCGCGGCATCCACGACCACAGCGCGTAGACGGCGGCCGCCATCGCCAGCACGGAAGCGACCGCGATGGCGATGGCTTTCCCGCGCCGGCGTGGCACCACGGTGTCCATTGCGGCGCCGCTGGCTGGCAGGCCAGGTCTCGGTTGGTCGATATTTTTTTTAATCTGCATGCAGGCCTTAGAGCAAAGGACGTGCCACGCGCAAAAAACAGCGATTCAGGGGTTTTGGGGACGCGTGCGCCGCGCAGGTGTTCAATATCGAACACCGGGCGATGTTCGGAACTGGACATCCGCGTCGCCTGCGGTTCGCCGGGCTGGTTTTGCCTTGTCCGCAGCCCCTCGCGCGCTGCTAGAATGCCTGCATGTCCGCCTACGTACTGATACTCGATGATGACCCCGACGTCGCCACCGCCGCGCAGCTGCTGCTGCGGCGGCGCCATGGCCAGGTCGTCACGCTTTGCGATCCCGCCGGCTTGCCCGCGCTGCTGGCGCAGGGCGTGCCCGACGTGGTGCTGCTCGATCTGAATTTCACGCCCGGCTGCATCGATGGCGCCGAGGGTCTGGCGCTGCTCGACGTGCTGCGCGCCCAGGGACGTCCTCCGGCGGTGATCGCGATGACGGCGTATGCCGACGTGCCGCTGGCGGTCGAGGCGCTCAAGCGCGGCGCCGGCGATTTCATCACCAAGCCGTGGGACAACGCGCGGCTGGCGGCGGCGGTCGACCAGGCGCTGGCGCGGCGCGCGGCCCTGCGCGGATCGTCCGCCGCCGCGCCCGAGCTGATGGGCGAGTCGGCCGCGATGCGCGAGCTCAAGGCGCTGATCGGCAGCGTGGCGCCGACCGAGGCGAACGTGATGGTGCTCGGCGAGAACGGTGTCGGCAAGGAGCTGGTGGCGCGCGCCGTTCATGCGCTGTCGCGCCGCGCGGCTGGCACGTTGCTGGCGGTGGACATGGGCGCGTTGCCGGAATCGACTTTCGAGAGCGAGTTGTTCGGCCATCGCAAAGGCTCGTTCACGGATGCCAAGTCGGACCGCGCGGGGCGCTTCCAGGCGGCGCGCGGCGGCTCGCTGTTCCTCGACGAAATCGGTAACATGCCGTTGGCCGCGCAAGCCAAGCTGCTGACGGCGCTGGAGCGGCGCGAGGTGACGCCGATCGGCGCCGACAAGCCGGAGGCCATCGACGTGCGCATCATCAGCGCCACCAATCTGGACGAGGCACGCCTGTTCGATCCCTCCGTTTTCCGGCCCGATTTGCTGTTTCGGCTCAATACCATCGTGATCCGCGTGCCGCCGCTGCGCGAGCGGCGCGAGGACATCCCCTTGCTGCTCGCGCATTATCTGAAGCTGTATGAGCTGCAGTACCAGCGGCCGGCGCGGGAGGTGGCCGGCGTGGCGGTGGAAACCCTGTGCCGGCACGATTGGCCCGGCAACGTGCGCGCGTTGCGCCACGCGTGCGAGCGCGCCGTCATCCTTGGGCAGGGGACGGAGTATGGCTTGAACGATTTCGGCCTCGGCGCCGTTCCTGCGGCCAATGTGGCCGCCGTCAATGATGGCGAAGCCCCCATCGCGGTCCCGGTCACCGGCGACATGACGCTCGACGCGCTGGAACGCGAAGCCATCGCCAGCACGCTGGCCCAGTTCAACGGCAATATCAGCCACGCCGCCAAGACGCTCGGTATCAGCCGCGCCGCCTTGTACCGCAAGCTGGGCAAACATGGCATCTGAGCGTGTCCTGAAGCTGGGTGTCGCGACCGGCGTGTTCGCCTTGGTGGCGCTGGCCGTCGCGGCGGACGCCTTGTCGGCGACGCCGGAGCCGCGCCGCATCGTGCTGTGCGCGATGCTTGCGCTGGCGCCCCTTTGCGCGCTGTGGCAATGCCTGCGTCAACTCGGCCCGCGTGTCGCGCGCATGGAGCCGCAAGGCGCCACCGCAGGTGTGGCCCCGGGCCGCCGGCAGAACGAGTTGGCCGCCAGCGTGCTGGCGCTGGAGGCGCGGCTGGAACACGCCCCCATCGCGCTGTTTCGCATCATGCACGCCAGCGGCGCCGGACAGGTCGCGCCCCTCAACGCCAGCGCCCGCAGGCTGCTGGCGCCGGGCCGCGCCAGCGCGCCGCAGGATCTGCACGAGCTGCTGGCGGCCCAGCCGGTCGGCCAGCGAAAGTTGATCACCTTCGACACTGAACGCGGTGGCGAGCGCGCGCTGGTCGCCATCTCCGCGCTGTCGGTGCAGGGCTCCGCGCAGCGGCTTGCGGCGCTGATGCCGGTGGAAAGCGAACTGGAAGCGGAGGCGCTGAACGCCTGGCGCGAGCTGGTGCAGGTGCTGACGCACGAGATCATGAATTCCCTGACGCCGGTGGCCTCGCTGTCGCGCACCGCCTGCGGCCTGCTCGATGAAGCCAGCGCCGGACTGCCCGCCGACATCCATGCCGATCTGGGCATCGCGCTGGACGCCATCGCCCGCCGCGCCGCCAGCCTGGTCGACTTTGTCGGCAGCTACCGCAGCCTGTCGACGGTGCCGCAGGCGCAGCCGCAGCGCGTGCCGCTGCAGGATTTGTTCGAGCGCTTGTCCGCGCTGCTGGCGCCGCAGTGGCAGGCGATGGGCGGGGAGGTGGTGTTTTCGCTGGAGCCGGCGTCGCTGGAGGTGATGATCGATCCGGGACAGTTGGAGCAGGCGCTGATCAACCTGCTCAAGAACGCCGCCGAGGCGATGGCCGGTGGCGCGCGTCCGCCGCGCGCGGTGGTTAGCGCGCGATTGAGCCGGGGCAGCCGTTTGCGCATCGAGGTCGCCGACAACGGCCCCGGCGTGCCGGAGGCGCTGGCCGCGCACATCTTCACGCCGTTCTTCTCGACGAAAAAACAGGGCAGGGGGATCGGACTGGCGATGGTGCGCCATCTGGTACACGCCAATGGCGGCACGGTGCGCTACGCACGCTCGGTCGGCGAGGGCGCGCGTTTCATGCTGACGTTCTGAAGCCGAAGCCTAGCGCACCATATCGATGTGCATGATGCCGTCTTCGTCATACGGCTCGGTGACCGTTTGGAAGCCGAAGCTGGCGTAGAATTTTTCCAGGTGCGCCTGGGCGCCGATGCGGAACCGGTGGCCGGGATGCAGCGCCTCGGCCAGCGGAATGGCTTTGGCCAGCAGTTCACGGCCGATGCCGCTGCCGCGCGCGGCGCGCGTGGTCAGCACGCGGCCCAGCGACATCTCGTCGTACTTCAAGCCGGGGGGCAGGCAGCGCAGATAGGCGACCAGGGTGCGCTTGCCATCGATCTCGCGCCACGCCATCAGGTGATGGCTATCCAGGTCGTAGCCGTCGATATCGGGATACAAACAGGTTTGCTCGAGGATGAACACGTCCTGGCGCTGGCGCAGCACCTCGTACCAGTCGTCGCGGGGGATGTCGTCAAAGCCCAGCCAATGCCATTCAATCATTGCGTATCTCTGTAAGGGATGAACGACGATTGTAATGCAGAAGGCCGGCGCTGGTGGGCGCCGGCCTCGGGACCGTCAATCGCTGACGCGGCGATTACAGGATGGTCAGGGTGACGTCGATGTTGCCACGGGTGGCGTTCGAGTAAGGGCACACGATGTGGGCGGCGTCGACCAGCTTTTGCGCGCTCTCGCGGTCCATGCCAGGCAGCGAGATTTTCAGTTCCGCTTCGATGCCGAAACCGGTAGGGATCGGGCCGATGCCGACCGTGCCTTCGATCGAGACGTCCGCCGGCAGGGCGATCTTGTCGCGGCCGCTGACGAATTTCAGCGCGCCCAGGAAGCAGGCCGAGTAGCCGGCCGCGAACAGTTGTTCCGGGTTGGTGCCGACGGCGCCGGCGCCGCCGAGTTCTTTCGGGGTGGTCAGCTTGACGTCCAGCACGCCGTCGGAGGAGACGGCTTTGCCTTCACGGCCGCCGGTGGCTTTTGCGGTGGCGCGGTACAGTACTTTTTCGATCGACATGATGAATTCCTTTTCAGTTAAGTTGAAGTGCAAATCGTTGGACTACAAATCTAACAAACTATCTAATCGCTAGCGATCTACCATCTGGCGCGACAGCTTGCTAATCTACTACGCTTCGCTGCTGTTTGCAGCGCCGATGTGAGAACTATACATAGTGTGCGATCAAATAGCAAGCGATTTACAAAAATATTTTCAAGTCGGTCGCGATCGCGCCGGATTGACAGGGAACCTTGCCGGAGGAGGCGGGCGCTTCAACTCGTCCGCCCCCCGGCTCCGGGCTGCTACATCAAAGCGCCACCGTCAGGCGTTGGCGCGTGCTGCTCGGGCGATGCTTTCGGCAAACAGAGGGGTCTCGCGGCGGTTGTGGTCACCGGACGATGCCTGGCGATCGGCGGATGCTTTCTCCCAAGTGATCCCGTGCTCTTTGATAAATGCCAAGAATTCCTCGGTGGGATGCGACAGCACCCCGTTGGTGTATTCGCAGCGGTTTTCGTCGAGTTTCTTGACGCTCAGGTCCCAGATGACTTGAACCTTGGTGCGGCCGTTTGGCGTGAATACATCGGAGGTCGAGACCATGCGGCAATGAGCCGCTTCGGTCACCTCGCCGACGTAGTGCTGCACGACCAGGCCGTTGCCGATCATTTCGACGTTGATCGACATGCGGCGGCCGTCGTCGGTAAAGGTGGCGCCGGCGGCAATGTGGTCGGGGGGCGCGCAACGCTGGTATTCGGCGTCCGGCAGTGTGAACAACCATTTGGCGATGTCCACTTTTTCGAACGGCACGTCGATGATGTGGCTGAAGGCGGATTGCGACAGGACCAGATCGGTGCGGATGACAGTCATGATATTTCTCCTGGGATGAGGTGCCTGGACACTGAATAGTGTTCAGACAAGTGTTTGCCGATAGCGGCGGAAATACCACGGTGCTGACATGGACAGTTTTGGCATTTAGCCGGCAGGCCATGCAGCGTCGGGGTTTTGATTCGACTAGGTCGTGTTTGCTGCTACATGGTCAGAACGATTTTGCCGACGTTGAGGCCATCTTCCATGCGCTTCTGCGCCGCGCCGGCTTGCGCAAGCGGGTAGACGCTGTCGATAACCGGGATAAGGCCGTTCTTGCCGAACTGGTTCAGCCAGCGTTCCTTGAAGCGACGCGACATGCCGTGTTTGACTTCCTGGGTACGCGACTTCATCACGGTGCCGATGATTTGGAGGTGGCGGTAGAGCAGGCGGTCCAGTGGAATTTTCGCGTCTTCGATACCGCCCATGATGCCGATCTGGACCAGGCGGCCGCCGAAGGTCAGCGAGTTGACGTTGCGTTCGAAGTAAGGCGCGCCGATGAAGTCGAGTACCAGGTCGACGCCACGGTTGTCAGTCAGCTTGGCGACGATGTCGGCGAAGTCTTCATCGACGTAATCGATGGCATGGTCGGCGCCCATGCGGCGTACCAGTTCATGGGTTTCGGACCGTGCCGTCGTGATGACGGTTGCTCCCACCGCGTGGGCCAGCTGGATAGCGGCGCCGCCCACGCCGCCCGAGCCGGCGTGAATCAGCACGGTTTCGCCGTGTTGCAGCTTGCCCAGGTGGATGAGCGCTTCGTGGGCGGTGACGAAGACCTCGGTGATAGCGGCTGCCTGGATGTAGTCCAGGCCTTCGGGAATAGGCATGGCCATGCGGTAGTCGATGCGGGCCACTTCGGCATACGCGCCACCACCGACGATGCCCATTACGCGGTCGCCGACCTTGAAGCCCTCGACATTCCGGCCCACGGCAGTCACGTCGCCCGCGATTTCCAGACCCATAATGGTCGAGTCCCCAAAGTCGGGCCAGCCATAGCCGCCACGGCGATGGGTCAGGTCGGCCCGGTTGACGCCAGCGGCGCGGGTGCGCACGATCAGGTCGTCAGGACGCAGTTCCGGTTCCGGTGCTTCGCCGATTTTCAGCACGCCGGCCGAGCCGAATTCGGTAAAAGTAATTGCTTTCATGGTTGCTCCTTGTCTAGAGAATTTCAGGATAGCGACGGACGGCCGGTTTGATAATGCGTCGCAAACTACAAACCGCTATGCGCGCCACGCACAAGCGCACTGCCGACGGTCCACGCGAGAGCGTGCAATGCCGTCAGTTTTTCCGCTGCGCCGCGACGGTATCCGCAGTCACCTTGCCGCCCTTTCCGCCGAACTGGAAAATCACGTAATTGCTCAGCTGCGCTATTTCAGTATCGGAAAACGTGGCACGGAACGGCGGCATGAAAACCTCTTTGCCATCGATGCGCATGTTCACGCCGTGAAGGATGATCTGCGTGACGTTCCGTCCTGACGTATCGTTCACTGAACGTGCGCCAAGCAACGAGGCGTACGCGGTCTGCGCGCCGTTGCCATTCCATTGGTGGCAACCCGCACAACTGCCTTCAAACAGACGCAGGCCGTCTTTCAGGTTGGCGGGGGTACTTCTAGAAGGCGAGTACGGTCCGGAGGACGCGATACTGTTCGGCTTGGCATTGATCTCCGTGGGGTTGTCGCCAGCGCGCGGCGGCACGGTCCGCAGATAAGTCATCAGCGCCTGGATGTCCTTCCGGCTCAGATACTGCAGGCTGTTCTCGACAGCCTCTCCCATCGGACCCGCTGCGGAACCGCGGCCGGCGGCGTGGCCGGAACGAAGATACCGATACAGGTCGGCGTCCGTCCATTCGCCAATTCCGTGCACGGGGTCCGACGTGATGTTCGGCGCCCGCCATCCGTTGACCACCGCGCCGCTCAACTCGTTGCGATGATCCAGCGCGAAGCCAATGTTGCGCGGCGTATGGCATTCGGCGCAGTGCGCCAGCGCGATTGCCAGGTATGCCCCGCTGTTCCACTCGGCTGACTTTTCCGGGGCCGGTTGGAAGCGTCCGGCTTTGAAGAACACGGCATTCCAGAACCCCATGGCCCACCGCTGGTTGAACGGGAACATCAGGTCCGGCTTGGGTGCTGCCTGCTTGACAGCGGGTTGGCTGGACAGGTAGGCCTTGATGGCCAGCACATCGTCGCGGCTTAGCTGCGAATACGAGGTGTACGGGAACGCCGGGTACAGTCGCTTCGCATCCCGCCGAATCCCGTCGTGCAGTGCGCGCACAAAGTCATCATCGGAATAATTGCCGATGCCTGTTTCCTTGTCCGCCGTGATGTTGGACGAGTAGATCGTGCCGAACGGAAGCTTGAACGGCAGGCCGCCGGCGAACGGTTTACCGCCAGGAACCGTATGGCAGGCCACGCAATCGGCGGCCTTCGCCAGGTATTCACCTCGCGTGATTTGCGATGCGGACGCCGGCGCGCCGGCCAGCACAGGAGCCGCGCCCGGCGTCGGGTCCGGGCGGGTCAGATAGCCATATGCCGCGGCGCCCGCGATGGCCAGGCAGATTGGCGCGATGACATGGATGCGCTTCATGCCGGCCGCCCCGCTGCGCGCGCATCGGCATCATTCGGTTCAATGGAGGCATGCCGGCCGTGGGCCAACAGTTCTCGCCGAATCGGGAGTTCGCGTAGACGGACACCCGTCGCCGCGAAGATCGCGTTGCCCAAAGCCGGTGCCGCGATCGCGGTACCGACTTCACCAATCCCGCCGGGCGCCTCCGCGCTATCGACAATGTGAACTTCGACGTCGGGCGTTTCGTTTATGCGGAGCATGCGGTAATCGTTGAAATTGCTTTGTTGAATAGCGCCGTGCTCGATCGTGATCTCGTTGAACAGCGCGGCGCTGAGGCCGAACAGGAGGCCGCCCTGGATTTGCGCTTCGATAGAACCGGTGTTGACGGGAACGCCGCAGTCCACCGCGACGACCGCGCGGCGCAGGCGTACTTCTCCCTGTAGCGTGACCTCGACCTCAATGATCGCGCAGACTTTGGTGCCGAAGGGCTCGCCCAATGCGACGCCGCGGCCGACGCGGGGCGGAAGTGGGCCGCCCCAGCCGATTTTCGACGCCGCCAACCCGAGCACCGCCGCTGCGCGTGGATTGTTGCGCAGAAGCGCTTTTCGCCATGCGACAGGATCGGCCTTTGCGCGATGCGCAAGTTCGTCAAAGAAGCTTTCGACAATAAACAAGTTGTGCAACGCACCGACGCCGCGCCACCAGCCGACCAACAGCCCCGGCGGCATGTCGTGGCGGACCCATTCAACCTTCATGTTCGGGACCGCGTAGGGGATGTCCGCCACGCACTCGACGGCGTCGCCGTCCAGGCCGTTTTTGCGCATGCCACCCGGGCGCCAACGGCCAAGCACGGTGGCGCTGCAAACGCGGTCGCCGTACCAGACCGGATCGCCCTTGGCATCGACCACGGCCGATATCACGTCGTGGTACATAGGGCGGACGATATCGTGCGCGATGTCTTCTTCGCGCGTCCAGATAATCTTGATCGGATAATTGACTAATTTCGCAAATTCGACTGCCTGGTCGACATAATCGCTCTCCAAGCGGCGGCCGAACCCGCCGCCCAGGTATTGGGGATGAAGAATGATTTTGTCGACCGGCAGGCCGGTAATCCGCGCCGCGTTCGCCACCACCCTGGTCGGTACCTGGGTACCTGCCCATATCTCGCAACGGTCCGCCGTGAGGTGGACGGTGGCGTTGAGCGGCTCCATCGTTGCGTGGGCCAACATGGGCAGCTTGTAGGTTGCCTGAATCAAGTCGCCTTCAGGGCGGGTACCGACTTCGCGGCCTACGATGGCCGTGCCGGTGGCTTGGCTTGCGGCCAGGCCGTCGCGCAAGTCCTTGGTTGTGAGCTTGGCGTTGGCCCCCAAGTCCCATTCAATGTCGAGCAGCTCCATGCCGCGTTTTGCGGCACCAAAGTGGACTGCCACGACGGCTACCGCGTTCTCGATGCGCAGGACCTCTACGACGCCCCGGACAGCCTTTGTCGCGCGGTCGTCAAACTTAACCAGTTTGCCTCCGAACGTGGGGCAGGCTTTTACCGTGGCCACGCGCATGCCGGGGACGCTGATATCAATCCCAAACTTGGTGACGCCGTGGACCTTGTCAGCCGAGTCGAGACGGGCCATAGGCTTTCCGATCACCCGGAATTGACTTGGGGCCTTGAGCTTGACCGGGCCCGGGTCCGGGAGCTTGCCGGCGGCCGCTGCGACTTGCCCGTACTTCAGCGACCGTCCGGATGGCCGATGATGGATCACGCCGCGCTCGACGAGGCAGCTGCCTGGCGCGACCTTCCATTTCGCTGCGGCGACCGACACCAGCAGCGCTCTTGCGAGCGCGCCGGCTTGACGGAGTTCGGTAAAGGTGCTGCGCGTGCTGGTGGAGCCGCCGGTGATCTGTGCCTTGAGGATTTTCATCCCATACAGCTCATCGCTGGGCGGCGCGTGTTCGACCTGAATCTGGTCCAGGTCCACATCGAGCTCTTCGGCAAGCAGCATGCACGAGCCGGTGTAGATGGCCTGCCCCATTTCCACCATGGGCATGACAAGGCGGATATTGCCGCCCGCATCGATGCGGACGAATGCATTTGGCGCAAACACGGGGGCGCCGTCGGCCGCGGCGGCTGCCGCATCGGCCGCCTGGCGGTGGGGTGTCACGAGGGCGAGCGCCGGTTTAGGCGTGGCGAGCCACACGAAGGCCACTGACAGTCCCGCCGCTTTGAGTAAGGTGCGGCGGCCGCCCGATACGTTGTCCTGTTTCATTTGCGGCCCCCCGGCGCGCCGACAGGAATCGCCTGGGTGACGGCGATCTTCCCCGTCGCGGCCTGCTTGATTGCCGCGCGGATGCGCACGTAGGTTGCACAACGGCAGATGTTGCCGGACATCGCTGCGTCAATGTCATCGTCTGTAGGGGTCGGGTTGCGCTTGAGCAGTGCCGCGGCGGACATGATCTGCCCGGACTGGCAGTATCCGCACTGGACCACATCCACCGCCAGCCATGCTTGTTGGATGCGCTTACCGCTATCCGTCTCGCCGACCGATTCGATCGTGGTGATTTCGCCGGCACCGACCGCTGATACGGGAAGCACGCACGACCTGACTGGATCGCCATCGATATGCACCGTGCAGGCGCCGCACTGCGCGATACCACATCCGAATTTTGTCCCGGTCATGCCGAGCACATCGCGTATCACCCAGAGCAGGGGGGTGGCACCGTCGACGTCGACCACATGCTGGTGACCGTTGACCTTCATTGAGAGCGACATTGTAAATCTCCTGGGAGGTTGCCTAGTTGTTCGCTTCAAGCGTAACAATGATTTGGGCGTGGGATAACTAGCTGATGGTGGTAAGCCGCTCTGCGTCCTTCGCATAGTTCGAAGCGACCGGCTGCTCTTGTTACACAGCGATTCAGATTTGGCTGATGAATTTGTTGGTGAGGTAATGGGCGATGCCTTCGGCGCCGCCCTCGGAGCCATGACCGCTTTCCTTCATGCCGCCGAAAGGCAGTTCGGCGGCGATAATGCGGTACTGGTTGATGCCTATCATGCCGGCCTCCAAGCCGTCCCCGACATCGAGGGCGGTGCGTGCGTCCCGGGTAAATGCATAGGCGGAAAGCGCGTAAGGCAGACGGTTAGCCTCTTCCAGGCCGTCCTCGATGGTGTCGAACGGGCGCAGTACCGCGATAGGGCCGAAGGGTTCATCTTGCATAATGCGGGCAGTCATCGGCACATCGGCCAGCACGGTGGGTTCAAAAAAGTAGCCCTTGCCGGGAATGCGCTTGCCGCCCGCCAGCACCTTGGCTCCCTGCGCCACGGCGTCTGCGACGAGCGACTCCATCTTGGCCAGTTGACGCGCATTTGCCAGGGGACCGACTTGGGTGTCGGCCGCCAAGCCATCACCGACGACCAGTTTCCTGGTCGCCTCGACGAAGCTGGCTACGAAGCGGTCGTAGGCGCCGCGCTGGATCAGGAAGCGAGTCGAGGAAATGCAGATTTGTCCCGTGCCCCGGAAGCGGTTTGCGGCACCGCCGGTCGCGGCCGCGTCGATGTCGGCGTCTTCAAACACCAGGACAGGGCCGTGTCCG
>Ga0207655_1000447_pt1 | contig 54492 bp, 48 predicted proteins | sample KBSM44metaG_FD_184398 | JGI IMG/M metagenome (GOLD analysis project Ga0207655, IMG submission 184398) | Miscanthus rhizosphere microbial communities from Kellogg Biological Station, Michigan, USA - KBS M4-4 metaG (SPAdes) (version 2) | ecosystem: Host-associated > Plants > Roots > Rhizosphere >...
GTAGACAAAACGCGATGCCATGCCCTGTTGCAGCGCGCGCTGGTGTAAATCCAGCGCCACGCCTGCCGCCCCGCCTTCTGCGAGACGGACGTTAAATTGCAGAATATTCATTTAATGACCTTTACTCACGCAGGCCATCGACCAGCCGTTTACCGTTACGCACCGACAACAGCGTCAGCATCGTACGCCAGGTCATGCGCTTGTTGCGGATCTGGTACAGCGTGAACAGCTGATACTTTTTGCTCGCGCGGTCGAATTTGTCTTTGTGCTTACGGTAGAAGTGGAAATAGCCGGAGAATTTTTTCGGCGAGGTGGTGATCCGCATTTCACCGTGGTTGATGTGCAGTATTTGCGTCGCCTCTTCCACCTTCCAGGGATCGCCATATTCGGTGACCATCCGCAGGAAAATGTCGTAATCCTGTGCCGCCTTCAGCTCGGTATCGAACAGGCACTCTCTAAAGCGCCACGCCCAGCTAAAGACCTGATTACCAATGATGTTGCGCTTGAAGAACAGCTTGCGCGAGAACGGTGATTTCGGGTACAGCGGCAGGCTCGCGGGCTGGGAATAGACTTCACCTTCGCAGACGTAGTCATTGGCATACAGAAACGCGTGCGATGTGAGCTGGTGCTTGTGCTCGAGGAATACCGACAGACGGTTCGGCGTCCATTCATCGTCATCGTCGATGCCGGTGATGAACTGGCCTTTGGCCTGCAAAATCGCCTGATTGCGTACCGCGCACGCCCCGGAGTTGAAGTCGTTGCGCGTATAACGCACGCGGGCGTCATTCAGCCCGTCGACATACTGCTGCAACTGTTCAAAGGAGGAGGAACAGTCGTCGACGATAATCATTTCCCAGTGAGGATAATCCTGGCGCAGCACCGATTTGATGGCGCGAATGGCCAGCTGCTGCCGGTTCCAGGTTGGCATATAAATAGAGATCAAAGCGTGTTGTGTTGTCATGTTCTTCCCAGATGACGGAGTGACCCTCTTCGCTTCCACAGAAAGGGTTAGTTGCTATCAGATTTGTATTCGTAATAGCCGTAATCCTGATATCCCCCAGCCCGACGGCAGCTGTAGTTGAGGATCACGCCTTTGACGTGGATTCCATTTTGTTCAAAGCAGTTGAGGCTGGTCTCCACTTCCCGGAGGGTGTTGACCGCATAACGGGCCACCATTAGCGTAATGCTCGCATAACGACCCACAATCGCTGCGTCGGTGACTGAAAGAATTGGCGGAGTATCGATAATCACCAGGTCATAATTCTGGCTTCCCCATTTCACCAATTCACCGAAGCGCTCGCCCATTAATAGCTCCGATGGATTAGGCGGGATCGGACCACTGGGCACGAGATCGACATTCGCTATCGACGTCTGCCTGACACAATCGGCAATCTCTGCTTTGCCCGCCAGCACCTCTGAGAGGCCGTTGTCATTTGTGCTTCCGAACAGTTCGTGGATATAGCTTTTACGCATATCGCAGTCGATCAGCAGCACACGTTTATCTGCCTGACCACTCACCACCGCAAGGTTAGCGCCAACGAAGGTTTTACCGATAGATGGGCTGACACCCGTTATCATTAACACGTTGTTATCCGCCTGCATCATGGCAAAGTGCAGACTGGTTCGAAGGCTGCGCACCGCTTCGATGGCAAGGTCAGTTGGATTCCCCAGAGCAAGCAGTTGCCCCTGCTTGTAGCGTCTTACGCCTTTAACGGTTTTGACCAGATCATGTTTATTCTGCCATTCCGATCGAGGAATACTGGCATACACATTGATGCCGTGGTCTTCCAGCACCTGCGGGCTTTCGATCCCTCTATGAAACAGGGAGCGCAGTAACACGCCGAGGATGGAAAGAATCAGACCCAGAATGATAGCGCCAAGAATGATCAGTGCTTTTTTCGGTTTGAGTGCACCGGGTTGGGTGACGGCCTGGTCCACAATACGCACGTTGCCAACGGTGCTGGCTTCCTGAATTTTCAGCTCCTGCTGTTTATTCAACAACTGCATGTATACCTGCTGACCAGACTCAACATCGCGGGTCAGGCGCACAATTTCCTGCTGGATTTTCGGCATTGCAGTAATACGTTTGTTGAGTCTGGCCTTCTCTTCTTCCAGCGTTTTGCGCTTTTCCAACAGCGTGCGATAGGCCGGGTGGCGTTTGGTGTAGAGTTTGGACACCTCAGCTTCGCTGAAGGTCAGTTGGTTGAGCTGGGCATCAATGTTGACCAGCGAATCCAGCACCGACTTGGCTTCCAGCGTCATATCCACCGAGTCTTTTTTCTGACGATAGGCGTTGAGTTTATTTTCAGCCGCATCAAGGTGGCTACGCACTTCTGGTAGCTGTCTGGAGAGGAAACGTAAGCTACTGGACGCCTCTTCCGATTTACGGGCCACGTTTTGTGCCAGGTAATTTTGCGTAATGTCGTTGAGGATATTGCGGATCTGGTCTTTGTCTTCCCCGATATACGTCAGACTCAACACCCCGGTGTCTTTGCCGTTTTCCGTCACCGTCAGGTTATTTTTCAGGGCGTTAATCATCCCCGTCGTGGAAAACTTGATGACGGTAAATTCACTGCCTTTCTGGGCATCGAGAACGCTCACCAGTAAGCTCACGCCTGCTTTACTCAGCAGTTTCCCAACGACACCACGGGCGCTGAACCCATCGTCGCTGGTAAACAGATAACTATCTGGACCCAACACTTCAAGCGTAAAGGTTTGATCGTGCATTGCGGCAGGTAGCGTGAAGGTTGCCACAGCCACTTGCTCATTGGCGCGCCCCATCAGACGTTCCCAGCCAGCCCCGATAATCGGCAGGGTATTTTTAGTGACTACGATATTCAGATTCAGGTCGTTTACCGTTTTGCCCAGCACCATACGGGACTGGATCAGCTGTATTTCTGCATCTGATGCAGGCGGTTTGCTGTTCAGCGCCAGGTTTAAATCCTGAACCAGCGCGCGGTTGCCGCTTTCCTGTTCAATCTGTACCAGCGCATCGGCGCTGTAGATAGGCGTCGCAAAAAGGGTGTACACCACCGCAGCAAGGGCGAACACTGCGGTTATACCGAGCACCCACCATTTTGCCTCAACCACGGTACCGACCAGGCGGCCAATATCGATTTCATCACTGCCCAATGCGTGTGGGGGCGACTGTTTTGCGTTATATGTCATTGTTATCTCTGCTGTACTTCCAGTGTCTGCGCCCACTGACGGGCAGACTGATCGAGTAAGTGGTAAACCGCTTCAAAAGCGTCGCGACTCTTGCGATAGGGATCGGGGATCTCACGTTCGTTATCCCAGTGACCGAAAAGCATCACCTTGCCGCGCATTTCCGGTGCGATGTCGTACAGCCGGGCAATATGCTGTTTTTCCATCGTCAAAATAAGATCGTATTCGCGGCACATCTTTGCGGAGAGTTGACGGGCGCAGTGCCCGTCCAGGGAAATGTTGTGAATGGCAGCCACGCCTGCGGCGCTGTCGTCTGCCCCTTTACCCACCAACGCTCCTAGCCCTGCTGACTCCACGGTGTGTGACGGAAGATAATTTTTCAGCAGCCGCTCTGCCGTAGGGGAGCGACAGATATTGCCGACGCAGACCACCAGAATTTTGTTGAACATCACGGATTACCAGGTATGGATATCTTTTGCTGCCTCTGTCATGTAGCGAACGCCACTGATGGTCGGCAGCAGTTGAGTAATAAGACGATTCCAGCGGGTAACCGGCGCAGTGGTGACGTACACCACGTCATACGGTTGCAGGGTGAAGTTGGTCGCCATCACCAGCGAAGTGGCATCAGACATATCGAGCTGGTAGATATTGGCAATCTTGCCATTCTTGTCGTCTTTCAGCGGACGAATAACGAAGATACCTTTGGCGTCGGACGACGTCATATCGATACCCTCGGCCTGGCCCAGCGCTTCGGTCAGCGTCATGCCGCTGAGGTCCATTTTGAGGAAACTTTGTTTCTTCACCTCGCCCATCACGAAGACTTTCAGATCATCGTTACGCGGTACGAACAGGATATCGCCCGGATAGAGCAGATGATTCTGGCTCAGATCGCCGTTTTGCATCAGCGCCTGCAGGGAAATGCGCTGTTTAGCGCCATTGTGAGTCAGCACCACGTTGCGCCAGTCCGCCAATTCAGTCATACCGCCCGCGGCGTTGATGGCGTCAAGCACGGTCAGCGGTACATTGGTGATAGCCTGCTGGCCGGACTTATTTACCTGCCCGGAGATGTAAGCTTTTTGCGAGCGAAACGCCGCCACATTCACGTCAACCTGCGGATCGGTGATGTAGGTTGACAGTCGATGGGTGATCACCGTGCGAATTTCAGACAGTGTTTTGCCCACCACCTGCACGCTACCGATGTACGGATAGAAGATAGAACCATCAGGCTGAACCCAGTTACCGGTGTCGCTGGAACTGCGATATTGCCCGGCGGGTGTCGTCAGTTCCGGGTGATCCCAGACCGTAATACTGAGCACATCACCTGCACCGACGCGATACCGATAGTGACTTAAAACCTGATCCAGTCCCGTATTGGGTTGAGCGACCACTGGCCGTGGACGTAACTGTTCAATGAGTTGCGGGGTCAGCGGGTAAACATTTACCATCTGGTCAATATTAAAGTCAGCATCTTGCTGCTTGATGACATTTTTACCGGAGGTAGACATATTACTACCGGGAAGAACCGTGCAAGCGCTCATCAGGATTGCGGACACCAGTATTGGTATCAATTTTAGTTGGGATTTCATCATTGATTATTTATCACGTTGAAAGAGAAATTATTCAGCGCTCGACGTTTTAATTCACGATTTTCGAGCGAATAAAAAATAAATTCTCAATTATTACAAAACACCTCCCTCAATAAATCAACCCATCGTCTAAAGATTAAACCGATCAAGAAAAAGGTTTTACGATATGAACAGTAAATGAAATAAGAGTATGCTACCGCCCTTCGCCATCACCCCAGGCGCATAAGGTCATATCTTATAGAGGGACAAGTCACACCATCGACTTACCCGTTGTTGTAGGAATAGGTTGTTTAGTCAGGAAAATAGCGTACAAAAAACACTGCGTGGAATAATAAAAATCGTAATTCAGTCAGACTACCGCCCAACTTTTAATGTTAAGAGATACCGAACAATTAATGCAGGCGCTACCATCTCACAATGGAAGTATCCTGCCTCGGTTATCTATGATGAATAACATCGACAATAGATAACAAGATACTTAACCACTTAAAAATAAAAAGCGAAAACTCCACAAACAGATGGAAATCCAATCTAAAGCAATCACATTAAATAGCAATAAATACAAATGAAACAAAATGTAAAAATGATTATAAACAGCATCGAAAGGCAGGCATGGCGGTGGGTAAGCATTATTTTCTATAAATCAAAATAGCTTAATTAGCCGATTCCAACCCTATTATTTCTATTTTTCCGTGGCGATAAAATTAATTTATCAAAAGACATCTTTCTCATTTATTTTGGTCCTACTGTGACCCGATACCACCGGCAGATGGCGTATCGCTGGCTTTTTTTTCACATTCCTGTGACATACTATCGGGTAACACCGCAGAGCTGAATGAAGGAGCGAATGATGAATAATAAGGGTGCCGGTCTGACACCGGAACAAGCGCTGAAACAACTCGATGCGCTCTACAATCAATCGGTGACTGCGCTGCGTGAAGCGATAGGCCGTTACATCAACGATAACGTTTTGCCCGATGCCGAACAGCGTGCCAAAGGATTATTTGTCTATCCGTCGCTGTCGGTCTCCTGGGATGGTGAAGCACATAACGCCCTGAAAACCCGCGCCTGGGGCCGTTTTACCCATGCCGGTTGCTACACCACTACCATCACCCAGCCCACGCTATTCAGCCATTACCTGCTGGAGCAGTTGACCTCGCTGTATCAGGATTACGGCGCGCACATTACCGTCGAACTGTCACAGCACGAAATTCCCTATCCTTACGTGATTGACGGCTCCACGCTGACCCTCGATCGCTCAATGAGCGCAGGTCTGACGCGCCATTTCCCGACCACCGATCTGGCACAGATTGGGGATGAAACCGCAGACGGTTTATTCCATCCTACCGAGCTGTATCCGCTGTCGCATTTTGACGCGCGCCGGGTGGACTTCTCTCTCGCCCGCCTGCGCCACTACACCGGCACCCCGGTCGAACATTTCCAGCCGTTCGTGCTGTTCACCAACTACACCCGCTATGTCGACGAGTTCGTGCGCTGGGGTTGCAGCCAGATCCTCGATCCCGATAGCCCGTACATCGCCCTCTCCTGCGCCGGTGGGGTGTGGATCACCGCCGATACCGAAGCGCCAGAAACCGCCGTGTCGGACCTGGCGTGGAAAAAGCACCAGATGCCTGCCTGGCATTTAATTACCAAAGACGGCCAGGGCATTACGCTGATCAACATCGGCGTCGGCCCGGCGAATGCCAAAAATATCTGTGACCATCTGGCGGTGCTGCGCCCGGACGTGTGGCTGATGATTGGTCACTGCGGCGGTCTGCGCGAAAGCCAGACCATCGGCGATTACGTGCTGGCGCATGCCTACCTGCGTGACGATCACGTGCTGGATGCGGTGCTCCCTCCGGACATCCCGATCCCAAGCATCGCCGAAGTGCAGCGCGCCCTGTACGACGCCACCAAGCAGGTGAGCGGCATGCCGGGCGAAGAGGTCAAACACCGTCTGCGTACCGGGACCGTGGTCACGACCGATGACCGTAACTGGGAGCTGCGCTATTCCGCGTCTGCGCTACGTTTTAACCTCAGCCGCGCGGTTGCCATTGATATGGAAAGCGCCACCATTGCCGCCCAGGGCTACCGTTTCCGCGTGCCGTACGGCACCCTGCTGTGCGTCTCCGATAAACCGCTGCACGGTGAAATCAAGCTGCCGGGACAGGCAAACCGGTTCTATGAAGGGGCGATTTCGGAGCATTTACAGATTGGTATTCGCGCCATTGACCTGCTGCGAGCCGAAGGCGATAAGCTGCATTCGCGCAAACTGCGCACCTTCAACGAACCGCCGTTCCGTTAACTTTCAGGATTAACACAATGCAAACCGCATCACCTCTTTCCGCCCTGCGCAGCCATCTGCTGGCGCAGGGGCTTGATGGCATGATTGTGCCGCGGGCCGATGCCTGGCAGAGCGAATACGCCGCGCCGCATGACAACAAATTAGCCTGGCTGACAGGGTTTACCGGCACCGCCGGGGTCGCCCTTGTGCTTCGCGATAACGCCCTGATTTTCGTCGATGGACGTTATCAGGTGCAGGTGCGTAACGAAGTGGATTTGCAGGCATGGGAGATCCATCATCTGCACAACGATCCGCTGGAAAATCACCTCCCCGCCAACAGCCGGATTGGCTTTGATCCCATGCTGATGGTCAACAGCCAGTTCGAATTGCTGAACGCGACCGACTGCGAACTGATCCCGCTGATAGACGACCCGTTCGTCGCCGTTTGGCACGACAGACCTGCCGCCCCGCAAGGTGCGATCCGCGAGATGCCATTATCCATTGCTGGTGAAAGTAGCGCTGATAAACGCGCCCGCATTGCCGCCGGGCTGGATGCCCGTGGCGTGGATTATCTGGTGATCACCCAGCCGGATAACATCGCCTGGCTGCTGAATGTGCGTGGTTCTGATATCGCCACCAGCCCGGTGCCGCTGTCGTTTGCCCTTCTCAGCCGCACCGGTGAGACGCAGTGGTTTGTCGATACGGCAAAAACGGTGAATTTATCGCAGGAACTGCTGAACAGCCTGACGCTGTCACCGATGGAAAGCCTGGTGTCCCGCTGTCAGGAGATAGCGACCGGCAAGCGTATTCTGCTGGATGCCGATAGCGCCCCGGTCGCGCTGCGCTTTGCCGTCGAGCAACACGGCGGGGAAGTGAACTGGGCCGCCGATCCTATCACTCTCATTAAAGCGACCAAGAATAAGGTCGAGCTGGAAGGCTATCGCGACTGTCACAAAAAAGACGGTGCGGCGTGGGTGAATTTCCTGGCCTGGCTGTCGCATGAAGTTCCGGCCCGTCTGGCGGCTGGAAATCCGCTCACGGAGCTGGAAGCACAGGCCAAGCAGCTCGCCTTCCGCGAGCAGCAGGACACCTTTATCGAGCAAAGTTTTGGCACTATTTCCGCCGCGTCAGCCAATGCGGCGATGTGCCACTATCATTCCAGCGAGGCGACCAACGCCGCCATCACCGCCGACAGTTTCTACCTCAATGATTCTGGTGGGCAGTATCACACCGGCACCACCGATGCCACGCGCACCCTGGCGTTTGGTTCGTTAGATCCGCAGCGTAAATTGCACTACACCGCGGTGCTGAAAGGCTTTTTATCGCTGATCACCCTGCAGTTCCCTTCCGGCAGCTTTGGGCATCAACTGGATGCGTTCGCCCGCCGTCATTTGTGGGAGTTGGGGATTGATTTCGATCACGGCACCGGGCATGGCGTCGGGCATCAGTTGCTTATTCACGAAGCGCCGCATCGCATTGCGAAAAAGGTCAACCTGTGGCCGCTGGCGGCGGGCAACATCATGACCATCGAGCCGGGCTATTATCTGGAAGGCGAGTATGGGATCCGGATTGAAAATCAGGTGGAGATTATTGACGCGATGCCGGGCTTCTGCCGCTTTGCCTCACTGACCATGATCCCGATTGATTTGAGCCAGGTTGAGCTCAACATGCTCACCGACCGCGACAAACAGTGGCTCGACGACTACCACCAGCAGGTGCGCGACACGCTTTCGCCGTTGGTCGACAGCGATGCCCGCCCGTGGCTGTTTGCCGCCACCGCCCCGGTTCGGGTACTGGTGAGTTAAAACCCCTCGACACGCCCGGCGGCGCACGCTTGCCGGGCCTACTAAGCAACGCAGCAAACGCCAGGGTTCGGTATTCCACCGGACTCAGGCCCTATTAGCTTCAGGCTGATGCACTCGTTGTTGTAGTAGCTGATATCCTCTTCTATGCACCTTTCAGCTCTTCCGTACCGCTGAACTAAAAAGCAAAAAGCCCGCTTAAGTTTCCTTAAGCGGGCTTCTTAAATATGGCTCCTCTGACTGGACTCGAACCAGTGACATACGGATTAACAGTCCGCCGTTCTACCGACTGAACTACAGAGGAATCGTGTGAACGGGGCGCATATTAGCGATGCGCCCTCGCCTTGTCAAAGGCTGTTTTTCACATTTTAAATCGTTTGCCGATTTCTTCTCCAGGCTGAGTAAAAATCACTCCCAGGCCCGTTCCGCTTTCGCGGCATCGAACTGCGGTGGCGGCTTGCGAAAGCGCCCTGTCAGCCAGGCCAGATACAACACTCCGACCGCAGCCCACACCAGACCCAGTGTCAACGAAGTGGCTTCCAGATTGACCCACAGTACCGCGACGGTCGCCGCGCCAATCAGCGGCAGGATCAGATAATGGATTTTATCCTTCCAGGTTTTATTCCGCCCTTCGCGACGCCAGAAGTGGTTGAACACCGACAGATTGACGAAGGTAAACGCCACCAGCGCGCCAAAGTTAATCAATGCCGTGGCGGTCACCAGGTCAAAGAACAGCGCCGACAGCGCAACAACGCCCACCATCAGCACGTTCAGCGCCGGGGTGCGCCATTTCGGATGCACGTAGCCGAAATATTTCTCCGGGAACACGTTGTCACGGCCCATCACATACAGCAGACGTGAGACGCTGGCATGTGACGCCAGGCCAGACGCCAGGGTGTTCACAAAGGTGGTGCAGAGGAAAATCGACTGGAACAGTTTGCCCCCGACGTACAGCGCGATTTCCGGCAGCGCCGCGTCCGGGTTCTTAAAGCGGCTGGTATCCGGGAAGAACAGCTGCATAAAGAACGACGCCAGGATAAAGATGACCCCGCCGTACACCGCCGTCAGGAAAATCGCTTTCGGGATGGTCTTCGCCGCATCCGGGGTTTCTTCCGACAGGGTGGTCACGGCGTCAAAGCCGAGGAACGAGAAGCAGACTATCGTCGCCCCGGTGATGATCGGCACCAGATGCGCGTTCTGGCTGATAAACGGCTGGAGTGACCAGACTGTGCCGACGCCCTCGCCTTTATGTAAGCCTTCTACCACCAGGATAATGAACACCACTATGATGCAAATCTGCACCAGTACGAACAAGGTGTTGAAGTTGGCGACCAGATTCACGCTTTTAAGGTTGGCGGCGGTAAGGATCGCCACAAAGCCGACGACCCAAATCCATGGCGCGACGCCAGGGAACAGCGCGGACAGATAGATTTTCGCCAGCAGGACGTTAATCATCGGCAAGAACAGATAATCCAGCAACGATGACCAGCCGACCATAAACCCGACGTGCGGGTTGATCGCTTTTTGCGCATAGGTGTAGGCGGACCCCGCCTGAGGGAACTGGCGCACCAGTTTACCGTAGCTGATGGCGGTGAACAGCACGCCTGCCAGCGCCAACAGATAGGATGCAGGAACGTGGCCGCTACTGATCCCGGACACAATCCCGAAGGTGTCAAACACCGTCATTGGCGTGAGATAGGCCAGGCCCATCATCACGACCTGCCAGAGTTTTAACGATTTGCGCAGCTGCGGTTTACCCGTCTGCGACTGGAGTTCGAGAGAGGAATTAGTCGCCATGACGAAGCCCCCCCATGCGCGTCCAGGTTTGCGATGATGTCGTCGTTAGTGCAAACCTGCGTAGCCTGGGGGTGCGTCGTGGAGTCAAAGGAGTTAACGTCGGGTTATGACTGTTCGCCGGTCCGTCGTAGTCACTGCGGCAACGGCATTCACCTTCGCCGTGCGGGTATTTGAACATCTGCATCATCTCATTTCCTCGTCATACAATCTGTCGTTTAACTGAAGACCCGTTGCCGCCAGCGCTCCATTACGCGACTCCGGGAAATGGCAGGTTGCCCTGCAAAACGTCCGGCCTGACTCCGCTCAGACCGTATGATGCTGCTTATTCTTTCTTTTTTGCCCGGTTGCCCGGTGGTGCTTACGCTTACCGGGCCGACAAAAAACAGACCGGTCAGGCGTTTTTCAGCATCCACTCAATTTCAGTTTCTGTGATCAGACGCTCAAACTGAATCAACTCGTCGTTCTTACAGGCGTGGAATACATGGCTGAAACGTTCTCCCATCAATTCACGCAGACTGTCGTTTTGCGCGAACTCCCACAGCGCATCGCTCTGGCGGATAGGAAACGGCAATCCCTCCTGTTCCAGACCATTGCCTTCCACTTCTTCCTGTAACGGCAGGTCGTTATCCAGGCCATGCAAAATGCCCGCGAGGATCGACGCCATCACCAGATAGGGGTTGGCATCGGCACCCGCAACGCGGTACTCAACACGGTGATTGTCACGATCGCCACACGGGATGCGCAGCGCAACGGTACGGTTGTTGTGCCCCCACGATGCTTGGGTCGGCACATACATACCTGGCTGGAAACGACGGTAGGAGTTAACGTTCGGCGCTAACAGTGCCATAGATGCTGGCATCAGATCTATCATTCCTGCCAGCGAACGCTTGAGGATGCTCGAATCTTCGCCATCGGCATCGGCCAGCACGTTCTCGCCTTTGCTATTCAGCATACTGATATGAATGTGCATCCCGCTGCCCGCATGTTCCTCATACGGCTTAGCCATAAAGGTGGCGTGCATTTTGTGTTTCTCCGCCACGGTGCGCACCAGACGTTTTAACGCCAGCGCATCGTCGCAGGCATCGAGCACGTTATCGGTATGGTGGAGGTTAATTTCGAACTGACCCGGCGACGCTTCCGCCACCGCGCCATCGGCCGGGATCAACTGCAGACGTGCCAGATCGTCAATGTCGGTCAGGACATCTGCGAAGTGGTTGAGGTTATCAACGGAGTAAACCTGGCTCTGGGTGTTACGGTCATCGGTGCCCGGCGCGCACGGTGGCTGCAGGTAACCTTCATTATCGCGCTGACGGTCAAGTAAATAGAACTCCAGCTCTACCGCTACCACGGGGAACAGGCCGCGCTGGCGCAGCTGCTGCCAGAGTCGGTTCAGCACGTTCCGTGGCTCAACGTCAAAGGGAGCGCCATCTTCATCCAGCATAGTCAGCATCACCTGCCCGATAAACTCCGGGTCAGCTGCCGACGGGGTTAAGGTGCCCAGCACCGGAACACAGCTGCGGTCCGGTTCGCCCAACTCCTGCCCGAGCCCCGCCTCTTCGACAACGTTACCGAGAATGTCCATCGCAAACACCGACGCCGGGAAGTAGCAGCCTTTTTCAATCTTACGCAGGCTGGACACCGGAATACGTTTGCCACGGAAGCAACCGTTCAGGTCGGTCAGCAGGACATCAACATATTGGGTATTGGGATAACGTTCGAGAAAGGTTTTAACTTCGCGTGCAAACGCGCTACTTCGTCTCTCTTCGGAATGCTGAACAAAATTCTCAACTTCTACGATATTGGTTTCCATGATTCACCACCGTTGCTTTGGATGCCGGTCGCTTTTTTGACCGTTAAATATAATGTCCACTTATCGACAATGGCGCTAACCAAAATGTTTGTCAAATGTTAAATTGAGTTTGCAAAGAGGTTATCGCACTGCTAGATTGAGAAAATATTGAACGGAAATGAGCCATATGGAAGAGTTTGGCAATAATTTAGTCCAGAATGTGAGGTTGATCATGGGCAATATATTTGACAAGCCAGTTATCGGTGTCGTGATGTGCAGGAACAGGCTTAAGGGTCATCAGACCCAAACATTGCAAGAAAAGTACCTGAATGCCGTTTTACATGCCGGCGGTTTGCCGATTGCCTTGCCACATGCGCTGGCAGAGCCGGAACTGCTGAATGCGCTGTTGCCAAGACTGGATGGGATCTTCCTGCCAGGCAGCCCCAGCAATGTGCAGCCGCACCTCTATGGTGAAAACGGCGATGAGCCTGACGCCGATCCCGGGCGTGATGAATTGAGCATGGCGCTGATTACCGCCGGGCTTGAAAGGCGCATCCCCATTTTCGCCATCTGCCGGGGTTTGCAGGAACTTGTTGTCGCCACCGGCGGGACTCTGTATCGTCGCCTGTGCGATCAGCCTCAGTTCCTGGAACATCGTGAAGATCCGGAACTCCCGGTGGAGCAGCAGTACGCGCCATCACATGAAGTCCAGGTTCAACAGGGAGGATTGCTTTCAACATTAATACCGGGTTGCAACACGTTTTGGGTGAACTCATTACACGGACAAGGCGCTAAATCGCTCGGCCCGTTGCTGCGCGTGGAAGCCCGCTCGCAGGATGGCCTGGTGGAAGCCGCCAGCGTGCACGATCACCCGTTCGCGCTTGGCGTGCAGTGGCACCCAGAATGGAACAGTAGCGAATACGCCCTGTCGCGTTTGTTGCTTGAAGGTTTTATCACCGCTTGTCAGAACCACCTCGCTGAAAAACAGCGACTCTGACCCCTACAGTTAAGGAAATGCCAATATGAGCGATGACGGCCTGGCGCCGGGTAAACGTTTGTCAGCGATCCGCCAGCAGTTGGGTCTCTCTCAACGTCGTGCCGCCGAACTGTCTGGATTAACGCATAGCGCCATCAGCACCATAGAACAGGACAAAGTCAGTCCTGCCATCAGTACGCTGCAAAAGCTGCTGAAAGTTTATGGGCTGTCGCTCTCCGAGTTCTTCGCGGAACCGGAAAAACCTGATGAGCCGCAGGTGGTTATCAATCAGGACGACCTGATTGAGATCGGCAGTCAGGGGGTTTCAATGAAGTTGGTTCATAACGGAAATCCGAACCGAACACTGGCGATGATCTTCGAGACTTACCAACCCGGTACAACCACCGGGGAGAGGATCAAACACCAGGGGGAGGAAATCGGCACGATACTGGAAGGTGAAGTCATACTGACCATCAACGGCCAGGATTATCACCTCGTTGCAGGGCAAAGTTATGCCATTAACACCGGCATACCGCACAGCTTCAGCAACACCTCGGCAGGCATCTGCCGCATCATCAGTGCCCATACCCCCACCACGTTCTGATTTTCCTGGATTAAATTTGGCCTGAGGTTCTCAGGCCTTTTTAAACGCCGCCTTTTTTACAGGATTAATTTCCTGGGGCGTTTTGCAGCCCGATTTTGCCGTTAGCAGCAGAGAAAGACCGATTATCTTATTGAATTAAAAGGAGTCACCATGGACTTTCAGCATCTGAATTACTGGCAGGAAAAAGCGAAAAATGTCTCGCCTGAAACCCGTTTATTTATTAACGGCGAATATTGCCAGGCGCAGGATAACAGCACCTTTGAAATTATTGACCCGGCCGGACAGCGTCCGCTGGCGCAGGTGGCTCGCGGTAAAAAAGCCGATGTCGACCTCGCCGTGCGCGGTGCTCGTGAGGTATTTGAACGCGGAGACTGGTCACAGGCATCGCCTGCTAAACGCAAAGCGGTGCTGACTAAGCTGGCGGATTTAATGGAACAGCATCACGAGGAGCTCGCGCTGCTGGAGACTCTCGATACCGGCAAGCCTATCCGCCATAGCCTGCGTGATGATATTCCCGGCGCGGCCCGCGCTATTCGCTGGTATGCCGAAGCGATTGATAAGGTGTATGGCGAAGTCGCCACTACCGGCGTGAACGACCTGGCGCTGATTGTCCGGGAACCGATTGGCGTAGTAGCCGCCGTGGTGCCGTGGAACTTCCCGCTGCTGCTGGCGTGCTGGAAGCTCGGCCCGGCCCTCGCCGCGGGCAACAGCGTTGTGCTCAAGCCCTCCGAAAAATCCCCGTTAACCGCCCTTCGTCTGGCACAGCTTGCGAAAGACGCCGGGCTGCCGGACGGCGTGTTTAACGTCATCAGCGGTTTTGGAGATGAAGCGGGTCAGGCGCTGTCACAGCATCCTGACGTGGACGTGATCACCTTCACCGGTTCAACCCGCACCGGTAAACAACTGCTGAAGGACGCGGGCGACAGCAACATGAAACGCGTGTGGCTGGAAGCCGGCGGCAAGAGCGCCAACATCGTGTTCGCCGACTGTCCCGATCTCGAGAAAGCGGCAGCCACCACCGCCGCCGGTATTTTCTACAACCAGGGCCAGGTGTGTATCGCCGGAACCCGTTTGCTGCTGGAAGAGAGCATCGCAGACACCTTTATTGAACTGCTGAAAGCCCAGGCCAAAAACTGGCTGCCGGGCAACCCGCTCGACCCGAAAACCACGATGGGCACGCTAATTGATAACGCCCATGCCGACACGGTGCACAGTTTTATTCGCGATGGCGAAACCCAGGGCACGCTGGCGTTGGATGGCCGTGAGGGCAAGCACCCGGCGGCCATCGGCCCGACCATTTTTGTCGATACCACCCCGAATGCCCGCGTGGGCCGGGATGAAATCTTCGGCCCGGTGCTGGTCGTCACCCGCTTTAAAAACGAAGCGCAGGCGCTGGAGCTGGCCAACGACAGCGATTATGGCCTCGGGGCCGCCGTGTGGACCAGCGACCTGTCCCGCGCGCACCGCATGAGCCGTCGTCTGAAAGCCGGGTCCGTGTTCGTTAACAACTATAACGATGGCGACATGACCGTGCCGTTTGGCGGGTATAAGCAGAGCGGCAATGGACGCGATAAGTCCCTGCACGCCCTGGAAAAATTTAGTGAACTGAAAACTATCTGGATAGCCCTGGAGCCTTAATCATGACTGAACATACCACCAGCTATTACGCCGCAAGCGCCAATCAGTATGAACCGTTTCCGACGCTGACCGAATCCGTCACCTGTGACGTGTGTATCGTTGGCGGCGGCTACACCGGGCTTTCTTCGGCACTGCATCTTTCGGAAATGGGTTATGACGTGGTGCTGCTGGAGTCCGCCCGAATTGGCTTTGGGGCCAGCGGCCGTAACGGCGGTCAGTTGGTTAACTCCTACAGCCGCGACATCGACGTGATTGAACGCACCTACGGCCCGGATGCAGCCAAAATGCTCGGCAGCATGATGTTTGAAGGCGGAAACATTATTCGCGAGCGCATCAAGCGTTATCAGATTGAGTGCGATTATCGTCCGGGCGGCCTGTTCGTGGCGATGAATCACAAGCAGCTGGAAACGCTGGAAGAGCAGAAAGCCAACTGGGAACGTTACGGCAATACCCAGCTTGAACTGCTCGATGCCAACGAACTGAAGCGCGAAGTGAACAGCGATCGCTACGTCGGCGCCCTGCTCGATCACAGCGGCGGCCACATTCATCCGCTGAATCTGGCGATTGGCGAGGCCAATGCGATTCGCCTGAACGGGGGGCGTGTGTATGAGCAGTCGCCGGTGACGAAGATTCAGCATTCCAGCCCGGCGGTAGTCAGCACCGCGAAAGGCCAGGTTACGGCGCGGTATGTCATTGTGGCGGGTAACGCCTATCTCGGCGATAAGCTCGAGCCGGAACTGGCAAAACGCAGTATGCCATGCGGGACCCAGGTGTTAACCACTGAACCGTTGGGGGAAGATGTCGCCCGCTCGCTGATCCCGAAAAATTACTGCGTGGAAGATTGTAACTATCTGCTGGATTATTACCGTCTGACCGGCGATAACCGCCTGCTGTACGGCGGCGGTGTGGTGTACGGTGCGCGCGACCCGGCGGATATTGAGCGTCTGGTGATGCCTAACCTGCTGAAAACCTTCCCGCAATTGAAGGGCGTTAAGATTGATTACAGCTGGACCGGCAACTTCCTGCTGACGTTGTCCCGTATGCCACAGTTTGGCCGTCTGGATAACAACATTTACTACATGCAGGGCTACAGCGGCCACGGTGTGACCTGTACTCATCTGGCAGGCCGTCTGATTTCCGAACTGCTGCGCGGAGATGCCGAACGCTTCGATGCCTTTGCCAATCTGCCGCACTACCCGTTCCCGGGTGGCCGGACGCTGCGCATTCCGTTTACCGCCATGGGGGCGGCCTACTACAGTCTTCGCGATCGCCTTGGGGTATAAATTTGCTCGAATTCTTTTGAGCAATAATGATGTAACTCGCCCAACGCACAGCGGTTACCCCTGTGCGTTTTTTTATGTGCTTTTCACCCGCGGATATTTCCACAGCCAGCGACCGCTGACCATGCGCCAATAGAAAGCCACGCCGCGCACCGCCCAGTCGAGGAACATCCCCAACCACACGCCGACCACGCCCCAGCCCAGCACAATGCCAAGGAAGTAACCGGCAACTACGCGGGCGCCCCACATGCTGAACATCGACACCCACATCGCGAAACGGGCGTCGCGTGCGCCTTTCAGCCCCGCCGGTAAGACCCACGACGCGGCCCAGATAGGCATAAATGCGGCGTTAAGCCACAGCAGGTGTTTCACCACCTCTTTAACATCTGCCTCGTGGGTATAGAAAGAGGCGAATAGCCCGGCGAATGGCGCGGTGCCCCAGGCGATGGCGGTGAGCACAATCGTCGAAAGCCAGAAAACATGTCGCAGCTGTTTTTCAGCCTGCCCAATCTGACCTTTGCCCAGACGCTTACCGGTAATAATGGTCGAGGCCGATCCCAGGGCGTTGCCCGGCAGGTTGATCAGTGAGGCCACCGAGAAGGCAATAAAGTTACCGGCAATCACATCGGTGCCCATTCCGGCGACGAACATTTGGGTCAGCAGTTTCCCACTGTTAAACAGGACCGATTCGATACTGGCCGGAATACCGATACCCATCACCTCCCAGATAATGGCGAAGTTAAGCGGCTTGATATAACTCTTGAGCGGAATATGCAGCGCCGGGTTAAAGCCGACCGCCAGCACCGCAACGATCGCCACCGCGCCAATGTAACGCGAAATCGTCAGGCCCAGCCCCGCGCCAACAAAGCCCATGCCCTGCCAGGAAAAAGCCCCGTAAATCAGGATGCTACTGATAATAATGTTGAGGATGTTCATCCCGCCATTAATCAGCAACGGAATTTTAGTATTCCCCGCCCCGCGCAGCGCCCCGCTGCCAATCAGCGCAATCGCCGCCGCCGGATAGCTCAGCACGGTCAGTTCAAGATAGGTCAGCGCCAGTTCTTTAACATGCGGTGAGGCGGCCCCGGCCACCACTTCGATAATCTCCCGGCCAAACAGATGAATGACCACCGCGAGAATAATCGAGAACAAGGTCATGATAACCAAAGACTGACGGGCCGCCGCCCGGGCCTGTTTTCGATTGCGTTTGCCGAGACTGAAGGCCACCACCACGGTAGTCCCGAGATCGATAGCGGCGAAAAACGCCATGATAACCATGTTAAAGCTGTCTGCCAGCCCGACCCCGGCCATCGCATCCGCCCCGAGCCAGCTCACCAAAAAGGTGCTGAGCACGCCCATCAACAGAACGCAGGTGTTTTCCAGAAAGATAGGTACGGCAAGCGGGGTGATTTCACTCCAGAACAGAACACGGTAGGTTTTGCGGTTTTTATACCAGGTTGTGCGAGTGACGGCCTGGCTTACTGCGGCAGAGACGTTCAAAGGGTGCCTTAGAGAGAAAGTTGAAACCTCGTTTTAAATGATGAGGGAGAAATGCCAAACCTGCAATGTTGATTTGCGTTTAAATTGTGGGGAAATACAACAAATTGTTGACATAACCGACAGTCGCGACGAAAGCTCTCAATTGAGGTTTGACAAAAATTTTTTCGCCGCTAAGATAAGCCTCCAACCGATTCCTCTGTAGTTCAGTCGGTAGAACGGCGGACTGTTAATCCGTATGTCACTGGTTCGAGTCCAGTCAGAGGAGCCATATTTAAGAAGCCTGCTCAGGAAACTGAGCAGGCTTTTTGCTTTCTCATCTTAGCGGTTATTCAGAACTGCCCGACCTTTGTCAGCCCCCCACCAATCATCACCGGCATCCCGGAACGGCGGGTTAACGCGGCGCTGACTACGCTGGCATCCACGTCGGCCCCCTGAGTGGCTGCGTGCAATGCCGCGGTCATCGGCAGCGGAACTTTCCTGTCAGATTCAAACTCGGCCCGGTTTCGGGACAGTGGCTCATGCACTTCCAGCCAACGCCGTCCATCTGGCTCCAGGGTGGTTTTCACCGGTTGATCGATAAGCTGAACGCGCGTTCCCACCGGGACGTTATCAAACAGATATTTGATATCGTCTTTGCGCAAGCGAATACATCCCTGACTCACGCGCAGACCGATACCAAAGTTGGCATTGGTGCCGTGAATAGCGTACAGCCTGCCGATATAAATGGCGTATAGCCCCATCGGATTATCCTCACCCGGCGGCACGAACGCAGGCAAGGTTTTCCCCTCTTTGGCATATTCACGCCGGGTATTCGCCGTTGGGGTCCAGGCTGGCGCTTCTTGCTTACGCTCCACTTTCGTCACCCAATTACGCGGCGTTTCACGCCCGGCCTGACCAATGCCAATCGGTAACACCTCCACCGTATTCCCCCCTGCCGGGTAGTAATACAGCCGCATTTCGGCGACGTTAATTACAATGCCCTCGCGGACCGTATCCGGCAGGATCAGCTGCTGCGGAATGGTCAACGGCGTTCCGACTTTGGGCAGGAACGGATCGACACCGGGATTAGCCTCCAGCATATTGCTGAACCCCTGCCCGTACTGCGCAGCAAAATACTCCAGCGGCTGGGTATTCCCCTCCGGCACGGTAACGGTAATCGGTGCACCGATAAGACGGCTCCCTTCAGGCGGCAGCGGATAACTCACCGCTAAAGCGCTGTGGGTCACGGCAGTGAGCACCAGGGCAAGCAAAAGCGAACGGATCATAATTTCCCTATTATCAGACGTGATGGCACTACGATTACTATAGCGCTCCACATCGGGAGCGCAATCTTCCTTACGTTACCGGGCTGACACGGGGGTAATGGCCTTGTCTCAGCCATAAAAAAACCCCGCGTCGGCGGGGTTTCACATTCAGCTCACTGCGAGGTGCAAACTTACTCGGCTTTCGGTTCTGCCGTTTTCAATTCGCCCATCACTTTCAGCTTTTTAGAGATCTCGCGACGTTCTTTCGACAGCTCAGCATTTTTGATGATGTAGTCGTCAACGCGATCTTCATAGTCGGTTTTCATGCTAGCGATGATGCCCTGAATGGCTTCAACGCTCATGCCTGGTTTGATGTAGTCGCTGAGGTTATCAAGCAGCAGCACACGCTTCTGGTTGTCACGGACCTTTTTCTCAACGTCCTGAATTTCGCGCTGCAGTTTGTTTTTACGACGGAACAGACGAACAAACTCCAGAACGTCCTGGAACGAAGGTTTGGTTGTTTCCATTTTTACACCCCTGATAATTGAGATTCGGATTCGTAAAACAGCCGCTAAGGGTAAACATAACTGCTGGCGGCCGTGAATGACAATGGTTTTTGCTCTGGGTTCATCATAACCCTAAACGCAGCTGAATCGAAACAAGCACAGGGTAAACCCTGATCATATGGATGTTATTTGCGCAACGCCCGGCAGATCAGATGCGACAAAAGTTCCAGCTGTCGCGCCAGTTCCATACTTAACCATACATAGCCATGCATCGAGGTTTCTGCCAGATTTTCGTCCTGATGATCGCGCATCAGCTGGCGCAATTCTGTCACTATCTCGTTAAGCTTTTCGTTGTTAGCAAGGATGGGCTGCGGGTTGCCTTCATACAACGCGTGGGCGATGGTCAGCAACGTCTGCTGCGTCATGGTCTGCATTTCGCGCAGGGTATGCGCGTTAAGCATCACGTAATGACTGGTGCGAGAGGCCCAATAGGCGTTGATCTGCAGTTCCAGCATACACACCAGATTGCGGTTGACCGTCTGGATGCCTTCGAATATGGATTTCTGGATATGCGTCTCTTTGCTGGCTGGCGTGATTAAGCCACGCATTTTGACCACGTCAGTCAGGATTTTCTGCAAACGGCGTTCGAGTCGCGGACGCTCCAGCAAATTGGGAGAGAACCCGGTTTGATACAGGCGGTTAAACTCAGTGACATAGTTCGCCATCTGGATGCGCCAGTGGATGAACGCCCGTTGCGGCCAAATCCCGGTAAACAGCATTGCCAGCAGCGAGCCAATGACCACATCCCCGCTTCGCCACAGGGCGATATGCATATCACCTGCGGGTGCGCCTACCACCACCGCAAGGGTAATGCCAATCAGTAAAGCCTGATAGGGTCTCTTCCCCAGCGCCAGCCAGCCGCAGAGGAACATCGCCGCCGCGCACCATACCATCATCAGCGGCAACGATAGCAATTCCAGTTTTAGCGCCACAAGACCCAGCGCGGAGCCAAATATGGTGCCACCGATACGCTCGAAAGCGCGCGGGACCACATTCCCCCAGAAGGAGATTGGGCCCATGATGACAACGATAGTAATCAGAGGCCACGTCCCTTCTGGCACATCAAAAAGGCGCACCAGCAGGAACGTCAGCACAAAGGCCAGGGCAATACGCACGCCGTGAACCACACGGTAGTGACGGTATAAACGGATTTCGAAAGGGCTTAACGATTTATCGGCGCGCACACCAGCTCTCCGCCAGGACTGAAAACACAATTGTATCTGTTTTTCTGCCGCTGGCATCACGCCTGCGCAAATAACCTTTCATTCACCAGGTTATTTAACCTTAAAATGCGCGTTTTTTAACAGGCACATACATCTCGATATCCCAGTGCCCATCTTTGTTACCGTCATTGAGGTAAAGCTCGAAGCACGGCTTCTCGTCAAGCTCATGCTCGTTATCCTGCAACACGCTATTGAAGAATTGATACCACGGCGTAGCGAAGTCGTTCCCAACGACGCGAGCCAGAGCTTTCGCGTACAGCCCAGCCGCGATTTCTGTCACAATCACCCCTTCGCTGTTGACCGGTGGCGTAAAACCTTCATCGACGGTGACGACCGTGTCGCAGCGCAGTTTTTCCGCTGGCACCTGGTCGGGATTGTCGTAATAGACCGCCACCCACTCTCTGGCCGGGATCTTCTGCCCGTTGACCCACATCGCTAACTGTTCAAAACCCTGTTTAACGGTCTTTTCCCAAGGGCCTACCATGTGAAATCCTGCCACCACACGCCGATTTTCCTGCTTGATGCTGTAATCCATATTGCCTCCGCTAACACGTTTACTGGATAAATATACATACAAAACTTAGCAAACAGCCCCGATTGAGTATGTGCGATGTTTCACAGAACGGAAAAGTAAAACGCCCTCCGAAGAGGGCGCTGTGTCTGGCCGATACCGTCAGGATTTGTGGTGCATCCAGTCGCTAAAACGGGAGAACATGCCGCCTTTGCCGACGCTTTCCAGCGTCACCAGCGGCCAGTGGGCGACAATCTTATCGCCATCGTAAAGCTCAATTTCACCCACGCGCTGATGGGCAGCAATCGGTGCCTCAAGCTCTTTCTTATCCATAACGTATTTGGCTTTGATGTGTGGCACTTCCGCCTTTGGCAGCGCCAGCCAGAAGTCCTGATCGGTGCCAAGATCGATGTGCTCTTGAGAGCCGTACCAGATCCGCTCCGAACCCACCTTTTTCCCTTTATGGAGGATTTGCACCGTATCAAAGTTCTGTTGGCCCCACTGCAGCAGCTTTCGCGCCTGATCTTCACGACCTTTCGAGCTTTGCGCCCCCATGACTACCGCTATCAGACGACGTTTCCCGTCGACAGCAGAGGCTATCAGGTTAAAGCCCGCGCTGGCGGTATGCCCGGTTTTCAGCCCGTCGACATTCAACGTTTTATCCCACAGAAGACCGTTACGGTTGTACTGCGTGATGCCGTTCCAGGTCAGACTCTTTTCGCTGTACATATGATAGAAGTCTGGCTCACCGTGGATGATAGCCCGGGACAGAACCGCCAGGTCGTACGCTGAACTGTGCTGTCCTGGCGCATCAAGACCGTGCACAGTTTCGAAGTGGGTATCTTTCAGGCCCAGCTTCTCCACGTAATCATTCATCATGTTGACGAACTGCGGCTGGCCGCCCGCGACGTAGTCAGCCAGCGCCACGCAGGCATCGTTCCCGGAATCGACAATCAGGCCACGGCTCAAATCGTGGACGCTCACCCGATCGCCTGCTTTCAGAAACATCAGCGATGAGCCGTCAAACACCGGATTGCCTTTGGCCCAGGCATCGCGTCCGACGGTGACGATGTCATCGGGTGAAATACGGTGGCTGTCGATAGCGCGGTCCACGACATACCCGGTCATCAACTTAGTAAGGCTGGCGGGATTACGCTGCTGGTGTTCATTACCGGCAGTCAGAATCTGGCCTGTGGTGAAATCCATCAGCACCCAGGCAGCAGCCTGGATAGCGGGAGGTTGGACCGGTGCGGGAATATAATCTGCGGCAACTGCGCAGGAAATGCTCGATGCGAGCAAAGAAACAGCAATAAAAATACGGCCTTTCAACAGCAAGTCCTCAACGTTCTCAAATTCCCGTTCTTTTTACGGCAGTTGCGCCTTCGTGACAGCGTTTAATTGCAAGAAAATATGACATTTCCTGCGAGCGACGCCGCGGGAATGCCCCTCTCCGCTTCTGATGAATAGGCAAATCGTTTACCATAACCGGCTAACGCGCTCACGGGTAACAGACAGACCATGCAAGAAACGCAACCGCAAGCCGGATTCCTGTTTCACGATTATGAAACCTTCGGCACCAGCCCGCAGCTGGACAGGCCAGCACAGTTCGCAGCCATTCGCACCGACGCTGATTTCAACATCATCGGCGAACCCGAGGTGTTCTACTGCAAGCCCGCTGACGATTATCTGCCCCAGCCTCAGGCAGTAATGATAACCGGGATAACCCCGCAGGAAGCGCTGGCAAAAGGCGATAACGAAGCGGCTTTTGCCCGTCGTATTCATGACCTGTTTACCGTGCCGAAAACCTGCGTGGTGGGCTATAACAACGTCCGTTTCGATGATGAAGTCACGCGCAATATCTTTTATCGCAACTTCTACGACCCGTATGCCTGGAGCTGGCAGAACAATAACTCACGCTGGGATCTGCTCGATGTGATGCGCGCCTGCTACGCGCTGCGCCCGGAAGGGATTAACTGGCCAGAGAACGACGACGGTTTGCCAAGCTTCCGGCTCGAACACCTGACCAAAGCCAACGGGATTGAACACAGCAACGCCCACGACGCGATGGCCGACGTGTACGCCACTATCGCGATGGCGAAGCTGGTTAAAACGCGTCAGCCGAGGCTGTTTGAGTATCTCTACACCTACCGTGGCAAGAACAAACTGGCGACGCTGATTGATGTGCCGCAGATGAAACCGCTGGTGCATATCTCCGGCATGTTCGGCGCCTGGCGCGGCAACACCAGTTGGGTAGCCCCGCTTGCCTGGCACCCTGATAACCGCAATGCGGTGATTATGGTCGATCTGGCGGGAGACATCTCGCCCCTCCTCGAGTTGAACGCGGACGAATTACGCGGGCGTTTGTACACCCCGAAAGCCGATCTCGGCGAGCTGGCGGCCGTGCCGGTGAAGCTGGTGCATCTGAACAAATGCCCTATTCTGGCCCAGGCCAATACCCTGCGCCCGGAAGATGCGGACCGCTTGGGTATCAATCGCCAGCAGTGTCTTGATAATCTGAAGGCGCTGCGCGATAACCCGCAGGTTCGCGACAAAGTGGTCGCCATTTTCGCCGAAGCGGAACCGTTCGTACCCTCTGACAATATTGACACTCAGTTGTACAACGGCTTCTTTAGCGATGCAGACCGCACGGCGATGAAAATCCTGCTGGAAACCGAGCCGCGCAACCTGCCCGCCCTGGATTTGACCTTTGCCGACGCGCGCGTCGAGAAACTGCTGTTTAACTATCGGGCGCGTAACTTCCCCGGCACGTTGGACGAAACGGAGCAGCAGCGCTGGTTAGAGCATCGTCGCAATGTGTTTACCCCGGAATATCTGCAAGCCTACGCCGACGAGCTGCAAGCGCTTTACGCGCAGTATGAAGGGAATAGTGAAAAGCTGGCTCTGCTGAAAGCGCTGTATCAGTATGCGCAAGAGATAGTCTAAGGCTAAACGTCAGGTATAAAAAAACCGGAGACCGTTCATGTCTCCGGTTTTTTTTATCGCTATGACTTACGCGACGTCTTCGTACTGCGGAACCGGGTTGCGGAAGCTACGGGTGACACAGGCCAGGTAAATCAGGCCAATCGCGCCCCAAATCAGGCCCAGTACCATTGAGCTTTCTTCCAGGTTGATCCACAGCGCACCGACGGTCAACGCACCACATACCGGCAATACCAGGTAATTGAAGTGGTCTTTCAGCGTCTTGTTACGCTTTTCGCGGATCCAGAACTGGGAGATGACCGACAGGTTAACGAAGGTGAAAGCCACCAGCGCACCGAAGTTAATCAACGCCGTTGCCGTTACCAGGTCGAATTTAATCGCCAGCAGCGCAATCGCACCCACCAGCAGCACGTTCCATGCCGGAGTACGCCATTTCGGATGAACGTAACCGAAGAAGCTTTTCGGGAACACGCCATCACGGCCCATGACATACATCAGACGAGATACGCCTGCGTGTGCGGCCATACCGGATGCCAGTACGGTTACGCTGGAGAAAATCAGCACGCCCCACTGGAAGGTTTTACCCGCAACGTACAGCATGATTTCAGGCTGTGACGCATCTGGATCCTTAAAGCGAGAGATGTCCGGGAAGTACAGTTGCAGGAAGTAAGAAGCAACAATAAATACCATCCCGCCAATCAGCGCCGTCAGGAAAATAGCTTTCGGGATAACGCGTTCAGCATCTTTGGTTTCTTCAGACAGAGAAGAGATCCCATCAAAGCCCAGGAACGAGAAGCACAGAATCGTCGCACCGGTGATCATCGGCGTGATATGCGCGCCATCAGACCAGAACGGACGACTGCTGGTCAGCGTACCTGCACCCGTACCGTTGTAGACGCCCCAGATGATCATACCGACGATAACGGCAACGATACCCATCTGCAGCACCACAATCAGGGTGTTGAAGTTAGCCACGGTTTTGATGCTGCGCAGGTTCGAGATGGTCATAAAGGCCACCAACCCGACAACAAATATCCACGACGGTACCGATGGCACCAGCGCTTCAAAGTAAATTTTTGCCAGCAGGATGTTGATCATCGGCATAAACAGATAATCAAGCAGCGAAGACCAACCCACCATAAAGCCAACCGTCGGGCTAATGGATTTCTGGGCATAGGTATAGGCTGAACCCGCTGACGGATAGCGGCGAACCAGCTTACCGTAACTTAATGCAGTAAACAGGATGGCTATCAGAGCGAATGCATAGGCTGTCGGGACGTGACCATCGGTCAGTCCAGATACGATACCGAAAGTATCGAACAGCGTCATAGGCTGCATATAGGCAAGACCCATCATAACAACCGGAATCAACGTAAGAGACTTACGTAGTTCCACGCGAGAGGTGTTTGGAGTAACGTTATGCGACATGGCTATTCCCCTTTACGGTGAAAACCGTCGCGTAAGCAAAAAATTGCCCCATTTGTGTGGATCCTCAGCGACAACAACTGTCGATTTTTAAGTAAGTATCTATCCGGTACGAAGCCCGGCCTCTTGTTTGAATGAGTGTTTCGAAAACAAAAAAATAACCGACGCCTTTTAAAATTGCGTCGGTTACTCCTTTTTTTCTGGCGCGTATTTTGCCCCCATCTCCTGACAAAAACAAGAGAATGAGAAGTCCAGCAATAAATTCTTGCGCACAACTGTCTGATTATTCATCACTGCCGCGCTGGTACACGGCCGCGATAGCACTATTTGCTAAAACAGCCTCTCGCCACCAGGCGCTGGCCAGCCCCGCCGTCTGTTCGTTCCAGCCAATCCACACCGCGTCAAACGCAACGTGAGCCGCTACCTGTTTTTCCACCAGCGCACCGGTGTCGATAAAACGCTGCGCCAGATAACGGGGTAAATAACCACAGCCGATGCCGGTAATTTGTAGCTCCAGCTTGGTTTTGAAATCAAAAACGGTGATCGCTTCCTGATCATCCAGCAACTGCTGGAAGGCCGGACAGTCCGGGGTTGTACCATCGCCCACCACGATGGCACGATGCTGTCGGATGGTTTTGCGGCTCAGCGGTTCGGCTTCACCGGCTAACGGATGATGCGGGGCGACGACAAAAATCTGCTCCAGCTCGCCGAGCGGGGCAAAGCCGAAATCGCTGAGCGGGGGCGGGTCGTGCAGGGCACCGATCACAATATCTGCCCGTCCCTGTACCAGGGCATCCCAGGAACCGCCGAGTACGCCATTGATAAATTTAAGCCGTGTGACGCTGTGCCGTTCGTAGAACTGTTCAATTAACGGGGCAAGTAAGGAAAAGGGAAAGGTGTCGTCGACGCCAATCACCAGATCGTTCTCCCAGCCTTCGTGCAGTTTGATGGCCTGCTTCTCCAGCTCGCGCACCGTGTGCAGCACTTCCCGCCCTTTCTCCAGCAGCATCTGTCCGGTACGGGTAAATTTCGCCCGGTGTCCGCTGCGGTCAAGCAGTTGAATATTGAGATCGCTTTCCAGCTTATGAACGGTGTAACTCAGCGCCGACGGGGTCTTAAAGAGCTTTGCCGATGCTGCAGCAAAGCTCCCTTCTTTATCGAGCGCATCAAGAATGATGAGAACTTCCAGCAATGGTTTCATCTTCGCCCCCAGAGGGTACGCGATGTCACCGCAGGCCGTTTACTCCAGCGGCATCACCAGCGGATCGGGATACTGATACTCAAAACCCAGTTCAGAACAGATGCGGTTGCCATCAATTATTCGTCCCTTCTCAGCGCTATCGCTGAACACAGGCGGCTCGAGCCCAAGCTCACGCGCCATCTGCGGATAAAAAGTCGATCGTGAAGGATGGCCCGGCGCACAGAGATTATAGATGTGACCGCCCTTCGGTGCCTGCAGCAATAGCGTTATCGCAGAAACGACGTCTTCCAGATGCACGAGGTTAACGCCCTGCTGCCCGTCCGGGGCCGATTTCCCGGCAAAGAAGCGCCCCGGATGACGCCCAGGGCCAACCAGACCGGCGAGGCGCACAATATCGACCGACGTACCTGGCAGATTATGCAGCCAGTCTTCAAGCTCTTTCAGCACCCGGCCGCTCGACGTTATCGGTTCACGCGGCGCGGTTTCTTTAAGGGTCCCTTCCCCTTTACCGTACACCGAGGTCGAACTGGTGAAGACGATGCGAGGGATGTGGTACGCCAGGGCGGTATCGACTATTTCCTGAACCGCCTGCAAGTAGAACTCTTCCCCCGGCCCGCTGCGTCGGGCTGGAAGCGTTATCACCAATGCGTCAACGTTCATCAGCGCGTCGAGATCGTCCGTATCACAGACCAACTGCGGATCAAGGCGCAATATATAGCTGTCAATTCCGCACATTTTTGCAGCTTCAATTCCATCTTCGGTAGTTTTGCTGCCGGACACCTGCCAGCCTCGCGCCGTTAACGACAGGGCCAGCGGCATACCCAGCCAACCTAAACCGACGATTGCGACCTTTTTCATCTGTGCTCTCCTGACTCATTCGCGTTCCTTTAATAAGGCTACGCCAGCCCTGGCCAACTGACAATTTATCTGATGAATATGAAATGAATTAAAGTTGTAAAAAAGCCCTTGCTTTCCGGCGTTGAACTGGTTTAGGTTAAAAGGCATCAAATGCATAAGCATTCAACGAGAAAATTATGAACTGCGTTCAATTTAAAAACCACCATCATCACCATCACCCTGACTAGTCTTTCAGGCGATGTGTGCTGGAAGACAGTTAGATCTTCCAGTGGTGCAGAACGCAAGAGAGAGCCCCCGGAAGATTCACACTTCCGGGGGCTTTTTTTTGGGCGCGAGTTTAAGTGATTCAGACAGGACTACGAGGATAAGAGAATGTTAGACAACAACCGTTTACGCATAGCTATGCAGAAATCTGGGCGCTTGAGCGATGATTCACGCGAATTACTGGCCCGCTGCGGCATAAAAATCAATCTGCACACCCAGCGCCTGATTGCGCTGGCAGAAAATATGCCGATCGACATTCTGCGCGTGCGTGACGACGATATCCCGGGCCTGGTGATGGATGGCGTGGTCGACCTCGGCATCATCGGTGAAAACGTACTGGAAGAAGAGTTACTCAGCCGCCGCGCCCAGGGCGATGACCCGCGCTATTTCACACTGCGTCGTCTGGACTTCGGCGGCTGCCGCTTATCCCTGGCCACCTCCGCAGATGAATCCTGGGACGGCCCGGCAGCTCTCGACGGCAAACGCATCGCCACCTCGTATCCACACCTGCTTAAGCGCTACCTCGACCAGAAAGGCATTTCGTTCAAATCCTGCCTGCTGAACGGCTCCGTTGAAGTCGCCCCGCGTGCCGGTCTGGCCGATGCGATTTGCGATCTGGTCTCGACCGGCGCAACGCTTGAAGCCAACGGCCTGCGTGAAGTGGAAGTGATTTATCGCTCCAAAGCCTGTCTTATTCAGCGCGACGGCGAAATGCCGGAAGCCAAACAGCAACTGATCGACAAACTCCTGACCCGTATTCAGGGCGTGATTCAGGCACGTGAATCGAAATACATCATGATGCACGCCCCAACCGAGCGTCTGGAAGAAGTGATTGCCCTGCTGCCAGGAGCTGAACGCCCAACGATTCTGCCTCTGGCAGGCGATCAGCAGCGCGTCGCGATGCACATGGTCAGCAGCGAAACTCTGTTCTGGGAAACGATGGAAAAACTGAAAGCGCTTGGGGCCAGCTCTATTCTGGTACTGCCTATTGAGAAGATGATGGAGTAACCGACCATGAGCTTTAATACTGTCATCGACTGGAACAGCATCAGCCCCAAGCAACAGCGCGATTTGCTGATGCGCCCGGCGATTTCCGCCTCGGAAAGCATCAGCCGCACCGTGACGGAGATCCTCGACAACGTCAAGGCCAGAGGCGATACCGCGCTGCGTGAGTACAGCGCAAAGTTCGACAAAACCGAGGTCGCAGGACTGAAGGTCTGCGCCGAGGAGATTGAGGCCGCAGGTTCTCGCCTGAGCGATGAGCTGAAGCAGGCAATGGCCGTCGCGGTGAAAAACGTCGAGACCTTCCACGTGGCGCAAAAACTGCAACCGGTCGATGTAGAAACGCTGCCGGGCGTACGCTGCCAGCAGGTCACGCGCCCGATTGCCTCCGTCGGGCTGTATATTCCCGGCGGCTCTGCGCCGCTGTTTTCTACCGTATTAATGCTCGCGACACCGGCGCGCATCGCCGGTTGTCAAAAAGTGGTGCTGTGCTCGCCGCCGCCGATTGCCGATGAAATTCTGTATGCGGCGAAACTGTGCGGCGTGCAGGATATCTTTAACGTCGGCGGTGCGCAGGCCATTGCTGCGCTGGCGCTGGGCACCGAATCCGTGCCGAAAGTCGACAAAATTTTTGGCCCTGGCAACGCGTTCGTGACCGAAGCCAAGCGCCAGGTCAGCCAGCGTCTGGACGGGGCGGCGATTGATATGCCTGCCGGTCCTTCCGAAGTACTGGTGATCGCCGACAGCGGTGCGACACCTGATTTCGTGGCGTCTGATTTGTTATCCCAGGCAGAGCACGGCCCTGACTCTCAGGTCATTTTGCTCACCCCGGATGCCGACATGGCCGGTCGCGTCGCCAAAGCCGTTGAGCGTCAACTTGCCGAACTCCCCCGGGCAGAAACCGCGCGTCAGGCACTGGCTGCCAGCCGTCTGATTGTTGCCCGCGATTTAGCGCAGTGCGTGGAAATCTCTAACCAGTACGGGCCGGAACACCTGATCATTCAAACCCGCGATGCGCGCGCTTTGGTCGACAGCATCACCAGCGCGGGCTCGGTATTTTTAGGCGACTGGTCCCCAGAATCTGCAGGCGACTACGCGTCAGGCACCAACCACGTGCTGCCGACCTACGGCTACACCGCCACCTGTTCCAGCCTCGGTCTGGCGGATTTTCAGAAACGCATGACCGTGCAGGAGCTGTCGCAGGACGGTTTTGCCGCCCTGGCCTCAACCATTGAAACCCTGGCCGCCGCCGAGCGCCTGACCGCCCACAAAAACGCCGTTACCTTACGTGTGGCCGCACTCAAGGAGATGAAATGAGCATTGAAGAGTTAGCCCGTAAAAATGTTCGCGACCTCACGCCGTACCAGTCTGCCCGTCGACTCGGCGGTAAAGGTGATGTCTGGCTGAATGCCAACGAATTTCCGACGGCGGTCACGTTCGACCTTTCCCAGCAAACGCTTAACCGCTATCCGGAGTGTCAGCCGAAAGCGGTCATCGACAACTATGCGCAGTACGCGGGTGTGAAGCCGGAACAGGTTCTGGTTAGCCGTGGGGCGGATGAAGGCATCGAACTGCTGATCCGCGCGTTTTGCGAGCCGGGTAAAGATGCCATTCTGTTCTGCCCGCCGACCTATGGCATGTACAGCGTCAGCGCCGAAACCTTCGGCGTGGAGTATCGCACGGTTCCCGCCCTGGAAAACTGGCAGCTGGATTTGCAGGCCATCGCCGACAAACTCGATGGCGTTAAAGTGGTGTACGTGTGCAGCCCGAATAACCCAACCGGGCAGATTATCAATCCGCAGGACCTGCGCGTCCTGCTGGAAATGACCCGCGACAAAGCGCTGGTCGTGGCCGATGAAGCCTATATAGAGTTTTGCCCGCAGGCGACGCTGAGCACCTGGCTTGCCGACTATCCGCACTTAGTGGTGCTGCGCACGCTCTCTAAAGCGTTCGCCCTGGCCGGACTGCGCTGCGGCTTTACGCTGGCCAATGAAGACGTCATTGCCCTGTTGATGAAAGTGATTGCCCCCTACCCACTGTCGACCCCGGTTGCGGATATCGCCGCCCAGGCGTTAAGCCCGCAGGGAATCAATGCGATGCGCGAGCGCGTGGCGCAAATCCTCGCCGAACGTCAGTACCTGGTGACCCAGCTGCGGGAAATACCTTGCGTGGAACAGGTCTTCGATTCTGAAACCAACTACATCCTGGCGCGCATTAGGGCCTCAAGTGCGGTCTTCAAATCGTTGTGGGATCAGGGCATTATCTTACGTGACCAAAATAAACAACCTTCTTTAAGCGGCTGCCTGCGTATCACTATCGGCACCCGCGACGAGAGCCAGCGCGTCATTGACGCCCTTCGTGCGGAGAAAGTATGACCCAGAAGTTCCTCTTTATCGATCGTGACGGCACCCTGATCAGCGAGCCGCCGAGTGATTTCCAGGTCGACAGGTTCGACAAACTGGCGTTTGAAGCAGAGGTCATCCCTTCGCTGCTGAAGCTGCAAAAAGCAGGCTATAAGCTGGTGATGATCACCAATCAGGACGGACTGGGCACCGACAGCTTCCCGCAGGCAGATTTTGATGGCCCGCATAACCTGATGATGCAGGTGTTCCGCTCTCAGGGCGTGCAGTTTGACGATGTGCTGATTTGCCCACACTTCGAAACCGACAACTGCGAATGCCGCAAGCCGAAAACCCAAATGGTGGCTGCGTGGCTCAATGACGGTGTGATGGACGTGGCGAACAGCTATGTGATTGGCGACCGCGCTACTGACGTAACACTGGCGCAAAACATGGGTATCGTTGGCCTGCGTTACAGCCGCGATGACCTGAACTGGCTGAAAATCACCGAGCAACTCACCCAGCGTGACCGCTATGCGCACGTCGAGCGCAACACCCGCGAAACGCAGATTGACGTTAAAGTCTGGCTCGACCGCGAAGGCGGCAGCAAAATTAATACCGGGGTTGGTTTCTTCGACCACATGCTGGATCAGATTGCCACCCACGGCGGCTTCCGCATGGAGATCACCGTTAAAGGCGACCTCTACATCGACGATCACCACACAGTGGAAGACACCGGTCTGGCACTCGGCGAGGCGCTGAAGCTGGCGCTGGGCGATAAACGTGGCATCAACCGTTTTGGCTTCGTGTTGCCGATGGATGAATGTCTGGCCCGCTGTGCGCTCGATATCTCGGGCCGTCCACACCTGGAATACCGCGCCGAGTTTACCTATCAGCGCGTGGGCGACCTGAGCACCGAGATGATCGAGCACTTCTTCCGCTCGCTCTCGTACACCATGGGCGTCACGCTGCATCTGAAAACCAAAGGCAAGAACGATCACCACCGCGTGGAAAGCCTGTTCAAAGCCTTTGGCCGCACGCTGCGTCAGGCCATTCGGGTGGAAGGCGACACCCTTCCCTCCTCGAAAGGAGTGTTGTGATGAACGTCGTTATCCTTGATACCGGCTGCGCCAACCTGAATTCGGTGAAATCGGCCATCAGCCGCCACGGTTACGAGCCGGTAGTCAGCCGCGACCCGGATATCGTGCTGCGTGCCGACAAACTGTTCTTGCCAGGCGTCGGCACCGCTCAGGCCGCGATGGACCAGATTCGCGAGCGCGAGCTGGTTGATCTCATTAAAGCCTGTACCCAGCCGGTGCTGGGTATTTGCCTCGGGATGCAAATCCTGGGTCGCCGCAGCGAAGAGTCAAACGGTATCGACCTGCTGGGCATTATCGATCAGGACGTGCCGAAGATGACCGATTTCGGCCTGCCGCTGCCGCACATGGGCTGGAATCGCGTTTACCCGAAAGCGGGCGATCGCTTGTTTCGCGGCATTGAAGAGGGGTCGTACTTCTATTTCGTCCACAGCTATGCGATGCCGGTCAATCAATGGACCGTCGCTCAGTGTAATTACGGCGAACCGTTTACCGCGGCGGTACAGAAAGACAATTTCTTCGGCGTGCAGTTTCACCCTGAGCGCTCTGGCGCCGCAGGCGCGCAGTTGCTGAAAAACTTCCTGGAGATGTAATGATCATTCCAGCTTTAGATTTAATTGATGGCACCGTGGTTCGCCTCCATCAGGGTGATTACGGCCAGCAGCGGGATTACGGTAATGACCCGTTGCCGCGTTTGCAGGACTATGAGGCGCAGGGCGCGCAGGTACTGCATTTGGTCGATCTGACGGGCGCGAAAGACCCGGCTCAACGCCAGATCCCCCTGATTAAACACCTCGTCGCGGGGGTGAATGTCCCGGTGCAGGTTGGCGGTGGCATTCGGACTGAAGCAGACGTCTCTGCCCTGCTGGACGCGGGCGTGGCGCGAGTGGTTATCGGCTCGACGGCGGTAAAATCGCCAGATGTCGTGAAAGGCTGGTTTGAACGTTTCGGCGCAGAAAAACTGGTGCTGGCGTTGGACGTGCGGATTGATAGCCAGGGCACTAAACACGTCGCGGTCAGCGGCTGGCAGGAAAACTCGGGCGTCACGCTGGAAGAACTGGTGGAAACCTATCTGCCCGTCGGCCTGAAGCACGTGCTGTGCACCGACATTTCCCGCGACGGCACCCTCGCCGGATCTAACGTTTCATTATATGAAGAGGTTTGTGCCCGTTATCCACAGGTCGCGTTTCAGTCTTCCGGCGGCATCGGCGGCCTCAATGATATTGCCGCCCTGCGCGGAAGCGGCGTGCGTGGCGTGATTGTCGGACGAGCCTTACTGGAAGGTAAATTTAACGTAACGGAGGCCATCCAATGCTGGCAAAACGGATAATTCCTTGTCTGGACGTGCGTGATGGTCAGGTCGTGAAAGGCGTGCAATTCCGCAATCACGAAATCATCGGTGATATTGTCCCGCTGGCAAAACGCTATGCCGAAGAAGGCGCAGACGAACTGGTATTCTATGACATCACCGCCTCCAGCGATGGCCGTGTGGTCGACAAAAGCTGGGTGTCGCGCGTGGCGGAAGTCATCGACATTCCTTTCTGCGTGGCGGGCGGGATTAAAACCGTGGACGACGCGGCAAAAATTCTGTCGTTTGGCGCAGATAAAATATCGGTAAACTCCCCGGCGCTTGCCGATCCGGAGCTGATCACCCGCCTGGCCGATCGCTTTGGCGTGCAGTGCATCGTGGTGGGCATCGACACCTGGTTTGACGCAGAAACCGGGAAGTATCACGTGAATCAATACACCGGTGACGAAAGCCGTACCCGGGTTACGCAGTGGGAAACCCTCGACTGGGTGCAGGAAGTGCAAAAGCGCGGGGCCGGTGAAATCGTTCTGAATATGATGAACCAGGACGGGGTGCGTAACGGCTATGACCTCGAACAGCTGAAAAAAGTGCGCAATGTCTGCCACGTTCCGCTGATTGCCTCCGGTGGCGCGGGCACGATGGAACATTTCCTCGAAGCCTTCCGCGATGCAGACGTCGATGGCGCGCTGGCGGCATCGGTATTCCACAAGCAAATCATTAATATTGGCGAACTAAAAGCGTACCTGGCACTGCAGGGCGTGGAGATCAGGGTATGTTAACCGAACAACTGGACTGGGAAAAAACCGACGGACTGATGCCCGCCATCGTACAGCACGCGGTATCCGGTGAGGTGCTGATGCTGGGCTATATGAATCAGGAAGCCCTGACCGCCACGGAAAAAAGCGGCAAAGTGACCTTCTACTCGCGCACCAAACAGCGCTTGTGGACCAAAGGTGAAACTTCCGGTCATTTCCTCAACGTGGTCAGCATCACCCCGGATTGCGACAACGACACCCTGCTGGTGCTGGTGAACCCGATTGGCCCGACCTGCCATAAAGGCACCTCCAGCTGCTTTGGCGATACCGCACACCAATGGCTGTTCCTGTATCAGCTGGAGCAGCTGCTGGCCGAGCGTAAGACCGCCGACCCGGCCAGCTCTTATACCGCCAAACTCTACGCCAGCGGCACTAAACGTATCGCCCAAAAAGTGGGTGAAGAAGGCGTAGAAACCGCACTGGCCGCCACGGTGAACGACCGGCATGAGCTGACCAATGAAGCCTCTGATCTGATGTACCACCTGCTGGTACTGCTGCAGGATCAGGAACTGGATTTGACGACCGTGATTGAGAATTTACGCCAGCGTCATCAGTAGTCTTTTTCAGGCGTAAAAAAACCGGGCGAATACCATGCCCGGTTTTTTAATGCCTAAATAAACGGTTAGGCTTTTGGCTGATAGTTACGCAGCGCATTGCGGCCTAAGACGACACCTGCTCCAACCATACCGCCCAGCAGCACGGACAGAACCAGAATAATGGCGCGTTTCGGGCTGTCACGGCGGAACGGCAGCGTTGGTTTCATCACGTAACGGTAGGCGTGAATAGCTGGTATTTTTGGCCGATCGTCTTTACCCCCGGACATCAGATTATTCACGTCCAGCAATGTCTGACGCGTCTGATAGTAACTGGCAGGGAACTCCAGCGGCCGTGTGGCTTCATTTTTAACCATGGCACTCAGCGCATCGCTGCCGAGCATGAACATGGTGTCTTGAGAGACCTGGTCAACCTGCTGGATTAACGGCAACTTAATTTTAGATTGCTCAGCAATGGTCAATGCCTGGCTAATTTGCGCAATACGTAATGCCTTCTGCTCGGTAACCACTTTTTCCTGCGTGGTCAACGATTGCTCAATATCGTTCTTACGAGAGGTGATGTTATCTTTTAAATCACCTTCAACGGCCTTGGCCACGCTGTCGTCAACCTGCTGGATATACTGTGCCAGCGTCTTCTGCGCTTCTTCCGCCGTATGGGCCACATACGATACGCGCAAAGGCAGACTCTGGCCTTTTACCGCGGCTTCAATATCCAGTTTTTCCGGCTGCTCCTGATTGTCTAACGACTCAGAGAGGGCGGAAAACGTAGAGTTAAAGCGCGTAATCAAATCCTGCTGAATCGCACCCACTGACGGCGAGTTACTGCCATAGAGAATGTTCATCGCGTTGTAATAGCTTGAAACCTGTCCTGAATCTGGCTGGGTGATGAGCGCCGTCGAGGTCCATTTCTCTTTGGCAACCATGAGGTAACCCACCGCGAGCAGAATAGCGACAACCACGCACACCATGATGGTGACCTTCCCGCGCCAGATTTGCATCACCAGATCGATGAGATCAATCTGTTCCGGCTCGTTGCTGCGAGCGTAAAAACTTTTATTGTTATCCTGCGTCATACAAACCTTAACTGCGAAATTTATGAAAAGCCCACAAGGCGGAATAGTGTACTTACGTGTATCAGAATTACTATAAGAATTATGCTCAAAGGCCCGCTAATGTACCGAAAAAACGGGCTACGCTAATTGTAGATAACGATTATCTTTTTGCACCCGCTAACGGTATGATTTTACTTTCGGTTGCACCAGACGCATGTGGCGATTTTCTGGTCAGATTGTGAGGAATAGTGATGAAATATCTGGTTACCGGCGCAGCCGGCTTTATCGGCTTCCATGTTAGTGAGCGTCTGCTGCAGGCAGGCCATCAGGTGGTGGGGATTGATAATCTCAACGACTACTATGACGTGAACCTGAAACAGGCCCGGCTCGACCTGCTACAAAAGCCAGGTTTCAGTTTCCATAAAATGGATTTGGCCGATCGTGAGGCAATGGCTGCCCTGTTCGCCGATGCGAAATTTGACCGGGTTATCCATCTCGCCGCCCAGGCCGGGGTGCGTTACTCGCTGGAAAATCCACACGCTTACGCTGACGCCAACCTGATCGGTCATCTGAACGTGCTCGAAGGCTGTCGCCATAATAAGGTTCAGCATCTGCTGTATGCGTCGTCGAGTTCGGTTTACGGTCTGAACCGTAAGATGCCGTTCTCGACCGATGATTCTGTGGATCATCCTGTGTCGCTCTACGCCGCCACCAAAAAAGCCAATGAGCTGATGTCGCACACCTATGCCCATCTGTATGGTTTACCCACCACCGGCCTGCGTTTCTTCACCGTCTATGGCCCATGGGGTCGCCCGGACATGGCGCTGTTCAAGTTCACCAAAGCCATGATTGAAGGCAAGAGTATCGACGTCTACAACTACGGCAAGATGAAGCGCGATTTCACCTACATCGACGACATCGCGGAAGCCATCATTCGTCTGCAGGATGTTATTCCGCAGCCTGACGCCAACTGGACGGTTGAAACCGGTTCCCCGGCCAGCAGCTCTGCCCCGTATCGCGTGTACAACATCGGCAACAGCTCCCCTGTTGAATTGATGGATTACATTACCGCCCTGGAAGAGGCGTTAGGCATCGAAGCTACGAAGAATATGATGCCGGTACAGCCGGGCGACGTGCTGGAAACCAGCGCCGATACCCAACCGTTGCAGGAAGTAACCGGCTTCAAACCCGAAACCACGGTGAAAGACGGGGTGAAAAACTTCGTGGACTGGTACAGGAATTTCTATAAGGTATAATAGTGATGGTATGAGGGTGGGTAATATACTCTCCCTTATACCATCTAACGGCAACCCCTTGCATTTAATAACAACTAATATTTATTTTAGTTTTAAATAATAATAAAAATATAACAATGCGAAGAGAGTTCTTGCTAGCAGTAGCATCAGTATCGCACCAGTGGCGCCATAAAAATGCATTAAAGGATAACCAATCAATGCAGGTATGACTGATGAAATTAATGATATTTTTTTAAAGATAGAATCCATCTTCTTCGGCAAAAAATACCCATACGAGAATGAACACAAAAAAGAGTACAATATTATTCCCGGTGAGCATAATAACAAATACCAATAAGCTTCTTCGTAACCCTCACCTAAAAATAAATTTACAACCTCATGACCAAAAGTCAATATCAATAAAAATGGAACGAGTGCAAATAACAAATTAATGGCAAACAAAGCCTTCAGTGAAGATGAACCTTTTACCACCATAGGGTAAACAGATTTAGCAGCAATCGACTGAAAACTCCCAGCAATGTTAGTTATTCTCAGAGCTATAGAATAACAAGCAAAAACTACCGGGCTTACCATCGCTCCAATAACTAAGGGAGGGATATTACTATAAAGATTCGGTGAAAACTCACCAATAAACGCATCAAACCCTTCTTTGAAATTTTGTAGAGAGAACCGATATGATTTTAATGATTTAACATTCATTCTGTAATACCGGAAAATGGCAAGAATGATGCCTGTCGCCATAAATGCATAAGCATTAAGGCGCATTGCGGAATGAATAGAATCAGCATCTCGAACAAAAACAAATAATAATAAAAGTTGAATTAAACGTGTTGAAATAGTGATAAATGAAAAGAACGCCAACGTCGATGTACCCTGATGAAACCAAGGGGCCGACAGGTAGTAGCCAATTGCAGAAACTGACAATAACTCAAGATAAAACAAAAAATCAAAATTAGCAAAAAAATAGTAACAATAAATAATTGATAGTGGAATAAATAAAAAAGTTAATAGCAGCCTTATCCCTTGATATTTTATGTATACCGAGGTTAGCTGATTTGAGTTCTTGGTATTCAAAGCACATTCACGTACGCCAGTAATGTTAGTACTATAATCAATGATAATCATCATAGAAATAGATAATGTCGAGAATAACAATACTATTCCATACCCTTCAGCACCAAGAACACGGGAAAGATAAGGCATAGTTACAATAGGTATTAACATACCTAAAACATTAATAGAGGAGAGCCCGATGAAGTTACTCAAAAACTCCCTATTAAATAACCTCAACATCTCTTATTCCTACTGAACGAATCATTATCGTGTTCATAGCTTTCATCCCAAAGAGTCCCCCATAATTCATCATAGGAGTATGGATTAAAGGTCTCTCCAGAACAACCATGCGTAAGTGTTATTTCTCCAAACAAAGGCCTATCATCAACAATATACCAATCTATACGTGAATAAGCCAAGTCACTACATAGTTTCTTTGAAAGCATCAGCATTTCATTCAGACATTCAGGTTTTTCTGCACGAACATCAGAATTATTAAAATCTAGAGTAAATGGAACGAAATTCCATTCTTCATCAAAGAAATCTCTAGTATGCGCATCACCATCATTTACAAAGCGATCGTAATCAACTTGGATATAAAAACGTGTGCCTTCACGTGTGTTAAAACAATGAACTTTATAATCATAGGGTATTTGACCACTTTTGGTAGTTAGTAATTCCTCTGCCAATAACTTCCTGTCAATATATTTATAATGCTTTTCAAGGTTGACTTTACTAAAATCCATAGCAAGCCACTTCTGTGTTAGTTGTACTACATCATCATATGAATAATCTTTTTTTGACCTTACTATTAGATTGGTCCCGCTTGCGTGATTTGCTTTCAGGACGAAAGAGTCTGGAAGGTTATTCCATACATCTTCTGTTAAAACTTTACCTTCCCAAAAAACTGGTATCAAATACTCCTCGCCAACATGCCGGCTAACATAGTCCCGAACGGCCACTTTATCAGATAAGAGTGAATAAAATAATTTTGGTCTCCGCATACGAAGCGCAATTTTTTCGCTAAATGTTTTAGGTCTAATTAATCTTGGAAAAAAACCATGTAGCACTCTAAACCGATAACACAGCAAGAGAAATTCAGGAGTAATATATTTCAAATATTTTTTCATTAGTTTAATCACGAATAATTTTTAATGGCCTAACATCCAAATTGCATTTACAATTATTTAAAACGGATGATGTTCACATTGAGTACTACTGATTTAATTCTTTCGCACTTCTGATAACTTTAGCTGGGTTTCCGCCTGCGATGACCATATCAGGTATGTTTTTTGTCACAACACTACCTGCCGCGATTATTGTTCCATTACCGATTGAAACACCCGGTAAGATAATACAACCTGTTCCGATCCACACATCATCGCCAATAATAATAGCATCGCCCTTGCTACTAGTATTGATTCGATTTTTAACATTATCAAAAGAAATTTCATGACCATTACTATCAATAATTTGACAGTTGGCTGCAATTAAACATCGCTTCCCGATTTCAACATGTTTATATGCATGTATACATGCCCCATGGATACGAGTGTGATCACCTATTTTTATACATGCGTTTGGTCGGTCGGCTAGCAACTTCACTTTCGCAAACATATTAACATGATACCCACTATTATCCGAATTTAACGTGCAGTTATCCCCAATATAAATCTTCGCACCTTCCGATAAATTTATCATAGGAACTTTCTTTATTCTAACATTAGTACCAAGTTTTAGACCTTTTTTTCGTTTTAGAGCAATGGTCATTATAAAACTTAATATACGATTAAATATCATCGAAATGATGAACATCACCAGCACCCTTGATATTTTTCAGATTGTGAATGAGTAACTACTAAAAGGTGTAAATAGGCCCCTGTTTTACAGGGGCTCATTAACATCAATCGCTTCCAAAAAGGTCACGGGTATAAACTTTATCCGCCACATCTTCCAGCTCTTTCGCCATGCGGTTGGAGATAATCACATCGGCTTCCTGCTTGAACGCCTTGAGGTCACGCACCACGCGAGAATGGAAGAACTCATCTTCCTGCATCACCGGCTCATAAATAATGACCTGCACGCCTTTGGCTTTGATGCGCTTCATGATCCCCTGGATAGATGATGCACGGAAGTTGTCAGAGCCACTCTTCATGATCAGACGATAAACGCCAACCACTTTTGGTTTACGCGACAGAATGGAGTCTGCAACAAAATCTTTACGCGTACGGTTGGCATCGACGATAGCCGAAATAATGTTATTCGGCACCGACTCGTAGTTAGCCAGCAGCTGCTTGGTGTCTTTTGGCAGGCAGTAACCACCATAGCCAAACGACGGGTTGTTATAGTGGTTGCCGATACGCGGGTCGAGGCAAACGCCTTCGATTATCTGACGGCTGTCCAGGCCTAAGCTTTCTGCGTAGCTATCCAGTTCGTTGAAATAGGCAACGCGCATCGCCAGATAGGTGTTGGCAAACAGCTTGATGGCTTCGGCTTCGGTGGAGTCAGTGAACAGAGTCGGGATCTCTTTCTTAATTGCCCCTTCCTGCAACAGCGCGGCAAAACGCTCTGCGCGCGCGGAGCGCTCGCCGATAACAATACGTGATGGATGCAGGTTATCGTACAGAGCCCGGCCTTCACGCAGGAATTCCGGCGAGAAAATCACGTTATCGATGCCCAACTCGTCTTTAATAGACTGGGTGAAACCCACCGGAATGGTCGACTTGATGATCATCACCGCTTTCGGGTTGATCGCCACCACATCGCGGATCACCGCTTCTACGCTTGACGTGTTGAAATAGTTGGTTTTTGGGTCGTAATCGGTTGGCGTCGCGATAATCACATACTCGGCATCGCGATAGGCATCCTGCTTGTCCGTCGTGGCGCGAAAGTTGAGCGTTTTAGTCGCTAAATACTCTTCAATCTCTTTATCGACAATCGGCGATTTTTTCTGATTGAGCATGTCCACTTTGGCCTGCACGATATCCAGCGCCACCACTTCGTGGTTTTGAGCAATCAGAATGCCGTTTGAAAGGCCAACGTAACCTGTACCGGAAATTGTAATTTTCATTAGAACGCAACTTTATTCAGTTAACGGGTAGAGATGGCACCCGGGCCACCACGATAATCAATAGCTGCTGGGATTTAACCTCTTGCGTGAAGGCACTGTCAAGGCGCAGCCCCTGAATTCCCGCAATGTTGAGGTGACATTCAGACTACTTCGAATACCCGAGCGCATTTTGGACAAAAAAACCCGGAGACATGCTCCGGGCCTTGATGCGGCATTAGATTATTTAAGATTAATCCATCCACTCGGTGTGGAACACACCGTCTTTATCGGTACGCTTGTAAGTATGCGCCCCGAAGTAGTCACGCTGCGCCTGAATCAGGTTCGCTGGCAGCACTTCTGCACGATAGCTGTCGTAGTAAGCGATAGCCGCAGAGAAGGTCGGGACAGGAATACCGTTCTGCACGGCATATGCCACAACGTCACGCAGTGCCTGCTGATAATCGTCAGCAATTTTCTTGAAGTACGGGGCCAGCAGCAGGTTCGCGATATCTGCGTTTTCAGCATAGGCATCGGTGATTTTCTGCAGGAACTGGGCACGAATAATACAACCCGCACGGAAAATCTTCGCGATTTCGCCGTAGTTCAGATCCCAGTTGTACTCGTTCGACGCTGCACGCAGTTGAGAGAAGCCCTGCGCGTAAGAAACGATTTTGCCCAGATACAGAGCGCGACGCACTTTCTCAACGAATTCTGCTTTATCACCCGCCGGTTTAGCCTGCGGGCCGCTCAGCACTTTAGACGCGGCAACACGCTGATCTTTCAGAGAAGAGATATAACGTGCGAACACAGATTCGGTGATCAGCGACAGCGGTTCGCCGAGGTCCAGAGAACTCTGGCTGGTCCACTTACCGGTACCTTTGTTCGCCGCTTCATCCAGAATCACATCAACCAGGTAAGTCCCTTGTTCATCTTTTTTGGTGAAGATGTCTTTGGTGATGTCAATCAGGTAGCTGTTCAGCTCGCCGTTGTTCCACTCGGTGAAGACCTGTGCCAGTTCTTCGTTAGAAAGCTTCAGGCCACCTTTCAACAGGGAGTAGGCTTCCGCGATCAGCTGCATGTCGCCATACTCGATCCCGTTGTGTACCATCTTCACGTAATGACCTGCGCCATCAGGACCGATATAGGTCACGCATGGCTCACCGTCTTCGGCAACAGCAGCGATTTTAGTCAGGATCGGTGCAACCAGCTCGTACGCTTCTTTCTGGCCGCCAGGCATAATAGATGGGCCTTTCAGGGCACCCTCTTCACCACCGGAAACGCCGGTCCCGATGAAGTTGAAACCTTCAGCAGACAGTTCGCGGTTACGACGCACGGTGTCCGGGAAGTAGGAGTTACCCCCTTCGATGATGATGTCGCCTTTATCCAGGTAAGGCTTCAGAGATTCGATGGCTTTGTCCGTGCCCTCGCCCGCCTTCACCATTAACAGGATACGGCGTGGTGTTTCCAGAGACTCGACGAATTCCTGCACCGTGTAGAAAGGAGCCAGTTTCTTGCCTGGATTCTCGGCAATTACTTCTTCTGTCTTTTCACGGGAGCGGTTGAAGATGGAGACGGTATAACCACGGCTTTCGATGTTGAGCGCCAGGTTGCGCCCCATCACTGCCATACCGACGACGCCGATCTGTTGCTTGGACATTACATACTCCTGTCAGGTGTGGTCACCACGCGGGGTGTGCGTGGCTTGAAATGTGGTGAAGATGTTAACTCATCAAGTACAACGTTGTGTAGTACATAATTTTCAAAACAATCTCACATTAATGTGGAAGAAAAAATTACGCTATACTCATACTATAGGATTCGATGATCCCCGCATTATTATATGTTATATACAATTGGACACATGAAAATAAAAACATCAATGTGATATATATCCACCGCTGCCTTTCCGTAATAAAGCCAATCAGATTAGACAAAAGAACCACCTGATATACTAAAAAGAACTCACTTATTCTAAAGCTGAGTACCGGAAAATCTATGAACATATAAAATGAAACAATTGAGATTCCATACAGTTTAAACGCCACATTCATTTTCGCGTCAATGAATACGCTACGTAAATAGCAAAAAATCAAAAAGATAATTACATTAATGCAAGCGAGTGTATTGAATGGATTCACAACCAAATCTGATGTTCCATTCACATAGGTTAAATAGTTTGCAGGAGCATGAAGAAGAGCCATCAATGTAAATAGATAGCCTTTTATATCAATAAATGATAACGCTAAGCCTATGAGCAAGGCCATGAACCAAAATAACACATTAGGCTTTCTATTATTAACAAAATAGATAACCATGAACATAATTGAACTGAGATGAAAAAGAAAAGCAAGCATTATATACATGAAAGTTGTAATTTTTTTTTCATGAATATAAGCTTCGAAAGCCAATAAGCACAAGGATATAGCGACCGCTGCACGGACTTGCGTAAGGTCCAAAAGCAAAAAAAGCTTGCCGAAGTAAATTATTAAAAATAGCCCTACTGGTAGTGCTAATTTTTTAATGGCTTTAAATTTTATAATTATCGAAAGAAATGCAAAAATTACAAAGCTAACCGATATTGACATGCCTGACCTATTTGCGCCATTAAATATTATTCGCGAAATAGGCTCAGGAAAATACTCAGCGTTTGATAAATAATATCCATTGTAATAATTTTGAAAATCATGACTAACGTCCGGGGCGATGAAAGCAGCCATTAAAAATAGAACAAGTAGAGATATAGCACTAAATAATTTATTTTTTAACAATGTGCTTAGATATAAATACGTAAGCACCGCCCAGTAAGTCATAATTCTCTTCCATTATCAATAGTTTGAGGTAACGCAATATCTTAAAACACTTTTAACATGCCATAAAAAATGCTTGGAAAATAACTTTCGGTTATTGTGTGCAGCTAAATGAAGAGCTTTAACCGTTGGAATATAAAGCACTCTTTCATTTGTTAATGTGTATGCGCGTCGGCAAATATCAAGATCTTCACAGTACATGAAGTATCGTTCATCAAACCCGTTAATTTCCTTATACAACGAACTTTGAAATAATAAAAACGAACCTGATGCCCAATCAACGTAACAACTACTATCTATCAGATCCTTGTCAATGATCGTATCATTTTTTTTATAAAGATAAGAAGTAATAAAATCTTTGATTTTAGGAAAATTACGAATATTTGCATCATACTCTCCCTTTTCTTTGACTAAATTAATAGTTGCAATTCGCGCCGATTTAGAAACCATCTCACCCTGCACACTTCTCAACGCTTGAGCTGTAATAGAAACATCAGGGTTTAGCACCAAGAAATAGTCATCGGGTTTCATCTGTAGGTGCGCGACGGCATATTGATAATTTTGATTATTATTTTCGCCAAAGCCTTTTCGGGATTTATTTTCTATATAATGAACACCGTTATCTAAACAAAAGTTTTTTAACGATGTTTGCCCAACATTGTCAGTTACAATAATTGTAAACTCACTAGATAAAGCTTTTATCGTGCCGATTCTATTAATTAAATCACTATGCCCGTGAGACACTATTGAAATGAACATTATCTACCCAAACCCTTAAAAATAACAAAATAAGTCCCTAGTGTTTTGAGAAAAGAGCTTTTCCTTAATTTAACTGTAAGTGCTGCATATAATCTTTGTGCACTAGAAATATCAGGAGACAGATACAAAGCAAGAGCATTAATAAATTTGATATTCTCTTCTGGTATATCGTCATTAAACCGTCGCTTAAAATCTAACATTTGCTTCACAGTTCGATGATAGTTAACTTTGGCAATCTCAAATGACTTTTTAAACTTAGCAAATACTACTAAAAAGTTATTTCTTTTTGCACCAACTTGATTATTTCCATGTTGCCTGTATTTAATGAAAGTTTCTTTCTCTATAAACCTGATATTTCCATAAAGTTTACAAACCAGCATTAGCCACCAATCATGCATCAAACAATCATCAGGAAATGGCAGGCTTTTTTCTATTAACTTCTTATTAAATAACATTGTACAACCAGGTGCTAAATTCTGAATAAGAAGATGATCAAGTTTATTTATCCAATCTGAGTTTATCGATTGATAATTTAAGAAGGATTTATCAATAGTATTTAAATTAGCGTCGACTATTTCAAGATCGCTAAACACGATCAGTGGAATGCCACTATCGCATTTTCCCGCAACCTCCAGGTAACGAACTAATTTATTTTTTCCCCAAACATCATCTTGGTCAGACAACATAATATACTCACTGGTACTTAAAGCTATCCCTCTCTCGAAATTTTTTGCTGGACCGTATGGTTTGCCTTGTTCATTTTTAATTAGAACAAGTTTATTAATGGGGATGATTTCCTTGATGATATCTAGAGTGTTATCAGATGAATTATCATCACAAACAATAATAGAATTCACCAATTCATCAAAGCAATCCATCATCAAAATTGAATTAAGTTGCTCAGATAAATATTTCGCTCCGTTGTACGTAGCTAAAACAATATCCAGCTTACCAACAGCATTAGACATTGAACAAGGATCCTATAGTTCTGTTAATAATTTTCTTTAGTTTTGTACTCAAAGTAGCATGTCTATTATTTGCATGACTCATGTATTTGAAATACTCTTGATCAAACCGCGCATCACTTGAGCCCATGTTGTTAATTTTATAATTCATTTTCCATATGACATATGGCAGCGCAAGTTGATCTCTTTTAGCACTAAACTCACTACTATACTCGGACCACCACATTTCCATGAGTCGCATAACATCGGCCTTATTATGCGATCGTAGCAAAATATTTGCTTCGAATAATTCTCTATAATTAAAGCCTTCAGCTTTGTATTTTTTTAACTGCCTATTAATCACCCAAAAATAATCAGTACCTATGAATGAACAAATTTTACCTTCATCAAATATATTGTCCCTTTCAGGATGATTAAAAATTGCGAAATCATTATTTGAAAGTTGTGCCTTACTCCAATTATAGATGTCACCGCATAATAATATATTCCCATCAATGTATAAAGAATGTTGATGATTTGGAAATAAAATGTGAGGATTGATTTTATAATATCTATTGAAATTTTTATTGTCTAAACCATCAGTTGAGGGCGTAAGCAACTTCCATGGTTCAGGTAACACGATATGCTCATTACTTACAATATAGTAATCACAATCACTATCTATATTTTCAACGGGTAATACTTTGTCATATCCACCAGTAATAACACTGTAGATAACAAGTCTATTTTTACTTTCTTCTAAATTGACCATATCTGCACTTGAATAATGAGATTGTGTATTTATGCCCTGCTATAATCTGATATTTAACCAAACACTGCCGCGTCAGAAAACTTCAATTGCACACTATCTTTAGCAGAAAGGATTTTCTCTCCTATTTCCGGCCATTCAATACCGATATCAGGATCATTCCAAATTATCCCTCGATCGCTCTCTGGATGATAATAATTGGTAGTTTTATACACGAATTCAGCTGTCTCACTTAAAACAAGGAATCCATGCGCAAACCCTTCTGGGATCCACAACTGGCGCTTATTCTCCGCTGAAAGATTGACTCCGACCCATTTACCAAAAGTTGGTGATGACTTACGAATATCAACGGCAACATCGAACACTTCACCAACAACGCAACGCACTAATTTGCCCTGCGCATGGGGTTCAAGTTGATAGTGCAGTCCACGAAGAACGCCCTTAGCCGACTTCGAGTGGTTATCTTGTACAAATTCAACTTTGCGCCCTACTGCCTCTTCAAATATTTTCTGGCTATAGCTTTCAAAGAAAAAACCACGATCATCACCAAAAACTTTAGGCTCGATAATCATGACATCAGGAATATCTGTTTTGATAATATTCATCTATCAATAACCTTTAATCATTTTAAGTAAGTACTGTCCATATGCGTTTTTCTGCAGCGGTTTTGCCAGAACTTTTACTTGTTCTGCATCAATAAAACCTTTACGGTATGCAATCTCTTCTGGACATGCAACTTTAAGTCCCTGACGTTCTTCAATAGTTGCAATAAAGTTGCTTGCTTCAATCAAACTCTGATGCGTGCCCGTATCAAGCCAGGCATATCCACGTCCCATCATGGCCACTGAAAGGCGTCCCTGTTCCATGTAAATACGGTTGATATCCGTAATCTCAAGTTCGCCACGAGCAGACGGTTTAAGATTTTTTGCCATTTCAACGACGCTGTTGTCATAGAAGTAAAGGCCGGTTACCGCATAATTACTTTTCGGCTCCAGCGGTTTTTCCTCAAGACTAATGGCGGTGCCGTTTTTATCAAACTCCACTACGCCGTAACGTTCTGGGTCATTTACGTGATAGGCAAATACCGTTGCGCCAGACTCTTTTTCTACCGCCGCATCCATTAACTTCGGCAAGTCATGCCCGTAAAAAATGTTATCACCTAATACCAATGCACAATCATCATTTCCGATGAATTCTTCACCAATAATGAAAGCCTGGGCGAGACCATCCGGACTTGGCTGTACTTTATATTGCAGATTGAGTCCCCACTGACTCCCATCACCCAGTAATTGCTCAAAGCGCGGAGTATCCTGCGGCGTACTAATGATCAGAATATCTTTGATACCCGCTAGCATCAGTGTGGACAGTGGGTAATAAATCATCGGCTTATCATAAATAGGCAGTAACTGCTTACTTACTGCCATTGTTACGGGATATAGCCGAGTGCCTGAACCGCCAGCCAGAATAATACCTTTACGCGTAGTCATCTTTTTTCTCTATAAATACTAAATGCCCGTATTCGGGCATTTATGAGTTATCAAACTGTTTGAGTAGTAAATAGCTCAGCGAGCATACGTTTAACGCCCATTTCCCATGAGGGTAAAATCAGCTCGAAGTTTTGCTGGAATTTCTGTGTATCCAGCCGGGAGTTATTTGGTCGACGGGCTGGAGTCGGGTATGCATCTGTGTTAACCGGCTTGAGTTGTTCCAAAGCCAATTCAACGCCCGCAATACGCGCTTCTTCAAATACCAGCGCAGCGTAGTCATACCAGGTTGTTGTCCCCGAAGCGACCAGATGATAAAGCCCTGCAACTTCAGGTCTATTCATCGCGACACGAATGGCATGAGCAGTACAATCTGCCAATAGCTCAGCTCCCGTAGGTGCGCCAACCTGATCGTTGATAACCGACAACTCTTTACGCTCTTTCGCGAGCCGCAGCATCGTTTTTGCAAAGTTATTCCCTTTGCCGGCATATACCCAACTGGTGCGGAAAATCAGATGCTTTGTGCAGTTGTCCTGAAGCGCTTTCTCACCGGCGAGCTTAGTTTCACCATAAACGTTAAGTGGTGCAGTCTCATCCGTTTCAACCCACGGCGTTTCTCCGTTACCCGGAAAAACATAATCAGTAGAATAGTGCACCACCCATGCGCCTATTTTTTCGGCTTCTTTTGCGATGGACTCAACACTCGTCGCGTTCAGCAGTTGCGCAAACTCAGGTTCTGATTCGGCCTTATCTACCGCAGTGTGCGCTGCAGCATTGACGATGACATCAGGTTTAATACGGCGAACGGTTTCAGCCACCCCTTCTGGATTGCTAAAATCACCACAGTATTCCGTGGAGTGGACATCAACGGCGATCAGATGACCTAATGGGGCAAGGGATCGTTGAAGTTCCCAGCCCACCTGCCCTGTTTTTCCAAACAGTAGAATATTCATTATTCGCGGCCCTCATAATTCTGCGCGATCCAGGATTTATAAGCCCCGCTTTTCACATTCTCAACCCATGTTGTATTAGCGAGATACCATTCAACCGTCTTGCGGATCCCGCTTTCGAAAGTTTCTTCAGGCTTCCATCCTAACTCACGGCTGATTTTGTCCGCATCAATCGCATAACGACGATCGTGACCCGGACGATCGGTAACATAGGTTATTTGCTCACGATAAGAGGTCTCTTTCGGTACAATCTCATCCAGCAGATCGCAAATAGTATGTACGACATCGAGGTTTTTCTTCTCGTTATGGCCACCGATATTATACGTTTCACCCTGTTTACCTTGGGTTACTACTGTATACAGCGCGCGAGCGTGGTCTTCCACATACAACCAGTCACGGATCTGATCACCCTTGCCGTAAATAGGGAGAGGTTTGCCATCCAGCGCATTCAGAATCACTAGTGGGATCAATTTTTCCGGGAAGTGGAACGGTCCGTAGTTATTTGAGCAGTTGGTGACAATCGTTGGCATACCGTAGGTGCGTAGCCATGCACGAACCAGATGATCGCTGGATGCTTTGGATGCAGAGTAAGGGCTACTCGGCGCGTAGGCGGTTGTTTCGGTGAAGAGAGGCAATTCAGCCCCCTTCTCAACTTCATCAGGATGAGGGAGATCGCCGTAGACCTCATCGGTTGAGATGTGATGAAAACGGAATGCCGCTTTTTTGGTCTCATCTAAGGCTGACCAATATTTGCGAGCAGCTTCCAGCAGTACATAGGTTCCGACGATGTTTGTCTCAATAAAGGCTGCGGGACCTGTGATGGAGCGATCAACATGGCTTTCCGCTGCCAAATGCATGACAGCATCGGGTTTATGTTCAGCGAAAATACGCGCCATTGCTTCACTATCACAAACATCCGCATGCTCAAATGCGTAGCGAACATCGCCTTCAATTTCTGCCAGAGACTCAAGATTGCCAGCGTAAGTCAGTTTATCAACATTGACGACAGCATCCTGGGTATTATTAATAATATGTCTGACAACTGCAGAACCAATAAATCCCGCACCACCGGTAACCAGAATTTTCACGTTTATATTTCGCTCTTGATATATATTTGAGTAAGAAAGGACGTTTTATTTCACAGCAAATGCAATTACAGGAAATGTGCGGACACGCTACCGCCCCTGGCTCAACAGCTACCAGTGCACTGCAAAAAAATATCAGTATGTCGTTACATGAATGGGTAAACAGCACCCATTACGTCCATCAATCGAATCCATTATTGTGGTCTGAATTACGGCTCAAAACAAGGGGAAATACCCCAGAAACAAGACAAAAAAACGCTATGCACTACCAAAATTAGTCATTGATTTAAAACGAAAAAACGGCAGTGATGCTATGAATGCGCGTTAATCGCATCATAACCTCCCCTGCCGTTTACACGAACATTCAAACTAACGGATGGATTAATCCACCAGCAGCTTCTTAATGCTCTCTCTGAACTTCGCACCCTCTTTCAGGTTGCGCAGCCCGTACTTAACGAAAGCCTGCATGTAGCCCATTTTCTTGCCGCAGTCGAAGCTGTCGCCGGTCATCAGCACCGCATCGACGGACTGTTTTTCCGCCAGCTGGGCGATAGCATCGGTCAGTTGCACACGACCCCATGCGCCCGGCTCGGTTTTTTCCAGTTCAGCCCAGATATCGGCAGACAGAACATAGCGACCCACGGCCATCAGATCGGAATCGAGAGTCTGCGGCTGGTCCGGTTTTTCGATGAAATCAACGATACGGCTGATTTTACCTTCGACTTCCAGCGGCTCTTTAGTCTTGATGACCGAGTACTCACGCAGGTCGCCTTCCATATGCTTCGCCAGCACCTGGCTGCGGCCGGTTTCGTTGAAACGGGCAACCATCGCGGCGAGGTTGTAGCGCATTGGGTCAGCGGTGGCGTTGTCCAGCACGATGTCTGGCAGGACAACCACAAACGGGTTATCGCCGACAATCGGACGGGCGCAAAGAATTGAGTGGCCCAGACCCAGCGGTTGTGCCTGGCGCACGTTCATAATGGTCACGCCCGGCGGGCAAATAGCCTGCACTTCAGCCAGCAGCTGACGCTTTACGCGCTGCTCAAGCAGTGACTCAAGTTCATACGAGGTGTCGAAGTGGTTTTCCACCGCATTTTTGGATGCGTGGGTGACCAGGACGATTTCTTTGATCCCTGCAGCAACAATTTCGTCGACGATGTATTGGATCATCGGTTTGTCAACGATCGGCAGCATTTCTTTAGGAATAGCCTTGGTGGCAGGAAGCATGTGCATCCCGAGGCCAGCTACCGGAATAACTGCTTTCAAATTAATCATTATCATGTCCACCTGTGAATGGTTGGAGAATTATAGCCAGTCAGAACGTTTTATCCAGCATGTTTTTTTGATGATACCTGGCAAGTTTTGATAAAACTTCGGTGTTAATCCGATAGTTGCGACAATATCCCAGGAATCGTCGTATTTTATTTACCCGGCAGCCTGAAATTTAACCCGCTGGCGTTGACGACCTGCTGATCAACCCGGTCGATGTCGACCGAACGTACGCCCTTCTCGTTCACCGCCTTAATGTTGGCCAGTGAGAGCAGCGTGTCCTCTTTCGCCATGAACTTACCGCGCACGTCTTTGCGCAGGTCGAAGTTCATCGACAGTGCCGGGCCGCGGTCGGCATCCTGCATCACGCTGATGTTGCGCATAAACAGATGCTGCGGCTTGTTGTGCATCTCAAGCGAGGCACGTTTCAGGTTGAGGTTGGTTATCGCCACAAACGACTGCGCGTTGCCGGAAGATATCTGGATCCCACGCAGCTTGTACGGCAGCGTGGTGTTATCCATCGTCACATCATTGAGCCTGAAGTTTTGCGGGATCGAGAGGTATTTGCCCTTGATAACGCCATAGCCAATCAGCATCCCGGCGCTATTGACCATATCGACATTATCAATAATGAAATTATCACAGCCGTAAATGGCTACAGTGGCGTTATCAATGCCCGCCTTCTTACTGAACGCCGGGGTAATATTACGCGCCTTGATATTACGAATAATAAAGTGTTTGCCGTTCTCGACGTGAACCAGCTGCCGACAGTTGCTACCGGTGATATTGGCCACCACAAAATTCTTGACCGCCTGCTCTTCCGGGTAGCCATTGTCGTAGGTACTGCCCGCCAGGCCAATGCCGATCCCCCAGTTGATTTTGCCGTTGGTGCAGTTGATGTTGTCGATAACGTGGTCTGAGATCAGGATATTTTTATCGTTGATCGCCACGTTCCATTCGATGGCATCTCCCTGCAAATGGGTGAAACGACTGTGAGTAATCTTCACCCCGTCAAACTGGTTATGAAAGCCCTGACGCAGAATGCCGTAGTTGGCCCTGGTGACGGTGATATTGTCGATCAGCAGATTACGCATGTTGCGCTTATTTTTTCCGCCAATATATATCTGTGCGACCGGGCCGTAACCACTTAAGGTCACGCCCTGAATCACACAGTCTGAGCCGCGCACATCGAGGCAGATATTGTTCAGACTGCCGTTTTTGCCGATGATTTTACAGCCATCCTGCAACGCAAAGCGCCCGCGCCCGTTGCCCTTCAGGGCACCGGCTATCTGCAGGGTTTTGCCCGGCGGAATGATGATCCCGGTGTTGATATTTTCACAGACCACGCCCGATGGCACTTCAACCACGTCGGCGTCTTTAAACGCATCGTTGAAAGCACGGATCCAGTCGTTGCCGGGATTGTACTGGCGGATATCGACCGGATCTTTACGCCCCAGCGCCCGGGCGGCAGGCGTGTTAATGAGCGGCAGAGCGGCCAGCGCAGAGCTGGCCCCAAGGAAGGCGCGTCGTGATAGCGTGATTTTTTTATCGGTCATGCGTCCTCTTTTTTTACAGCGTCTGCAGCAGGCTGGCTAACTCGCGGTTAATCACCTGCTGGTTGAACTCAGCTTCGACTTTGGCCCGCGCTTTGGTCACTACCGGGTGCAGTGCCTGCTGGTCAAACGCCCCCAGCGCGTTGAGTCTGTCGGCCAGCGATGCCGCGTCGTTCTCCGGCACCAGCCATCCGGACTCACCGGCATCGATAAGCTCCGGAATGCCGCTGTGCACCGTGGACACCACCGGAATGCCCACCGCCATCGCTTCCATCAGCGCGACAGGAATGCCTTCCATATCGCCATCAGCCCCGGTGATGGACGGCAGCAGAAACACGTCAGCCTCATCGAGCATCGCTTTCACCTGATGGCTGGGCGCAAACCCGGGCATCTCTATCACGTCCTCAAGCTGATACTGCTCGATAAGCGTACGCAGGCGGCGCTCCCAAGGGCCAATGCCCAGAATGCGATAGTGAAAACGCACCCCGCGCTCTTTCAGCTGACGGCAGGCCTCTATCGCCACGTGCAGTCCTTTTTTCTCGGTTAAGCGCGCGACGGAGATAATTTGCAGCGTCTCATCCGGGGCTTTTACCGGGCGTAGCGCAAAGCGCTCCATGTTGACGCCCATCCGCGACACCACGATTTTGTCCGCCGGGCAGCCCATCGTCTTCAGACGCCCCGCCCACAGGTCAC